>Ga0080004_1117612_pt1 | contig 55953 bp, 62 predicted proteins | sample WasSprMetagenome_FD_69207 | JGI IMG/M metagenome (GOLD analysis project Ga0080004, IMG submission 69207) | Sulfidic aquatic microbial communities from Washburn Spring, Yellowstone National Park, USA - WS (SPADES assembly) (version 2) | ecosystem: Environmental > Aquatic > Thermal springs > Hot...
CATATCTGGGCTTCCTTCTGCAAGGGGTCATCCCCAAGGCTTTTTTCAACACAGAACTATTTAAAGCTTGCCCATTCATCCCAGAGCTAAAGCTCTGGGTTTTCTGGGCACCCATTTTTATAAGTTGCTCAAATCGATTTTTTATGCTTTAATAGCGCGACGTAGTGGAAAGGGAGCTCAAAACTCCTCAAAATCTCAAATCCTCTGCAGATTTCCAGTATCTCATCGAGAGATATCCTCTTATCCACGGGTGGACCAAAATCACTGTGAACTTTTTTCCATTCCGCAACGAGTACGAAATCCGCCCTTTTTGCCCAAGATAGATAATCTTTCGGATTCTCCATTTCATGCAGGGTGTTCGAAAAGACAACAAGATCGATCTTAAAATCGATTTTGGGAGGTTCAGCGGAAACGATTATGCCAACATTCCTTACTCCCTCCTTTTTAAGTTTTTCGTAAAGTTTTTCGGCCATTTCATGACTTATCTCGACTGCATAGACTTTTTTAAAAATTTTAGAAAGGGGAATCGTAAGGTAACCTGTTCCGGCGCCTACGTCGAAAGCTACGTTCTTCTTCATTTCTCTTATTCCTCCAATTGCTCCCAAGACTTTTTCTGCTGGAAAAAACCTTCTTATTTGAGTGGATTCGAGTTCATCTATGAGTTCGGACCATCGAGGCATGAGTGAGCTCTTTTTACATGCTTAAAATTTTTCCGTCTGAATTTGACTCCTGTGCGCTTAATTCCAGAGATTGTTGCTTCCTGAGATGTCTTAAAACTGAAAGCCCCGTTCTCCAAGGCAGGAGTAGGTCAGCTACCAACCCTGTTCACATTAGAATCAAAGAGTGCACCTCTATGCCCCCGCCGGGAATCGAACCCGGGTCTAGGAGTCCGCAGCCCCTAAGGATATCCGCTACCCCACGGGGGCAGTTTAATTGTTATCCTAGAAGTGAGCTACTGGACTTCCCTCTGCACGGGAACATCCCCAAGATCTTCAGCACAGAACTATTTAAACCTTGCCCATTCATCCCAGAGCTAAAGCTCTGGGCTTTCTGGGCACCCATTTTTATAAACCTGTCTATTCGCCCACAAAATTTGATATACCACTCAGGGGACTATTTTCTATAATGCTCTGGACAGAAAAATACAGGCCAAAAAATTTGGATGAGGTAGTTGTAAGCAAGGAAGCACTCTCAAAAGTCTTAGAATGGGCTAAAAAGTGGCAGAATGGGACATGGAGGCCTTTGCTGCTAGCAGGACCTCCCGGAATTGGAAAAACCTCCTTGGCTATAGCTCTTGCGAACACCATGAAGTGGGAATACGTTGAAATGAATGCAAGCGATCAGAGAAACTGGCAGATAATAAACAAAATAGTAGGGGAAGGGGCTTTTAACGAGACTATAAGCAATGAAGGTGAGTTTCTGTCCTCTAAATCTGGAAGATTGAAGCTAATAATACTTGATGAAGTTGATAATATCCACAAAAAAGAGGACACCGGTGGAGAAAGTGCCCTGATTAGAATAATCAAAAAAAGGCCAAGACAGCCTATTATATTGATAGCGAACGATCCATATCAGCTATCCAACGAGCTCAGAAAGCTTTGTGAGTTTTTAGAGCTGAAAAGGCTAACAAAAACTCAGATTTTGAAGGTCCTCCAAGAGATATGCAAGAGGGAAGGAATAAAATGCGAAAAAGAAGTGCTTGATGGGATTGCGGAAAACGCTGAGGGGGATCTTAGAGCTGCGATCAACGATCTTCAAGCCATTGCCGAGGGAAAGAAGGAGATTGGACCCGAGGATCTTGTTGTAAGCAAGAGAACGCGAGAAATGGATGTTTTCAAAGTGCTCCAGAAGATCTTCAAGACGAAATATCCCCCCTATGCCGACGTATGGTTACTCGATGAGTCGCCCGAAGACTTAATACAGTGGATAGAAGAAAACATCCCCCTCGAATATTCCGGAGAGGACCTGTTTAAAGGATATCTGGCTCTTTCAAGGGCGGATATTTTCATCGGCAGGGTGAAAAGGAGGCAATTCTACCGGCTTTGGAAGTATGCCACATATTTGATGACAACCGGGGTCCAGCAGATAAGGAAAGAAACGAGGCCGGGGTTTACAAAGTATAGGCGTCCTCAGACCTGGCAGTTTATGTTCCAGACAAAGCAGAAAAGAGAGCTAAGGGATATGGTACTCAAGAAAATCTCAAATTATTCCCACCTGTCAACTGAGAAGGTAAAAACCGAGATGCTCCCCATTCTGATTCTTTTGTTGAAAAATCTTGAAGTCGAAAAAGCGGCAAAGATTGCGGCATTTTATCAGTTTAACAGAGAGGAACTCGAATTTTTGGTAGGAGAAAGGGCTGGGGAGATTGCAGATTTCATCGAAGAAAACAGATTGCACAGAATCGACGAGAGCTGGATTTCTGTAGAAGCTGAGGAAAGACTTGAATCGGGTGCAAAAGAGGAAGAATTGAAAGATAAACAGAAGCCGAAGGAGAAGAAGGTAAAAGATTTAACTCTAGACAGCTTCTTCTCTTAGCATGAGCTTCAAACTTGAAGATGCAATAACGCTCCCTGAAAAGGGTCTGGCTGACGAGATCGTAGAAGAGATCGCAAAACGCACGGGAAAAAATTATCAGGAACTTTTCTCGATGATTAGCGAGAGACAGGAGAGAATGAACAATCTTGTCAGCTTCGAAGTAGTTGCACTTGTCGTTGCAAAGGAGTACGGAGTGGACATTTCAAAATATTTGGCAATATTAGAAGAGAGAATTTTCAATGAGACTGTTTAGAGATGCGGCGATAATAGGTAAAAAAGCTGTGATCGCAGATCTTCATTTTGGACTCATCTCTTTTTACGATAGGGAACTATTGGAAAAAGTTTTACGGCTGGCAGAACGTTTTCAAACTCTCATAATCGCTGGAGATATCAAGCATATCGGGAAAAAAAGTCCTGTAGACGATTTTTTGGCAAAGATCTCCGAAATAGCTGAGACTATAATAATCCACGGAAACCACGATATAGGAATAAAGGGCCACAAGGCTATTAAGGTAGGGAAGTACGGAATATTCCACGGCCACTCTGTTCCCGAAGATACCATAATGAATTCCGAGAAACTTATTTTAGCTCATGCACATCCCTCGGTTTTCATACCTTCGGAGGTTGGTGGGCATAAGGAGAGAGCGTTTCTTTTGGGAGAAATAGACTGGAACAATACCAAGAAAAAAGTCGTCGTTCTTCCAGCCTTCAATGAACTCTGTTCATCAACTGCAGTAAATTTAGAAAAACCCGCCGGTTTTATTTTCAGGAAATTTGATTACAGTAATTGGGATGCGATTCTTATTGATGGAACAGTTTTGAGCTTAAGAGCAATTTCAAAGAATAAGATATTCTGAACGAGTTGGGTTTAGAAAACGCTTCTTCTTAGCGTAAATTTGACTATCTTCGACACTAGAATTATTTTAGCCCTGTGCCCGAGATGCCGGAAGAAGCTAAGCCTGAATGGTTACAGGATTAAAGAAGCACCAGATGGATGCAGGAGCATCCGTTTACCCCGAAAGCTCCCTCAATGACGATCGGAAGGGATGAAAAATCCGAGAAGAGAGGTAGATAAAAGTTATGATAGCGGAACGGAGATTGCATCATCATAATTTCTGGTCAATTCCAAAAAAATAAAATATCCTCCGGCAACCATGCAATATGCTTCTTCTTGAGCAGGAGGCCAAGGAGCTTCTGGAGGGCTACGGGATCAGGACTGCGAAGGGGGTTGTCTGCGGGAGCGAGGAGGAGGCTGTAAGGGCTGCAAGGGCTATGGGATTTCCCGTTGTGATGAAGGTTCACGGAATTCTTCACAAGAGCGATGTGGGCGGGGTGGTTCTGAACGTGAAGAGCGAAGAAGAGGTGAGGAGCGCCTTCAGGAGGCTCTCTGCGATAGAGGGTTCCAGGGGCGTGAACGTCCAGCCGCAGGTTTCCGGAGTTGAGCTTATCATCGGGGCTGCGGAGAACGAGCAGTTCGGGAGCTTCGTGATGTTCGGACTTGGAGGGGTTTTTGTTGAGGTGCTGAAGGACGTCTCCTTCAGGCTTCTGCCCCTGGACAGGAGGGAGGCGCTCGAGATGATCAGGGAGATAAGGGGCTACAGGATTCTGGAGGGCTACAGGGGGTTCAGGGCGGACATCGATGCGGTTGCTGAGCTGATAGTGAAGGTCGGGGAGATTGTGGAGAGGGAGAGCGTTGTCGAGATGGATCTCAACCCGGTCTTTGCGAACGAGAGGGGGTGCTTCGTCGCCGACGCGAGGATAGTGAAGGGGAAGAGGAGGAGCTTCGAATACGAGGCGAGGGACATAGGCTTCTTCTTCAATCCCCGCAGCGTCGCCGTTGTTGGTGCCTCCAGGACTCCGGGGAAGCCTGGAAACATTATAGTCCAAAACTTGAAGAGTCTAGGGTTCAACGGTAAAGTTTTTCCTGTAAACGTTGCTGCAGATGAGATTTATGGGTATAAATGCTATCCAAGCGTTAGACATATTCCAGAAGACATTGACGTTGCCATAATAGCCGTTCCTTCAAAGAATGCCCTTCAAGTCGTCGAAGAGTGTGCTGAGAAGGGAGTTAAAGGCATAATAGTCATAAGTGGTGGTTTTGCAGAAGGCTGGGAGAGGGGAAAAGAACTCGAGGAGGAAATAGTAAAAGTTGCAAGAAGTAAGGGGATAAGCATTATAGGGCCAAATACAATGGGCGTTCTCGATCCAGCAACGAGATTCACCTCGTTTTTCTCTATGTTCATTTCGGCATTGGATATAAAAAGTGGAGGAGTGAGCGTTGTTTCTCAGAGCGGTGCAGTGGCGAATTTTATGCTTCTTTCGCTACATCACGTTGGAATTAACAAGTTAATTGCGATAGGCAATAAGTGCGACATAAACGAGATCGATTCCCTCGAATTCTTACTAAAAGATGACAAAACAAAAGTTATAGGAATGTACCTCGAAGGATTTGTAAACGGTAGAAAACTGTTTGAGGCTCTAAAAAGGGCCCAAAAACCAGTGGTAATTCTGAAATCTGGACGGACAGAGGCTGGAAAAAGGAGTGCCCTCAGCCATACAGCGTCAATATCTAAAGGGGACGAGTTATTTGAAGGAGTTTGCAAGCAAGCAAGAGCTTTGAAATTAAAAGATTATGAAGAATTTGTGGACACCATAAAAGCCTTGGCTTTACTACCGATACCTAAAGGAAACAGAGTAGGAGTTATCCAGCCATCCGGGGCGGAATGCGTTATGTCCGCAGACGCCGTTGAGGAGGAGGGAATGAGAATTGCTACTTTCTCCGACAGAACGAAAAGCAAGCTACAGGAATTGGCTCCGGAATGGCACACTGTCCAGAATCCAGTCGACCTCTACCCGATAATCGAGAGATCCGGTGACATGGTCCTTTTTGACGTCATAAGACTGCTCTGTGAGGATGAAAACGTTGACGCGATAGTTTCAGGAATATTCATTCCGAGCCTCCTTGGCCTAGATCTCGAAATGCTCTCAGAGTTCAAAAAATATTCAAAACCGATAATATTCACCATGAAAGAGGACGTTGATCCGCTCAGGGGAGTGAAAATGCAAATAGAGACTAAATTCCCCGTTTATCCGACTCCGGAAAGAGCCGTAAGGGTTCTAAGAAATATGTACTATTTCCACAAAAAGTTTAATAAGTGATTAACAAATTAGATTATGGAGTGGTATTGGATAGGTATAGCCCTGATTTTACTCATTTTCTTCGCATCTGCAATAAGAATAGTAAAGGAATACGAGAGAGGGGTAATATTCAGGCTTGGCAGGCTTATAGGAGCTAAGGGACCGGGTTTATTCTTTATAATTCCGTTCTTAGATAACATGGTAAAAGTTGATCTAAGAACTGTGACTTACGACGTGCCAGCCCAAGAAGTTGTTACAAAGGACAATGTTACTGTGAGGGTTAATGCAGTTGTTTACTACAGAGTGATCGATCCTGCAAAGGCTGTCACAGAGGTTTTTAACTATACGTATGCAACAGCCCAAATAGCACAAACAACCCTAAGGAGCATAATAGGCCAGGCAGAACTTGACGAACTCCTTTCAGAGAGGGAGAAGCTAAACATAAGGCTTCAGCAGATAATCGACGAGGCGACGAATCCCTGGGGAATAAAAGTTACAGCAGTCGAAATAAAGGATGTTGAACTTCCCGAGGAGATGCGCAGGGTTATGGCTATGCAAGCAGAAGCTGAAAGGGAAAGAAGGTCGAAGATAATAAGGGCTGAAGGAGAATATCAAGCAGCAATGAGGCTAAAGGAGGCCTCAGATGTTCTTGCACAGAGTGAGGGGGCATTGTTCCTTAGGTATTTGCAGACGCTCAACGAGGTTGCAGCGGAGAAGAATACAACGATCATACTTCCTGTGCCTGTCGAATTGCTGAAGATGTACAAGTATAAATAGCTCCCATTCAAAAATTTTTTATGGATGTCGTCATCTGCCCGTCATCCCCGCTACTAGGCAAGAGGATTGCAGAACTACTTGAAGCAAAAATAGCAGCGGTTCAATACAAGAAATTCCCGGACGGAGAATTATATGTACGGGTCGAGAGCGAGGAGGATTCCCATATTGTCGTTGGAAGCCTTTGCTCGAATGATGACATTATCGTACTTAACCTGCTTTTCGATGCGATTAAGGGAGAGATAACAGCACTAATACCTTATATGGGATATGCAAGACAAGATAGAGAGTTTCTAAAAGGGGAAGCAGTAAGCATAAGGGCGATTGCTAAGATGATCGAGGAAAGAGCGGAAAAAATTGTTACCGTGAATATACACAGCAATAAAGCAAAGGAGAACTTCAAAAAGCTCATAGACGTGGATGCAATGCCTAAAATTGGAGAGCACTTCAGAGGAAGGGATATAGTGATGATATCGCCTGACAAAGGTTCCGCAGAGCGTGTTAAGATTGCCGCAAATGTTGCAAATTGCGAATGGGACTGGCTTGAAAAGAAGAGAATAGACGCTCACACTGTAGAAATAGCTCCTAAAAACCTCAATGTTGAAGGAAGGAACGTTTTGATCGTTGACGACATAATCTCCACGGGTGGAACAGTAGTCGAAGCTACAAAAAAGCTCTACGAGCTGGGAGCAAAGAGAGTCGAAGCTGCGTGCGTTCATGCGGTTCTGGCAGACTTCGCATCAATAAAGTTGTTCTCAAACGGTATTGCAGATATTACAGCTACCGATACAATAGAGAGAATTTTCTCAAAGATCAGCGTTGCCGGAATTTTGGCTGAAACCCTATAGAGGTTCCAAAGTCCTCTTGGTTAGAAAATTTTTTATCTTTTTTTATGCAACATTCTTTGTGCGAGTTTACGTTCTCGACTCAAACGCGATTTTTCAGAGAAAGGCCATATATGAAAACATGGTGACCGTACCTGAAGTAGTGTCGGAGATTTTGGACGAGAATTCATCCATTTATTTCACTATAAAAGGGCTAAGGGTGGAGAGAGCGAGCGATAAGAGTACCACCATAGTTAAAGAAGTCTCAAGCAAAACTGGGGATATATACAGACTCTCGGAGACCGATCTGAAGGTGCTTGCAAAGGCCCTGGACGAGAAGGAAAAAGGAAACGAAGTTGTGCTTGTTACTGACGATTACTCCATACAGAACGTAGCAATGGCTCTGGGCATAAAATTTGAAACTGTAGTACATCAAGGGATATCGAAAGGTTTTAAGTGGGTGAGAGTGTGTAAGGGTTGTGGCAGAAAAATTGATAGCGAGATCTGCCCAATATGTGGTAGTGAAGCCGTGATAAGGAAGGTGAAAAAATGAAGATCGAGAGTTTGATTGAAAAGGCAAGAAAGTTGAAGGAGAAGGGAATGGCTACAGAAGAAATAGCCGACGAGTTGAACGTTTCATTGGACACAGCAGTGTGGCTCCTAACAAGGGCGACCCAGACTCCACCCTCAGACATTTACATCGAATGGATAAATCTCGTAAAGCCTTGGCGTTTGAGGATGATTTCAGTAGCACTAGCAGACATGATCCTCGAGAACTTTGAGGAAGTTGAGGTTGTTGTTGGGATAGCCACGAGTGGTATTCCTCTTTCAACAATGGTGGCCGAAGAACTTTCCGCTGAACTGGCTATTTATTATCCCGCGAAGGTGAGTGGACAAGAGGTCAAAGAGGGTATTCTCAGCGAGAATTTCGCGAAAGTCTCCGGAAAGAAGTGTGTGATCGTTGACGACATCATCTCGACTGGGAGAACGGTTAGGGGGGCAATAGAAGTCATAGAGAAGAGCGGCGGGAAGGTCTTGGGTGTGGCCGTAGTTGCGGATAAAGGAGGCAGAATCGAGACCGTACCGGTAAAAAGTCTCCTGAAGATCTCGAGGATCTGATGAAGGTAACGGTGGTTGTTCCAACGCTAAACGAGGAGAAAGGGATCGGAAAAGTAGTTTCCGATTTCAAAAAGCTTGGATTCGATGTTCTAGTTGTAGATGGCGGGAGCAAAGATCGAACCAAGGAGATAGCAGAAAAGAATGGTGCAAAAGTGGTTCTACAAACCGGAAAGGGGAAGGGAAATGCTATTTCCGACGCTTTCAAAATTCTTGACAGCGACGTAATTGTCTTAGTGGATGGGGATGGGAGCTATCCGGCAGAAGAGGTTAAAAGGTTGCTCGAACCAATAGAAAATAGTATTGCTGACCACGTAATCGGCAACAGGTTCCACAGCTACGAGAAGGGGGCTTTTACCAGACTGAATCTTTTTGGAAATAAAATTCTGAATGTTTTTTTCCGATTTGCCTATGGTGTTAACCTTCATGACGTTCTTTCTGGATACAGAGCACTGAGGAAAGAAGTTTACAAAAGTATCGAGATAAAAAAATCGGGCTTTGAAGTGGAAGTAGAGCTTACCGTCGAAACTCTGGCAAAAGGCTTCAAAGTTGCAGAAGTCCCTATTAGCTACCGTAAAAGGGAAGGAAAAACTAAACTGAAGCCAATAAGGGACGGATTCAGAATCGGAAAAGCCATATATGAAATGCTTAAAAGGTACAGCCCGGCGAGATATATCTATTTTTTGGGAGCTCTTTTCATATTTCTGGGTCTTATTACTGGGTCATACGTTGTCTATGCTTGGTTAAATGGTGTAACGCATGTACTACTAGCAATTCTCACGACTATGTTCGTTCTGATGGGTGTTCAGTTCCTAGTATTCGGAGTTATAACCCACCTGCTATTCCGCACAGCAGTCGAATTAAAAGGAGAAATCAATAGATTGATGAAAAAGTTCTAGAATCCCGCGAGTTTGGCTGCTATCTGCGCTATCAATTCCTTTCCAGGATCCAAAAACGAATACATATTCAGGAATCCGTGTATAGTCCCGTTGTATCTCACAACCGTTGCTGAACTGCCTTGTTTTCTCATTAAAGCTCCGTAGAGTTCTCCTTCATCTCTCAATGGGTCATATTCCGCAGTCGCAATGAGTGCTGGTGGAAGATTGCCAAGATCCGCGAATATGGGCGAGGCATGCGGATTGAGCGCATCTTCTTTGCCCCTGAGATACTGTTCTGTGAACCAATACATTATTTCCTCAAAAAGTATTCCAAAGTTTGAGTATTCAAGCCAAGATCGTGTTATCCCAGCGAGATTCACAACAGGGTAAACCAAAATCTGGCCCTTGATGAAGTCTTCCCCATTGTCTCTTGCGATTATGCTTACCACTGTTGCTAGATTGCCCCCAGCACTATCACCTGCTACAAATATCTTCCCTGTATCCACTTCTATCTCATCACCATGATCCGCAACCCACTTCGCCGCATCATAGGCATCCACGACTGCAGCTGGAAACTTGTGTTCAGGTGCCAGCCTATAATCGACAGAGACCACAGTGGCATTTGAAAGCCTTGCAATTCTCCTGCATATAGAATCGTGGGTATCTAGGTTGCAGATTACGAAGCCTCCGCCGTGATAGAAGACAAGAACCGGACTTTTGGGTTTTTGCTGATATATTCTGATCTTTATGTCTCCATTCTTGCCCTTTATGATTCTGTCCTCCACTTTCGCAACCTCTTCCGTTAGGGCATTGGAAACTTGCTCAAAAATCGGGTTGATTATCTCTCGGTATTCCTGTGCAGAAATAGTTCTATCGAATTTGGGAAGCTGTCGATAGATCCCGATAATTTCCCTTAAAGCAGGATCCACTGGCATGGATTAAATCGGAATCTAGAGATATAAATCTTATTAAATCAAATTTTTCCATCCCTTCTTTCTTTTCTGTATCCAAAGGCGGATTCTAAGAATCCTCTGAACGGCGGAGAAGGAAAAAGGGGCCTTGATTTGAATTCAGGATGGAACTGAGTTGCGAAGAAGAACCGATGGGTAGGCAATTCAAGTATCTCCATTCTACGCTTGCTATCACTCCAACCACTGAAAACCAGTCCTTTGCTTTCTAGTTTTGGTATGTATTCCGGATTCACCTCGTAGCGATGTCTGTGCCTCTCAAAAACCTTTTCTTTGCCATAAAGCTTGTGCGCTATGGTTCCCGGCTTTATTGTGACTTCGATTTCTCCCAGTCTCATGGTACCACCAAGTTCTTTTATTTGCTTCTGTTCAGGCAGCAGGTCTATGACGCATTCTCCAGACTCAGAAAGTTCCGAACTACTTGCATTCCTGATCCCGCAAACGTTTCTCGAGAATTCGACTACTGCAAGCTGAAATCCAAAGCATATGCCGAGAAATGGAATATTCTTCTCCCTCGCATACCTTATTGCCATAATTTTCCCTTCTGCACCTCGTTTTCCAAAACCGCCAGGGATAAGTATGCCGTCGTAGTTGAGTTCCACCTCATTACTATTTTCAAGTTTTTCGCTGTCGATCCACGCGAAATTAACCTTACAGCCCAAATGCACTCCTGCGTGCTTCAGAGCCTCCCTTATGCTGAGATAGGCATCTTTAACATCAACGTACTTCCCAACGATTGCGATGTCGACTTCTTCTTTAAGTTCTCTCATTTTTTTAACAAATTCTTCCCATTCTGTTTTTCTTTCCCTTTTTTCTAGCCTAAGTTTTTTCAGAATGACCTCATCCAGCTTTTCCTCCCTGAACTTCAGAGGGACTTCGTAAATATCGCAGTCCTCGTTGCTTATCACCGCCTCCTTCTCAACATCGCAGAAGAGGGCGATTTTTTTCTTTGTTGAATCCTTCAGCTTTTCTTTGCACCTTCCAACGATTATATCCGGATAAAGTCCAAGTTCCCTTAATTCCTTAACGCTGTGCTGAGTTGGCTTTGTTTTCTGCTCACCTCCAGCGTCAAGCGGGACCAGCGTGACATGCACGAGCAGAAAGTTTCCATCCTTCTCCTCGATCCTCATCTGCCTAATTGCCTCAAGGAAAGGCATGCTCTCTATGTCCCCCACCGTACCCCCGACTTCGATCAGGCATATTTCTGCGTCTTTCTTTTTTGCAACTTCCCTTATCCAAGATTTGATCTCATCCGTTACGTGCGGAATTATTTGCACAGTCTGGCCTAGATACTCTCCCCTCCTTTCCTTCTCTATCACACGTCTGTAAATCTTTCCCGTGGTTATGTTGTGCTCCCCAGTAAGCTCTAGACCAATGAATCGCTCGTAATGGCCAAGATCGAGGTCAACCTCCGTGCCGTCCTTTAGGACGTAAACTTCCCCGTGCTGGAATGGATTCATAGTGCCGGCATCGATGTTTATGTACGGATCTATCTTTATCGGCACAACCCGATAGCCCAGGTCAACCAGGAGCCTGCCTATGGATGCTGCAGTGATCCCTTTGCCGAGGCCGCTCATTACTCCGCCCGTCACGACGATGAATTTCATAACTACACCAGAAAATTTGGTATTCCATCTTCTATCGGATAAAAAACGTTGCATTTCTTGCAGATGAGCTTTCCAGTTATTATTTCCTGCTCGTTTTCTTCCAGCACTTCGAGCTCTAGATCCGACTTGCATTTAGGACATGCAAGAATATCGAGCAAAGACCTTCTCATGTCAGAGCTATAATGCGGCTAGAATTTAACCATTTCTAACTTTTGAACTATGAAACAAAATTTAATTTTGATACTTTGCCTCTGCCAGCAGTTCTAAAGTTGGACTTTAAATAGACAAAGTAGTTCTCTCGATGGAGAGGCTCTACACACTCAAAGAAGCCAAAAAACTACTGGGAGCAACGACGAGACCCATTCAGCGCCGGAATAAAGAGGGAAAGAGGGAGGCCGTCAGGGCGGTTGGTGACAGGGGATGAGGCTGGTGGGGCCCCAATGAACTCGGGGGCTCGAGGCTGTTGAATCCCCCAGAGCTGCGCAGTCAAAGTCGGATTGAAGTTTATTAATGACTACGTAGCTCAAAACACGAATAGCGTGATCAAAGATGCAAGGATTATGAAAGCAATTTTCCACTTTGTTTGAGAGCGCATAGCCATCACCGGTTTGATTTTTCCGCAAGCCTACGCCTCAGCCATTTTTGCAACCAAGGATTCTCTATCCCATCCAAGGACTCCATGATCTCTTTCCCTAAGTCTACTCCCTCCTTCTCTGAGATTTGCATGAGTGCGAGACATCGGTAGTATGGGTCTGGAATTTCCTTAGCCATTTCAAGGCTCTGAGGAAAAGAGAGCTTTTCAGAGATCCTTTTCATACTCGCAGAAGCAATTTTCCTGTCTGAAATCTTTACAAGATATTCAAATTTACCTGTTCTTTCGAAAAGAGAGGCATAAGCCAAATCTCTCCTGTAAGCGTTATTTATAAGCTCAACTATGTCCAGACCGCTGACTTCAACTATTCTCAGGAAGTCCTCATCATTTCTCGCGATTTCCAACGCTTTTTTAACGAATTCCTGATCTTTTGAGACAAAATATAGGTTAAGAAAAGCCATTACCTTAGCTTCGCAATCTTGAATGCTCTCAGCCAGCTTTTCGCCTAAATCCAAATCCCTTTCAGCGATCCGCTTTATCTCTTCGGCAAGCAGGTTTTCCTTAAGCCTTTTCTCCATAACCCTATTTCACCAAGAACAATAAAACAGTATCTCAAAATCCCAAGGAACAAGAAATTTAAATTCCGAGCTATATTTTCGCTATGCACGTGCCATGGAGACTGGTCGCTTCATGGCACTGCGATGCGTGTGGCGCTTGTTGCAGGGAGTATCGTGTAAGGCTTAGAGCATACGAATACCTGAAGCTTAAAGGGACTGCGCTGGTCGAGGAGAGGGCCAACAGGTTCTACTTAAAAAAGATAGGAAAACTTTGTCCTTTCCAAAAAGGATATCTTTGCTCTCTGAGAGACTCGAAACCCGTCGCATGCAAGCTCTATCCTTTTTCAATACTCAAAAAAGGAGACGAGAGGGCTTTATTCGAATACGAGGGTGAGGAATTCTTTGTCTACGTTGACGACTTTTGCAAAAACGTTAAACTCAAAAAAGATCTTAAGCCATCAGCGGAAATCTTGAAAAAAATTGAGGAGGCAACGGAAATAGTTCTCGGAAAAAGAGTTAAATTGAACCTTTTGACCGCTAAATTAGTCTCAGAAACTCCAGAGCCTCGATTACTCCATCGCCGTCGTTTGACGGTGTGACAAGATCTGCAAGCTCCTTGAGTCTAATATCCGCATTTGCAACAGCAATTCTAAATCCAGCAACCCTAAACATATCTATATCATTTTCTGAGTCTCCAACAACGGCGAATCCCTTTACTGGGATTCCTAAGCGGTCTGATATGAACTCCAAAGCTTTTCCCTTGCTCACATTTCTGTCAGAGATGTGGTACGCGAATCCTGAGTCCAGTAACCTAACATCAAAATCCTTCAAAATTTCTCGGGCCATTTGAAGGTCGAAGTTTCTACGCATACAGACCTCTGACTTTCGGTATTCAAAATCCAGAAGCTCGACGCTAAAGTGCTTCTTTAGCTCCTCAAGCGCTTTTATGCACTTCTCCTTGTTACCCAGAACTATGTCTTCGCCGTCGTATGAAAATCTGACTACGCCTCCATTTTCGCAGATCACAACATCGGAAACGCCTATAACCTTCGCCACCGCTCTAGCAAAGCATGGAGCGTTACCAGTAGCAAGTACCACTGGAATCTTCAGTTTTCTCAATGCTTCAACAGCCCTCAGGTTTAGCGCTCTCCTACGATCAGTTATTGTGCCATCTAAATCGATTGCTATGGCCTTTGGCTCAAACATTCAGATCTCTTTCGTCTTCACAAGGCTACCGCTTCTCTCGGCAAGCCACTTGGCGACATCGTCCCATAGGGCCATTCCCCTTCGAGAGACAACAAGCCCCACATGCCCCACGTCTGCCTGAAATACTGCCTTATCCTTGCTCCCTATCACGTCAAGGAATTTCAGCGTACATTCTGGCGGGGCCAAATGGTCTCTTAGGCCAACAACCGCTGCAGCTGGCATGGTAATTCTCTTCGGATTTACTCTCTTTCCTTTTATGTAAAGCTTTCCCTCTGCAAGTGCGTTGTTCTGGTAAAGTTCCTGGTTGTATCTCACGTAAGCCCCTGGGGCAACATTGACCCCGTCATGGATCCAGCGTTCCATCCTGAAGAAGTCATCTAAGAATTCCTCGCTCTCCGCATTCATGAACAGATTTATGTATTTGCCAAAGTAATTGCCCCAAGGCTCGAGAATCTTGAACCTCTCTGTCAGGAACCACGAAGGAACATAGCCGAATGGAGCAACGATCTCTTCAGGATTGAAGAACCTCTTGTCTGCCAGAGTAACAAGACCACCGATCTTCTTGTCGAAATAAAGCGTTGAGGCCAAGAATATGATGTTCTTAACATTCTCCGGATAAAGAGCTGTGTACATCGCACTCATTCCTCCGCCCATGCAATAGCCAAGGATAGAAACTTTTCTAGAGCCAGAATCTCTTTTCACATCTTCCACAAAATCGGCAAGGAATATGTCGATATAGCTGTCCAATGAGAACTGATCCGCAATTGTTGCGTCACCCCACTTAATCATGTAGACATTGAATCCCGCCTGCAACAGCTTTCGCACTACACTCCTTTGAGGAGTCAGATCGAGAATATAGGGCTTGTTTATCAGCGCATAAACTATCAGAAGGGGAGTTTCATACTGCTTTTCCGTCATCGGCTCGTATCGATAGAGCTTCACGCCGTCGTCCGAGGAAATCTCAACCCTCGGGGTTGCGCCTATCTTGACATCAGGAATGAAATAGGGTTTGTCTTCTGTGATCGGCAGAAAGTTTGGATTCTTTATGAACCACTCGGTGAGCTTTAAAGCCCTTCTGTAATTCCTCAAGGCTTCATTGAGCATCTGAACCACCTCCCTTCGACTTCTCCATCTTTTCAATTTTTTCTTTGAGCGCTCTGACCTCCTCCAGTATCTTCCTCGACTCCTTCTTTATGTCTCCCTTCAGATCCACGTATGCCTCCGAAAGGGCTATAACATCCTTTCTCGAAACCATTCCGAAGACGTGCAGCATTGCGCTCGTGAAGTTCTGCAAGTTAAGCAGGGAGCGCATGTAAGCGCTGTTGACGGAATTGATCAGAGCAGAAACAACGGCATTGTTCATATACTTTGCATATATCTCCTCAAACCTCTCCATAGCGTTTCCCACGGCTTTAAAGACTTCCTCACTATCCCTCTTGGCCAAAGCTGCAGAGAGTTCGAACAAAAAGCCCCAGCAAGCTCTGTTTAGCTCAAAAATCATTTCTCCGCTATTTTTGTAAAATTCTTCGAATTCCTGCTCTGTGATCTCTTTTAGATAAGTTCTGGGATCTATTAAAGTTAACAGGAACTCGTTGAAGGCCTTTGCAGTCTTAAAAAGTTCCTCAAAATATTTTCCATCTATCATGTTATGTTGTGCGCATGCAGACATTTAAACCTTTTCCCTGTCCGGACGACCTCTTAATCTAACCATTTAGCCAAAGCAATGCGCGAAAGCTGTTAAGAGGTTTTTCGGACAAAAAGGGGATGAGAAAGAGTTAAGAAAAGCTAAAAACTTTGTCCGAAAAATCTCCTAAGTTCAGTAGCCTATATCCCTCAACCACTTTTTCAGGGTACTCGCTGAATTTCTTAGCTTCTCAAGGTCTTTTTCGCTAAGTTCAAGCTCCAAAACTTCAGCACCATTTCTGCTGAGCTTTGCTGGAACTCCCAAAGCAACATCGCTAATCCCGTACTCTCCATTTAGCACAACGCTTGTGGGGATTATCTCGCCAAGGTCTTCGACTACTGATCTGACCATTCTGCAGACAGCAGTACCTGGGCCATATACGGTGGCCCCTTTTCTTTTTATAACTTCTGCTGCAATCTGACGAACATCCTTCTCTACCTGTTCCCAGTCTGTTTTAACGTCTGCAAGGCTTTCTGCGATGAACATGGTGTCTCCATGCTCTCCGAGAATCCAAGCTCTTGTGGCATTAACCCCAGCAGTTCGCAACCTATGCATGAGCCTTGCGGAGTCAAGAAGGTTACCCATTCCGAAGACTTCCTCACGCTTCTTGCCACTCTCCTTCCAAGCAACGAATGTCATCAAGTCCATAGGGTTTGTTACTACCAGAATCTTGCTCTCTTTTGAATGCTTTACTATATTCTTAGCAACATCCCTGACCACTTCTACGTTTTTCGTTGCAAGATCGAGTCTAGTCATTCCAGGCTTCCTTGCAAAACCTGCCGTGACAACAACGATTTCACTCCCCTCAAGCAACGAATAATCACTTCCACCCACGATCTTGGGGTATCTGTCAACAATTGCAGCAGCATGGGACAGATCTATCGCTTCACCAACAGCTAGATCCTCTAAAACGTCTACTAGAGCTATTTCATCGAGATCCATGTTCATCAAGCATGCGTAAGCAGATAAGCTTCCGACTCTGCCAGCACCAACAAATCCGATCTTCATGAGCCAAAGTCTTCCCGCAGGCTTTAAGCTTTTAGATTTTTTAGAGGATGAAGGTTAGAAAGATTAAAGTATTGCGATTTCTACAGCCCAACAGTAATTAAAGCCCCCGTGGGGTAGCGGACATCCTAGAGGCCTTCGGAGCCTCAGACCCGGGTTCAAATCCCGGCGGGGGCGCTAATACAAAGCTACTTTCTCCAGAGCTGGTTCCTGCTACCTTTTTCCCCTTAAGATAACATGTTCCATTAAAATAGTTATCAGTACTCCCAAAACAAATCCATTTCCGATTATGGGTCTTAATATGCTGGGAAAATTGCATAGGACAGCTTCTGGGAGAAATGTTACTATTATACTCAAAAGTAGTGGAAAACCTACACTCAAACCAGAATTCACATCTTTTATCCTGATCATCGAGAGCCCTGCGGCGAGCTGAGAACACATTATGTACAAGAAGACACTTCCAACGATAACCCGTGGAATAGCTCCAATCAAAGAGATAAAAATCGGAGTGAACGAGATTGATACAAGCATGATTCCCGCCGGTACGAGTGCATACCGGGAGGCACATTTCGTTGTTGAGATGATTCCGGGACTCATGGAGTAGTTGACAGATCCTATTACACCAAAGATACCCGATAAAATATTCGAAAGCCCTGTAATTGAAACTCCTCTTTTTGCCCGAGATTCAGAATCCTCCATTTTCATCATTTCAGCTACAGAGTAAATAGAACTGAGGTCATTTATGGCCAAGGCAAAAAAGCAAACTAAGAACGGAACGATAACGTCTATTCTGAATGACAGCTCTAAGTTGAACTGGTAAAAGACGCTTCCAAATCCAGAAGTCATGATTTCGAATCTTTGCGGAAATATTGCGGTGTACAGAATGGAACCAAAAATTAGGCCCCATATTATTATAGTGGTACTCCAGAAGCCCTCAACCCTCTGACTTAGGAAAAACAACAAGATAACAAATAAAATTGAAAAAATAAGATTGTATGCAGCAATTGAAGATTCCGAAATCAACATGTCCATAATAACGGGTGACAGAGTTATGGCTACTAAAATCAGAATTACTGAGACAACTTTTTCTGTGAAAAATTTTCTAAGAAAGTCCAGCGATCCAGTAATGGCCAGAATAAATAGGGTAAGCCCTCCAATCGCTATCGAAGTATAAATGGAACTGAATCCACTGTCCAAGCTTGCGTAGATTCCTACTATTAAAACGGAGGCTGGACCTACAACGATTGGCAAACGATGTCCCAAAAAAAGCTGTGCCAACAGCGTAATACCCGAAATAAAGAACACCTTTTGAATGTATGTTGTCTTTTCTAAAGAGTCTCCATACTGGATATCGGCAACTATCCTGCTCCCTATAATCAAAATAGGGGCTATTATCGCAAACCACTGCAAACTCATTGCCAGAAGTACTTTCCTAGGCGGGATATCGTTGAGTCCGTATTCGAGATTCACCAAAATTGTTTTAAGGAAATTTTATAAATATTTCGATTTTAGTTTATCCACAAATTTTAAAATTTAAAAAGCGATTAAATCGAAATTCTTAAATACGGCTTAAAATAGGGGGAGAGTGAAGGGGGTTGATTGGACATGAAAATCTTGCATGAGTTTGTTCCTACGAGAAAGTTCTTAAAGCTTGCAGAAGAGACAAAGGATCTTGTTGACGGTTGGAACGTCACAGACAGTGCTGCTGGAATGCCTGCACCAAGCGGAATTGCTGTTAGCTGCGTTCTGAAAACGAAGTATCCCGAAAAAACAGTTATCCCGATTTTCATACTGCACTACAAGGGTCCGGTTGAAGTTGGCGGACTTGCACTGGCATCTGAAGCAGTTGGCTTAGATGGAGTAGTTCTGACAATGGGAGACATTCCAAAATACGGCGAGCCAATAAAGATGCTAAAATCTTCGGAGGAGGCGAGAGACTTTCTGAGAAATACTGTTAAGATTAAAAACCTTAAACTGGGCTGCCTGCTTTCTGCTCGAAAATCTGCTGACGAATTGATAAAGAGAGTTAGAGAACCTTGGGACTTCGTCTTTTTCATGAGGACCGAGCAAAAAGTTATGCCAATCTTAGAGGAAGTTGCAAAGGAATGCAGAAAGCTGAAAAAACCGATATATGCCTACTTCCTTGTCGGTACACCGAAGAATGCGGAGATTCTGAAAGCAATAGGGTGGCCCACCACTGCCAAAATGGAAGAAGTCGAGAAGGTTGCCCCGAACTTTGAGGGTATAGTGGACGGGATCATCGCAACCTGCGCCGGGGACGCCCAAGGGGACCTTGAACTGCTAAAGAAACTCCAAAAGTTTAGAAGCTAATCCCAAACAAATTCACATTTTTAATTTTATCGTTTTTTTGGATTAATCCCTTTGAGATAAACTCCGAAGAAGTATTTTTATTCTGAAGTTTATAAAAATGGGTGCCCAGAAAACCCAGAGCTTTAGCTCTGGGATGAATTGGCAAGGTTTAAATAGTTCTGTGCTGAAAAAGCCTTGGGGATGTTCCCGTGCAGAAAGAAGCCCAGATATGCGATATGAACATAGCCCATGCCTTAACGAAAGGCATGGGATGGGGGAGCTGTGAGCCCCCCGGACCGGCAGATGAGGGGAGGGGCGTGAAGCCCTCTCTTAACGCCGGAAGCTCCAGACTTAAGTCGTGGAGCAGTTCACTAGAAGTAATCAAGCCCAAACAAACTTTGTTGCTAATGATAACGTTCCTAGTGAGCTTTGCAGTTGCAGGCGGAAGCGAAAGTTTGCCTTTGTGCTTTTTTGCAACTTTTTTGACTATTTCAGGTACAACTGCTCTGAACATGTGGATTGACCGAGACATAGATGCGCTGATGATGAGAACACGCAAGAGACCAGTTCCATCAGGAGAACTTAGCCCTGTGGCTTGTGCGATTTATGGATCGCTACTTTTCATTTCAGGCTTCTTTTTGGCTTTATACGTGAGCGTTGAATTTGCATTTGTACTCTTTTTGGGTTTGATTTTCGATATTCTCGTTTATACTGTGATTTTGAAAAGAAAAAGTCCCTACTCTATTATTTTTGGTGGAATCGCTGGTGCAATGCCTGCTTTGGCTGGATGGGTCGCGGTTAAAGGTTTCAGTTTGCCTGGATTCTTGATTGCGGGCATTGTGCTTCTATGGATTCCATCACACATATGGTTCATCGCAATGCACTACGAAGAAGATTACAGAAAAGCTGGAATTCCCATGCTCCCTCTGGTTGTTGGAATTAAGAAGACATCGCAAGTAATTGCCTTTTCAACTTTCTTGATGCTTCTTCTTTCGATCGCTATATATTTCTCAGTGCCTTTATCACCCGTTTACCTAGCAATCGCAGTTCCGGCAATTTTGATTTACCTCACAAAAGTTATAAAATTCTACAGGAATCCGAAAAAGGATTTGACAAAAAGGATGTACAAGCTAGCAAGCATAACACTTTCAGCCGTCTTTGCCGCCATGCTATTCGGTGCATTTTTATAACCTTAATGCAAAAGCTTGTTCGATGTGGAGCATACTCAAAGCTCTGAGAGAGAATCCTGAAGTTCTTTATGAATCCCAAAGAAAACGTGGAATGGACGTCGGGATCGTAGAGAGGGCTGTAGAACTTGACAAAACCTGGAGAGAGAAGCTTAAAGAGACAAATGCGCTTAGAAAGAAGAGAAATGAGCTTTCCAAACAGTTAAAGGAAAATAGAGATCCAAAGCTCATTGAGGAGGCAAAAAGGATTAGTGAAGAGGTAAAGAAGGCGGAAGAAGATCTGAAAAAACTCGAAAGTGAACTGGAAAAGCTTCTTCTTTCAATTCCCAACATAATTCACGAAAGCGTTCCTGTTGGCAAGGATGACAGAGAGAACGTTCCTGTACGCTATTGGGGGAAGGCAAAGGTTTATTTCGAAGATGTTGACAATTTCTTGGATATCACCAGAGGAATGGCTGAATACGAAGTCACGGACTTCAAGCCAGTAGGTCATGCAGACGCAGTTGAGCTTTTTGGTTGGGCAGATATTGGGAGAGCGGCAAAAATTGCGGGTTCAAGATTTTATTTTCTGCTTAGCGATCTTCTATGGCTGGACTTTGCCTTAACACTCTACGCACTAGACTACTTATCTAAAAAGGGATTTAAAATTCTCCTTCCTCCATTCATGCTGAAAAGAGAAGCTTACGCTGGCGTAACAGCTTTTAGCGATTTCGAAGATGTGATTTACAAAATCGAGGGTGAAGATCTACACCTAATTGCAACAAGCGAGCATGCGATTGCAGCAATGCACATGAACGAAACACTTGAAGAAGACGAGCTTCCAATGCTCTACGCTGGCTTCAGTCCTTGCTTTAGAAAAGAGGCTGGAGCGCATGGAAAAGACACAAAGGGAATATTCCGAGTTCATCAATTCAACAAAGTAGAGCAGTTTGTTTTCTGTTCGCCTGAGAATAGCTGGGAATGGCATGAGAAGCTTTTAGAGAATGCAGAAAAGCTCTGGCAAGGTCTTGGAATACCCTACCGGGTCGTGAATATCTGTACAGGGGATCTCGGGATAGTTGCGGCTAAGAAATACGATCTCGAAGCCTGGATGCCATCCCAGGCTACCTATAGAGAAATGGTTTCATGCAGCAACTGCACGGACTGGCAGAGCTACAGGCTAAATATAAGGTTTGCTGAGAGAAAGGGAATGCCGAGCAAGGGTTTTGTCCACACCCTGAATTCCACAGCCATAGCTACAACGAGAGCGATAACCGCAATCATCGAGAACTATCAGCTCGAGGATGGCAGAGTTGAGATCCCTAAAGTGCTAAGAAAGTATTTAGAAAACATTGAAGCGGCGCCAAAAGACTACATAACCCCCAAGAAGCTCTCGTAAGGCGTCAAAACTTCGCAATCGTTCTCTCTTATTAGCACCACGTCTTCTATCCTAACTCCGCCTATTTTTTTGTAGTAGAGCCCGGGCTCAATCGTGACCACCATTCCGCTTTTAAGTTCTACGTCAACATCGCCAAGTCTCGGTTCTTCATGAACCTCAAGACCTATTCCGTGCCCTGTAGAATGTATAAAACCTTCTCCACTTTTAGTCTCATATCCGTAGCTTTTCAGGCAATCTTTCACCGTATTATGCACATCTCTACCGTTAACCCCATCCCTGAGCATAGAGATGGCATTTTTCTGCGCTTCAATTACCGCTCTTAGCATCTCCTCGATTTCTGTATTATTCCGAATCAAAATCGTCCTGGTGAAGTCGGCAAAATATCCTGTGCTTGGGTTTTTTGGAAAAATGTCTACGAGTAAATGATCCTCAACCCTTCCTCTACCGATTTCATGCGGGTCTGCAGAGAGTTTACCCGTAGAGCAAATCGTATCTTCTGCTATCAGGCCCAAAGAATATAACTCCCTCTCAATAAGCTTTCGAGCAAATTCGCAGGTGAAGTTCTTTTTAAATTTCAGTTTGTTTAGAAACTTTTCAAAGGCTTTAAGGAGCTTAATACAATTTTGCCTGATTTTAAATACTTCTTCAGCTCTTTTCACAGCCCTTAGCTTTAAAAAGGGATTTTCAATTACTTCTACTTCAAAGCTCCTTTGGAGTTCGAAAGCCAAAAATGCAGGGAAATCTGTGGGAATTAACACCTTTTTAGCTCTTCCTTCCTTTAATCTCTCGATGAGGATTTCTGCAATAGCCTTCCTTGAATTTCCAAGCTCCCTAATTTTTTCCTCATAGCCAAGTTTTTCGAAACTTGCTATTTCCTTAACCCTGCTTTCTCTAAGCGCCCTTCCAAGCTCCATTTCAGGAAGAACTAGCAGTTCCGTACCATCAGCACCTAAGATGTAAAACATCGAAGCATTACTTTTGAATTTCGTTGCGTAAAAGAAGTTAGCATTGCCGGAGTGCTGAACGAAAAAATCCGCATTTTTCTCTCTAAGTGATTCAATCACCATAAAAGAATCCTGGCCCAACCCTCCGCCACGACTTTATCTCCTACCTTGCAGACGGCATTCACTTTGAGTCTATTCTTTTCCCTTTCAACAACTTCACATTCAGCTGTTACAAGATCACCTATTCTAACAGGCGAGGTATACTTAAAGCTGGTTTCCAGCAGAACCACAGTGCCCGGGAGCATCGCCAAAGCCGTGGAAACAAGGCTAGTGGTGAGCATTCCGTGCGCAACTCTACCACCAAATTTTGTCCTTTTAGCAAACTCCTCATCAAAATGTATCGGATTCATGTCTCCAGAAACAAGACCGAAAAGCTGGATATCTGCCTCACTGATCTTTTTAGAAAAGCTAAACCTGAATCCGACATCGACTTCCCCAGAAAGCTTTTTGAATTCCCTGTAATCCCCGCCAAGCTTCAAGTAAAGACCCTTAAGCTCAGAAAAACTTGGCATGAAGTAAGTAAAAAGAAGAGCTATAAAAGACTTACCTCTTAGCCTTCTTCATCTTGAGCTTCTTCAGCCTTATTATGTTCTCTCTATCCATTTCCTCTAGCTTGAATGTTATGAACCTTTCAAGCTCTTTCATTCTCGGAATAACTCTGTATTCAAGTGCGTTAACCCTGCGTTTTGTTCTCTCAATCTCTTCCAGCAGTTTTCTTATAGTTGTCTCAATCTCTGCAACTTCTAGTATCGAATCTACTAGTTCTTCATAAGCTGTTACTGCTTCATCAACTCTTACGCTTGTGCTCAGAATACCATACGGCTTCTCTATTGCTCTCCTCGCAACCTTCTCCCTTTTTATTACAGGCACCACAACACCCATTATGCTCTTCTTTTTAACGGTGAAACTAGGAGAAATCCGGCAACATGAAAGGGCAATGGAACGCAACGCAGGAAATCCATCGACAGCCATTGCAATCAAAAGCTTCTGCTGGGCTTTGTTGTAATTTTCCACCATTTTCTGAATTGCAACCTTTGCTTCCTCGAGAAGCTCCCTGAATTCCATTATCAGCCCATCTCTCTTCATCTTCAGCAGTGAGTGACCGCGAACTGCCATCCTTATTCTTCTTCTTAACTTTATGAGCTCCATTCGTGTCGGTTGAACTTCTGCCATGGTCTCCCCTTTAAAAAATTAGGAAGCTTTCTTCTTCCTGTACGCAGGATGATATTTCTCAATGTATTTTCTTTCAATCTTTGTCAGCTCCCTTTCAGGAAGCATCGCCAGAAGCTCCCACCCCAGATCAAGCGTTGTTTCAATGTCTCTATCCTCATATTTGCCCTGATTCACGAATCTGCGCTCGAATTCGTCTGCAAATTTCAGGAATTTCCTGTCCCTTTCACTCAGCGCTTCTTCGCCAACTATTGCAACCAGTCCTCTAAGATCCACACCCTCCGCGTAAGCCGCGTACATCTGGTCGTTCCACTGCTTGTGGTCGTCTCTCGTCATTCCTTCTCCGATTCCTTCCTTCATCAGCCTGCTAAGAGACGGGAGCACGTTAATAGGCGGATAAATGCCCTTTGCATGCAGTTCTCTGCTAAGCACGATCTGCCCTTCGGTTATATAGCCTGTTAGATCGGGTATCGGGTGGGTAATGTCGTCAGCGGGCATTGTGAGTATCGGGAATTGTGTTATCGTCCCCTTCCTCCCACGGATTCTTCCAGCTCTTTCGTAGATCGTGGCCAGGTCCGTGTACATGTAGCCTGGATAACCTCTTCTTCCAGGAACTTCCTCTCTCGCTGCGCTGATCTCTCGCAGTGCTTCACAGTAGTTAGTCATGTCCGTTAGTATGACAAGAACGTGGTAGTCATAGGTGTACGCAAGATACTCCGCAGCCGTCAGCGCCATTCTTGGCGTGATTATTCTCTCAATTGCGGGATCCTTTGCAAGATTGAGGAAAACCACAGCTCTTTCAAGAGCGCCCGTTCTCTCAAACTCCTTCATGAATTGATAAGCCTCCTCATAGGTTATTCCCATTGCCGCGAAAACTACTGCGAATTCCTCAGCTTGGCCGCGAACCTTTGCTTGGCGAGCGATTTGCAGAGCAATATCATTATGCGGTAAACCGCTTCCGCTGAATATTGGAAGCTTTTGGCCGCGAACGAGAGTATTCATTCCATCAATGGCTGAAATTCCTGTCTGGATGAATTCCCTTGGATACTTTCTCGCGTAGGGGTTAATTGCAGAACCAATGATCGGGATTCTCTCCTCCGGAATTATTGGAGGCCCGCCATCGATTGGTTCGCCTGAACCGCTCAGAATTCTCCCAAGCAAATCTTTTGAACAGCTAAGCTTAACTATGTCGCCAGTAAAGCGAACAGCACAGCTCTTATCAATGCCCCTCGTGCCCTCAAACATCTGCACGACAACAATATTCTTAGAAGTATCCAGAACCTGCCCTTTTCTAGTGGAACCATCAGGAAGCACAACGTTAACAAGCTCCCCGTATGCAACTGGTTTCGTTTTTTCAACAAAAATAAGAGGACCTGCAACCTGTGTAATCGTCTTGTATTCCTCCATAATCACACCCCCAAGCTCTTCTTCATCTTTTCAAGCGCCCTACTCATCGCAGTCTTGTAATCCCGCTCAAGTTTGCTTCTCATGAACTCATCGAATCCCTCGACTTTCTCGATTTCCTCGTATGTCTTTCCGGCCTCAAGAGCCTTGTAGAACCAGTCGTTCACCGTTTTTATTGCCTTTAGCATGTCATACTGCTTTCTGACATCGCAGTAGCTGTCGACCTCGTGGTAAGCATATTGCGAGAGATAGAAGTCTCTAATAATTCTTGCTACGAGCAAAAGCACTCTCTGAGATTCAGGTAGTGCATCGCTACCTACCAGCATCACTATCTCCTGCAAAGTCGCTTCCTCTTGAAGAACGCTCATGGCCCACGTTCTCAGCTCATTCCAGTCTGGTGCAACATTTTTCGCATACCAGTCTGCTAGAGTGCCAGTGTACAGACTGTAGCTAATAAGCCAGTTTATAGCCGGGAAATGTCTTCTACCCGCAAGCTTTGCATCTAATCCCCAGAATGCTTTCACTATTCTGAGAGTGTTCTGAGTAACAGGTTCGCTGAAATCTCCACCGGGCGGCGAAACCGCACCAACTACACTTACACTTCCGGTCTCACCACATAGGGTCTTTACTCTGCCTGCTCTCTCATAGAACTCTGCAAGCCTTGAAGCAAGATAGGCTGGATATCCTTCTTCACCGGGCATTTCTTCTAGTCTTCCCGAGAGTTCCCTCATCGCCTCGGCCCATCTGCTTGTGGAGTCCGCTTGCAGAGCTACATCATAACCCATGTCCCTGAAGTATTCCGCAATCGTTATACCAGTATAAACGCTCGCTTCTCTTGCCGCAACGGGCATGTTTGAAGTGTTTGCCACAAGGACTGTTCTGAGCATCAAAGGCTTTCCTGTTCTGGGGTCTATTAGTTCGGGGAACTCTTCTAGAACTTCCGTCATCTCATTTCCACGCTCTCCGCAGCCGATGTAAACCACTATATTTGCATCGCTCCACTTCGCTAGCTGATGCTGCGTTACTGTTTTTCCGCTTCCGAACGGTCCTGGAATTGCGGCCGTCCCTCCTTTTGCTATAGGGAAGAATGTATCTAGAATCCTTTGTCCAGTAAGCAGAGGAACCACTGGCGGCAGCTTTTCCACATATGGTCTTGGAATCCTTACCGGCCACTTATGGGCCATTTTGAGTTCAGTTCCATCTTCGAGAACTGCTACTGGCTCCTCCACTGTAAAGTTCCCCGAGTAAACCTCTTTTACCTTTCCACCTCTTACATTGGGTGGTACTAAAATCCTGTGCTCAACGACTTCGGTTTCCTGAACTTTTCCAATTATCTGCCCTGCCTTAACTTCGTCACCCTTTTTGATCAAAGGCTGGAAATCCCACTTCTTCTTTTTGTCGATACCTGGGGCTTCTATTCCTCTGCTGATGAAGTCTCCGCTGATCTCCTTCAGCAAAGGAAGCGGTCTTTGAACTCCATCGTATATGTTTCCTATAAGCCCTGGACCGAGATCGACGCTCAGCGGCATTCCTGTGTTTACAACTTTCTCTCCTGGACGGATTCCAGAAGTATCTTCGTAGACCTGTATCAGAACTTTGTCTCCTGCCAAGCCAACAACTTCCCCCATCAGATTCTCTTCTCCTACCTTGCAGAGGTCATACATTCTCGCCTTCAGTCTCTCCGCAACGACGAGTGGTCCAGAGATCCTAAATATTTCACCCACGCTCATTTCCATAGCTCAACACCTATCGCCTTTCTTATTTTTTCCTTAATTTCTTCAACACCTCCCGTTGCGCCCACAGCTATAAAAGTCGGTTCTACTCTCTCTTCTATCTCTCTGCGAAGCGCAGCGGGCAATTTTTTCAAAAATTCAGCCTTTATCGCAACCACACCTACATCCTTCCTATTCAAAACATCTTGAACTGCCCTAAAAATTTCCTCGTCTTTCGAAACTTCATAAATGTCCACAATCCCAGCGAGCATGAAGCCCGTAACGAAGTCCAGGTCACCGATGACCGCCAGCTTCATAGAATCACCATTTCCTTCTCTATTTCCTCATTTGGAATGTTATGATACTTTCCCCAACCAAGAATGCGGAGATTGTCGACTTCCACTCTCTTTAGGACGATATACTGCAAAACTGGAAGAACGCTCAGAGGATATTTGCCCGCTCTTTTTGCAATTGCCTCGATCCAGTTCTTATCAAGTTCAATCTCCAACCTACTCAAATCTTGGACGCTAGTTACTTTCCAGAACCAGAATCCCTCGAGGGCTTTAGTAATCTCCTCGAAACTCATCGTCGCTAGCTTTCTAGCTTCATCTTCCGTGAGCTCGTAACCTCCCGGAATTACGCGTGCAATGATCTCCTCAACGGTATCCCCTTCAGCTTTCAGTCTAAGAATTGTCTTTATGTTCCTCAAATCTATCTCCATCTTTACAAAATGCGTGAAAACCCGGCTTTCAAAGTCGTTGGTCTTTACCGATAGCACGGCTTTGTAGTAGGATTTCCATAGCTCATCCTCAACTACGCTCATAGGAGCGGAACCAATCTTCGAAAGAGCCTCGCTGTAAATCGTCCCCTCTAGTTCTTTCGCTATTTCGCCAATTTCCTTGGAGAGCATAGAACGGAGTTCTTCCAAGCTGAATTCTCCAGCTGGAATAAGCGTTTCTTCGATCATCTCCGCTGGTAGATTTGCATTCTTACCTCGAATTATATTTATCAGATTCCATACATCGCATCTCCGCAAATAGTTACCGATAAGTATCTTGGCATCCCCGAAAGAAACGCTGTAGATTTTCCTATGGGTCTTTGCAAGATTTGAAAAGAGAGCATAATCCAAAAGTTTTGGACCGGAGTACTTGTAAGCCATCTCGTCGATCTCTTTCTTGTATTCAGTTTCTTCAAGAAACCTCATTATCTCGTCGAAAGACATGTTCAGAAGCTTTCTAAAGTCTTCTGCTTTGAGCAGTCTGCTCTTCATCACCTTGGTTCTGGCAACTATGTAAGCGTATGCAGCCTTTGTCCTTGAGATCATCCCTATCACCCGAAGAGAACTTTAGACACCTCACTGAGCTTCTTTTCGTATAACTGCAAAAGCATTTCGTCGAATGTCAGATTAATCCTCACCTCTCCATTTTGCTCTTCCAGCAAGATGCCACCCAGAGCAGAGATATTCCCAGCAATCTTCAAATTGATTCTTGCCTTTTTGATGATATTTTTAACAATCGCCTCGTCCTCTTTTCTGACATATATCAGCATTCCATCCTTGGCATTCCTCTTAATTAAGGACTCCAAAATCTTCTCTCTTGTCTTTTCATCCATTTCTGCGATTTTCTGCCTCAATTTTTTAAATACCTCGTCTGTTATTTCCTTTTGTTTTGACAAAATAATCCTTTTGAGCTCCAGATTCAGGCTGGAAATTTCCTGCCTCCTCAAGGCTTCTCCTTCCTTTTCTGCTTCTTCTCTTGCCTTTTTAAGTATAAGTTCGGCCTCAGCCCTGGCATCGGATATTATCTTTTCAACTTCTTTCTTCGTCTCGATCTCAATCTTTTTTATTTCTTCTTCTCCCTTCCTCCTTATTTCTTCCAACAAAGCATCCAAGGGCATTCTTTCACCCGTAAGCAAACATCAGTATAAAGCTGATGACCAGTCCGAATATAACGATGGTCTCTGGAATCACTGTAAAGAGCAGTCCAAGTCCAAGGAAGCCCCTGTCTTCTGCTATTGCTCCAACTGCAGCAGCTCCAATTCCACTTTCACCAGCTCCGGCACCTATCCCTGCCAGTCCCACAGCCAAGCCAGCTCCAATTGCTGCACACCCTTTTATGAAGGCCTCATCACTAATCATTGCCTCAACCATTTTCTATTCACCTCCTTCCTCCTCCACAAACTTTTTAACCCTGCCAAATGGCGAATATTCCCTCCCACCACCTTCAAAAAACTTTGTGAAAAATTCTACATAATGCAATCGAAGCGACTGCAAGCCAGGGTCTAGTATTCCAAGTAAGAAGTTTCCAAAGTGTCCTATAAGCATTATAACAATCGCCAGAGGCAATATTGCCATCCCCGGTTCCAGACCGATTTTCAGCGACAGATAGTTGACGACAAAGGCTATATAAACCGATGAAAGTCCAATGGCCAGCAATCGTGCATAGCTTATGATCTGTCCGAACCATGTCAGTAACTCGACAGCCATTATCGCTCCGAAAATACCCATTTTTGGAATTTCAGCCTTCAGAAAGATCACAAGCCACAGCAGAATCAAAGGCAAACTTGCTAGGTAGAAGTAGTTGAATCCAGCCTGCCAACCATCTACGAGACCTGGAATTGGTAGCGGAACTGCCCTAGCCTCGGATACGGTGTTCCCGTAGACAAAAAGATTCTTTGGAAATATCTCTCCAAATCCGTTTGGTGGTGGAGAAGTGAAAATTCCAAGGTTGTAAGAAAAGCCAAATATAAGACAAACAAGACCCAGAACCCCGAATATCCAACATCCCTTCTCAAGCAAAGCCTCTTTAAGGCCATGTTCCACGTAAACATTGTAAAATCCCATCGAGAAGCCCCATACCATTTTGAACATTCCTATCAGGAGAACAATGAAAAGCAGAGCTTTAACTCCAAACTCTTCAACCCTATCAAAAAGCGGATGCCCATGGTTAAATCCATAAATCCCAGCAATTAAATCGCCGACGAAGTGCACTTCGTTTGGATTTTCTGTTCCAGGAATTCTGAACGGCCCAAAGAACTCCCCGTAAATAAAGCCGAAGATAATGGAGGAAATTCCACACGCAAGCCCAATGTTAAGCAGTTTCTGCCAGCCCTCAGTTTTGAATATCGTTTTTAGATACAGGGAAACAATTGTGATCAGCAAACCATAGCCCATGTCTCCCAGCATCAAACCGAAGAAAAGCGGGAAAAATATCGCCATCAAAATTGTTGGATCTATCTCCTTATACTTCGGGATTGCGTACGTCTTTGAGAGTACCTCAAAGTTCTTTGTAAATCCGGGGTTGTTTAGCTTAGTGGGTGGAAGTTCATGATCCTCAAATTTGAGCTGTTCTACCACCATGCCCTGACTTTCGAGTTCTTTCTTGAATTCTTCAAAATTTTTAGCTGGAACGTAGCCAACAACAACAAAGGTGTGCTTTGAGGTTAAAGTTTTAAGCGGTAGCTCAGCTTTTTCAACTTCAGAAGAAAGATACTCCTCGATCGCCAAAATTAGCTCAGCCTCTTTTAATTTTAATTCTTCTATTTCCACTTCGATCTTCTTTTTCTTCTCAAAAAGCTCTTCCTTCTTCTTTAAGAGCTCCGAAGTTCTCGACTCGTAATCCACATCAGGTACAGCAATTTCTTTGTATCCATAACCTTGCAGAATCCTGTAGACTTCATCACCGTGCTCGGCCCTCACGAAAAGGGCCATCACGTACTGTTCGCCGAATTTTTTGATAATCAAATCAAAATCCAAAGTTGCTTTCTCTATATCCTTGCTGGGATCTGCTTTTACAAATCCTACAAAACATCTCAAGCTTTTGTAACCCTTCAAAAGATTTGGAGGGATTTCCAGAACCTTCAGCGGTTCCATTGCCGATAACTCTGCCTCTATGGACTTAAGACTGTCATTTATTCTCTTTAGCTCCTCTATTCTATTACCTATCTTCTCCTGGTATTCCGAAAGTTTCATGCTCAACTTCTCTTCGATCTCTCGTCTTTTATATTTCCTTTTTACCATAAGCTTTGTCGGATCAAGTTTTAAATGAGAGATATAGCTCCTGAGCTGGAGCAAACTTCTCGAAAAATGTCCTGCTTTATCCATTGGCGTCCCGATTTTGAAGTAATCGGTTTCCTGAGGTGTCTCTATGTGAAGTAAATTCATTCTGTACAACGTTTCAGAAACCGTGCTTAGCTTATCTCCAGCACCCACTACTGCAACCTTAATCATTTTTTCAGGCTTAAGCATGCTCCACCATCCTTAGGAACTCATTATACAAGACATTTACAGCCCTATCGATATTACTTCTACCGATTTTCTCAAAACTCTCTATTTCCTTCAGCTTTTTGGATTTTATCTCCCCCTTTTCTTTTTCCACAGATTCCCTGATCTTCCTTAAGATTTCCCCTCTAAGCCTATTCGCTTCTACGGTTGCATCATCGATGATTTTCTTTGCTTCGATTTTAGCATCCAAAATCAATTTTTTTCTCTGTTCCTCAGCTTTCTTAAGCGCTTCATCAACTTTCGCTTCAGCCTCCTTAATTTTCATGAGAATTTCTGTTTTTTCCATGCTAACCACCCTAAGCGAAGCTTAAGACCAAAAAAGCCGATAACCGAAGTATATTTAAGCTTTAGCTTTCTTAACTCTGAAATCTAAAATCATTCAATTATTTTGTGCATGAATTATTCCGCCTTTAAGGGCGGGACTTCTGGCGTTAAGGGGATTTACGCCCTCCCATCATCTGCTGGAACTTCCTTAATCCCCCCGGCCCTGAAGGGCGAGGTTTTTCAGTTATAACTCGGAACAAAATTTTAAAGATTGGCCGACAATCCCACGGTTAAAACCGTAGGCTTTCTTGTCGATTTTCATGTAACTAATCTTGCACCTTCCCTTTCGACGATGACAGTATGTTCCCATTGGCTCACAAAACCTCCCGAAACTTCAGATAGTACTGGATACTCTCTAAGAACCTTTTCCCTGACAAGTTTGGCTATGAATATCTCAGGAGCCCTTGTCAGCCATCTCTTGGCAAAAGGCAGGGTCTTGTATTTTTCCGAAATTTCAGAAATAATATCTCTCAAAAGCTTAATCCTAACCGATTTCGGATTTATAAGACTGTATATCTCGCATTCATTTCTTTCAGCAACTCTACCTACACCGTCCGTAGCAAAAGGTTCTATGGCTATGACCATCCCCTCTTTAAGTTCAACTCCTCGTTGAGTTGCGTAGTTGTAGATGCTCGGAGGGGCATGAGCTATATAAGGCAATAATCCGTGACCAGTGAGATTTACGATAGGTCTGAAACCGTGGCTCCTAATAGTCTCTTCTATGATCTTTCCCAGCTTTGCTGTATCGACTCCAGCCCTTACGGCGTCAATCGCGTTGAAAACAGCTTCTTTGCTGGCCTCTATAAGTTCTGAGTGATCTCCAAGATCTATTGAAATCGCCATGTCGGCTATATAGCCGTCAATGTGGGCACCGATGTCTATTTTGACAAGATCCCCCTTCTTGAATCGCCTTTCATCGTTTTTAGCTGGCGTAAAATGGGCGGCATCGCTATTTACTGATATATTGCAGGGAAATGCTGGTTTTGCCCCGAGTTCCAATATTTTGTTCTCTACAAACTCAGCTACCTCAATTAGTTTTCCTCCTACTGTAACCTTTTCTCCCAAAGATTTTGCAACCTCTTTAAGAACTTCTCCGGCTTTTAAAGTCTTTTCCAATGCATCTTCATCCATAGTTATCACCTAACCTAATATATAAGCTCCTCAATCATACCCTTCTCTATGGCGATCCTAATCTCCCTCGCAATTCTTCTGCCCATATACATGTTTTCTCCAAACAAGATGTAAGAATAGGGAGAATTAGGAATCCCCGCATTCGTTCCAGCAACAATTCTAGCAGAGATCTCAAAGACCACTAGCTCAGCTTTATCTGTAAATATAGTCTCGATACAGAAAGGTCCAACCATTCCCGGATACGCTATCTCTTTTGATACTTCAAAGATCCTATCCGCCACCTGAAATGCCTGACTCAACAAACTCTCTCTTAAAACAAGAGGAAAGTTTCCGATGATTGTGTAGGTGGGTTCAAGCTGGAGTTTCAACTGCTCTTCCGCCGGAATTCTTCCAATTCCATCTACATGTTCATATCTCCGATCCAGAGCTATTAGCTCCATTCTCTGGTTAACGGGAGAGTAGAAAAATGAAAAATAAACACTAGCTCCGATTACGTATTCCTGTATTTCGGCTCCTTTTATTTCCTCTCTAGTCACCAATCCCTTTTTTACCATGCTCTCTGCCTTTCTCCTGAAATCCTCTGGTGATGAGGCAAGAAAGTATCCTCTTCCACCTTTAGCACCCTGATACTTAACGATACAGAGCCTGTCAATCTCATCAGGGCTACTGAATAGCTTAGGAACCCTTACATTCGCCCTTCTTAGCCACTCTCTTTGTTTCTCTCTGCTTGTCTCGTATTCCATAAGCTTTCGGTTTCCAAAGATTGGAACTTCAAGCGAGTCGAATTTGCCTATGTAGGCGTTGAAGGAGCCATGAGGGATTAGAATTGCATTCTCATTTCTCAAGAACTCCTGAATCTCCTTACTGAGTAATTCTCCAAAGCTTTCAACTTCCAACAACCTGTCTGCAACTCCGAAGTTTCTGTAAACATCTTTCTCAGCATTTTTGCAAATGCATATCGTTTCAAAACCCTCGTCCTTTGCTCCTCTTAGTATATTCAATGCAGAATGGCTTCCGAGAGTAGCTATTTTCACGTTGTTGAGATCGTAGCCCCTGAGTATCTTTAAGATTCTCTCTCTCAACTTTCATCCCTCCTATTCTTCAGTTTCAACGCATCTTGGAGCATAAAAGGATTGTTGAACATCACGTAGTCCGCTTTTCCGATTAGAGAGAAAATTTCTTCGTCACTGTGATTTCTATGAATTCTGAAGTATCTAATTTCTCCACAAACCGGTTTAGATTCGAATGGATCTACTACATGGATCAGATTAAGGCTTTCGCAGATTCTCTTTACAGCTTCTTCATTCCATCCTCTCGGCTCCCACCCGAATATGAAATCACGTTCTATAGATCCAAAAAACTCTTCCATGTTTCTAAAACTGTCTTCGCCTTCCTTGAAGCTTTTTGGTGTCTGGAAAAGAATAAATTTAGCTTTCAATGCTTTTGCTATCTCTTTTGTTACTTCCCAAGCTTCAAAAACCTGTTTTATCGGTTTAAAGAAACCAGCATCTTCGAGCACCAAGTTTACTTTCCGATAAGTGGGGCTGCTGGGTGGGTGGGTTATAACCTGCCAAGCTTTTACAGTAAATTCAAAATTTTCGGGGGCTTTCTCTATCCATTTCTTTGCCGTTTCAAGCGATGGGGGTTTGTAAAAGGTTTTCTGGACTTCTACGACCTCGAATGTTTTGAAATATTTCTCCATAGCAATCGGAAACCCGCAACAGCCTATTTTCATCAGGTTTAAGATACCCCAAAGAATAAAAAGTTTTAATGGGAAGGTTTAAAAAGGTTAAATCGGCCCTTTTTTATGGCCGAGGTGGTTGTATACGGTCTTACAACTTGTCCACACTGCAAGAGAACACTAGATTATCTAAAGCTCGCAAAGGTTGATTTTGAGGTAGTTTGGATAGATAAACTGGAAGGGGAGGAAAGAGATAAAGCAATCGAAGAAGTCTATAAACTTTCCAAAAGCTATTCTGTGCCTTTGGTCGTTAAAGGTGATAAATGGGTCCTCGGATTCGACAGAGAAAAAATTGACAGACTCATCAAGAGCTAGTTTGTCTTTATTGAAGTTGGGCCATTTAAAATCAGGCTTTAATCCCAGAAAATCGTTTAAAGGCCTCTGAGCGTTAAGGCATGGGCTATATTCATATCGCATATCTGGACTTCCCTCTGCAAGGGAACGTCCCCAAGACCTATTCAACACGGTACTATCTAAACCTTGACCATTCATCCCAGAGCTAAAGCTCTGGGTTTTCTGGGCACCATTTTGTAAGATCTCTAACTCTAAAATTTTTTCATCTTATACATTCTGCAGAAAGTACACTGGTTCCAAGAATAGCCCACTGTTGCCTGAATAATTAGACTGCGAGCTTCACTTGGCGGTCGAAACACTGGCTCCTCATATCTCACATTGGTGCATTGTTCCAGATCTAAAAAGCATTTCCAAAAAATTTATACTCTCATGCTTAACCAAAAGCGATGAATGATTTGATACCTCTACTCGCTGTTTACGCATACGTCGTCTCGCTTGTGCTCTTATCTGAGAAGGTAATAAAGAACGAGCTTTTAGGTAGGAAGTTTCTACATATAATGGTCGGGAATATTGCCTTTCTCCTGCCTTTTTTCGAATCCCGAGAAGTAATGACGTTCCTCGCGGCTTTTCCATTCGTTATTCTAACTTTTCTCATGACCCCCTATTCACCGATAAAAATCCCTAGCAGAACGACGCTTTCCGGGCACGCCTTAGGACTTTTCTACTACTCAATAGCCTGGACCCTGCTGGCCTTCTTCCTTTTCGAAAGGCGAGATGCGATCTCAATGGGCATCGTTGCAATGTCATACGGAGATGGCTTTGCCTCGCTGGTAGGTACAAAATACGGAAAAAGAAAGTACACGATTTTTGGGGCTTCAAAAAGTCTTGAAGGTAGCTTGGCGATGTTTGTATCAACCCTCGCAATGTTTCTAGCGATAAGTCTTTACTATTCCCGCGAGGTAACGTATTCTCTCGTACTACTCGCTCTCGTAGCAACAATTGTAGAAGCTATCACCCCCAAAGGGCTGGATAATCTGAGCGTTTCGCTCCTAATTGCACCTCTTTCCCTGATGCTATGAGGTTTATTGTAGTCGATGGCCTAGACGGTTCAGGTAAGGATACCCATGCAAAGTTCATCGCAGAAAGATATCAGTCAAAAGGTGAAACCATTGTAATCCGTACACATCCCAGCGATTCCTTCTTCGGTAAGAAGGCGAAACAGAGCCTTCTGGGAAGGGGGAAAATCAACCACATAAAGGCATCGATCTTCTATTTCCTCGATGTCATGAACTCTCTCTTTAGGTACTACGGAAAGGCCGACAACGTAATCTTCGTCCGCTATATTGGCGGAGTTTTTTATTTGCCTTCTCCCTTTGCGAAATTCTTATACAGATTCTTCTCTGCAATTTTGCCCACCTCCGATTACATGTTCTTCCTCGATGCAGAGCCCGAAGTTTTGGCAAAGAGAATTTCAAGTAGAAAAGAGAAAGAGATGTTCGAAAATCTCGAGGACCTGAGGAAAGTGAGAGAGAGGGCCCTTAAAATTTTAAAGGGCTGGCACATTGTGAGAACCGACAGAGAGATAAAGGAGACAAGGACCGAAATAGAGAGAATCCTAGACAAACTTGATTCAAAAAAATGTTAAATTCTGATTTCTGCCCACTTATCGACGTTTTCTGAAACCCTGACGCGGATAACATTTAAACCTCTTCTTTTCAGCTCTCCGAAGATGTATAATGCAATGTTTTCAGAAGTTGGGATTTCTATTATTTCGTTTATCAGTGAATGGTCGAATTTGCTGAGTATTTCCCTCAGAATTCTTTTAAGCTCAAAAAAATCGATGATCATCCCATTCTTGAGTTCCCCTTCAACCTCCACACTCACGACAAAGTTGTGCCCGTGAATTTTGCCACATTTTTCATGCCCCGGAATCGAATGGGCTGCACTGAAACCTTCGGAAACTCCAACCACTATCTTCACTACCTCACCCCCATGAATTTGTGTACCTGAGGGATGACTCTAGTATCCGCGAATTCTAGCATTTTCTGTTGAAGTTTAAAAATGTTCTCAAGCCTTGAGCCGAAAACCGGCTGGAGAACAAAACACTCCACATAGTCCTTTATTTGAAGAGAAGAATTTATAATTTCCTCTTCGTTGAATACTGAAGGCAATACAATCTTGCAGAAGGTCCTCCTCGTTCTGGTTTTTCTGAGAATTTTAAAGCTTTTAAAAGTGTTTTCCAGCAGAATTTCAAAGTCAAAAAGTTTTGCTTCCCTGACTTTAAGATCTCCAGCTACAAAATCGACAAATCTTAGTTTCTTGGCCTTTTCCGGTATGCTCATGTTCGATTCAAGATAGAAAGGTCTTGTCTTATTAAGAGCTCTTATAAATTCCGCCTGAAGCAATGGTTCCCCGCCCGTTAGGCTAACAGAGTGCACCTTGGCAGAATCTATCCTTCTTTGAACGTACTCTGCAGAGATCGGATTTTGAATTTTTTCCCCGCTAACATGGTCGAAACAAAATTCCGAGTCCTTTAAAGTGTCGCAATAGTAGCAGTCCAGATTACAACCGCAAAACCTTATAAAAAGCTGCCTCACGCCGACAAGAATTCCTTCACCCTGTATTGACTCAAAGATTTCACTTATCCTGCCTCTCATATTTTTATCATCTTCCCGGTCTTCTCGTATACTTTAAGCCCATCAAGTTTCCCCAATCTTTCTGCAAATTCTCTGGATTTCAATATTTCAAGAAATGCTCTTACAGGAGGTTTATTAAGCCTTTCAAGTGGTATTAAAAAGTCGTATTCTTCTGCTCTTAGCGGAATGAAGTCCAAATCATATAACTTTGCTACACTTTTTATCCCAACTCCCACGTCGGCCCTTCCAGTGGCAACTGCAAAGGCGATGGCATCATGAGTTTTGGCCTCAACCTCATAACCCTTTATTCTTCTTCTCAGTTCTTCGAAGCTTATATTAAGTTCAATTGCTAGGTTTCGCAGATGCATGTCAACTAGTACTCTTGTTCCCGAACCTCTGTTCCTGTTTACAAAACTTACATCTTCTCTAAGCAAGTCCTGAAAGTTGTGGATCCTCTTCGGATTGCCTTTCGCAACAATTAGCCCCTGCTCTCTGAGATATCCCTTGACAAGAACTGCATTCTCAACTCCAAATTTTCTGATAACACCTTCATTGTAATTTCCATCCTCGCCCAGAAGATGTACCCCTGCCAAATCCGCTTCTCGCCTTTTAACCGCAAGTATACCAGCGGTAGAGCCCAAATTTATGACTTTTGCCTCATATTCCGGCATAAGCTCGAGAATAGCATCTAAGCCAGTGCAGTGGCTTCCAATTATGACTAAGTCAGCCGGTTTTACTTCCCCATACAACCTAACATCTACCACTTCGCCTTCTTCTAACATTAAAACGTCTTCTGGTATCTCTATAAATCCGTCAGTTGCGTATATGGCTGAGATCATCCCGCTATAGGAGCCTGTAACAGGATACACCTTGTACTCTCCTGAATCATGTATTATATTAACTGGCAACAGTTCCCGTCTACCGGGCTCAGAAAAAACCTTCATTGCAAGCTTTGCCTTTAGAGTTTTGCTTTCCTCACATAAACCGGAAAGCTTCCTTATCAACGGAGAGACAAATATCTCGAATATCGTCATTGCAGAAGTCGGATACCCCGGCAAGGCAAAGATGGGTTTACCTTTGTGCAAAGCGATGGCTGTGGGCTTACCCGGTTTAACAGCTATACCGTGAACAAGCAAACCTGGATCAAACTCCGAGAGTATCCTGAACATCATGTCCCCAAAACCGGCCGACGTGCTACCACTGGTCAATACTATATCCGCAACCTCCAAAGCCCTTAAAATCGCACTTCTGAGCTCGTCCTCGTCATCCTTTACGATCCCCAATCTTATCGGATCTCCACCACACTCTTCAACAGCTGCGGAGAGAGCAAAGGAGTTAACGTCGTATATTTTAGCTCTCTCAAGCTTTTCTCCGGGCTCAACTAGCTCATTCCCTGTTGAAAGAATAGCCACTTTCGGCTTTCGGTATACCTTCAAACGCCTTATTCCGCATGCAGAAAGCAATGCAATCTCCCTTGAAGTTATCTTCTTTCCCTTTCTAAGCACTAGCTCACCAGCCATTATATCGCTGCCTGCGAAAAGTACGTTCTCCCCTGGATTGGTCGATCTGAAAATCTCAACAAATCGCCCGCTTTCTCTCGTGAATTCTACCATAACCACAGCGTTGGCTCCCTTGGGAATCAAAGATCCGGTCGCTACTTCCACGGCTTTTCCCCTACCCACCTCGATACCGCTCCATTCTCCAGCCTCAACTCTGCCTACTACCTCAAGCTTTACGGGCCTAGATTCGTCAACACCAAATGTTTCTTCAGCGATTACGGCGTAACCGTCCACAGTTGCCCTGTCAAAAGGGGGTAAGCTTATCGGCGCTCGAATGTCTTCAGCCAAAACTCTGCCTCTAGAGTCCAACAATTCAACCTCCTCGGTCACAGTCTCTGGCTTGTAATGCTGAAAAAGAATTTTCTTTGCCTTCTCAATGCTGAGAACTTCTCTGAATATTTTCCTCATTCAAAAACCTCCGTTATATCCCTTATAAGCCTTACTTCTACTTCCTCTCCGGCTTCATAACCCTCAAGATCTTCCGGTACTATTAGGATTGCATTTGCCCTAACTAGCGAGCTTAAAACACTAGAACCCGAAATTTGAATTGGAAAAACTTTACCATTATCCCAGTAAACTCTGACGATGCTTCTTACGCCTAACTCTGAAGGGATACGGGACTCAAGAATCCCTTTCTTTACCGTTCCCTTTCTCTCAACAATTCGCACGTTCATCATTCGGTAAAGTGCTGGAATTACAAAGGTGTTGAAGGCCAGTAAACAGGCTGCTGGAGAACCAGGAAGCATGAAAACCGGCTTGTTGTCGACCAGGCCAAAAGCAGTCGGCATTCCTGGCTTCATAGCGACACCATGAAAGAGGATATTCCCATACTTCTCAACAACTTCAGGGACCAAATCGCGCTCTCCTACTGAAGTGCCCCCAGTAAAAACGACCATATCATATTGCAAACCATCAAATAATTTTCTTTCGATCTCTTCGAATTTATCCTTTACGATCCCAAGGCTAACACTATAGAAGCCGAGTTCCAAGAGGGCGTTACAGATCATAGGGTTATTTGAATTGTATATCTTGGCTCCCTCAAGCTTTTTTCCGGGTTCAACAAGTTCGTCCCCTGTTGATATAACCGCAACTTTAGGTTTTCTATAAACTTTAACGGTTTCAAAACCCAAAGAAGCCAAAATTCCTGCATCCTGCGGTTGCAAGATCTCCCCCCTCCTTAGCACAAGTTCCCCCTTCCTTAAGTCCTCCCCGGCCCTTGAGACGTTCTTGTAGGGTGTGACACTTCTGAAGATTTTGATATATTCTCCAGCAATTTCGGAAAATTCCAATGGAACTACTGCATTCGCACCTTTTGGCAATGCAGAACCTGTAAAGATTCTTACAGCAAAACCACTCGAAACATCAAAATTCGGAACTTCCCCGACCCTGACTTCGCCGATTAACTTAATCAGAACAGGATTCATGTCGCTAGCCCCAAATGTATCCTCGGCAAGAACCGCATATCCGTCCATCGCGGATCGGTCAAACCTTGGAATGTCAAATTCAGAAAATATGTTTTCCGCAAGGACTCTACCAACGCAATTGTAAAGATTGGCGGTCTCAATTCCGAGTATTCTTATGTTGTCAAAAATTCTCCTTAGAGCGGTTTCCACTCTTTCCTGAACCTTGAAGCCTCTGCTCCTAACCATCAAACTCAAATCTTTTCACCATTAAAAAATTTGCCGCAAACAGCTACATCAAACAGATTTTAACTAGGTCCAAGTAGTATTTTCTATCGAAGGATAAGCTCCACAGACTTAAAGAAGCTAAAAATCTGCTTGGAAATTCTACGGGACTAGATCCAGTTGAACTAACTCACCCCAAAAAGCAGAACTACTTAAGCTTTGCCCGTTCATCCCAGAGCCAAAGAGCTCTGGGTTTTCTGGGCACCCATTTTTATAATCGTTTAGGAAGCATTTAAATCTCCGCGCATTCTTTCTTTGTGAAGTCCTTCATAGAGGAAAAGGTTAGGGAGATAAGGGAAATAGTGGGAGAGGGAAGAGCAATAATAGCCCTTTCTGGCGGTGTGGACAGCTCCACGGCTGCGATGCTTGCTTACAAGGCGATTGGAGAGACTTCACGCTGTTTTTGTGAACACCGGCCTTTTGAGGAAGGGCGAACCGGAATTCGTTGTAAAGACTTTTAGGGATCTGGGGCTAAATCTAATAGCCGTTAACGCCGAGGAAAGGTTTTTCAAAGCCCTTAGGGGTGTAAGGGATCCTGAGGAGAAGAGAAAAGTTATCGGAAGGGTTTTTGTTGAGGTCTTTGAGGAGGAAGCTAAAAAAATCGGGGCAGAGTTCCTAATTCAAGGAACGATTGCACCAGACTGGATCGAGAGCAGGGGAGGGATAAAGAGTCACCATAACGTTGGAGGCCTACCAGAAAGGTTAAATTTGCGAATAATCGAGCCCTTGCGGGATCTTTACAAGGATGAGGTCAGACAGCTTGCGAAAGAACTCGGGATACCGGAGAAGATCTATGCGAGGATGCCTTTCCCCGGTCCGGGGCTTGCCGCGAGAATAATTGGCGAAGTAAATCCTGAAAGGGTCAGAATAGTAAGGGAGGCAAATGCAATAGTTGAAGAGGAAATCGAGAGGGCAAAGCTTAGACCATGGCAAGCCTTTGCAGTGCTTCTGGGGATAAAAACTGTTGGAGTTCAGGGAGATATAAGGGCTTATAAGGAGACAGTTGCCGTGCGGATCGTTGAAAGCACCGACGGCATGACGGCGAATGCGATGAACGTACCATTCGAGGTTCTGCAGAGAATTGCCTTCAGAATCGTCAGTGAAATCCCCGAAGTCTGCAGGGTGCTTTACGACATAACGAATAAACCGCCGGCGACCATCGAGTTTGAGTGATATGATTGCCATAATCGAGAATTACGGACAGTATACGCACAGAATCTGGAGAACCCTGAAGGAAATCGGAGTAAAGGCAGAGATAATTGAAAATACGACTCCAGTTGGTGAGATAAAGCGTAGGCAATTTGCCGGAATTATATTTAGTGGTGGGCCGAGTCTAGAAAGGGTTGGAAATTGCTTGGAAATCCTCGAAAGATACGAGGAGTTCGGCATTCCTCTGCTCGGAATTTGCTTGGGACATCAGCTAATCGCAAAGTATTTCGGGGGAGAAGTAGGTAGGGGAAAAAAGGCAGAATACAGTCTCATCGAGGTCGAAATTTTAAAAGAGAACGATCTTTTCGTAGGAATTCCAAGGATTTTGAGAGTTTGGGCAAGCCACATGGACGAGGTTAAGTCGATGCCAAAGGATTTTGAACTTCTTGCGAGGAGCGAATTCTGCGAGATTGAGGCGATTAAACACAGAAAGCTGCCAATTTACGGGATACAGTTCCATCCCGAGGTGGCGCACACGGAGAAAGGTAAGGAGATCTACAGAAACTTCGTTTCACTCTGCAAAATTTAGCTGCGATTTAAAAAAAGAAAGATTAGAGTTCCGAAACGATTTCGTCTAGCAGAGCCAAATAATCCTCTTCTTTCCTCCAGAGGTTGCCAAAGCTCATAGCTGCATTCGGATGATAGTAGCGGTCAATGGAGATCGCCCTTATGTGTGGTGCGAAGTTCTTGATCGCTGCAAGCATCTGGGAACCGTGGTAGTAAATTGTACCCATCATCAGCACAACGTCGTAGTTTCCTTTCCCGTCGAAGCCCTTCCAGCTGGGATCGAGCAAAAACTGAGTAAGTTCGTGGAGCACTGCATATTTCGCATTGATCCCTGCTTGGGCAAGCTTACTGATGGCATTACCCGTCGCTACTACTGTCACTCCCTTCTCTGCGAATTTCTTAACTCTCTCAATCATCGCCGGTGTTATGTCTGGGCCTACTATCAGAAGTGGGTGCTTTGCCTTCTTTACAGCCATTGCAACCGGCTTTCCCTTTTCAAGTAGCATCGCCATCTTTGGACCCGGTATATTTGCAGCATCAAATGGCTGCTCAATCGTCTTGGGCATCTCCACCACCTCATTTCTTGGCCAAGCTTGAGAATCCTTCCCTGAAGAGTCTCTCGACACATGTTGGGTTGAAGCCCGCCTGATACGGCCTTATTGGTCCCTCAAGTATCTTCTTCCTGCTCCAGTCGATCTTCCAGCCGTGCTTTTCCTCTAGCTCCTTTAGCAGTTCCTCTCTCTTTGCCAGTGGCAAGTCTGTCTCAGTTCTAACGTACAGATGCCAGTCGTCGGGCATTCTTCCTAGATACTTGAGGCTCAGATCGATGTAGTGAGTCAGCTTTATGGCCCTGCCCTTGTCTGTGTCATTCGGCCTGAAGCAGAGCTTTGCTATGAGCGGTATGGCTTCCTCGATGGTTTCAGCTGCAACAAGCAGATCCTGCGGAGCCGGTTCAACTCTAACCTTCTGCCCGCTTCTCACATCGTAGACCATCCAGTCTTCATCGTTGTACGGCCTTCCGAGGAATGCCCTGCGGTACTTGCTTCCATGCGGTCCAACAACTACTGGAATTCCGAGCCTGTTAACTCCTGTTGCTATGCTGGCAGCCTTCTGGCTGTATGCACCCCAAGCAACTCCGCAAGCTCCGACTCTGTTGAGTATGTAATCAGCTATTTCCTCATAGTTGGCTCTAATATTTCTCATTGCAAATATCCTCGCAACCTTTATCGCTGCTCCGTGGATATGCGCATTCGAGATACAGCTACCAATGTTAACGACACCGCCGCCATCGAAATCGTCCTTGTACTTCTCGTAAACAGTCTTTCCTTCTTCATCCTTGTAGAGCCCGCAGTCCATTGCCATGCAGCCAGTGGTTACTACGATGTAATTCCTTGATGCGAACTCATTTACTATCGTATACGCATCCTTGGTACCGTTCGGATAGTTGCTACAGCCAACGACTGCAATGATTCCCGGAATCGTACCGAGGACAATCGGAGCGCCGACATTCCTGATTTCGGAATCCCTGACTGGACCTCTGCCCCTCCTAACCTTTCCTTTTTCGTTCAGTATTCTGTTCCAAGCAGCATAGTTGAACATGTCTATTATAGGTATATTCTTCGGGCAAACCTGCTCACACCTTCCGCAGGTTATGCAGACGTCCCATTTCTCCTCAAGCACCTTTCTGTCCCCTTTCTCTGCAGCCTCCATTGCTTCGCCAATTCTTATCTTCTGCGGGCACGCAATTGTGCATGTTCCGCACTGCGTGCAGGCTTTTGCGTAGTTCATGAACTGCTCCTCAGTAAGCACGGGCTTTATCTCGCCTCTCTTCTTTCTCCTGGCCCTTGCAACCTCAACTGCAATTTCGCCGACCTTCAGAGGATCGAGCACGACTGCTCCAGGATTTCCATCGAGCAGGTACTTGATGACTTCCTTTGGATCCTTCTTCGTCATGTCTGGCAGCGCATGCATCGCTTTCGCATTTGTGCAGAGAACTGGTACTCCAAGCTTCCCAGCATGGTACAGAATGTCTGCCCTAATGCACTGCTCGTCAATTACGATTATGTCGGCCAAGCCTGCCCTTACAACTTTGAGCTGTCTGCCCAAAGATCCCGCTATTTTAGCCTTCGGCCAGTATCTGCTAATGTCATGAGCTGTGCAGCAAATGCCTGCAAGCTCAACTTCGTCGCCAAGTTTGTTGTTCTCGATATAGTCAGCAATGTTGATAGCTGGAGGAGCGTGATGACCTATGACGAGCACGATCGCCTTGTTTCTGTCCAGAACTCCCATTCCCAGCTCGATCAAGGGCTGGTTGCTCTCTCCCTTCGGCAGGTTGAAAGCGACAATCTGGGCAATGTCTGCTATCTCCTTGCCGAGAGAGTCCATCATGCCAAGGTGGAATGCCTTTGATTCGAAGTCCAAGTAGCTGCCCTCCTGTCCCGTGTGAATCGCATCCATTACCTGTACTATCTGTTCTTCAACGTATGTAAGCGCTCTCTCCAAATCGGCAAGTGTCTTCGGCTTAATTCCAGTGATCAGCTGGGTAAGCGGTGCGACTTCGGCAATTTCAGGACCAAGATCCACGGGGATCTCGTCAAGCTTTTTGCCTGTGACATGCTCTATATCGTGGAGCATGTGCCTTGCATGTCCTGTGTGGCATGCAGCGCCAATGGCTACCGCAATATCGACGATTCTTCCAGTCTGCGCTTCAAGGCTGATTCCGCAGGCTCCGCGCTTGTTCTCGGTCAGATCGCACTTCCCCATCGTACAGAGGCAACACATGTCGCAATAAGGAGCATAGAATGGCTTGTAGCGCTTAAGCAGAGTGAAATCCCAGTCCCTTAGCGTTTCTATCTGCGGAAAAGGCGTTGGACCCATTGGAGCCCATTCTTCCTCTTCTTCCGTGATTTCTCCGATCTTTATACTGACGTTTCTGAGCTCATCTACAAATATCGCCCCTTTTCTAAATTCGAGAACCATCTTACCACCACCTCATCCTTTCCCTGATCACATATAAATTTTTTTAAAGTTAATATCAGCATTTTTTATAACAGAAGATAATATGAATTTTCAAACAAATTTTAATATCTGCTGTTATCCAAATCCCATTTTGTGCCATTTTAAACTAATTAAAATTCAAAAATTAAAACAATTACTTTTTGACTTTTTATTTAATGGAGAAATAAAAAATTCGTTCATCATCCGCATTTTGTAAAACCACAGAACTTGCACGTTGCACAGCCCTCGCTGTATTCAAGCACATTACCGCATTCAGGGCATACTCCACCAATCATCTTGGTCTTTCCCTCCTCTTCAACGATTTCCTCTGCAAACTCAGTCAAGGGTTTTATACCTTCCACCTCAAACTTTATTCTCTTGTACTCTCCCTTGAGCCACTTTTCAAGCACCTTAGCCACACCATCCGCACAACTTGTTATGATCTCGCCATTATCGAAGCCTATGGACGGGCAGCGGATCCCCTTCAACTGCTTGATAAGAACCTCGGGGTTGATCCAGCTCCGTAAAGCTATGCTCAAAAGTCTGCCAATCGCCTCTGTTTGCGATGCGGAACATCCTCCGCTTTTTCCGAGCTGAACGAATACCTCTGCTATGCCCTCGCTGTCCTCATTTATGGTGACATAAAGCGATCCGCATCCCGTTCTCGTCTCTATTGTTCTACCCTCAGTTACTCTTGGCCTCGGTCGAGGTTCGATGAACTTGGAAGGCCTTCTTATCTTCTCCTTTTCCTTTTCAGCTTTCTTGAGCATCAAAACCTGTTCTTCTCTGCTCCCATCTCTATAGACAGTTATACCCTTGCACTTGAGCTCATAGGCAAGAAGGAAAGCCTTCTCAACGTCGAGTCGGGTTGCAGAGTTTGGCAGATTTATGGTTTTGCTGACTGCATTGTCTGTGAACTTCTGGAATGCTGCCTGCATTCTGACATGCCACTCTGGAGCGATCTCAAGCGCACATCTGAAAACTCTCTTCATGTCTTCGGGCAGATCGAGCTTCTGAATGCTTCCCGTTTCCGCAATTTTCTCGATCAGCTTCTCGTTGTAAAGTCCCCTCTCCTTTAAGACGTTCTCAAAGATCCAGTTAACCTCGAAGAACTCCTCTCCGTCGAGAATGTTTGCTCTCTTGTACGCCAAGGCAAAAACGGGCTCTATGCCGCTGCTGCAGTTAGCTATTATGCTAATTGTGCCTGTAGGAGCGATCGTGGTCGTTGTGGCGTTTCTCATCTTTAAACCTTTCTTCTCCCAAACGCTTCCCTTCCAGTTCGGAAAAACTCCCCTCTCTTCCGCCAATGCCTGCGAAGCCCGGTGAGATTCATCCTGAATGAACTTCATAACTTTCTCTGCAAGAGCTATCGCCTTCTCACTGTCGTAAGGAATTCCAAGAAGGAAGAGAGCGTCGGCCCATCCCATAACGCCCAAGCCCACCTTTCTATTGGCCTTGGTCATTTTTTCTATCTCCGGGATCGGATAGCTGTTTATGTCGATCACGTTGTCAAGGAACCTCGTAGAAGTCCAGACCGCCTCTTTCAGCCTTTCCCAGTCGAATTCATCTCCTTTGACGAACTTTGCAAGGTTTATGCTTCCGAGATTGCACGACTCGTAGGGAAGCAGCGGCTGCTCGCCGCAGGGATTGGTCGCCTCGATCATCCCTACATGTGGCGTAGGGTTGTGACGGTTAACTTCGTCGATGAAAACGAGCCCGGGCTCGCCATTTCTCCAAGCCCCCTCAACTATCAGATTAAATATCTTACGCGCTGAAACTTTCCGCACCACCTCTCCTGTCCTAGGATTAATGAGCTCATAGTCCTCGTCTTTCTTAAGAGCGGACATGAATTTATCGGTAACGGCAACGCTTATGTTAAAGTTTCTCAGTACTCCCTCCTCCCATTTTGCCTTTATGAATTCTTCTATGTCCGGATGGTCGCAGCGGAGAATTCCCATGTTCGCCCCTCTCCTTCGCCCTCCCTGCTTGATCTGCTCGGTAGCAGAGTCGAAGATCTTCATGAAACTCACGGGTCCACTAGCAACCCCCATAGTGCTCTTTACAAGATCTCCTTTTGGTCTAAGCCTTGAAAAACTGAAGCCAGTTCCGCCGCCACTTTTTTGAACCTTTGCCATGTCCCAGAGAGCTTTAAAAATTCCGTCTATGCTGTCTTCGATCGGTAAAACAAAGCATGCAGATAACTGCCCTAGAGGCGTACCCGCATTCATCAGCGTTGGAGAATTTGGCATAAATTCTTGATTCCACATCAAATCGAAAAATTTCTTGGCCCAAAACTCGGGATCCCCTCCATAGTTCTCCTCAGCACTTGCAACTGCATTAGCTACTCTCCAGCACATCTGTTCTGGAGTCTCAATAACCTCTCCTTTTTCATTTTTGAGCAGGTATCTCTTCCTAAGCACAGTTTCAGCAGTTTTACCAATAATCATCAAATCACCAGAAATTAGTTTTCTTCTTCCAAAAAAAGATTACGCCAAAGTTGCAATTGAAGCCATTGAAAAACGGATTTTGCATATAAAATTAACTTTACCTGAAAACAAGTATTTTGAATTTCATTCGAAGTCTTCAATCGACTTCTGTGAAAGCCTCTCAACAGTTTTCCATTTCCTCCTAACAAAAGGAGGAATTTCTTTAAGCTGTTTCAAATAAGCAATCGTCTTAGGATCGCTTGCATATCCGCTTCCGAAATCTCCGTACTTCCGTCTTAAAATCTCAACTTCCTTATCTCTTTCGACTTTGGCAATTATAGAAGCAGATGAGACTATCGGGAACTTTTCATCCGCTTTATGCTCGGCAACAACTTCTACGCCAGTCATCTCCCTGAGCTGAGACGCGAGCCTTTCAGGCTTAACATCTGGACTGTCAACCAGAGCGATTTCAGGTTTTAACCTTTTTATTATCTCCGAGTAGCTCTCCTTGAGGATCTCGTTTATGGTCCTGCACTCCATCATCTCATCTAGTTCATCCGCCGGAATTTTTATGACCTCAATCCTTGCGACCCTCCTGATCTTCTCCGCTAGCTCCTCTCTCTTCTTCTGGCTCAGCTTTTTAGAATCCTTGACTCCGATGCTCCTTAGGTAGTCTTCCGACTCGCATGCAACTCCTGCAACTACTAACGGCCCGATAACACAGCCTTTGCCAGCTTCGTCAATTCCAGCTTTCATATTCCAAGCTTTAGTCCTTTAATGGGCAGTTTCCTCTTTTTCATCTTTTTCATAAAGTTCCTTACAGTTTCATAATATCTCAGCAACTCCCTCACTTCTTGCTGAGAGGTTCCGCTACCGATCGCAATTCTCCTGATCCTAGAGCTATCTATGATCCTCGGATTCAATAATTCCTCTTCAGTCATCGAGTCCATGATTACCTTGAATTTTCTCATCTTCTCCTGCGTCATCTCCGCTGTTTTGTCATCTATACCTAAGCCAAATACCGGGATCATATCCAAGACTTTTCTTAGCGGACCGAGTTTGTTCATAGCTTCGATTTGTTTGTAGATATCTTTCAATGTAAAATTTCCCTTCAGAAAGGCTTCTGCATCGATTTCTTCCTCTTCTGCAATCTTTTCGACTTTCTCGATGAGCGACCTCAAATCGCCCATTCCCAGCAACCTAGAAATAAAACTTGCTGGATCGAATTTCTCGAAATCTTCTACTTTCTCCCCGGTTCCTATGAAAGCAATCGGAATTCCGATTTCCCTTGCAGCACTAAGGGCTCCGCCGCCTTTGGCCGTGCCATCGAACTTTGTTATAATTATCCCATTTATTCCAATCGCATCATGAAAGGCCTTCGCCTGCTTGCTCGCCAGCTGTCCTATTGCTGCGTCGAGGACCAAGAACTTATATTCAGGATTTGCAAGCTCTGCTATAGTTATCATTTCATCTATAAGCTCTTTTTCGAGGGCATGTCTCCCAGCAGTATCTATTATAATTATGTCCTCCTTAGAGTTCTCCAAAGCTCTTTTGACTACCTCCAATGCATTTTTGCCCTTTTCACCATAAAATGCTATCGAATTTGCCTCTGCAAGTTGTTTTAATTGCTCATACGCTGCAGGTCTCCAAGTGTCGCCAGCAACAACTGCAGCTTTCAGACCTCTGTCCTTGAAATACTTAGCAAGCTTAACTGCAGTGGTCGTCTTTCCGCTCCCCTGTAAACCAACAAGCATTATCTTTGACTTCTTCAGCGGAATCTCGAGCCCTTCTCCTACCCCTTTTAGCAGCTCTTCGTAGACAATTCTGAGAATTTGCTCTCGAGCATCGAAATATTCAGGGACTTCCTCGCTAAGAGCTCTCTTCCTTATAGCCTCGCTTATCTCCTTAACCTGCCGAACATTTACATCAGCCTTTATCAGAGCTCTCTGGATATCCCTGACCATTTCCTCAACGAACTTCTTGTCTATGGCCGTAGAACCCATTATCTTCCTTGCAATGTCCTTAAGAGCATCAAGTGCCATCGTACAAATTCCGACAGAGAGTATAAAAATCTTTTAGAGTATGTGATCGGATAGCAGAATTGAAAGAGACCAGATTATTCCAGAATACGATATTATGAATAGAATACCCACTAGGTCAAAGACTCCTGAGTAGGCAAGATTTATGGATTTCATGGCAGGCATAAGCACTGGAAAGATTACTGGGAAAAGCATCGCAAGGAGGAGCATTTCTCTACCCCTTGATTTAGCCGCGAGGGGGGCGAGAAGCGTTATTGAGCCAGAAATCGGAATGACCGCGAACACCAAGACCAAAAAGGTTAGCAAAAAATTGCCTTCAAGATTGAATAAGGCAAAACATATCGGGAAGATTAATGCTGTAATTGTCAAGACCAGAATTAGATTTGAAAGCATCTTTGCGGTCATTATCTGCGATGCCTTAAGCGGTGAGGCTTTCAGACCTTCGATTGTTTCGAAGTCAAACTCTCTCAAAAAAGAAGTTGACCCGCCGGCTATTGAAGTAAAAAGAATTATCAGAAGAATTATCTGGGAAAAGAACCTCTCGACGTCAATTGAAAAACTGAATAGAAATGCTGTGGTAACCGCGAATATAAGCATCTGATTCGAGCTCGCCTTGCTCCTAGCTTCAACCTTTATGTCTTTCTTTATTATTTCAGCGAGCAGAAAGAGATCGTACGGCCTTTTCATAGCTTTCTCCAAAGTATACAAGCCTCCCACGTTCCAAAACGATAAAACTGTCGCAGAATTCGGCATCCTCGAATTGGTGAGTTGAAAAAACGAGAATGCCATCGAATTCTTGCATTATGCGAAGAACAACTTCCCTGCTCTCAGCATCAAGTCCCGAAAGGGCCTCATCTAGAATCAGGAGCTTTGGATTTATCATAAGAGCCCTCGCAATCGCAACACGCTGCACAAATCCCTCTGAAAGCTCTGAAATTCTAAAATTCAGTTTTTCTTTTAACCCCAAACTGCAAACGATGCCCCAATTTCCTGCCTGGTATATTTTTGAGTAAAATTCAAGGTTTTCTCTAACTGTAAGTTCTCTGTAGAGCATTGGATTGTGCGTTACGACTCCAATACGCCTTCTAAGATTGGAACTTTTTCTTGGTTCGAGCCCGAATATTTCAACTCTGCCTGAGCTCGGTTTCAGTATTCCAGCGAGTATTTTCACAAGTGTGGACTTACCCGCCCCATTGTGACCGAAGACAGCTATCTTTCCATCAGCGCTGAAGGAGATTTCCCGAAGGGCAAAATTTTCTCCGAATCTTTTGCTTAGTTTCTGGCAGACGATCAATCGAGGACACCTTTGGCACTCTTGAAATCCCTTCCCGTCTTGCTCAGGGCCTGTTTCAGGGCTATTGCAAATGCCTTGAATGCGCTCTCCATCATGTGGTGAGAATTCCTCCCCCTAACCGCTAGATAAACGTTTAGCCCGGAATTTCTGCAAAGGGTGTCGAAAAAGTGCAGAAAATCTTCCGCCCTTATTTCACCGTCTTTAATTTCTCCTTCGAAAACTAGAGTTCCCCTACCGCTGAAATCTATACCGCATATTGCAACGGCTTCATCCATTGGAACAATAGCACTCCCAAACCTCTCTATTCCCTTTTTATCAAACTCCGAAATGCTTTTTCCGAGGCATATTGCTACATCCTCGATTAAATGGTGTTTGTCGTCTCCAGTAGCTTTTACCTCGATATTAAAGCCCGAATGCGTAGAAATAGTTTCAAGCATGTGATCCAAGAATTTCACTCCGGTTTCAATCTCGAGCTTTTCTGAATCAAAAACTGCTGTAACTTCAGTCTCCCTAGTTTTTCTACTGACCCTTTTCATGACTCAAATTTGAGCGCCTCTTCTAATTTAATTTTTCCTGTATAGAGTGCTGAACCGAGTACGACCCCTCTTGCCCCCAATTTTTTGACAAAGGAAATGTCATCCAGCGATGAAATTCCGCCCGCAACGTAGAAGGGACGATTTAAACGCCTCAAAAATCCCATGACTTCTCTGTCTATGCCCGAGACTAAACCTTCAACATCCACATTGGTGTATAGGAAAGAAACGTCTAGATCCTCGTATAACTTGATGAAATCCTCGGGCTTTAGCGAAGTCTTTTCTTTCCAGCCTTTTACTACCACTTTACCCCCTTTAACGTCCACGGCAATCATAACTTTTCCTTTCCATCTATTAGCAAAATTTCTAACCTCTTCCACTTTTTCAACAGCGAGTGTGCCTAATATCACTCTGGTAGCTCCAAGCTCTAGCAATCTCTCCGCCACTTTTAAGTCTCTTATTCCACCACCCACTTGAACTTCCACACCTAAAGAGACTATTTTTAAAATGATCCCCTCATGCTTCAACTTCCCCTGAAAGGCTCCATCAAGATCTATCACGTGAAGAACCCTAGCTCCTCTATTTATCCAGTTTGTAGCAACACCGACAGGATCCTCTGCAGAGAACGTTATCTCTTTCTCCTTACCTTGCCTCAGTCGAACTACTTTTCCATCCTTTAAATCAACAGCAGGTATAACTCTAAACATCTAGTTCAGAAAGAAGCTTGTTGAAGTTTTCTGCCTTTTCCTTCAAAATCATTATTGCCCTTGATAGTACTTCTTTGACAGGTAAAGCTCCAGTTCCCTCCACAACGAAGAAGAAGTTATTAGTTTCGACGACTTTAATTGCCTTTGGCTCACATACTTTTTCGCATTCTCTGCACAAAGAACAATTCTCCAGATTCTTGGCTACGATCTTTCCCTCTCTCTCCTCCAAAATATCTCTCGGGCACGCAGAAACACAATTCTTGCACAAATCGCATTTATCATTTATTTCTATATCAGGGATTATTCTGTAAAAACAAGCCGAAACTGGCTGGAACTTCGAGTGCTCTTTTCCAATTCCCAGTCTTGCTACGGCTTCAATCATCAATTGCTGACCTTTAAAAAGCTCGAGCACCGGAATATCGCCATATGCAAAGTGGATTGCCGGATCATCGCTTATGAAGTCCCTCGCATACACGACCTTAGGCCCCTCGACATTCAGCCGGAAGGAGATCTGGCAATTAGGACAGCCAACACCCCCACAGCTACAATTCTCACGCATGTTGAACCTTTCCAAGTCTGTTTTGATCGGCAGCATTGCAAGTCTGTGTGCAATCATTTCATCGTAGAAGTTGCTTGAGTTCACATAAAAATCAACGAAATCCACAGCCAAAACTGGAACAAGCGATTTCATTGCTCTTCGGATGGCGTTAGCTAGTGCGGGATGGGCTTCAGTAAGTTTAAAAATAAGTTTATTCTCGCCCTCGCTGACGAATTCAATTTTTGGCATTATACCCTCCTACCCCTTCTGCCACCGGGTAACCGGGTTCCGTCATGCGGAATTGGCGTTACGTCTTCAATTCTGCCTATTCTAAGTCCAGCTCTCGCAAGAGCTCTTATCGCTGCCTGTGCCCCAGGTCCGGGAATTCTGGGTTTGTTCCCGCCAGGAGCACGTACCTTTACATGAACTGCGTTAATACCTTTCTCCATTGCTATGCTTGCAGCTCTTAAAGCTCCCTGCATCGCAGTATACGGATTTCCTTCATCCCTTGCTGCCTTCACGATCATTCCACCGCTAACCCTCGCTATGATCTCAGATCCGGTGATATCGGTGATTGTTATGATCGTGTTGTTATAAGATGAAAAAATGTGTGCTATACCCCACCTAACTTTTTCCTTTTCAGGCATTCTCTTTCACCCTAATTCCTACCTTTTTTTCCAGATCTTTCAACACGATAAAACTCGGAGAAGTAACCTTTCTGCCATCCACCTCAATGTGACCGTGAACGATCATCTGTCTTGCTTGTTTTATACTCTTTGCAAGTCCCTGCCTGAAAACGACTGTCTGGAGCCTTCTCTCAAGAAAATTCTCGACAGTTAGACTCAGAACGTCATCAAGCGTTGAATTCTCCTGAAGCACACCATATTTCTGCAGCTTCTTTATCACAGCCTGAGCTTTAGCCTTCGCAATCTCCCCTTCCTTACCGGGGAGGTTTATTTTCCCTAGCAGGTCTCTCGCAACCCTTCTATACTTTCTAAGAATGTTCTGGAATCTCCAAAGCTCTCTCTTGTTTCTCAAACCATAGGCTATAACGAGCTGGTTGTCCCTTTCAAGCCTGTGCCTATCCCAAGGACGGACAGGAGAGACATAGCACTTTCTACTCTTCTTAGGATCGCCCATATCACCACCTTCAGGTCTTCTTCCTTACAACCCCAACCGTTCTGCCCTTCCTGCCGGTTGATCTAGTCCTCTGTCCCCTTACTTTCTTGCCCTTTGCATGTCTAACGCCACGGTAGCATTTCATTCTGATCAATCTTTCTATGTCCAGCATTTTAGCGAAATTAACATCTTTAGAAATCAAATGCAAATCTTTACCGCTATAAATGTCGGCACGTCTGTTAAGCATCCAACCAGGGAATTTGTCTATCTCTTCTTCGACTAAATTTCTGAGTTTTTCGATCTCTTCGTCTTCCAAAGTACCTAGTTTTCTATTTCCATCTAATCCCAGCTCGTTAACTATGCTCCTTGCCATTCTGATGCCAATTCCTGGTATCCCTGTCAGGGCATGAACTACATTTCTGTTTCCGTCTAAATCGGTGTCTGCAATTCTAACTATGTGCTTGAACATTCCATCACCGCTATGGAAGAAGAGTTTAAGGGCGATATTTAAATATTTTGCGAACAAAGGGGAGAGGTATTAGAAAAGAAAAAACAAAGTTCGGCCTTATCTGCGTCTTCTTGACATTAAAAAAGCTGCTGCAATTCCCCCTACTCCAAGCAAGAATTCAAAGCCAGGAGTTGACTTTGGGGAAAAAGTAACAGGTGTTTTTGGTGTGACTCTCGATGCTGTGGTTGTTGGTTTTGTAGTTTGATTAGCTTTGTTGCTCTGCTCGTTTGACGTGGTTGTAGTTGGAACTGGGGTAGTTTTTGGGACTGTAAACTTAAAGTATTCGGTTTTTAGTCCTGTTTTCGAATCTATTGCGTATATTCTATATTCACCCTCGGAGGTCTGTGGAATTTCAAAATTTGCTTGGATAACACCAGTATCGTTTGACCTAATAAGTTTCTGGGATATGATCCATGTCTCATTGAATGGATCTAAAAACCTTATCTCCACATCAGAGTCTGCCGAAAATCCGTTTCCGGATATAGTAATAACCGTCCCGGGAGAACCCTTAGTTGCAGAAATTTTCGTAATTTTTGGAGTAACTCTAAAAGTTGAGTATGCGTTGAATCCTACTTCATCTATAGCCTTTATCCGATAATAACCACAGGGAACCTGTGGGACTGTTATTGACGCCGAAAAACTGCCTTTCGAATCGGTTTTGGTACTTGCCATAATCTTATCTTTGCCCTCCCAAAATATTCTCACTTCTGATTCAATGGAGAAATCCTTGCCTTTTATACTTACCGAACTCCCAACACTACCGTTAACGGGATAAATTTTAATAGATGGCGATGGAATCACAGCACTACTAGATTGAATGACAAAAACTGCTATACTTGCAACTAATAGCAATTTAAGAACTTTAACAAACTTCATGAAAAAAATAAGTTTAGCGATATTTAACGCTTACGATTTCAAGATTACAAAAATTTTTGATTACATGAAAATCGACAAGAAAGCCTACAGTTTTAACCGTGGGATTGTCGATATGCTTATATATAACTTATATATAATAGGCCTTAAAAATTAAAAATTCATTGAAGTTCAGAAAGGTGTCTGAAGTGAAGAGAACGAACACTTTCATACTAGAGGATTGCCCTGCGGGAGCTTGCGGACAGCTGTGCCAGGCTGTACAATGAGCTGAACTTTGAAAGGAAGTTTCCGGAGCAGAGGCTACCTCCATGGGGATGGCGTTAACGGGGGGACGAAGCCCTTGCTTCTGAGGTGGAACGGGTGACTTGGGAGCCTAAAAGGGCTGTGAACAGCAGACCAATGAGAGCCTTAGAAGCAAGAATCTCCCGGTTTTAGCCTTGGAGAGAGTCAACTTTTCCATTTACGGTCCCTATCTATTAAAATCAAATATGCCAATGCAATT
>Ga0080004_1121344_pt1 | contig 55858 bp, 51 predicted proteins | sample WasSprMetagenome_FD_69207 | JGI IMG/M metagenome (GOLD analysis project Ga0080004, IMG submission 69207) | Sulfidic aquatic microbial communities from Washburn Spring, Yellowstone National Park, USA - WS (SPADES assembly) (version 2) | ecosystem: Environmental > Aquatic > Thermal springs > Hot...
ACTTAGTCCTGGAAAATCATCACTTACTATAACCAATACCCTCTTTAATCCACGACTTATTAAATCATTAAATATTTTCATCCAGTCAGTCCTATTCTCTTTCCCAAATTCTATATACCAGGTGCCTATTTCTTTTTTCCCTTCCAAACTTATTACTATATGGTAAATCCAGTTTCCTTAATGTCCTAAATATCTGTGTTTTGCTGTATCCATTCCCTTTGTCTTTCTTCTCTTTCTCTAAATAAATATTTCTCTCTGATACCATAAATTCGTTAAATAATTCCTCAAAAAATTCACACAATGCTTTCTTCTCTCCATTCGTTATATCTGGGAAAAATTTGTCAACTGCCTTTGCTACTGCTTCCTTTTTACATCTTTCAATTTCTTCTTTGCTTAATTCCCACTTTTCCATTTTTGACCTCCTTTTTCGTTTTTTATTTTTTCTTTAACAATTTTATCTTAGACACAATTTTTATTCTACTACCCACTGCAACTCCAATAGACCTTTAAAAGTAAAAAATGACTGGGATGATTGGGATATTGTTGCTATTTTTGAACTTGAAGAACATTATCAGAAAGATTTAAAAGAAACTGAAAGTTGACAATAATTTGATTTTTAGGATATAATTTTAATAAAGGGGATATAGCTCAATGGGAGAGCGTCCGCCTTGCACGCGGAAGGTTGCCGGTTCAAGTCCGGCTATCTCCACTTTTCTATAAAAACAAAAATGAGAAAACAAAAAACTTTTTCTTTAATAAAAATTATGGATGAAAAAGAGATAAAGGAAGAATTTTTGCCAAAACTTGAAAATGCCACAAGAAATATTTTTAAAATACTTTCTCATTTTGACTCAAAAAAAACACTTCCTCCAAGAGAATTGAGTTTTTCATTAATGAAGGAAGCAGACGAAATTGAAGCATTTCTTGATGAATTTGGTGCAAATAATAGTAAAAAATTTTTCTTTTTCAGAGAATTAATTGCAACTATAAGATGGTTTAATTTTTTTCTTTTTCAGGGCTTACATCTTTATGCAAGAATAAAACATTATGAACTTGAAATAACACCTGAAGAATATAAAAATTTTAGGAATGAACTTAAAAAAATTTTGATTTTTGGTCAGAAAGTTATAAAGAATGCAACAAAAAAACTCCTTAAAGAATGTTCAACAATTGGATTGAAGTTCTGTAAAATTGATAGTTATTCAGAACAAATTTTCCCTTCATTACAGAGAAAAATTTTACCTCCTGATATAGGAGAAGAAATAATAAAGGAAGAGGAAGAAAGAATTTTTGAAATACTTATAAAATATTTAAATGTTTGTGAAGAATTTAATTTATTTTTGATGTATGGAAAAGAAAAATATTTGAAGGAAGAGCCAATTGAAAAATACAGGTCTCTTTTTCATCAACTTGAATCGCTTTATGATACATATATAAAAAATACAAACTTTGAAGTAGAAATTGGTGATTTTCCAAAAATTAGAGGACATATTGCTACATGTTTACATCTTCTTGAAATGGCTAAAGCACTTGTTCATTTTTATGAAAGACATATCGAGAAATTTCATAATTCAGATGTATATTATAAAATTGTTGAATGTGTTGGGGATGAGAAAAAAATAGAAGAGGTAGTTGAAAAATTTATATTCCCATATGTATTAAAATTTTCTTCTAAAGGAGAAAAAATATGTGAAAGAATTTTTGCTCAAATGGGTAGAACTCCTGAAGAATTTTTAATAGAAACAAAAATTTTAATTATCCCTTCTCATAGGATTGAAGATTTTCATATAAGACCTATCATGCCAGTAACACAAATTGCTAATAAATATAAACTTGATTCTTTTCTTTATTTTAATAGAAAAAAATATAACCTTAAAAGTCCCATAGAAATGGCAATAGCAATTCCTGATATAAGAGAAGCACTTATAAAAGAAAATGTTGAAATATTAATTCAAGGACCTTTATCTGCGGTTAATGAAATAGTAGAATTTTTTAAAGATAGAGTTGGGGCTGTTGAAAAACAATTAAAAAGTAAATCATTAATCTCTTGACAGGTTAAAAATTACAGGGTATAATTATTGTTGACAAACAAAAAATTTTAGGTAAAATAAATAATATAAATTTTTGTTCTTTGAAAATTTGAATTTATGGTCAAGCTACTAAGGGCTTGCGGTGGATGCCTTGGCGAGTCCTGGCGATGAAGGGCGTGGCAAGCTGCGATAAGCCCCGGGGAGGTGCAAGCAACCTGTGATCCGGGGATTCCCGAATGGGGCAACCCATCCGCCAGTAATGGCGGATATCCGCCGTAAGGCGGAGGCGAACCGGGGGAAGTGAACCATCTCAGTACCCCGAGGAAAAGAAAGAAAAGTTCGATTCCCTGAGTAGCGGCGAGCGAAAGGGGAAGAGCCCAAACCGGATAAGGGTAAAAGCGTAGGCGCGTTCCTTATCCGGGGTTGCAGGGTCTGGCACGGGAAGGCCTACCTTCCCAGAAGGTCCAAAAATCTCTCAGAATAGTCGAATGACCTGGAAAGGTCAACCATAGAGGGTGAAAGTCCCGTAGACGAAATTCTGAGGGTACCTTCGCCAGATTCCTGAGTACAGCGGAGGAACCGAGGAACTCCGCTGGAATCCGGGAGGACCACCTCCCAAGGCTAAATACATGGACTCGACCGATAGTGCACAAGTACCGCGAGGGAAAGGTGAAAAGAACCCCGGAAGGGGAGTGAAATAGAACCTGAAACCGCAGGCCTACAAGCAGTCGGAGTCCGCTTTTGGCGGATGACGGCGTGCCTATTGAAGAATGAGCCAGCGAGTTACTGGCTGTGGCGAGGTTAACCCGCTTTAGCGGGGAAGCCGTAGCGAAAGCGAGTGGTCCTAATTGGGCCCATTAGTCACAGTCAGTAGACCCGAAGCCGGGCGATCTAACCATGGCCAGGGTGAACCTGCCGTAACAGGCGGGGGAGGCCCGAACCGGTGGTCGTTGCAAAGACCTCGGATGAGCTGTGGTTAGGAGTGAAAGGCTAATCAAGCTCGGTGATTGCTGGTTCTCCCCGAAATGCCTTTAGGGGCAGCCTCACCTTATAGGATGATGGGGGTAGAGCACTGATAGGGCAAGTTCACCGATAGGTGAGCAAGTCCTTTCAAACTCCGAATACCATCATCCGTTCGGTGGGAGTGAGACGGTGGGGGATAAGCTCCATCGTCAAGAGGGATACAGCCCAGACCATCGGCTAAGGTCCCCAAATCCAGGCTAAGTGGTAAAGGAGGTGGAGTTGCATAGACAACCAGGAGGTTGGCTTAGAAGCAGCCATCCTTTAAAGAAAGCGTAACAGCTCACTGGTCGATGCAACTCTGCGCCGACAATGTAACGGGGCTTAAGCCTGGTACCGAAGCCATGGACTCTACCGGGGATACCGGTAGAGTGGTAGGGGAGCATTCCCTGGCAGTGAAGGCATTCCGTAAGGAATGCTGGAGCCAAGGGAAGAGAGAATGCTGGCATAAGTAGCGAAAAAGTGGGTGAGAATCCCACTGGCCGAAAGCCTAAGGTTTCCTGGGGAAGGTTCGTCCTCCCAGGGTTAGGCGGGAGCTAAGCCGAGGCCGAAAGGCGTAGGTGATGCACAGCCGGTTAATATTCCGGCCCCGTCTGGTAAACGTTATTACCGAAGGGGTGACGGAAAAGGATAGGTCAGCCGGTGAATGGTAGTACCGGTTCAACCCTGGAGGTCTGCTTGTGGCAAATCCATGGGCAAAAAAGACCAAAGGGGGAGTACGAGCCCGACCGCAAGGAAGGGCGAAGTGATCAAATCCTTTTCCCAAGAAAAACCTCGTAGGGAGTTTACCAGATGCCCGTACCGCAATCCGACACAGGTAGGCTGGGGGAATACCCTAAGGCCCGCGAGAGAACTCTCGCTAAGGAACTCGGCAAGTTAGCCCCGTAACTTCGGGAGAAGGGGTGCCTGAGTAGGGTGAGGTTTAACCATAGCCAAGCCCGAAAAGGCCGCAGTGAAATGGCTCCCGCGACTGTTTACCAAAAACACAGGGCTCTGCAAACTCGTCAAGAGGATGTATAGAGCCTGACAAGTGCCCGGCGCCGGAAGGTTAAGGGGAGATGTGAATCTGCCGCAAGGCAGAGTAGCATCAAACCTAAGCCCCGGCAAGCGGCGGCCGTAACTATAATCTGGACCGTTGTAGTTACGTTAATAAATCTGGCTATATGCGGGAAACTCCGGATAACTGAAGGATACTTATCTTTAAGATAAGTAAAAATTCCTTCAGAAAGGGTCCTTTTCCCTGCCGGACAACCCGCAGGAAACCCTTTTTCTCTCCAAAAGGAGTTTTCAATGATAGATTTAAAAAAGATTCCAAGGGAAAAAGGTTATTATCTCGCCGGTTTTGCAGACGGTGAAGGAAGTTTTATGGTGGTTGTGAGAAAAAGAGATGACTATAAAATTCCTTGGAAAATTTCTGTATGCTTTAATGTATCTCAAAAAGATAGAGTAATTTTAACTCTGTTTAAAAGATACTTACAATGTGGAACTTTGAGGATGAGAGAAGATGGTATCTGGTATTATGAAGTTAATAATCTTAGAGCGATTGTGGAAAATGTAATACCCTTTTTTGAAAAATTCAGATTTCTCTCATCCAAAAAGAAAAACGATTTTAGAGTTTTTAAACAAATAGTAAAAATTATAGAAAATAATGAGCATCTTACTGAAGATGGGATTAAAAAAATTCTTTCTCTTAGGAAAAAGTTAAATAAAAACTGTAAGAAAATGAAGTATGGAGAAGAAGAAATTATGAAATATATTGAGAGAAAAAGGGGTTCCTCAGAGACCATACGCCAGACACTTCAAAGTCAATAAAGTGCCGCCTGACTTTGGAGTGAAGATATGGTCCATTCCTTATGGTAACATAAGGGTTAAAGAACGGTCCTAAGGTAGCAGTTGCTGCCTGCTCCGGTGGTAACTCCGGAGGCAATACCCGGCTATATGCGGGGAAGTCCTTAGAGCCCTTCCTACCAGAATAAAACTGGTAAAAATGGAAGGGATTGGACAATCCGCAGGAAACCCATATTGGGGTTCCTCAGAGACTGTACGCCGGGTATCCTGTTTCTCTTTCAAAAGGAGAAAAAAATGAATTTAACTCCTGACTGGGTAGTTGGTTTTGTTGATGGAGAAGGATGCTTCTATGTGGGATTTTATGAACATCCAGAAATGACAGCAGGTTATCAGGTCTTACCTGAATTCAGAGTTGTTCAGCATTATAAAGATATAAAAATTCTCTATTCTCTAAAAAGATTTTTCAGGTTCGGAGTAGTAAGAAAAAATCATGATGATAGATATGAATATAGAGTTAGGAAAATTGAGCATTTAATTAAAATTGTTGAGTTTTTTGAAAAGCATCCTTTAAAAACATCAAAAAATGTAAATTTCAAAAAGTTTGCAAAAATCATCAGGTTGATGCAGAAAGGAGAACATTTAACAAAAGATGGATTGAAAAAAATAATAAAAATATCTCTGCAAATGAATAGGGAAAATAAAGAAAAAGCAAAGAAAATACTTGAAAAACTTGAAAGAGAAACAGGATAAAGATACAGTCCACCTTTCAGTAGAAATACTGAAAATAAGGTGAGCGAAATTCCTTGTCGGGTAAGCGGTCGGACTTGCCCGTAAGCCGGCTCATAACGGTGGAACTCTTTACCGCATGGGTATTTACAAGGAGTACCCTATCCACCTGTAAGTATATTTACCACTATTCCTCTCCCTAAATGGGAGAGGATGAAGGTGAGGGTGAAAGAGGTGGATAAGGTAAAGACAACACCGTGGGAAGTCGTCCGCCTATAGCGGATTGACCCCGTAACGACTCATTCGCTTTAGGCGAATGGACTCTCCCAAAAAAGGAGGGTAAGACGCCGGCCATCAATCCACAAAGGAGAAAAAAATGATTGACCCTAATTACATAACCGGATTTGTTGATGGAGAGGGTAATTTCTCAATAAGTATCTCTCCAAGAAACTTCAAAGATGTTAAATGGGAAATAAGACCGAGTTTTTCAATATCACAGCATAAGAGAGATAGAGGGATTTTATATAAGATTAAGGACTACTTTGGATGCGGAATTATAAGACCGAACAGAAAGGATAATACATATAAGTATGAAGTCAGGTCTCTCCAGGATTTGAAAAATATAATAATCCCTCATTTCAAAAAATACCCTCTCCAGACGACAAAAAGAATTGATTTTGAAATTTTCTCTCAGGTGATACAGATTATGGAGGAAGGAAAACATCTAACAAAGGATGGTTTAAAAGAAATAATTGAGTTACTTCAGAAACTTCCTCCAGAAAGAAGAAAAAAATATAAAATTGAAAATTTCTGTGTGGATTGATGAAGGTATAGTCTATTATGGAGTTCCGACCCGCACGAATCTTGTAACGACGGGAGCGCTGTCTCGGCGAGAGGCTCGGCGAAATTGTGATACTCGTGAAGACGCGAGTTACCTGTGGCAAGACGAAAAGACCCCGGAACCTTTACTGTACCCTATCATTGGATTTTAAGGTAGTATGCGTAGGATAGGTGGGAGGCGATGAAGTCCGCCTTTCGGGGCGGATGGAGCCGTCGGTGAAATACCACTCTTACTACTTTGAAATCCTAACCAGACCTTGTCAAACCAAGGCTGGGACAGTGGTAGGCGGGCAGTTTAGCTGGGGCGGCTGCCTCCTAAAAGGTAACGGAGGCGTCCAAAGGTTCCCTCAGGCTGGTTGGCAATCAGCCGTTGAGTGCAAAGGCAGAAGGGAGCCTGACTGCGAGACCGACGGGTCGAGCAGAGGCGAAAGCCGGGCTTAGTGATCCGGTGGTCCCGAGTGGAAGGGCCATCGCTCAGCGGATAAAAGGTACTCCGGGGATAACAGGCTGATCCTGCCCAAGAGTCCACATCGACGGCAGGGTTTGGCACCTCGATGTCGGCTCATCGCATCCTGGGGCTGGAGCAGGTCCCAAGGGTTGGTCTGTTCGCCCATTAAAGCGGTACGTGAGCTGGGTTCAGAACGTCGTGAGACAGTTCGGTCTCTATCTGCCACAGGCGCAGGAGACTTGAAGGGGAGCTGGCCCTAGTACGAGAGGACCGGGCTGGGCGGACCTCTGGTGTACCAGCTATTCCGCCAGGAGTAATCGCTGGGTAGCCATGTCCGTAAGCGATAACCGCTGAAAGCATCTAAGCGGGAAGCGCGCCCCAAGATAAGGTCTCCCGCTATCCACCTCGTGTGGATGGCTAAGACCCCAGGTAGACTACCTGGTTGATAGGCCCCGCGTGTAAGACCCGTAAGGGTTTAAGCGGAGGGGTACTAATAGGTCGAGTGGCTTGACCATAAATTCAAATTTTATTTCAAATGGAAAGAAAAGACCTGCCGAATCCAAGAATAGCAGCAATTTTATCTTTTGTTTTTAATGGACTTGGACAGATTTATAATGGAGAAATTAAAAAGGGATTGATTTTAATTTTTCTTTCAGGTATTTCTTTTTTAATTTTAATAATTGGAGCAATTTTTATCTTCTATTTTATAAAAGAACTCCCTCCTATCAGTTTTTTAATATGGGGTGTTATCCTTTTCTTTTTTGGTTTAACAGGAATGATAATAATTGGAATTTATAGCATTTCTGATGCATACAATAAGGCAAAGAAAATTCTACAGGAAAATGAGACAACTGATTAAAAAATTCATTGATTATATTGAGAATCAGAAAAATTATTCAAAAAATACAGTCAAAAGTTATAAAGAGGATTTAGACCAGTTTTACAGATTTTTAAAAGAAGAAAAAATTGATGATTTTGGAAAGGTTGAATATGACAATCTCTTAAAATTTATAGGGAAACTTAAATCTTCAAATTATAAGGAAAAAACAATTGCAAGAAAAGTCGCATCATTAAAATCATTTTATAAATTCCTCTCTTCAAGAAAATATATAAACAAAAATCCATGCCTTCTTCTTACATCTCCAAAAGTTCCTGAAAAATTACCAAATTTTCTAACCTATGATGAAATCACAAAACTCTTAAATATATCTGGAAAAAATAACTGGCAATTTTTAAGGGATAGAGCAATTCTTGAACTTTTATATTCAACAGGGATAAGGGTTGGAGAAATAGCAAATTTAAGAATTGATGATATAAATTTTGTTGAGGAGGTTATAAAGGTAAGGGGAAAAGGGAAAAAGGAAAGGATTGTCCCTTTTGGTAAATATGCATTAAATTGTTTGATTGAATATATTGAGAAAAGACCAAATAAGAAAGAAAAATACCTTTTTTTAAATAAATACGGAAAAAGACTTACTGAAAGGAGCATTGAAAGGATTGTAAAAAAATATTCTTTAATTTCCGGAATAAATAAAAGAGTTACACCCCATACTTTAAGACATACATTTGCAACACATTTACTTGATAGAGGAGCTGATTTAAGGACTGTTCAGGAATTACTTGGACATGAAAGAATAACAACAACCCAGATTTATACACATTTAACAATTGAAAAATTAAAAGAAATATATGATAAATTCCATCCAAGAAATAAATGAGGAGGAAAAATGGAAAAAATAAGAGAGCCAGTTGTAAGTGGTTATTTTTATCCATCCGGTAAGGCACATCTATTAAGGATGCTTGAAAATTTTATTGAAAGAAATGTTCAGAAAGAAAAGGTAATTGCCTGTATGGCTCCACATGCAGGATATATTTATTCAGGGAAAACAGCAGGAATTACATATTCAAGAATAGAAATTCCAGAAAGTATTATAATTTTAGGACCAAATCATACAGGTTATGGAGAGCCATATTCAGTTTCTGACCATGATAAATGGCTAACTCCTCTTGGTGAAGTTGAAATTGATAAAGAAATAAGGGATTTACTTGTTGAAAAAAGCAGATATTTACAGAAGGATGAAATTGCCCATATAAGAGAGCATTCAATAGAGGTTCAAATTCCATTTTTACAGTTTTTAAGGAAAAATATAAAAATAGTTCCTATAACACTATCAGGATATGTTGATAATCCTGCATGGTTTGAAATAGGAGAAGATATTGCTGAAGTTATAAAGGAAGTAAAAAAAGATGTTTTAATTGTTGCAAGTTCTGATATGACACATTACCAGCCACATAAAGTAGCAGAAGAAAAAGACAAATATGTAATTGAGGCAATATGTATGCTTGATGAGGATGAAGTTATAAGAAGGATAGAGGAAAAAGATGTAAGTATGTGTGGATATTCAGGAGTTATTGTAAGTATTGTTGCTTCAAAAATTCTTGGTGCTAAAAAAGGCCAACTTATTCATTATACAACAAGCGCAGAGACATCAAAGGATTACTCAGAAGTTGTTGGTTATGCCGGTGTAATAATAAAATAAATGAGTTGGAATGACCTGCCCTGCTTCAAGGGGAGTGCGGTTTTTTAGGGAATAAAAATTAAAATCCTAATATTTAACCACGCTTTCCCAGTTAACAAAAAGTTATTTTATTAACCCTACTTTCCTTTTCTAATTTTTTAAATAATTCAGTGATTGAAAAAGAAGCAAAAATACTATTTTAAAATTTGTGAAGCGTATTTAAAAATCTTAAATCTATTGTGTATCAAACTTTTCATCTCTTGACAAGAAAAATTAGATGGGCTAAATTAAAAGTAAAAGCAGGTTATTAAATATTAATGAAAAACTTCTTTTATAGTGGGGCTGTTATTTGCCATTGCGGGGTAAGGACAACTTAAAATGGAAATGATGTTAGATGCAAATAAATTAAAAGGGAATCTTAAATACCCGGAAGATTTCATCAACAAGATAATCCATGGTGACTGCTTAGAATTGATAAAGTTAATTCCCGATAATTCAATAGATGTAGTGCTTACTGACCCCCCTTATGGATTAAACAAAGATGGTGTCAGGGGTGATGCTGATTTAAGTCTTTTTTATAATATTTTACCAGAATGCGACAGGGTTTTAAAAAGCGATAGTTTCTTTATCACTTTCTTCAGCACAAAGTTTCTACCGCAATTGTTTAAAAATAATCCATTTAATTATTTTTGGCAAATTGTTTTATATTGTCCCGAAGGCAGGGTTAAATCGCCAATTGGATACACTAAGTTTATGTCTTGTTTCGTTTTTAAAAAAGGAAATCCTAAAATTATTCATTTAAACAAAGATATATTTGTTGATACACCAGGGAAAATGGTTGAACCTGATGAAGGATATATAGACCATCCAACTCCAAAACCAAAACATTTTATAAAAGAAATTTTAAAAATGTTCACAAAAGAAAATGACTTAATTTTAGACCCATTCGTAGGAAGTGGCGCTACAGCTGTTGCCTGTATTCTGCTTAATAGGAGATTCATAGGGTTTGAAATTGAAGAGAAATATTATAAAATTGCTTTGAATAGAATAAATAAATTAATAAAAGCCACTAATTTGACTCTATTTGAAGGAGAGCATAAAAAATGAATATTCCTGCAAAAATATTTACAGAAAATGGTCAGTTGATAATAAAATTACCATTAACTAATCCTACAGGGAAAATTCGGGTAAAACGGCGGAGCAAAACTTCGAATTATGGGATTCCTATAGCCACAAGAAAAATAAGTTTAACCAATGAAGATTATGTAGAATGGCAGATTTCATACGCGACTCAAAATCCCCCGAGACTTCAAAAGTTGAAGATATTATCATAAACAATGAACAAATTGGATTTGAACTAACTAAACTTTTATATGAAGGTTCAATTTTAGGTATATTATCAACTGAGGATTTTAATGAGATGGAAGAATTTATCAATGATGTTCAAGATAAAGATACTCTTGAAGAAAACGAAAAAATCGTAAGGGAAAATAAGATGCAAGAAATAAAAGGTGGGTTTAAAAAATTTGAAGAAAAGACACCTGTCTTTATAAAGAAAAACGATGAAAATGGCTACTTTGTAGAGATAATCTTAAAACACAAACAACGAGCTGTAGGATTGCAATCTATGGTATATCTCTGTATTTATATTGAAAAATTAGTGGATGAAAATGGAAAATCATTAATGGGTAGAACTGCTAACACAAAAGAATTTGGTGAGATTGAAATAACTATTGAAAACAAAGAACTTATTAAGGATGTAGTTAAAGCATTTGCAATTGCCTCGCAGGTGCATAAGAGAGATATTTTAAGCATCTTAAGACAGGTGAAAAAAAATGCAAACTAAAATAAAAACATTTTCTTTTATGACAACTCAAGAATTAAATCACTTTAATAAAAAGGAGAAAGTATTTGGTCAATTTTTTACTCCTGTTGAGGTAGCAGATTTTATAGTGTCTGTTTCTTCAAAATATGTGACTACCGGCAGATTAGCATGCGACCCTGCTTGTGGAGATGGGGTATTTTTATCAGCCCTTCTTAAATATGGGTTCAAACCTGTAGGTGTAGACATAGACCCGGAAATTATAAATGGACTTTCAGAAAATATAAAAAAATATATAAGAATAGAGGACGGACTTCTTTTTTCTGAAAACGAAAAATTTGACTTGGTAGTAGGGAATCCCCCCTTTTCTTCTAAGTATGGTCGAGTCAGAGGGAATATTCTAAAAAGTTTTGACCTTGGAAGAGAATTTTCTTCACAAGCAATAGAAGTTCTTTTCCTTGAGAAATTTATTAAACTATGTTCAAATAACGGAGTAATAGGGATTATTCTTCCGCATGGCATCTTCTCGGATTTAAGACTAAGTTATGTTCGGAAATATATCCGTGAACATCTCTCTATAATTGCAATTGTTTCCCTTCCCAGACACATATTCAGAAGCCCTGGCAATAAGACATCATCAAAAACTTGTATACTAATTGCTTCAAAATCTAATGTGCAGAAAAAAAAGATTATGTTTGCAGAAGTTAATTCTATCAGTGAACTTTCAACAAAGGACATAAAAAACAAAATATGGGCTTCGCCTGATGAGTTTTTGTATCCGGAATTTTATCTTTACCAAGATAGCAGATTAAAAGGCTTCCCCAAGCTTAAAGAATATAATATAGAAATTATCCAGGGTAGCACAAAATATGGAAATGAAAGAAAATTTTCTAAAGCAGGAATTCCTTTTATTTCGGCTAAAACTGTAACACCATTAGGGATAGATTTTTCAAAAGATTTAAAGTTTATAGAACCAGGTGGAATTATGGATAACAAAAAAGCACATGTTGAGATAGGGGATATTGTTTTTGTTCGTGTCGGAGTTGGTTGCATTGGTAGAGCTGCTGTAGTCGCCAAAGAAACCGATAAAGGAATATGTGATGACTGGATATACATAATTAGAGTTAAAGATGAAAGGTTATCTCCTTTTTATTTAGCTTTTTGGTTGCAAACGAAAATTATGCAAAAAGAAATAAGAAGACTTGCACGGGGTGTAGGAACTATAACTATTCCTATTTCATTAGTTAAGGAATTACCTGTTCCAAGACCAGATAAGGCGATTTTGAAGGAATGTGAAAGAAATTATAAGGAAATGGTTTCGGCAAGAGAAAATGGAAACTGTGACAAGGCTCAAAAAATTATGGAGGAAACTTGTTCAAACTTAGAATTTTTATTATTGGAAAAAGAGAATTATAAATCCGCAACGGCAGAGAATACGATATAAAAGAATATGCTTCGCTCCGTCCAAATTCGGCTTCGCCTAACTTCTTTTACACCAAAAACGTTATATGAAATGGCAGAAGGTAGAACAAAAATTGATAGGTGAGATTAGATGAGGTAAAATTAAATGAAAACGCAGTTCACTAAATATTTACGGATAAAGAATCCTGGCAATTCAGCCAGAGTGGGTATATACAAAACACTTCAATTCTTTGAGGACCGGCCTTTGTTATAATAAGTTTTTTAGAAATTTACTCTTCATGCTTTCCTGGGTTATAATATTAAAGTGTTCATATTAAATTTGTTTTTTCTGGTTTTGAATAGTTTTTTTCTTGCAGGAATTTTTGACACATATTGTTTGATTGAATTTTTATCTGTTTTAATAATTTTTTTCTATTCACAAATCCTTGGAATTTCAATTACTCTTGGTCTATTAAATCTACTCTACCCCAAATACATACTCATCTTTTCTTTCTTTATTTTTCTCTCAATACTCCCATTTATAAAGAAATTCAAAATACCAAAAATAAAAAACATATCACCTCAAATTTCTTTAATCCTTTCTTTTTGCTTTTCTTTTCATATACTTAATATATTTTCTCTTTTAATTATGCCTCCTTTAACAACAGATGGTCTTTTATATCATTTGCCATTTGCAGTCCATTATTATAAAACAGGAAGTATCTCTTTTCCGAATCTATATTTTACAGATATTGCAATGACATATTATCCTATTGGTGGAGAAATTTTTTATTTATTTTCAATTTTTTCAGGTAAGGAATTTTTATTTAAATATACACAGTTTCCATTTTTAATACTTTCCTGTTTGACTTTATTTCTACTTTTAAAATCATTAAATTTTTCTGACCTTTCTTCTGTTTTATGTGCATGCATTTTTTCTCTTATAAGACCTGTTTTTAAAGAATCATGTATGGAATTTGTTGATTTAATTATGGCAGGCTCTTTTATTTCAAGTTTATATTTCTTCAACAAAAAAGAAAAAAAATATTTAATCCCAGGCCTTTTATCACTATCAATTCTTCTATCAACAAAAACACTATCTTTAATCTCTGGAATTTTAACTTTACCATTTTTATTTTTTAAAAAAGAAGGAAAAACTCCTAAATCAATCTATTTTTTAATAATTTATCTTTTATTCTTTGGTCTTTTTTCATACTGGAGAAATTTAATTCTTACAGGTAATCCTTTTTATCCAGCAGAAATATCAATAAGAAATTTTGTTATATTTAAAGGTGCTTATGTTTACCCAAAAATTTCTATTTTCCAGAGATTAAAAACTTTATCACATATTCTCTCTTTTTCCTTCTCCCATATTGACCCACCTGTAAATAACAGAATTTTATTCCTTCTTTTTTTCATTATTTCATTAATTTCTTCCTTTAAAGAAAAAAGATTATTCATTTTATTTTTGATTTTACCTTTAGCAGTTTTCCTTTATTCTTTTTTGGTTCCAGTCCATTATTTTCAGATAAGACATTTTTTACCCCTTTATTCAATAATCTCAATTTCCTTAATTTATCCATTTAGAAGAAAAGAATATTTCTGTATATCTGTATATCTGTATATATGTATTTCTGTATTTCCATCCATTATGCTTGCAAGATTTTTAATAATATTTTTACTCCTTTCCATTTTTCTTTTCATCCCATCTTATTTTAAAAAAACAATCCTGTATTTAATCGTTCTTTTTTTCTTTCTTTTTATACTTATTTTTGAAATTGGAAAAACAGAAACTATTTACCCGATTTTAAAATTTGAAATATGGAAGACATTTTATAAAGAGGAAGGTAATTTATGGGAGTTTGTTCAGAAAAATTCAATAAATGGGAAAAATATTGCATATATCGGCTCTTTTCTTATTTATCCTCTATATGGAGAAAAATTGAATAATAATGTCTTTTATCAGTCAGTCAATTCAATAGATTCATTTCCTGTTTATAAATATAAGAAAAAAATAAAATTCCCTGAAGAAAATCCTGAAAATTTATATAGAGAAAACCCTTCTTTTCATTTATGGCTTAAAGGTCTAAAAGATAAAAAAATTGACTGGATAGTTGTTAAAAAAAATGGTTATATTGAGGAAAAATGGATTGAAGAAAACCCATCAATTTTCAAACAAATCTATTCCTTTCAAAATTTTTTGATTTATGAAATTTCAAAGGAATTTCAGTGTGTAAAATAAAATTCAACTATATCTCCATCAGAAATATATGAATTTGGTCCAAGAAATTTTAAAATACCCATATTTTTTGCTTTATGCCAGTCACCAATTTCAATAAATTCCTTAAAATTTAAAGTTGCTGCTTTAATAAAACCTTTTTCAATATCCTTATGAATTTTCCCTCCTGCCTGTTTTGCGGTTAAATTTCTGGGAATTATCCATGCCTGTGCTATATCTCCTTTTATTGTGTAAAAAGTTATCATTCCAAGTTTTTCAATTACCTTTTTATAAATCTCATTTATATCATAGATAACAGGAATATCTGCCTTTATTTCTTTTTTATTACCATTTGAAAAAATTAGAAACTCCTTTAAAGTTATAAGTTCTGCTCCAAGTAATTTCTTTTTATCTATTTCCATATCCTTTAAAAATTTCTCTTTTTTTAAAAATTCAAGGCATCTCTCCCATATCTCAATATCTCCCTTTTCTTTTTTTCTTGCCTCAATAATATTCTCTACCCTTTCAATATCATGATAAATAAGTTCCATAATTAATGAAGCCATCTCTTCTTCTGGATTAAACTCATCACTGAAATTTTTTATAACAAGCAAAAGAATATCCATATCAAATAAATTTTTGAAATATTCAGAAGGAAAACCCTCTGATTCGGGAAATCCCTTAAAATCATTTATTTCAAATTCAGGATAAATAATTTTTTTTAACTTTATAATTTCGGTTATTTTTTCAAGTTTTTCATCTTTATAAATTCCAATTCCTATATTTGGCTTAAATGGGTCAAAAATTTCTGTTTCCTTTCCTGTAAGTTTTTTAAAAATATATGTCTTCCCGCTTCCTGAATAACCGAAAAGAGCAATTTTTATCATTTTTATTTATCCAGTTCCAGTACTTTTAAATTTTAAATCATATCCTTTCACTTGACAAAAATTTTATTAACTGGTAATTTATTTTTAAAAAGCCGGGGTAGCTCAGTGGTAGAGCGCAGCCCTGAAAAGGCTGGCGTGGGCAGTTCGATTCTGCCCCCCGGCAATCAAAAATTTGAAAACTCCAACCGTAAATAGGGGTTAAAATGGATTATTATGAGAATTTACTTACAAGGTTAAAAATTTTAAATCCGGGAACAAGAACATTTATTAGCAAGATTTTAAACAGGGAAAAGGTTTTGTTTCTTGAAAAACTTATTGATTATTTGAAAAAAATAAATGAAAAGGAAGAAGAAGTTAAATCATTGTCAAGAGAAGAGATGATAAAAAAAGTTGAAGAAATAAGAAAACTTATAAACGAAGGAGAACCAGTTGATAACTTTATTGTGGATGTTTTCGCCCTTGTAAGAGAGTCAGCAAGAAGAACTTTAAATATGAGGCATTTTGATGTTCAGATAATAGGTGGTCTTGTCCTTCATTCTGGCAAAATTGCTGAAATGGCAACAGGAGAGGGAAAAACACTTGTAGCAACTTTACCTTTATTTTTGAATGCACTTAAAGGAGATGGATGCCATCTTGTAACAGTTAATGATTATCTTGCCAAAAGGGATACTCAGTGGATGGGACCAATTTATCATTATCTTGGATTATCCACTGGTTGTATTGTTGCTTATAAGGAACTAAAGGAAAAACATTCTTCACCTGCTTTTAAATTTGACCCAACATATCTTCCACCTGATTCAAGATTTTTATATTTAAGACCAATAAGCAGAAAGGAAGCATATTTATGTGATATTACTTATGGAACTGCAAGTGAATTTGGTTTTGATTATTTAAGAGATAATATGGCACTAAGAAAGGAGGACCAGGTTCAGAGAGAATTAAATTATGCAATTATAGATGAAGTTGACTCAATTTTAATAGATGAAGCAAGAACTCCTTTAATAATATCAGGTCCAAGTGATGAAAGTCCATCTTTATATTATGAGGTTGATAAACTTGTTAGAAAACTTGTTAAGGAAAAGGATTTTATTGTTGATGAAGAGAATCAAACAGTAACATTAACAGAAGAGGGAATAAAAAAATGTGAGAAATTGTTGAATATTGGAAATCTTTATGATGGAACACATACAGAACTTGTCCATCATATAAATCAGGCATTAAGAGCACATAATTTCTTTCATAGAGATAAAGAATATGTTGTAAAAGATGGCCAGGTTATTATTGTTGATGAATTTACAGGTCGTCTTATGCCAGGAAGAAGATGGTCTGATGGACTTCATCAGGCAATTGAAGCAAAAGAGGGATTGAGAATTGAAAGTGAAAATCAAACACTTGCAACAATATCATATCAGAACTATTTTAAACTTTATAAAAAAATTGCTGGTATGACTGGAACTGCCTTAACAGAGGCACTTGAATTTAAAGAAATTTATAAACTTGATGTTATTGTAATTCCAACAAATAAACCATTAAGAAGGATAGAATACGATGATGAAATATATGCAACTGAAAAAGAAAAGTTTAATGCAATAGTAAAAGAAATAGAAGAATTATATAAAATAGGTAGACCTGTTCTTGTTGGAACAATATCTATAGAAAAAGCAGAAAAGTTGAGTAAACTCCTTGAAAGAAAAAATATACCCCATAAAGTTCTTCATGGAAAAAATCATGAGCAGGAGGCAGCAATTATAGCACAGGCGGGTAAATTGAAAGCAGTGACAATAGCAACACAAATGGCAGGTAGAGGAGTTGATATAATTCTTGGAGGTAATCCAGAAATAATTGCAAGAGAAGAGACAATAAAAATATTATGGAGTAGAAAGAGAGAAAAGAAACCAGTTAAAAAGGAATATATTGACTTAATAAATGAAATAGAAGAAAGATATAAAAAGAGACAGGAAGAGATTGAAAAAACAATAGGTATTGAGTTAAAAGAATTTAAGGAAAAAATAAAAAATATAGAAAAAGTTTTATATGAAAAAGAAAAACAGATAAAAGAAAATTTTGAAAAAGACATATTTGAAAAAAATACATCAGGGCAGATTAATAGATTCTTGCCAAAACTTGAAAAACTGAAAAAAATATATGAGGCAAATAATGAGGAATTAAAGCAGTTGTCAGAGAAATTTAAGGATAAGCCAGAAAGATTAAAAGAAATAAAGGAGGCAGTTGGTAAAAGTTATAGAGAGTATATAAATTTTAAAAATTATTTAAAGAAAAAGTTTGAAATCTGGACAAGGGAAGATATTGATGAAAAAAGAAATTATCTAATCTCTTTTATTGAAAATTTACCGGATGAAAAGGAAATTTCAAAAACATATAATCTGCTATTGGAAGAAATTAAGAACACAATTTTTTCATACTCAAAAATCCTTGAAAATACTTACAAAGAAATTATTGAGAAGGATATAGAAAACCTGAACAAAAGAATAACAAGATATATTGAATTTTTAGAGGAAAACCAGATAGTTTCTGATGAGAAGTTTATATCAGATTTCAAAAATAGAGAATATCAAATTTATAAAAATCTTGAAAATGATTTTATTGAAATTGAGAAGAAAATTTTTGAAAAATATTCTCCTGAATATTCGGAAATTGAAAAGGAATATGAAAAAATTGTAAGAGAATATGAAAAAATTCAGAATAAATATATTGAAGAATTAAATATTGCGAGAGAAAACTATGAAAAAGAAAAGAGCCAGTATGAGGAAGAATGGAAGAAAATAAAGGAGGAGATGGAAAAAAGCCCAGAAGAATTTAAAGAAATATATGAAGAATTGCTTGAAAAATATAAACAACCATGGGAAGAAGAACATAAAAAAGTAGTTGAACTCGGTGGATTACATATAATAGGGAGTGAAAGATATGAAGCAAGAAGAATAGATAATCAGTTAAAAGGAAGGGCAGGAAGACAGGGAGACCCCGGCTCATCAAGGTTTTATCTTTCAATGGAGGATGACCTACTCAGAATTTTTGGTGGAGAAAGATTAAAGGCAATTATGGGTAAATTACCCGAAGGAGAAAAAATAACTCATCCATTGATAACAAAAATGATAAATAATGCACAGAAAAAAGTGGAGGCAAGAAACTTTGAAATAAGGAAAAATTTACTTGAATTTGATAATGTTTTGAATGAACAGAGAAATATTATTTATTCAATGAGGCAGGATATTCTTGAAAACAAAAATATTGATGAATATTTAAAAGAATATGTTGACGAAATAATTGAAAATGTATTTAATGAATATTTTGACGAAAGATTAAAACCATATATGTGGAATATTGAAGGACTGATAAAATATTTTAAAACAAAATTTGGTATAAATGTTGAAATAGAAAATCCAGAAAATATACAAAACTATCTTTTATGGAAAGATTCATTAAAAGAAAAAATAAAACAACTTTTCTTTTCTATTCTGGAAGAAAAAGAAAAACAAATTGGAGATTTTTTCGCTGAACTCAAAAGATTTTTATTCTTACAGGTTATAGATAATAGATGGAAGGCACATTTAAGAGCAATGGATGAACTCAGGGAGGGAATAAGTTTAAGGGCATATGCACAAAAAGACCCATTAATTGCATATAAACATGAATCTTTTCAATATTTTAATGAGATGTTAAAGGCAATAAAGGAAGAAATAATTTCAAATTTAATAAGAATACAGGTGACTGAAAAGGTTGTATTAAAACAAAGAGAAATAGAGAGGAAAGAATTTGTTCATAAACAATATGAGCAATTTGCTACAACAAAAGAAGAAGTTGAACCTATTCCTTCTTATACAAAAAAAGAAACTGAAATTCCGTTAAAAACACAAAAAATAGGAAGGAATCAACCCTGTCCATGTGGTAGTGGTAAAAAATATAAACACTGCTGTGGAAAAAATGTGTAAAAAGTGGGGAAAAAATGGAAAAAGATATTTATAAAATGTGGGAAATTGTCTTAAAAAATATAGAGGAAAGGTTGCAAAACTCAAGAACATTTGATTTATGGATTAAACCTGTAAAAATTTTAGATATTAATGAAAATATAATAAAAATTGAAATACCTAATTCAACTTTTGAAAAAAATTTCCTGCCATTTATAGAAATGATAAAAGAGGAATTTCAAAAAATATTCAATTTTATACCAAATTTTGAAATTACATATCCAGAAGAAACAATTCAAGAATCTTCAATTTTTGATTTTTATTTAAATCCTGAATACACATTTGAAAATTTTGTAGTAGGTCCATGTAATCATCTTGCACATGCAGCATCTATTGCAGTTGCACAATCACCCGGTGTTGCCTATAATCCCCTTTTTCTATATGGAGGTGTAGGTCTTGGGAAAACACATCTTATGCAGGCAATAGGACATTATGTAAAAAGTAAACATAATATTAGAATTGCCTATATACCTTCAGAATACTTTGTAAATGAATTTGTTGCAAGTATAAAAAATAAAACAACCCATTTATTCAGAAGTAAATTTAGAAATCTTGATTATCTTTTAATTGATGATATACATTTTATTGCTGGAAAGGAAGGGACTCAAGAAGAATTTTTCCACACATTTAATTATTTATATGATAAAAGAAAACAAATTGTTTTATCAAGTGATAAGCCACCGAAAGAGATTAAATTTCTTGAACAAAGATTAGTTTCAAGATTTGAATGGGGACTTATAGTTGATTTACAGGTCCCTGATTTTGAAACAAGAATTGCCATTGTAAAAAAGAAGTGTGAAATAAGAAAATTAAATTTAAATGAAGAACTTATTTTTTATATTGCTGAAAAAATTAAGGATAATATCAGATTAATAGAAGGAATTTTAAATAATTTAGTCGCAAATGTTTCATTACTTAATAGAGAACTTGATAAAGATTTAATTGATGAAGTGATAGAAAAAGTTTATAATAAAAAAGAGGAGAAAAAATTTGTAAATTTAAAAAGAATAATGGAAGTCGTTTGTGAATATTTTGGTTTAACTCCAGAAGAAATAAAAAGTCAGAAAAGAGTTAAAAGTATTATTTTACCAAGACAGATTGCAATGTATTTAAGTAGAGAATTAACAAATTCTTCTTTAAATTCAATTGCAATTGAGTTTAGCGGAAAAGACCATACAACTGTTTTACATGCATATAGAAAAATTAAGGATTTGATAGAAAAAGATAAAAATTTAAAAGATGTAGTTGAAAGTTTAAAGGAAAAATTAAATGGGTAAAATAAAAACTTTTGCACAACTTAAGTTATTGGATATCAAAAATTTAAATAAGTTTTTAACAGTTTTCACATTTTTTATTTTTATTACTAAAAAGGAGAAAAAATGAAAATAAGTATAAATAGTGAAATTCTTAATAATGGTCTTGATTATATATCTGATATTTTACCTTCAAAGCCATCAATGGCAATTTGTGGAGGAATTTTTTTAGAATGCAAAGAAAATAATTTAACTTTAATAGGAACAGATTTACAAAATACTGTGAAAGTTTCTATTGAATGTGAAATAAAAGAAAAAGGACAAACTGTTATTCCCGGAAAACAATTTATTTCTCTTATAAAACAATTTAAAGAGGAAGAAATAAAAATAGAAAAAAAAGAAAAGTTTATAAATATTATAGGTGAAAATTCACAATATTCTTTTATAGAAATGGAAATTGAAGAATTTCCTAAATTTCCAAAATTTTCATCTGATATATCATTTAAAGTTAAAGGGGAAACTCTAAAAGACGCATTTAAAAAAACAATTTTCTGTATAGACCCTGAAGAACCAAGACAACAATTTAGAGGTGGACTCTTAGATATTAAAGAAAAATTTATAAATATTGTTGGAACAGATACAAGAAGATTATCTCTTTTTTCAATAATTTTTGAAGATGTTTTTAAAAAACAAATTAAAGTTCTTCTCTCTCCTTTATTAATAAAAAAGATGATTAATATTTTAAATGAAACAGATGTTGAGGTGATGATAGGAAAAAATAATATTTCTTTTCAGACAGAATTTACAAAAACTTTAAAAGAAAACAAAAAAATACAGGGCAATATTATGATTGTTTCTCAATTACTTTCGGGCGCAGAAGAATTTCCTGATTATGAAAAAGTAATTCCTGATATTAAAAAAACGAAAATAACAAAAATAAATAGAGAAAATTTTCTTTCTTCTTTAAAAAGGATTTCTTTATTTACAAGTGAAAGAAATAATAAAATTAAATTGAGTTTTAAAAATAATCTACTTTTAATTTCTACGACTGGGGAACTTGGAGAAGCACAGGAAAAGATAAGTATTTCTTATAATGACGAAGAAACTGATATTGCCTTTCCTCCTGATTTTTTAATTGATTTTTTACAGGTAATAGAAAATGAGGAGTTTATATTTTCTTTTACATCATCTACAAAACCTGTTTTAATGAAACCAGATGAAGAATCAACATTTTTATATATCTGCATGCCACTAAAAATTGAATAATATGAGTGAAATTGAAAAAATAGATAAAATTTTAAAAAATGTATTGAGCGGTATAGAAAAATTGACAGAAAAAAACAGAAATATAGATATTTCTGTTCTATGGGCAAAATTGATTGATGAGAATTTAAGAGGGAAATGTTATGTTTTGTGTGAAAGGGAAGGAAGTTTATATGTTAAAGTTGAAAATAGTTGCTGTCTTTCTCTTTTAAGGATACAGAAAAAGCAGATTATGAATAAATTAAAGGAGTATGGTTTCAGATATAAGGATATAAAATTTTTAATTTAAGGAGGTTAATATGTTTAAAGGAGCAATTACAGCAATAGTAACACCAATAAAAAATGATAAAGTTGATTATTCCTCTTATGAAAAACTTCTTGATTTTCAGATAAAAAATAAAATTGATGGAATTCTTGCTTGTGGATGCACTGGAGAACCGGCAACTTTAAGTTATGAGGAACATAAGGATTTAATAAAATTTACAGTTGATTATGTTAATAAAAAAATTCCTGTTATTGCAGGAACTGGCTCAAATAATACAAAAGAAGCAATTGAACTTACAGAATATGCTGAAAAAGTTGGTGCAGATGCAGCCTTATTAATTACCCCTTATTATAATAAACCAACTCAAAAAGGACTTTATCTACATTATAAGGAAGTTGCAAAAAGTGTCTCTATACCAATTATTCTTTATAATGTTCCTTCAAGGACAGGAATTTCAATTGAACCAGAAACTGTTGCAAAATTATCTGAGATAAAAAATATAGTTGGAATAAAAGAAGCAAGCGGTTCACTTGACCAGGTAAGTAAAATTTTGACACTTGTAAAAAGAGAAGATTTTTTTGTTTTGTCAGGAGATGATTCTTTAACATTGCCAATAATTTCTGTTGGTGGAAAAGGAGTTGTTTCTGTTGCTTCAAATATAGTTCCTCTTGAAGTTTCAAATATGGTTGAATATGCTTTAAAAGGTGATTTCCAGAATGCACAAAAATTACATATTAAACTCTTCCCTATATTTAAAATCTTATTTATTGAAACAAATCCAATTCCAGTTAAAACATGCCTTTCTTTAATGGGAATGATAAGTCCTGAATGGCGACTCCCTCTTTGTGGACCATCAGAAGAAAATCTTGAAAAAATTAAAAAGACAATAAAGGAGTATGGATTAATATGATATTTAGAAGAAAAAAGTATATAGAAATTCCTCCAAAAGAAAAAGTAGAGATAAAAAAGGAATTATGGATAAAATGTGAAAATTGCGGGAAACTCATTTATATTAAGAAATTACAGGAAAATTATAAGGTTTGTCCAGAATGTAATTTTTATTTCAGAATGACTGCAAAAGAGAGAATAGATTTAATTATTGATGAAGGAACATTTGTTGAAAAATGGGAAAATCTTGAAAGTCTGGATCCATTAAATTTTGTTGGTGTAAAAAGTTATAAGGAAAAACTTAAAGAGGAAATGCAGAAGACAGGAATGAAAGAAGCAATTATTGTAGGAACAGGTAAAATAGGCGGTTTTCCTGTTTCATTGAGTGTTCTTGATTCTCATTTTATTATGGGAAGTATGGGTTCTGTTGTTGGAGAAAAGTTTACAAGGATTGGAGAATATGCAATAGAGCAGAAACTACCATTTATTTCAATTTCTGCTGGTGGAGGAGGAGCAAGAATGTATGAGGGAGTTATTTCATTGATGCAGATGGCAAAAACATCAGCAGTAATTGGAAAGATGAAAAAGGCAGGTATTTTATATATTTCAATTTTAACAGACCCTACAATGGGAGGAGTTGCAGCAAGTTTTGCTTTTCTTGGAGATATTATTATTGCAGAGCCAAAAGCATTAATTGGTTTTGCTGGTCCAAGAGTGATTGAGCAGACAATAAAACAGAAACTTCCTCCTGGATTTCAAACTTCTGAATTTTTATATGAGAGAGGCCTTATTGATATGATAGTTGAAAGGAAGGAGTTAAAAGAGACACTTATAAAAATTTTAAGAATCTTCCATTCATGAATAGAAATAATAATCCAGTTGATTTCCTTAATTCATTAAGTGATTTTGGTATTAAACTTGGTCTTGATAAAACAAATTTTTATCTTGAAAAACTTGGGAGACCTCATTTTAAATATCCTTCAATTCTTGTTGCTGGAACAAATGGAAAAGGTTCTGTATGTAAAGCATTGAGTAAAATACTGGAATTTTCAGGTTATAAAGTTGGCTTATATACAAGTCCACATTTAATAGATGTCAGAGAAAGAATTAAGATAAATGAGGAAAATATATCAGAAGAGGAATTTAATGAAAATATAATGATATTGAAGAAAATTATAGAAAAGCAACCAGTTCATATGTATCCAACATATTTTGAGGCATTAACAATAATTGCATTTTTATATTTTTATAAGAAAAAAATTGATATCCTTGTCTGTGAAGTTGGAATGGGAGGTAGATTTGATGCAACAAATGTTTTACCATCATTTATAGAAGTAATAACAAAAATTGGACTTGACCATACTGAATTTCTCGGCAAAACATATAGAGAAATAGCAAATGAAAAATCAGGAATAATAAAAGAAAAAACAATAGTTCTTTCAGCAAAACAAAAAAAAGAGGCAAAAGAAGTTATAATAAAAAAGGCAAAAGATAGAAATTCAGAGATTTTAATTTATGGAGATGATTTTAAGGGTAGATTATTGAATATTTCTCCTGAAAGTATGATTTTTAACTTTTATGGAAGAGAAAAAATAAAAAATTTAAAAACACTCCTTTTAGGAATTCATCAGATTGAAAATCTATCAATAGCAATAGAAACATCTTTAATTTTAAAGGAAAAAGGATATAAAATAGAGGAAGAAAATATAATAAGAGCAATTGAAAATGTTAAATGGCCATGCAGGTTTCAGATACTACAAAAAAATCCATATATTATAGTTGATGGAGCACATAATGTTGATGGGATTAAAAATTTGATGAAGAATTTAAAAAAGATTTTTCCAGATAAAAAATTTTCTTTTCTTGTTGGTATTTTAAAGGATAAGGACTACAAAAATATGGTTAAGATTTTACAGAAATATACAGAAAATATAATCTTTACAAAACCAAATTCAGAAAGAGCAATAGAGCCAGAAATTTTAAAAGAAATTGTAAATAATAAAAAAAATGTAAGGATAATTGAAGAACCAAAAAAGGCATATGAATTTATAAAAAAGACAGAAGAAAATTGGTTAATATTTGGTTCCCTTTACCTTGCAGGCGAAATCCTTCAGATAAATTATGGGGATATGTAAAATTTGTGGAAAAGAAAAAGGGATTTCAGAGAAATTAGGAGTATGTGTTGATTGTATAAGAGAAAGGCCAGAAAAATCAATAATTTATATTAAAAGAGTTCATGAGGAAGTAAGAAAAAATTTTAATTTACCACCTTACCAACCAAGAGCAGAAGATGGAATAGAATGTAATATATGTGGAAATAGATGTAAAATTGGGAAAGGAGAGAAAGGTTATTGTGGATTGAGAGAAAATGAGAATGGAGTTTTAAAAAGTAAGGTTAATTCTTATAATGCTTTATGTGAATGGTATTATGACCCAATTCCTACAAATTGCTGTGCGAGTTGGTTCTGTAATGCTGAAAATGAAGGTAAAAATTTATATAATCTTTCTGTATTTTTTTATGGATGCTCATTTAACTGCCTTTTCTGTCAGAATTATTCACATAAATTTATTGAAAAAGGTCCAATTTTACCAATTGAAGAGTTACTAAAAAAGGCAATTAATGACTCAGTTTATTGTATATGTTTTTTTGGTGGTTCTCCTGAACCTCAATTACCTTTTACCATAAAATTTTCAGAGGAGATATTGAAGATAAAGAAAGTAAGGATATGTTTTGAATGGAATGGAAATGGTAATGAAAATCTTGTAATGAAGGCAGGAGAAATTGCTTTTAAAAGTGATGGAATAATTAAATTTGATTTAAAGGCATTTGATGAGAATTTAAATATTGCATTAACAGGGGTATCAAATAAAAAGACATATGAAAATTTCAAACTTATTGCAAAAGAATTTTTATCAAAAAGTGATTTTTCTGTTTTAACTGCAACAACTTTACTTGTTCCTTATTATATTGATGAGGTAGAGATAGAAAAGATTGCAAAATTTATAAGTGATATAAACCCAAGAATTCCTTACTCATTACTTGTATTTTATCCAGAATTTTTTCTCAATGATTTACCGGTTACTCCAAAGGAAATTGTTTTTAAATGTTATGATAAGGCGAAAAAACACTTAAAAAATGTCCACATAGGCAATCTTCATCTTCTTTTATAATAGATATTTGACTGCAAAAAAAATTTCTTATATCTTATATATCACAAACTATTTTAAAAAGGAGAGAGAATGAATTCTTTAGTTATTGCTGGAATTGGCCTTTTTTTATTTATTATTTCTTTTATTTTTTATGGAAGGTATCTTGAAAGGTTATGGGAAGTTAATAAAGAAAATCCAACCCCTTCTTTCACAAAATATGATGGAGTTGATTATATTCCTGCAAAAAACTGGTTAATTCTATTTGGACACCATTTTGCCTCAATTGCAGGTGCTGGTCCAATTTTAGGTCCTGTTATTGCTGTATGTTTATGGGGATGGGGTCCTGCTTTATTATGGATTGTTCTTGGTTCTATATTTCTTGGAGGAGTTCATGATTTTTCTTCTTTAATTTTAAGTGTTAGAAATGAAGGTAAAAGTGTTGGAGATATAACAAAGATAATATTTGGTGAAAAGAGTAAGATAATATTTTCACTATTCCTCTGGTTTTCTTTAATTCTTGTAATTGCTGTTTTTTCTGCAGTAACCGCAAAGACATTTATTGAAGAACCACAGATTGTCTTACCAACATTTTTCCTTATAATTGATGCAGTTATTTTTGGTTTCCTTGTTTATAAAAAGAATTTTTCTGTTTTTTACTCAACAATTATATGCCTCTTTTTATTAATAATTTTTTTCATTTTAGGAAAAGAAATCCCTGTTATTATTAAATTTTCTCCATTAAAAACATGGATTATAATCCTTTTAATTTATTGTTTTTTTGCAAGTGTTTTACCTGTAAATATTCTTCTTCAACCAAGGGATTATCTATCTTCTTACATACTTTTTGTAGGAATATTTATTGGATATTTAGGACTTTTAACAACACATCCAGATATAAATGCTCCATTTTTTGTTTCTTTTTATAATGAAAAAGGGTCTTTATGGCCTATGATGTTTGTAACAATTGCATGTGGAGCAATTAGTGGATTTCATTCTCTTGTTGCAAGTGGCACAACCTCAAAACAGATAGCAAATGAATTAGATGCAAAAAAGATTGGATATGGAGGGATGCTTACAGAAGGTTTTCTTTCAGTTCTTGCACTTTTATCTGTTTCTGCTGGACTCTTATGGTTAAATTATAATGAGATGATGAAAAAGGGTAACTGGATAGGAACTTTTGGTGCTGGTTATGGAGAAATAGTTAAAAAGATTCTTGGCTCAAATACAGGTAAAATTTTTGCAATTGTAATGATAAATAGTTTCGTTTTAACAACACTTGATACAGCAACAAGAATAACAAGATATATAACAGAGGAATTATTTGGTGAAACATTCAGAATAAAAGTTTTAAAAAATAGATATATTGCAACAGTCATTGTAATAATTTTTGCAGGATACCTTGCTTTTGGAAACTGGCAGAAAATATGGCCTGTATTTGGTGCATCAAATCAACTTGTTGCAGGAATTGTTCTTCTTTTAACTGGTTGTTATTTAATAAGTAGAAAGAAAAAGGCAATTTCAAATTTAATTCCTGCAGTAATAATGTTTATAACAACAATAGTCGCTTTAATAATACAGATGATTGATTTCTATAAAACAAAAAATTTCTTACTCGGCAATATCTCTTTAATACTTATAATACTTTCAATTTTTGTTTTAAGTGAGGCAATAAACAAAATAAGGGAGGTGAAATATGGGATTTGAGAAGGAAAGATTGAGTAATGAAGAAATTAAGAAACTTGAAAATTTAAGGAAGGAATGTATAAGGGATATTTTAACTATGACAACTCTTGCAAATTCAGGTCATCCAGGAGGAGCAATTTCCTCCCTTGATATATATCTTGTTGTCTTTTCATATGCAAATATATCTCCAGAAAAAATTGATGACCCTGATAGGGATAAGATTATTATAAGTCATGGACATACTTCAGCAGGTGTCTATTCAGTTCTTGGAAGACTTGGGTTTTTTGATATAGATATGGCAGTTGCAACTTTCAGGAAAGCAGGAAGTATTTTTGATGGTCATATTGTAAGGAAGGTTCCTGGAGTTGAATGGGGGACTGGAAATCTTGGTCAGGGTCTTTCAGCAGGATGTGGATTTGCTCTTGCTGATAAAATTAAAAGTAGAAATTCATACACTTTTGTCTTAATGAGTGATGGAGAGCAGACAAAGGGACAGATAGGAGAGGCAAGAAGATTTGCAATTAAATATGGATTGAATAATTTGAAGGTTATAATTGATTATAATAAAGTTCAGATTAGTGGAAATATTGAAAAGGTTATGCCATGCAGGATTAAAGAAAATTATCTTGCAGATGGATGGGAAGTTATTGAATGTGATGGGCACAATTTTTCAGAGATTTATGATTCAATAAAAAAGGCAATTTCAATAGAAAAACCTGTCTGTATTATTGCTCATACTATTATGTGTAAAGGAATATGTTTTTTAGAAAATGATTATAGATATCATGGAAAACCATTAAGTGAGGAAGAATATAAAAAGGCAATGGAAATTATAGGCCTTGAACCAGTTCTTGAAAAATATAGGGAATTGAGAAATAAAAAATGGGATTATCCTGAAAGAAAATTCTATTTTGCTCCAAAGATTGAAAAGGGAAAACCAATAATTTATGGTAAAGAAGAAAAAACAGATAACAGAACTGCTTATGGTAAGGCACTTTTGGATATTGCAAGATTAAACAAAGATAATAAAGATTATCCAATTGTAGTTTTTGACTGTGATCTGGCAACAAGTGTAAAGACAGATTTTTTTGAAAAGGAGTTTCCCGATAGATTTTTCCAGGTAGGTATTCAGGAACATAATGCAGCAACAATTAGCGGAGCAATTTCAATCTGTAATTTCATAAGTTTTTTCTCTGATTTTGGTGTATTTGGAATAGATGAGACATTCAATCAACAGCGACTCAATGACCAGAATTTCACAAACTTAAAACTTGTCTGCACACATCTTGGACTTGATGTTGGAGAGGATGGAAAAACTCATCAATGTATTGATTATATAGGTGTTTTAAGAAATTTATATGGATTTAAAATTATTATTCCAGCAGACCCAAATCAGACAGATAGAGTTATAAGATATATTGCAGATAAGGAAGGAAACTGGTTTGTCGGTATGGGAAGAAGTAAATTGCCAGTAATTTTAAAGGAAAATGGGGATATATTTTTTGATGAAAACTATGAATTTGAGTATGGGAAAGTTGATATTATAAGGGAAGGAAAGGATGGATATATTCTTACCTATGGTTGTATGGTTTATAGAGCAATAAAGATACATGAAATACTAAAAAAAGAAGGAATAAATATTGGAGTTATGAATTATAGTTGCCCAACTACAATAGATGAAGAAAGATTAAAAATTGCAGTAAATACAGGATTTTTAATAACATATGAAGACCATCATATTGATACAGGACTTGCTTCAACAATTTCTTTATATCTTGCAGAAAAAAATTATAATGTCAGATTTTTAAGATTTGGGGTAAAATTTTATGGAGCCTCTGGAACACCTGATGAATTATTTAAAACACAGGGAATTGACCCTGAAACTGTGGCAGAAAAAATAATAGGCGCTTGTGGCTTAAATGGATAAAGCGCTGGCCTCCGGAGCCAGAGAATCCGGGTTCAATTCCCGGCAAGCGCATGAGATATGAAAAAGAAAATAGTTTTAATAAGTTTAATTTTTTTATCGGTATCTTTATTCTGTATCTTGTTTTTTCATATTTTAATCCCATATGTCTGGCTTAAAGTTGATGAGGCATTTCATAAAGGAAGATATGATAAAGCAATTGAATATCTATCATTTATTTCATATATTCAACCGAAAAATTCAGAATCATATATTTTAAAGGCATGGCTACAGTGGTCAGAAGCAAAAATTTTATGTATAAATGGGCTACCTTATAAAGAAAAATTAGAAGATGCATTAAAAACATTCAAAGAAGGACAGAAAGAAAATCCGAAATACTGGAGATTATATTTTGAAGAAGGAATTATGTGGGAAGCATTTGATGAAAAGCAAAAGGCACTTAAAGCATATTATATAAGTTCAAAATATGCTCCATCTCCTTACAACAAAATATATAAAATAAAAAGTGAAAAATTTAAAATCCAGTATCCTCCTTAACCCACTTCGTAGGTAGGCTCTGGGGATTGTTGATAGAAAAGGGATTTGGAACTACCCGATTATTTTATTTACATATTTAGCAATTGAAAGACAGCATGTTAAACCTGGAGAGTCAATACCAATAAGATTTATAAAACCATCCATCTCCTTTTTAATTATAAAATCTTTAAATTCATCTCCCTTTTTCTGTAATTTAGGCCTTATCCCATAACTTTCAGGAAAAAAATCTTCAATTTCAACTTCAGGTAAATATTTTTTAACACTTTCATAAAAAATTTCTTTTTTCCTTTCATCAACTTTATATTTTGAAACTTCATTATCAAGTGAATAGGGAGGTTGGTCTTTTTCAACATATTCAACATCAGGCCCTGCCCTTAATGAGCCATCTTCTCTTGGTGTTAAATGTATTCCAAGTCCTTCATTTGATGGAACTGGATATATAAGGAAAGGGATATTGAATTTTTTTGATATTATAAAATAATCACCTTTTGCCCAGTAAATCTCATAATTAAATCCAAGTTTTTTTGATATTTTTTCTGCATAAAGTCCTGCTGAATTTATAACAATTTCTGAATAATATTTCCCCTTTTCTGTTTCAACTAAAAATAGACCATTTTTCTTTTCAATATTTATAACTTTCTCATCAAATCCACAGATTCCTCCATTTTCAATAAATTTATTATAGAGAAAGTCCATAAGATAATGAACATTTAAAATGCCTGTTGAGGGAGTATATAATGCAATCTTACATTCAATTTCAGGGACAATCTTTTTAACTCTATCTTTTTCCCATATCTCAATATTAACCCCATTTTCTTTTCCCCTCTTATATATTCTTTCAAGTATTTTTTCTTCCTCTGAATCAACTGCAATTGTTAGTTTTCCTGTTTTCTTATAATATAAATTATTTTTTTCAAGGAAATCATAAAGAATCTCATTACCCTGGACACATAATTTTGCCTTTAATGAGCCAGTCGGATAATGTATTCCTGAATGTATAACTTCACTATTTCTTGAACTTGTTTCAAGTCCATATTTTTTATTTTTCTCAATTAAACCAACAAAATATTTCTTTGACAATTCATAAGATATTGAAAGACCAATAATCCCAGCACCAATAACAATAACATCAAAATCCTTTGCCATTTTTAATAATCTCCTTTAATATATCAGGCCTATCTGTTGTTATAAACTGGACTCCATAATCAATAACCTTTTTTAATTCTTCCTCTGTATCAGGAGTCCATGTATTTACTACAAAACCATAACTCACCAGTTCTTTAACTATCCCTTTATTTAGATTATGAAAGTTTATATCAAGTTTACGAATGCCATATTTTATAAATTGGTCAATATTTTCAGGGACTTCATAACTTATTAAAGCAGTAGAGATTATAGGTAAAAGATTTCTTACTTCTTTTATATATTCAAGATTAAATGAGCCAACAATAACTCTTTTTTCCATCCTATATTCTTTTATCAATTTAATAAGAGTAGAAACATCACATTCTTTTATTTCAATAAGAATTTTTATTTTATTCCCAAATTTCTCAAAAACTTCCTTTAAAAGTGGGATTTTTTCTCCAGGATATCCTTTCCATTTACCAGCATCATATCTTTTTATTTCCTCATAAGTCATCTCTTTTATATATCCATTTCCATCAGTTGTCCTATCAATAGTATGGTCATGACAAACAACTATTTCTTTATCAACTGTCTGATGAATATCAAGTTCAACAAAATCAACCCCTAATTCAACTGCCTTTTGAAAAGCAAGCAAAGTATTCTCTGGATAAACTCCTGAAAAACCCCTATGTGCCACTATAATAATATTTTCCATTTTCTCCCTCCTACTTTATTATTTTAACATTTTTCTAAAATTCCGACATTAGATAAAGAGATTGTAAGTCCTTGGTTTTCATAGATTTAAGATAAGGTGGATTGTGGAAAAGAGGGAAATTTGACACATTTTTTTATTTTTGTTATAATCTTAAGAAGTAAAAATTAATATAAACATATGAAAAAAGGGGAATTAAGTAAAGGAGAGATAAAAAAGATTATTTACGGATTAAGGAAAGAGAGGCAATTATTGGAGACGCATTTATTAAACACAGGGAAACAATTACCTATCTGGATAACAAGTCAATATACATACTGTAAGAAAGGTAATTGTAAATGTACAAGAGGTTTTCCACATGGACCATTTTACTATTTATTTTATAAAGAAGGTAGAAAGATTTACCATAAGTATCTACCAAAGGAAAAATTTAGCCAGATAGAGAAGTTTGCAAATACTTATAAAGTATATAATGAGAGGATGGCAAAATTAAATAAAATAAATAAAGAGATAGAAAAACTTTTAAGGATAAATCAAAAAAACAACTTATTGCCCATACCAAAATGGATAAGAGAGAAAAAGAGAAAGTGAATTGGAGGTATTACACAAGGGATGATGAATATGTAAAGGATAAGTTTTTAAATAAGGACTTTGACACAATAGAGACAACAGGGATAGGTAATTTTGATGGACTATTTGCTTTTCTACTTTACATAAATTTCTTTTCGCTATTTGATTTTAGGCCATCCTGTAGAAAAAGGGTGATGATACCTTTAATTTATCTTCTTTCAACATATAGTTTAAAAGTAATTTTAAGGATAAGTTCATTAAATAGGATAGATAGTTTTTTATTTGAGGATAGGGCATTGCTTGAGATGATTGGCTTTACAGGGGTGCATTTTGAAGAAGGGTTTTCAAGGAGGAATAAAGGCAAACACCTACCATTTAATGTCTCAACACTTGGTAAACTAATAGGTGATTTTTCTCTTTCCCAGACAGATACAATTTTTACCAATTCACTTAAACTTCTATCTAAAAATGGATTTATTAAAAAAGGGGTATTTGCAATAGATTCAACACCATTATATGTTTCTTATGCTTCAACCGATTATGAGAATACAGGAGAGATTATAAAAGAGGGAAAGAAAAGGAAGGGATATAAGTTGATAACATTAAAATATGTAGGGAGAGTTAAGGAAAAAGAGGGGAAAGAAGAAGGTCCTGGGATATTTGTTTCAGGGGTAGTGGTTCCTCTAAATGAAAGTGAGAATAAATACCTAATTCCTTTGATAGAGAAAGCGATAAAAAACATAGGAGAAGGGAAGATTAAGATGATAGTGGCAGACAGGGGGTTTTTTTCTGGGAATAATTTATGGGAATTAAAGAGGAAGTTTGGGATTGACTTTTTGATTTATAGTAAGAGTAATATGGATGTGACGAAGGAACTAAAAGAAAAGATGAAGGACTACCAGGAAAGAAAAAAGAACAAGGTGCCTTTACCATCTGATTATTTTTACCAGGAAGATGAAGAAAATACTATATATGGCTTTAATAATCTTTGTTGGTTCTGGACATATGGAGATAAAACACATCAAGAAGATATAAAGAAAAAATTGTATAAAAAAGAAAAACAATTTAAGACACATCCAAAAGAGGTGCAATTATAACAAGATATAAAGGGAGGGGACATAGTGCCACCAGTTTTAATTTTTTGAATATGAAAAATATAATTTTAAAATTTGTGAAGTGCATTTTAAAATTCTTAAATTCATTGTGTATCAAATGTTTTCACATCTCTTGACAAATTTCTGGGGAGGGTATAATGTATGTGTGATATAATATAAAAAAAGTTGAAAAGTATGAATTGAAAAGTAGAAAACTATAAAAGATTGAAAATTAGTAGAAAGAGGGAAATTTAAAAAGTTTCTTATGTCGGAATTTTAGAACATTTTTAAAAAACTTGACAAATTTTTTTAAATAAGGTATAATTAATTAAAGTAAATTAACAAACTAAAAATGGGTAAAAGAAAAAAGATTCCAAGTTTAAATTTACAGAGAAGTATACTGAACTACATAAGGGAAAATGGTCCTATATCAAGGAAGCAACTATCAGAAATATTCAATGTTTCTCAGGCAATAATAACAAAGATAACAAACTATTTAATAAAGAAGAACTTAATTTATGAAAAAGGGGAAGGCAAATCAAGTAAAAAAGGGGGAAGAAAGCCAATATATCTTGAAATAAATTCAGAAAAGGGATATTTAATGGCAATAGATGTTGGTTCATATCAAATAAAAGGAGTTATATCAAATTTAAATGAAGAAATTTTAAAAAAGGAAATAGAAAAAACAGATGAGAAAGATATACTAAATCAGATTATTGAATTTTCAAAAAAACTGACAGATGGATATAAAGAGAAACTTATTGGTATATGTATTGGACTTCCCGGAGTTGTTGATATAGAAAGAGGAATTTCAATCTTCAGTGCAAATTTACCTCAAATAAATGGAATAAATTTTTCAAATATATTTAAAAAAGGATATAAAGTTCCAGTTAAAGTTGTAAATTCATCAATTATAAATGTGATAGGAGAATATAAAGAAAAAGAGCGCATTTTAAACTTATACTGGGGGAATGGTATTTCAGTAACATTTTTATCATCAGGGAAAGAAATATTATCAGGTAAAGAGAAATCAAGAGTTGATTTTGGACATATAACATATGAGAAAAATGGAAGATTATGTAGATGTGGTAAAAAAGGATGTCTTGAAAGTTATGTTGGCAGTTTTGCAATAATTGATGAGATAAAAAAAATAATAGGGAAAGAAATAAGTATGGAGGAGGCATTGAAACTTGCGGAAAAGAATAATGAAATAAGGAAGATATTTGAAGAGAAGGCATATTTAGTTGGCAAATTTCTTTCCTTTCCAGTCCAGTATTTTTCACCAGAAGAGATTATATTTTCAGGTGGATTGATTTTAAATGGAGGGGAATTTCTTATAGAGGATATAAAAAAGGGATTATATGATTCAATAGATGAGAGTGATTATAAGAAATTGAGATTTAGAATTAGTAAAGATATTTATACAGGATGTAAGGGAGGAATTAAACTATTGATAGAGGAACTTTTTAATACACATTTTGTTTCTCTAATTCAACTTTAAAGGAGGTGATGTAATATGAGGGGAAAAACAAAGTAAAGGAAATAGATGGGAGAGAGAAATTTAAAAATAATAAAAGAAAGGAGGTAAATAAAAATGAAAAGAAAAAATAAAAAAGTCGGCTTCACCTTAATAGAGTTGCTGGTAGTGGTAGCCATAATCGCTATTCTGGCTGCCATATTATTACCAGCACTATCAAAGGCAAGAGAAAGGGCAAGGCAGGCAGTATGTATGAGTAATTTAAAACAACTTTATCTTGCAACAATAATGTATGTTGAGGACTATAATGGTTATATGTTTCCAGCCAAATGGACTCCTCCAGACCCTGATTTTGTATGGTATCTTGATTTTCTTTATAATTTCCGTAGGCCTGATAAGGTAAAATATATTCCAAACCCATGGAAAAAGGGAAATCTTCTTGATTGTCCAACAATTGATTTTACTGCGTTTGGCAAGGGTGGCACAGTAAATATAGGGATTAATGCGGCATGGTTCTGGACAGATAGATTTGTTAAATTTGAACATCCAAAGGTAAGACCATATTTTCATAAATTTGTTCTCTATGGAGATTACCTTTATCCCGGAGGTCCAACATCATATGCATATGGTTTTAGGGGAAAAGATAATGCGAGTTCACAGATACCTTTATTTTTACATGGAGGGAATACTGGAAATTTTTTGATGATGGATGGACATGTTGAAGCAATTAAATATGATGATTTTCCAAAGGAATCTCAAATATCAAATACAAATATGAAAGTTATATTATATGTTAATTAAAAAGGAGATATTATGAGATGGAAATTATGTCTTTTTTTTCTTTTGCTTCCTTTTTTCTGTTTTTCAGAAGAATTATTTCTTGGGTTTTATAGTTTTGTAAAAAAAGAATATATTGATAAGGTTTCAGGGACATATTTAAACAATCTTATGCCATATGGGACAGATGGAAATGAGAGGGAGGTAATAAAAGATTTTCTTGATTATGCTGAATTAAAAGGAGTAAATATAATATTTTCTGTTAAGGACTGTTATAAGCAATCAAAATGGTATCCAAAAGTGAAATGGACTTCAACAGAAAAGCCAGAAGATATTGTAAATGCAATTGCTGAAAACTTTTCAGGACATAAAGCAATTTGTGGATGGTATATATCAGATGAACCAATGTGGCATGTCGGTTTAGGCAATAAGGAACAGATAAAGAAAAATTGTGAAATAATAAGAAAATATTCAGATAAACCAATTATTGTCTGTGATGTTCCTTATAGCACAATGTGGGATGACCTTTCAAAATGGTGTGATATTCTTGCTCCTGATATATACCCTGTCCCGGGAGGCAAAGTTATTAAAGTATACCAAGAGATAAAAAAGATTAAGGAAAAATATAAAAATAAAGTTTATGGTGTATTACAGGTTCATGGAGCATATCAGTATTCAAAAGAATATGATGAGATAACAGGAAGAGCGCCAACATATGAAGAGATTAAAGTTATGAGTTATCTATCTTTGCTTGCGGGTGCAGATGGTATTTTATATTATTCTATTTTTGACCTTCTTAAACAGCCAGATGGGGATAAAAAATTTGAATTTTTAAAAGATTTAGCAGTTGAATTGAGAGAAAACTATAAGATTATAAAAGGAGATATTTCAAAATTAAAAATAGAAGTAAAAAAAGCAGATGACATACTTTACATTTTGAGAAGATATAAAGGAGATGATTATATTATTTTTGTGAATCTTTCAGGGATGCCAAATACTTTCAGTTTTAACTTTGAGGGGAGAGAAAATGAGTATAAATTGACTCCATATGAAGTAAAAATTGTAAATTTAAAACGGAGGTAAGAGATGAAAAAGGTTTTATTTTTTATTCTTTTTATCTGTTTTTTCATATTTTCACAGGATAATTTTCTTAAAAATGGTGGTTTTGAAAAAGGCGAGAGATTGCCTTCTGACTGGAAATGTGATACATGGCAACCTGCTGGACAACTTGGTGATGCAATAGTTTTAACAGAAGAAAAATATTCTGAAGGGAAAAAATCCATTAAAATTGATACTTCAAGAACAACTGCAAATTATATTGAATTAAAGCAAGGGATTTCGCCAAACTTAAAAGGTAAAAAAGTAAACTTGAAAGGTAAATTATTTTTTGAAAAAGTTGAGGGAGAAGGAATTTTTGAGATTTATTTTAGAATAAGGCAGTTTGAAAATAAAGAATATACAAAGATTGGAGAAGATGCTTTAAGGACATGGATAGTAGTTGAAAAGGATAAGATAAAAATATCTGAAACAAAAATTTTTGACAATAAAGTAATTCTTGGACCACAAAATATAATAAGTGATTTTACAGGAAAATGGATTTCTTTTTCCTGTTCAGGTATTATAAATGATAATGAATTTCCAAAAGAAATTTTTATATCAATTCCAACATTTAAAGGATTAAAAGGGATTTTTTATATTGATGACCTTGTCCTTACAGAAGAAACAAAACAAACTTCATTTGAAATTGAAATAAAAAATAAAAATATTTATGCAGGAGGAAACTTAAATTTAAAACTGAAAGTGCCTGATGAATGGGAAGGAATTAATGCGTTCTTATATATTGAAAAATGTGAAGATGGACATTTAATCAGAAGAAAAGAGATTGCAAGAAAACTCAATTCAGGAGAAAACTTAATAACTTTTCCAATTGATGGATTTGAGAAAGGAGAATATAATTTTGTGGTATTTATAAAACAGGAAGAAAGAGTTATAAAAGTTTTTAGAGATATTATAAAATTGGAGAGTTAAAATGAAAAAATTTTTCTTTCTTTTCTTCCTTTTTATAATTTTCACTAAAGGAGAGAATAAAGAATTTATAATACCATTAACTTCAAAAAAGATTAAAATAGATGGAAAAATTGAAAAGAAAGAATGGGAAGACGGATTAAAATTAAATAACTTTTTTCTTTTAAATTCAGGGAAAGAACCAACACAGAAGACAGAAGTTTTTTTATTATGTGACAGGAAAAATTTATATATTGGATTTTTAAACCATGAAGAAAGAATTGATTTACTAAAACCTTTTTTTAAAGAAAATGGGAGTCCTTTATGGAGTGAAGATTGTGTAGAAGTTTTTATTGATGTTTTTAAGACAGAAAAAAGTTATTTCCAGTTTTTATCAAATTCTGCAGGAACAAAGACAGGTTTTTATTATTTTCAACCAAAGGGTAATTCCATATATATAAATAAAGGATGGGATGTTAAGACATTTAAAGGAGAAAACCGGTGGTCTGCTGAATTCAAAATACCTTTTAATTTACTTAAGATTGAAAAAGCAAAGGGAACTATTCTTGGTATGAATTTTACAAGGGAAAGATATATTGATGTTCCAGAGTTATCCTCTTTCGTCTTTTTAAAAAATTCATTTCATCAGCCTGACAAATTCCCTGTTTTTTATTTAATTGAAAAAGGGTTAGAAAAAGGAGAAAGAAAGGCAATATTTGAGGAAGAAAAATTTGAAATTTCAATTCCAGAAAATCTTTTAAAATCTGAAAAAACTCTAAAATTCAGTTTAAAAGTTCCTGAATATTTTAAAAATTTAACAACTTTCTTTTATATTGAAAAAATTTCTGATGGCCATTTGCTATCAAGAAAGGAAAAGGAATTAAATTTAAAGACAGGAATGAATTACCTTGATTTACCTATCTATGATTTTGAAGAAGGAGAATATGACTTTGTTATTTTTATTTTTGAAAAAGATAGGATTCTTGAAAAATTTGTAAAGAAAATAAAAATTCTTAGATAAAAAATCTTTTAATTTTTCTGAATTATCACTTTATATGTTTCTGGCTTCTGTCTTGAAGAATAAATTTTCTTATGTCAACCTTTCCACAACCGTTTTTATAAGTTTTATTAATTTGTCAGGATAGTTTGTTAGAATTGCATCAACACCAATATTTATATATTTTAACATATCTTCTTCTTTATCAGCGAAAAAAACATTTACAAATATTCCATAGGAGTGTGCCTTTTCTACCATATCTTTTGTAATTTCATAAGAAGGAGTGAAAAATTGTGGCCGTTCTGCTTTAACTCTTTTTGTTTCCTCAATATATTCCCATGGGTCTGTCTGATATCTCATATTACATATTTTTACATCTGACTTTATCTTTTTCACAACAGGTATCATTGAAGGATCAATTGCAAAATAAAAATTTTCTCTCTTTCGCTCAATTAAGATTTTAAGCATTTTTTCTATTAAGACAGGACTTGTCATTGTATGAAGATTTAATTCAATTTTTTCAGGTATTACATTAAACGCTTCTTCAAAAGTAGGTATCTTTAATCCCTTAAATTTTCCCCCAAATTTAATACCTGCATCAAATTTCTTAATCTCTTTTAATGTTAAATCACAGATTTTACCTTTTCCATCAGTTGTTCTGTCAACTGTCTCATCATGAATGATAACAGGAATACCATCCTTCCCCTCCTTTTTAGGAAATATTTTACCTTTATTTTTTTCTTTATCAAATCTTATTTATATTAAATTTATTGCCAAATGGGATATTTTAAGATAAAATTGATAATTAAAAAGGAGGGGAAAAAATGGAATATAGACAACTTGGGAAAAGTGGATTAAGGGTTTCAAAATTGTGTATCGGGACTATGGTTGGATTTACAAGTCAAAATTATGAAGAGGCAAAGAGAGTTATTGAATTTGGGATTGATAATGGAATTAATTTTATAGATACTGCTGATTGTTATGGTGAAAGTGAAGAAGTTGTTGGAAAAATTTTAAAGGAAACAGGGAAAAGGGATAAGGTTATTCTTGCTACAAAATTTGGATGGTATATGGGAGAGGGAGCAAATGATTACGGAGCAAGTTTAAAACATATAATAGAAAGTTGTGAAGCAAGTTTGAAAAGATTAAAAACAGATTATATTGACCTTTATATTGTTCATGTTGTTGACGCAAATACTCCAATGGAAGAGACATTATATGCACTTGATAAACTTGTAAGAGATGGGAAAGTTAGATATATAGGGACTTCAAAACATCCAACATATTTAATTTTAGAAGGTATTTTTATAAGTGAGAAATATGGATGGGCAAGATTCATAAGTGAGCAACCCCCTTATAATATACTTGATAGAAGTATAGAAAATGAACTTATCCCAATGTGTATAAAATATGGAATAGGAATAACCCCATTTTTCCCACTCGCAGCAGGTTTATTAAGTGGTAAATACAGAAAAGGTGTTAAAGTTGAGGAAGGAAGACATGCAAAAAGGGATATGGAAAAAGATGAAAATTTTAGACAATCTATTGAAGTTGTTGAAAAATTAATTCCAGTTGCAGAAAATAGAGGGATTACTCTGGCTGAATTTTCACTGGCATGGCTTATGGATAGACCAGGGATAACATCTGTTATTCTTGGTGCAAGAAAACTTGATTATTTAATTTCTGGTTTAAAAGCATGTGATATAAAATTAACAGAAGAGGAATTGAAAAAAGTTGATGAAATAGTGCCACCAGGGACTTATGTTTGTCCTTATTATGAAGAAAGTATATGGAGACCGAGCAGAATGTTTTATTCATCAGAAGCAAGAAGAATAAAAGGAACAGGTGCATATATTCCTGATAATAAAACCGGGTCTGACAGGAAAGCAGGTTATGAATAATTATTTTTTATTTTTCTTATAAATTTCTTCAACAAATTCAACTATTTTTTCAGTATCCATAAGACGACCAATCCCTTTTTTTCCACTTGCAAGTTCACCTATTTCCGGACCTAAAAAATAATAACCATATTTTTTTAATTTTTTTACATTCTCTTTTACAATTTTGTTTTCCCACATATTTTCATTCATGGCAGGAGCAAAAATACAAACTCCTTTGAATGAAAAAACTGTAGTTGTTAAAAGGTCATCACATATACCAGAAGCAATCTTTCCAATTATATTTGCAGTTGCCGGACATATAAGAATTATAGAGGCAAAATCAGAAAGAGCAATGTGGGTTTCTTCATAATTTCTGTTAAACATCTCATAATAAACTTTATTTTTTGAAAGAACTTCAAAAGTTAAAGGATTAATAAAATTTTTTGCATTTTCTGTCATAATTACTTTTACATTCCAGTTATTTTTTATAAGTTTCCTTATTAATTCACATACTTTATAAGCAGCGATTGAACCACAAATCCCCACAATTATATTTTTCTTCATTTCCATAAGTTAAATTATATACTATTTGCAAAAAAAAATAAATAAGTGTAAAATTATCAGGTTTTTTTAAAATGGAACAGGAATATAAATTAAAACTTATTGGAGAAGAGATAGAAAATTATAAAGTTGAAGAGAGAATATGGCAGGGAGGGACATCAACTATTTATAGAGGTATCTGTGAGAATGGAATTTTCGGGAAAGTTGTTGCTATTAAAGTCCTTCATCCCTATAGAACAGAATCTTATCAAATAAAAAATTTTAAAAAAGAATTCAAAATTTTAAAGAAACTTTCTCATCCCAATGTAATAAAAGTTTATAAGATTGGTAAAAAAGGTAATCTATATTACTTTATTATGGAATATATTGATGGGAAAAGTTTAAGGAATTTTTATGAGAAAAATTCTGAAATATTTCCTCAATCAATTCTTTATATATTGATAAAAACAGGAGAAGGGATTGAGTATATCCATTCAAAAAAAATTGTTCATAATGACATTAAACCAGAAAATGTAATTGTTGGAAATAATTTAAAAGATGTAAAAATAATTGATTTTGGTTATGCAGAAAAAATAGGTTTTTTAAAAAGAAGAAATAATTTAATAGGTGGAACTGAAAAATATGTTGCTCCTGAAAGGAAAAAAGGTTTTATTGATTTAAAAAGTGATATATATTCTTATTGTGTAATGCTTGAGGAATATTTGTCAATTTTTGATTTTTATGAAGAAATTTATCCTATTATAAATCTTGGAAAATCAGAGGATTTGACAAAAAGACCAGAAATAGAAGATATTTTAAATGTTTTGAGAAAAATTTATAATAAAGGATAGTATGAAATTTGGAATAATAAGTGATATCCATTCAAATCTTGAAAGTTTTGAAGCAGTTCTTGAATATTTTGAAAAAAATAGTGTTGATAAGATTGTAATTACAGGTGATATTATTGGATATGGACCAGACCCCGTTGAATGTATAAATCTTGCAAATAAAAATGGAGAAATAATATTGAGAGGAAATCATGAGGAAGGGATTTTAAAAAATGATTTTTCAAGATTTAAAAAATATGCAAGAATTTCACTTGAATGGACAATAAAAGAAATTGGAGAAAAAATAGAGGAAATAAGAAACTGGAAAGAGAAAGAAGAATACATGGATATTGTTTTTTTTCACGCTTCATGTTCTGATATTTTTTATAAATATATTTTAAAGTTAAGCGATGCAGAAGAAGAATTTAAATTACTTGAAAAAAAAATCTGCTTCATCGGTCATACACATATTCCAGGCGGTTTTAAAAAAGATATAAAAACTGGAAAAATTGAAAAAATTTTAACCGATTTTTCTGGTAAAATTAATATAAAAATAGAGGAAGGTTTTAAATATATTATAAATCTTGGAAGCGTAGGTTTCCCGAGAGATGGATTTCCTTTTCCCTGTGTTTCAATCTATGATACAGAAAAAAAAGAGTTTAAACTTGATAGAATAGAATACAATTATGAATTAACAATCAAAAAAATTATTGAAAAAAATCTTCCCTCTAAAATATGTAGTTTTTTAAAAGGTTTTTGATTTTGGATTTAATTCTTTTAATTTTTCTGTAAGAGTATTTATATTAATTCCAACCAGAATATTATACCAGTTTTCTTTTTCCTTCTCCTTTAATACCTCATCCACTGATTTTCCTTTGACCTGATTTATTGCCCAAGCAATAGAAATATCAAAAAATGAAAATTTATTCCTTAATTCTTCAAATTTATTTTTTTCAATTTTTGATGTTTTGCAGATTTTTTCTGCAATTTTTTCTGCATAATATTTAGTATTGGCTCTTTTTTCAATTTCAATTGCCTGGCTGAATAAAGGGATAAAATCTTCTTTTTCTGCTTTTATTGTTTCTTCAATTAGATTAACTGATTTTTTAATTTCATCAAATGTTGCTTTTTTTATTTCTCCATAACATAAAAATATTGAAATTCCAAACAAAATTATTATCTTTTTCATACTTACCTCCTTTTTTTTGATTTTTTACCATATTATAAAAAATTTTTCAAGTGAAATAATTCTGGTATAATATTGAAAAAATGGAACAAAAAATTTTGGTGACAGGTGCGTGTGGTTTTATTGGATGGAAAGTATGTGAGAAATTGCTTGAGAGGGGATTTGAGGTTTTTGGTGTTGATGATTTAAATGATTATTATGATGTGAAACTAAAAATCTGGAGGCTTGAAAAATTAAAAAAATTTAAAAATTTTATTGATGTTAAGTTTGATATTTCAAAAAAGGAAATAAAATATATTGTAGAACATGCAAAACCGGATATTATAATAAATCTTGCAGCAAGAGCAGGAGTAAGAGCAAGTATTGAAAATCCAGAAATTTATTATTTAACAAATGTAATTGGGAATTTAAATCTTCTTGAATGTGCAAAAGAATTTGGTATCAAAAAATTTATCCTTTCTTCAACTTCATCTCTTTATGCAGGATGTAAAATGCCTTTTACCGAAGATTCACCAACTATCACTCCAATATCTCCTTATGCAGCAAGTAAAAGGTCAGCAGAACTTACATGCTATACTTATCACTATTTATATGGAATTGATGTTGTCATTTTTAGATATTTTACTGTTTATGGTCCATGTGGAAGACCTGATATGAGTATTTTTAAATTTATAAAATTGATAGATGAGGAAAAAGAAATAACTGTTTTTGGAGACGGAACACAAAGCAGGGATTTTACATACATTGATGATATTGCAGAGGGGACAATTCTTGGCATTAACCTTTCTGGATTTAATATAATTAATCTTGGTAATAGTGAGCCACATCAATTAAATGAGGTTATAAACTTAATAGAAAAAAATTTAAATAAGAAAGCAAAAATTATTTATAAACCATTTCATAAAACAGACCTTAAAGAAACATATGCAGATATTACAAAGGCAAAAAATTTATTAAACTGGTCTCCCAAAATAAATATAGAAGAAGGAATTGAAAGGACTGTAAGGTGGCATATAGAAAACAGGGATTGGCTAAAACATATTGTTTTGAAGGATTAAATGAATTATAGTATAAGTGAAATTTTCTATTCAATTCAGGGTGAAGGTTTATTTCAGGGTATCCCTGGCGTTTTTATAAGATTTGCAGGTTGTAATTTAAGGTGTTTTTTCTGTGATACAAAATATGCATGGGAAAATGGAAAAGAAATGGATGAAAAAGATATCTTAGAAGAAATTAAAAAATTTAATTGTAAAAGAATTTTTTTAACCGGTGGGGAACCATATCTTCAGGATATTGCCTATCTTTATGAAAAACTTAAAACTGAAAATTTCTGGATTGGAATTGAAACAAATGGAACAATTTTTAAGGATATAAAGTTTGACTGGATAACAGTTAGTCCTAAGAAAGAAGGTGAAAAATTTCATAAATTTGGATATGATGAAAGATTTAAAAAGATAGCAAATGAATTTAAATATGTTATTGTTGATGAGTCATATTTTGATTTTATTGATAGGACAATTGAAAAACCAGTTATTCTACAGCCAGTTGATAATAATAATGAAGTAAGTAAAAAAATTATAAAGTTTTTGAAAGAAAATAATGAAAAAAACTGGTTTTTAAGAATGCAACTCCATAAGATTTTAAATATAAAATGAAGAAAGCAGTTTGTCTTGTTTCTGGAGGGATTGATAGTTTTCTAACTGCAAAAATAGCAAAAGATAGTGGTTATGAGATTTATTTATTAACATTTGATTATGGACAGAAAGCAAGAAAGGAAATTGAATGTGCAAAAAAAATTGCAAAATTTTTGAATGCAAAAGAGCATATTATATTGAAAATAGATTTATCATTTTTGAAATCAGCATTAACGAGAAAAGAAATAAAAATTCCAGAAAAAAAAGTAAAAGGAATACCATTAACTTATGTTCCTGCAAGAAATACAATTTTTATTTCAATTGCACTTGGCTATGCAGAGACAATTGATGCAGATGCAATATTTATAGGGGTTAATTCAATTGATTTTTCTGGTTATCCTGATTGTAGACCCATATACATTAAAAGATTTCAAAAACTCATTGATGTTGCAACAAAGAAAACAGCAGAAGGAGGAAAAATAAAACTAATTACACCACTATTAAATCTTTCAAAAGCAGAAATAATAAAAAAAGCAATATCTCTTGGCCTTGATTTATCAATCACATGGTCATGTTATAAAAATGGGAAAAAGATGTGCGGAAAATGCCCAAGTTGCAGAATAAGAGAAAAAGCAATGAAAGAAATAAAAAGTCTTTCTTAATTAATAATTTCTTAATTTTACACCTGTCTCAACAAAAACTCTGTAATTCTCTATATGCCTTGGTAATAAAACAGGCCAAGTATTTGGAGAAGAAGTAGGACATAAAATAAATCCACCACCAGGTTTTGCTTCTTCTATAACTTTTTCAACAAGTTCTTTCATTTCTTCTGGTTTTAATGTATCAAATGCACCATCTTCAATTCCTCCTTCAAGACACATTTTCCCTTTACATATATCTTTCATTTCTTTTAATGTTATTTTTGAAACAGGTGGTGGTTCTACTGGATTTAAACAGTCAACACCCATTTCAATAAAACTTTTCAAAACAGGAGCCATATCACCATGACAGTGAACCCATATAAGTTTATTTCTTTCTTTAATTAAGTCAATTATTTTTTTATCATAATTGAAAACAAAATCATAAAAATCCCTTAAAGATGCAAGAGGTGGGATACAGAGTTCAGGTCCAACATATCCAAAACCATCTCCTATTTTTTTTGAAAGAATATATTTAACATACATTTCTATTTCTTTAAACTTTTTCTCTATCATCATATGGAGTAATTCTCTTTCATCATAAAGAAAAAAACCAAATGTTTCAGAGCCCATCAATCTTTGGATAGCATACATTGCTTCATCAATTCCAATTAATATTAAACCTCTTTCTCCAACCTTCTTCTCAAATTCAAAATAAGAATCTATTTTTGGAAGTTGATTTACATCCGGTAAGGAAAGAAATTTTTCAGCATCTTTTTTATCCTCAATGAAATATTTTATCACTCTTCCTGGAGAACCATCAAGTTTCTGTCTGGAAATCTGGAATAAATTTCCTTTTGGTGTCTCAATTGTTGTTATAATTTCCTTAATTTTTTGATTTTCATAAATTTTTTCTTCATTTTTTATTTTATATGGCAGGGTAGGATATTCTTCTTGTTTTGGATTCCAGATTTCAATTGTCTCAAGGTCATATTTTTCAACAAGTTCAACAAGTTCTTTATATCTTTCTTGGGGGAAAACAGGGCTTACTCCCCATATTCTTATTGGCATCCTGTCAACTTCTTTACATTTGAAAACCCTTTTTAATCTTTCTCTATGAGTCATATTTTAAAATTTGGTGGGCTTTAATTCAAATATTCCGTCAGCAAATATTTTCAATTTCTTACCTCTATATGAATTTCTTAACTTCTGTATTGCCTTTGCCTCTATTTGCCTTATTCTTTCTCTTGTTAAACCAAAAACCTGACCAACTTCTTCAAGTGTTCTTGGATAACCCTTTTCATCAAGTCCAAATCTCAATCTTATTATCATTTCTTCCCTTTCATCAAGTATAGATAGTGCTTTTTCTATTTCTTCTCTTAAAAGAGATTGTTTTGTATATTTTAAAGGATTTGGATTAAATTTATCCTCTATAAAATCACCTATTGTTGTTCTTTCTTCATCACCAACAGCCATATCAATTGAAATAGGTTCTGGTCTCATTGATTTCTTTATATTCTTAACTTTTTCTATCGGTATATTCATTTCCTTTGCAATTTCTTCTTCAGATAATTCATTATCTACACCAAGTTGAGAATATTTTGCTTCAATTTTTTTAACCTTATTTATCTTTTCAATCATATGAACCGGTATTCTTATTGTAGAAGAATGGTCTGCTATTGCTCTTGTTATTGCCTGCCTTATCCACCATGTTGCATATGTGCTGAATTTAAAGCCAGTTTTATATTTAAATTTTTCAACTGCTTTCATCAATCCAATATTTCCTTCCTGAATTAAATCAAGAATTGAGAGTTTTGGATTACTGTATCTTTTGGCAATATTTATAACAAGCCTTAAATTTGAATTTATCAATTTTTCTCTTAATTTATTTAATGCATTTTCATATTTTTCTATTTGCTTTTTTGGGGGATTTGCCATTTTTCTCAATTTAGATAATTTTTCTTTTATTTCTTCTATCCCTTTTGCTATTTCAATTTCTTCTTCATGGGTTAAAAGATTATAACTTCCTGCATCTTTTAAATATGCCTTTAATGGATTTCTTGCCTCTTCTATGTCTATTTTCTTCTCTTTCTCATGAGGAAAAAATTCCTCCTCATCTTCATCCATTATATCAATATGATAATATTCAAGTTCATCAAAAAGTTCATTAATTTCTTCTTCATCTGTCATATCCATAGGTAAAATTTCATTTATATCATCCCAGGAAAGATATTTTTTCTTTTTGCCAAGTTCAACAATTTCATTAATTTTTTCTTCAATCTTTGAAGTATTATCTCCTTTAAGTTCTTTTTTCCTTCTTCCCATTTTCACTCCTTTTTAATTGATTTAATTGAATATGTAATTTTTGTATCTCTTCCAATTCCTCATTATAGTTTTGCCCTTTTTCTATTTTTTCATTCATTTTCTTTTTTAAATTTTCAATTTCAAGCAACAATTTCTTTTCCCTCAATTTTTTAATACAATCATTAAAAATTTTTTCTTTCTTATTTTCTGTTATCGTATGATTATCCTTTACTGCGATTGAAGAAATTAAATTTACAATTTCATTTTCATCCAATTCCATTATTAAAAAATTGGGTGTTATTTCAATTCCCCTTTTTAATAAATTTTCACCTGTTGAAATTATTTTTTCTATATTATCAGTGAGTTGACCTTTGTATTCAAAAATTTTCTCCCAATATCTTTTATCATTAAGCAGTATTTCAATTAATAATTCTTCTGCAGACAAAAATTGATTCTTCTGTTCAAAATTCATTAAATTGATTTTATTAGATTCTTCTGTTATTATTTTCTCAAGATAATCTTCAAGTATTTCCAGTTTTATTTCCATTTTTTCAGACAATTTTTTCAAAAACTCATATCTTTCTATTTCATCAGGAATATTTGAGATTAATTTAACTATATCCTTTATAACTATTGATTTTTCTTTCGGACTTTTAACATCATAAATTTGTGAATTAACAGATATGGCAAAATCAACAAAATCATAGGAAGAATGTTCAATAAAATTACCAAGTGCCTCAATCCCATATTCATCAATAAATTTATCAGGGTCAAAACCAGCGGGAAGCATACATATTTTTATTTCAAATCCATTTTTTAATATATTTTCAAGATTTCTCATACACGCTCTTACTCCAGCATCATCTCCATCAAAAAGTAATAATATTTTGTCTGTCAGTTTTTTCAATATATTTAAATGCAAATCAGTTATAGCGGTTCCCATTGGAGCAACTGAATTGCATAGACCATTTATATGCATTTTTAAAACATCAAAATACCCTTCAACAAATATAACAAAACCCTTTGATTTTATAAATTCCTTTGCCCAGTTTATACCATAAAGAGAAGAGCTTTTATTAAACAAAATATTTTCTCTTATATTCAAATATTTTGGTAATATCCCTTCATCAATCGCTCTTGCTCCAAAACCAATTATTTCATTCTTCATATTGTAAATTGGTAGTATTATTCTATTTTTAAATGTATCTTCCTCCCCTTTTTCATCTATCAGTCCGGCAACTATAAAATCTTCTTTATTTAATTTTTCTTCTTCTATTTTATTTAATAAAAAATTACCCTGTGGTGCAAAGCCAATCATAAATTTATTTATATACTCATCAGTTAAATTTCTTTTGTATAAATATTCAAGAGCAATTTTCCCATATTGAGAAAAAAGGATTTTATTATATATGTTTGCTGTATATTCATTTATTTTAAAAATTTTTTTCTTTTCAGCACTTTCCTCTATATTTTCTTTCCTTGAAATTTCAATACCAACTTTTTTTGCAATTATATTCAATGCTTCATAAAAAGAAATTTTTTCTATGTTCATTAAAAATTTGATTGCATTCCCTCCGATACCACAACCAAAACAATGAAATATTTGTTTTTCAGGATTTACAAAAAAAGAAGGGGTTTTTTCTGAATGAAAAGGACAAAGTGCTTTAAAGTTTTTCCCGGACTTTTTCAATTTAACATAATCAGAGACAATATCAACTATATCTACCTTTTCAAGCAATTCTTCAACATTCAAAGAGCCATCCACCATTTATTAACTACCTCCCAGAATGATAAATTTTTAATAGTTATACCCATAGTATATATAAAGTGTCAAGACATCTTTTGAATTTAAAGATAGAAAGAGATAAAATGGTTTAGTGAAATATACTAAAATTATTAAAATGGGAAGGTGAATATGCTTAATGATTATAGACATTTGATGTTTGATTATTTTATAAAAAGGGCAAGGCAAAATTATATTAAAAGAAAGGATAGGTAAAAAAAATAAAGGATGTAAAGGATGCAGAAGAATATAAAAGGGAAGTAAAAGAGAAGATAAAGAAAATTTTTGGAATAACAGGAAATTCTGGTGGAGGGACATTAACAACATGGTTATGGGCAATTGAAGAAAGATTTACTGTTGCTGCTCCCTCATGTTTTGTAACACCATTTTTATACAATATTGAAAATGAAATGCCTCAGGATAATGAACAATATCCTCCTGGGCTTCTTGGAGAAGGACTTGAACTTGCTGATTTTTTTATAGTTCGTGTTCCAGGCCCTTTAATAATTTTGGGACAGAAATATGACTTTTTTGATATCAGAGGTTTTAAGGAAATATCTGAGGAAGTTTTATATTTTTATAAACTATTTAATTCAGAGGAAAATTTCAGTTTTTTTATAGGCACAAATCCCCATGGTTATTATCCTGATGCCCAGAAAGAAATGGTATCTTTTTTCTGTCATAAGAAGATATTAAAAAGTCAAATTATTTATTTCATCTCTCTGAAATTTTGGCAATTTCTCAATTTTGCCATTTACTTTATAAAAAACACCCTTTTCTTTTATAACCTTTCCAATTATTTCAATTTTTATTTTATTTTTTCTGCAGAAGTCAATAAGTTTCTTTTCATATTTTTTTCCAGTAATTCCAATAATACAACCAGAAGAGATTATACCGAGGGGATTTAAATTGAAAATTTTACATAATTTGATAACCGGTTTATAAAATCTCAATTTTTTTAAATCAATCAAAAGACCCATATTTTTACTTTCAGAAATTTCATATAGGCCAGTTGATATTCCTCCTTCTGTTGGGTCATGCATATATTTTATTTTTAAGTTTTCCCATAATTTCTTTGCCTCTTTAAATACACTTATCCCTGGATTTTTAATTGAATTTTTGATTTTATTCAAATACTTTTCTGAGAAATATTTTTTTAATTCCTCATATTTTTCTCTTACTATAATTGATGCACCTTCAATTCCAATTTCATTAACAAGGAAAACTATATCTTCAGGGATTACTTTTTCAAATTTTATTTTTCTTATTTTTTTGCCAATTGTAAAACCAACTCCTATAACATTTTTAATATCAGGAATAATTTCTGTATGACCGCCTACCCATTTTATATTGAATTTTTTACATTCTTTGCTTATCTGTGAAAAAACATATTCAATCTCATTAAATTTAGTATCTTTAGGGAAAAATAGACAGCACAAAAAATATAAAGGAATTCCACCCATAACAGATATATCATTAACATTTATATTCACAAGATAAAAACCTATATCCTTTGATGTTAAAGTTATTGGGTCTGTTTTTGCATATACATATTTCTCATCAAATTTAAAAATAGCACAATCAATACCAATTCCTGGAGAAACAAATATATCCTTTGAAGTATATTTTTCAAGAAGATATCTTAAAAATTTATTCGGAAGTTTGCCACAAGGAAAGCCCTTTAAACTAACAACATATTCAATTTCCCTTATATCATCTAAAATAAAATCTGCCTTTTCCTTTATAAAATCTTCTTCTCTTGTATATTCACTTAAAATTCCACATGTAATAAGATTCAATTTTTTACCACATCTTACATCTAAAGGATGGTCTCCTACAATTAAAACATCTTCCTTCTTTAAATTTAATTTTTCAAGAATCTTTTTAATATGGAATGGGTCTGGTTTTACTTTTTCAACATCATCTCTTGTAAGAATAACATCATAAGGAATATTGAATTTATTTACAACTTTATAAACCACATCTTTGCAATTTCTTGTAATTATACCTACTTTTATACCATTTTCCTTTAATTTTTCAATTAATTCAACTGCACCTTCTTTTGGTCTTGTTTTTTCACATGCCTTTAATTCTTCTTCTCTCAAGATCTTATGTCCTGTTAAATAAAACTCTTCTCCCTTTTCCTTATTTAATCTTCTCATTTTTTTAAGAAGTTCAAGTATAGGATAATTTTTCTCAGGAATTTTTAATTTTCTTTCTTTTGCCTCATTTAAAATTTTCTCTTTTATCTTTTTAAAATCTATTGAAAGTTCTACAATTGTTCCATCAAAATCAAATATTACACCTTTCATTAAATTTTTTTCTTAAAGTTTTCTATTCCTTTTTTAATTGGATGGACTGGATTTTCTGGCTCTCCCTCATATTCAAAAATAAGAGGGCCTGAAAAATTTATCTCTTTAAGTTTATTTACAAGTTTTTCTATATCAATATTTCCTTCTCCAAAAACAACATCAACAGGCCTTCTATCCCTTTCAAAAATAAAATCTTTTAAATGTAATGAATATATTCTATCTGGAAATGCTTCTATCATCTTTACCGGCTCAATCCTTGAATCAAGTGCCCATGCTGTATCAAGACAGAGACCAATTCTTTCTGAAGTATTCTTAAAAACATAATCAAGTGATTGAATATTACCGAGCCAGTGCCATCCACCGTGATTGTGAATTGCAATTTTAACATCATATTCTTCTGCAAGTTTCTCTGCAAGTTTAAAGCAATCAAATATTTTATTAATATCAAAATCAGCACTTATATATTTTGCACCACAAATTTTAACAAATTCAAAATATTTCCTTTCATTTTTTTCATTGTTTGAAAAATATTGAACGCCAATAGAATAAATATCAACACCTTCATCCTTATAAATTGAAATAACTTCTTTAAATTTTGATGTATCAAGAAAATCAACATGAACTCCACATAATTCAACTTTATTAAGACCAGTTTCTTTAACCATTTTAGCAACAACTTTATTATCCTTAAAATTCCTGAAACAATAACTCTGAACTCCAAGATTTTCTAAAAATTTATTCATATTTTCCCTCCATTTTTAATCTCTCTTTTATAATTTCAATTTTTTCTTCTTCCGTTTTCTTTAATTCATCTTCAAAAATTTCAAAATTTAATGTTTCTTTAAATCCATTTATCAATAGTTCCATTAACTCTTTTTCCTCGATATCCTTCAATATCTCCTTAAGACATCCAATTTTGGAAAAATCAACCTCTTTTAAAAATATATTTTCCCATAAATTTTTCCTTATATCAATTAAAATTGAACCATGCTGTAAAAAAGAAAATCTATTTCTTCTCTGAGCAGAACCAACTATTTTTTTGTCATTATAAACAACATCATACTTTGAGGAAAGGGAAAAACATGCAAAATCAGTAAATGATGGCTCTTTATTATCAGAAAATCCTCTTAAATTCAATTTTATTCCCTTTTTTTCCAGGCCATTTATTATTGAATTTGAAATTATAAAATATGTTGAAGAAGGCATGAAAAAATATTGATGATGTGAGACATTTGCACAGAAAGAATATGTTATTTCAATATCATGGAAAATTGCACTTCCTCCTGTCGGTCTTCTAACAACTGGAATTTTATTTTTCTCACAGAATTCAATATTTATAAGATTTTCGGGATTTTGATTATAACCAATTGAAACACTACTTGGGCTCCATTTATAGAATCTTAAAACAGGAAGATTATTTAAATCCATACATTCTTTCCAAAAAAAATAATCAAAAGCCATATTAAAAAACGGGTCATAATTTTCACATAAAATTAATCTGCATCTCATATACTTTAATTGCCCCTGGCCCGACTTGAACGGGCGACATATCTCAGGAGGGGGTGCTTCCCCCTTCCTGAAATAGTTCTCCCCCCACGACGAAAAACATAGGGGACACTTCTTTCCCCTATAACCCCTTTGTGTCGCCCTATTCTTAGTTGCCCCTGGCCCGACTTGAACGGGCGACTTATCTCAGGAGGGGGTGCTTCCCCCTTCCTGAAATAGTTCTCCCCCCACGACGAAAAGCATAGGGGACAGTTCTTTCCCCTATAACCCCTTTGTGTCGCCCTTTTCTTAATTGCCCCTGGCCCGACTTGAACGGGCGACACGCGGTTTAGGAAACCGCTGCTCTATCCTTCCTGAGCTACAGGGGCTTATTATTTGATTATACCCATAATTTTAAATTTTCTCAAATTTACAAAATGCGTGTCAAAAATTTAATTTAAATTTTTTTTCACCTTATAGTAGAGATGGAAGAAAAAAGTAGTAGCAAAGACAGATGACAATTTTTTCCAGATATAACGAATGGAGAGAAGAAAGCATTTCAATTTAAGATTTGGATTAAAGGGGAGAGCCAGACACAAAATTCATAACACATGTCCATTCATATCTTTTTTACCCTGGTATCTTCTCTAATATCTTATTTATCAATTCTCTTGTTTTTTCTCCATCTGCCTTTATAAGTGAACCAAGATATTCCATAGTTTCCTGATGTCTCTTGTCCATTCTTTCTATCATCTTTTGTGTTTCTTTTGTCATCTCTCCTAATTCTCTTATTAAACTTTTTGCTCTCTCATCCTCTGTCTTTATCAATGCATCTGTTCTTCTACTCAATATATTAGCAAAAACAATAGCTCCAACACCCAACCCAACACTTAAAAAACCTAAAAAGAAACTCAAAAATATTAACACCTTTTCCATTTTTTACCCCTTTTCTTTATTATACCTTAAATTCACCTGGCTTTAAAGTTAATTGTAAAATCGCTTTTTAGAAATTTATGTTAATTTGTTAGTAAAATAGGCCTCATTCCATAAGGTATTAGAAAAAATATAAAAAAATTAAACATAATAGAAATATAAAGAAAATAAGGAATATTTTCAAAATCCTTAATAAAATTTTTCTCCTTCCTGTCTTTTCTTTATAAACTTTTTCTACCTTTCCGTGGCTTAAAAAGGCAAGCGGTAGTAAAAAAACAAAGGATATTAAAAATTGATATGAGTATAAATAAGGCCAAATTTTAAGATTCATTCTCCATTTACTAAAATTATCTAAAAAATCAAATAATCTTTCTAAAATCTCTTTCACTTTAAAAGAATTTCTTTAACAGCAAATTTTATAATTCAAAGGAACACAATTACCATAATAAAAAAATTCTTCTCGTTGAGGATTAGGTGGAAATACAGGATATTGTTTAAAAGAATTAATTACTATTATAAAGAGACATTTGTAAGCAATTGCTTTATGGATATATCTTAAACCACTGCAGCAAGTCGAATCTGGAGTAATTCCGGCGTTCCACACAAATTTTGCTCTCCACCAGCTATCCGGAATAATTTTTATTTGGCCTATTGGGTCTATAAATGCAAGGGGATTGTTATTAGTATAAAGATAAATATTTGTACCTCCTACTTCTCTTATTGGATCTCTACTTATAAACCTGCCTACTTCTGAATCATACCACCTCTGACCAAGCAAATACAACTCTCCCTCTCTATAATAACCCTCTCTTCCTACAAACTGATACGGCTGACTGACTGAACCTGAAGAAGAAACTAAATTACCCCAAACATCATAAACATACTCCTGCACTACATTACCACTACTATCTGAAATAAACCTCACACTTCCT
>Ga0080004_1069651_pt1 | contig 55695 bp, 48 predicted proteins | sample WasSprMetagenome_FD_69207 | JGI IMG/M metagenome (GOLD analysis project Ga0080004, IMG submission 69207) | Sulfidic aquatic microbial communities from Washburn Spring, Yellowstone National Park, USA - WS (SPADES assembly) (version 2) | ecosystem: Environmental > Aquatic > Thermal springs > Hot...
GAAAAAGGACTTTCCTGTATCAAGCTTTCTACCGTAACATCCCCAAGGAAGCGAGCAAGCGATTCAGGTTTAATCAACCTTTTGGGAATTCTTATGACCATATCCTGATCTTCGTAATTGATTCGATACATTGTCTAATAGCCCTCCCTGTGATAGTTTTTTGGTGTGGAAGAGAATTTTAGTCTGCTACGTTCTGAGTAAAAAAGCAACAGAGTCATTTCATAGTTCGAGGCAGTAGCAGGGCTAGTTCGGGAAACACCATCACTAAAGCAAGGCAAGTTGCCTGAAGAATAACAAAAGGAGTTATAGATCGATAAATATCACCCATTGTTACTCCGGGAGGAGCTATTCCTCTCATGATAAATAGATTAAACCCAAACGGAGGAGTCAAGTAAGCCATCTCCATGTTTATAGTAAAAAGGACGCCAAACCAGACTAGATCAAACCCGAGTTTTTCTACAACAGGAGCAAAAACGGGGGTTGTAAGCAGTATAATACCTGCTGGATCGAGAAACATTCCCAGAATAAAAAACACTAATTGAATAAAAATCATAATCCCCCATCTACTAATATGAAGCGAAAGGAAAAATTGGTGAAGCATATCCTGAATTCCTGCGTAAGCAAGGAAGGAAGTAAAAGTTTGAGCACCAAAAATCAACCAAAATATCATACAAGTTAAATGAACCGAGTCTCTAGATACTTTTAAAAGCTCTCGCCACGAAAACCGTTTATAAACTACAGACGTAACAATCGCGCCAAAAGCTCCAATTCCAGCTGCTTCTGTAGGAGTTGCAATTCCAAAATACATGGCCCCTAGAACCATAATTATCAATAAAACAGGAAGAGCAATAGCTTTCAAGGCCAGAATTTTCTCTTTAATGGAGTATGTTTCTTTTCCTGGAGGACCTAATTCAGGCCGAAGGAAACACCGTATGCCTATATAAAGTATGTAAAACCCACAGAGAATAAATCCAGGTATTACTCCCCCCATAAAAAGATGGCCAATGGATGCCCCCGAAACCGCTCCATAAAGAACCATTATAATAGATGGGGGAATGAGAATTCCAAGAGCTCCGCCAGCATTGATACATCCAATAGCTATGGTTTTATTGTATCCTCGTCTTAGCATTTCTGGAAGAGATATTAATCCCATAGTCACTGTAGCCACAGAACTTATACCTGTTATAGCGGCAAAAATTGTACAGATTATAACAGTTCCGATTGCCAGACCGCCAGGTATATTCCCAAACCACTTATGGATTATGTCATAAAGATGCTCGGCAATACCACTGGATTTAAGCATATTTGCCATGAATACAAAAAGCGGAATAGCAAGAAGCAAAAAATTAATGCCCTCGCTATAAGCAGAACTATACAACAACAAGAGACCTTTTGGTCCAAAGAGATACAAAATAGCAATGGATGTTGTGAATAAAAGGGAAAATGCTATTGGAATCCCAACACTTATACTTATTATGAATCCGATTACTGTGAGTATAACAACAATTTCATTACCCATCATGGCAGTTTCCCTCCGGAACATCTTTTATGTTGATTTCTAAGACTTATCAGGTTTTGCCAAACTGAAATCAATCCTTGAAGGCCCAGGAAAAAAGCCCCTAGAGGCACACTCATAACAGATGGCCATAGTGGAAGCTGATCTGCCGATGAAGATCTTTCTCCTGCTGTAAAAGAGTTCCATCCAATAATTGCCCCATACCAAATGATAGGAATAGAAGAACAAAAAGCAAATAATCCAGAATAGATTTCAACCCACATCCTTTTTCGAGGAGAAAACCCTTCATAGAATATATCAACTCTCGTATGAATCCCAATGCGCAAGCAATAACCTGCAGGTAGCATAACAGCCGCGCATTGAAGATATTGACTGATTTCACTAGGCCAATTCATTGGAACACCCAGGAAATATCGATTTATAACCGACATAACAACAAGTACAACCATCAATATTATGAATATCGCTCCGATGTAGCTAAAAAATATATTAGTACGCTCAACAATATTTCCCAATCTTTCCATAATCAAAACCTCTTAATCAATAAAGGCAGAGCCAATAGCTCTGCCTTTATTACGAAGTTTTTTAGAACTCTCTACCTTTTGCTTTATTGTATTCTCTAAGAATCTTTACAAGCTTTGCCGAATACTCAGATTTCTTTGCTTCAGCATCCCACAAAGGAGCAGTAAGTTCTCTTAAACGCTTGACCTCTTTTTCCGACAGTTCTATTACTTTTACGCCATGCTTTTCAGCATTATCAAGAGCGTCTTTATCCCATTGATCGGTAAGTTCTATGCTACGTTTCATAGCAGCCACTGCTGCTTCTTTTATAGCTTTTTTGTGAGGGTCGGAAAGAGACCCAAGGGTCTTTTCGCTAATAACAATTTCAACTATACCAGGGGTATGGAATGCTGGTTTTATGATATAGTTCAACACTTCGTAGAATTTATACTGTTCTATCGTATACCATGGATAATCTGTACCATCGGCAACTCCGCGTTGAAGAGCCATGTACTGTTCTGCACCGGAGATATTAACCGCCCCAGCTCCAAGAGCTTTTACAATTTCAGCTTCCATTCCAACGGCACGAATTTTCTTGCCTTTAAGATCGTCAACGGTATTTACAGGAAATTTGGTCATAAGCCCCATACTTCCAACAGAAAGAGGTGCAAGATATACAAGACCATGCTTTTTTAATACGTCATTCATTACGTTGAGATATTCGGTTTTTTCGAAAATTTCTTGAGCTTCTTTAGCATTAGCCCAGTTAAAAGGAAGCCACTGAACATTGACTTCGGGAATCATTCCCACGAAGTATAAAAGCGACCCAGAATATGCATCAATCATGCCCATACGAACTGCATTAAGAGCTTCTTCAGTTTTAACAAGTTGTCCAGGCCAGAATATTTTTATTTCAACTTCTCCGTTGGTTAATTTTTTGACTTCATCAGCAAAAAACTGTGTTGATTTGCCGACATTGGCATTTTCAGGATAGGCACATTGTAACTTTATTACAGTTCCAGCACATATCCCAGAAATGCCTAATCCGAACACGCAAAACCCTAATAAACAAACCAACAAAGTCTTTTTCATGGCTCATCCTCCTTAGGTTGAATTTATCAAATACCAACGCCAACTTATACCAACGCTTACTATTAAAGCTTCATGAATTCTTTTACTTGATGACGCATAAGTTTCTTATCGAGCTTACCAACGCTTGTTTTGGGAAGGGCATCCACAAAAATAATACGATCTGGGATTGCCCACTTAGTTATTAGCCCTTTTTCAACAAATTCCGAGAAAAACTTTTTCAATTCTTCCTCTGTAACCTTGTTTACATAATCTGGCTTTAAGACTACCAGCACTACAGGTCTTTCACCCCATTTCTCGTGGCTCACACTTATAGCAGCAGCTTCACTCACGGCTTCGTGCTTCAAAATTATATTTTCGAGTTCGATGGACGAAACCCATTCACCACCTGTTTTAATAACGTCTTTAATCCGATCGGTTATTTTCAAATAACCATACTGATCAATATAACCGACATCTCCAGTATGAAGCCATCCACCGCGCCATAGTTCTTCGCTTCTTTCTGGATCCTTGAAATATCCTTGAGTAAACCACGGTCCACGGACAACAAGTTCTCCTGTCGATTTGCCATCGTGAGGAAGTTCTTTCCCATCTGGATCCACAATTTTCATTTCGACGAGCATAATAGGAATACCAGTCTTTGTTCTAACTTTTACCTGCTCATCCAGGCTCCAATCCAACATAAACGGCTGGAGAAAGGCATGAGCAATTTCAGGACATGTCTCTGACATTCCATAACCACTGGACGCATCAATTCCTCTTTCTAGAGCTGCTTTACAAAGGGCTTCTGGAAACGGGGCGCCGCCCACCCCAACTCTCCACCCAGATAAGTTAAAATCTTTTGAAGCAGGGTGAGAGAGAAGCATATGAAGAAGAGTCGGCACGCAGTGGCTTACGGTAACTCTTTCCTGAGCAATCAACTTTAGTATCATTTCCGGTTCATACCGCCCTGGATATACCTGCTTTATTCCAAGCATGGTGGCAGTATACGGGAATCCCCAAGCATGCACATGAAACATAGGAGTTAAAGGCATATACACATCAGCTCTGTTTATAAAGTTTCCTCCAGGTTTTAGAGCAGTCTGAGCGGCTCGAGCAAGGGTATGGAGCACAATCTGGCGATGGCTAAAATACACACCTTTGGGATTTCCTGTTGTTCCAGTGGTATAGAAAAGAGTAGCCATAGTATTTTCAGGAAAATCTTCGAAATGATACTCTGGATCTGAATCCTTAAGAAGATCTTCATATTCACCAGCAAAGTTGATAGAACTGTCACATGGTTGTGATATGTCTTGGAGCAAAATAATATGTTTTATGGTTTGAAATTGATCTTTAAGTTTTTCCACTACCGGTAAGAAATCACTATTAACTAAAAGCACTTCATCTTCTGCGTGATTAATCGTATATAAAATTTGCTCGGGAGAAAGTCTCACGTTTATGGTGTGAAGCACAGCTCCCATCATAGGAACTGCGAAATAGCATTCAAGATATCTGTGAGAATCCCAGTCCATAACACCTACTATACTTCCAGGCTTAACTCCTAGTCTTGCAAGCATATTAGCCAAACGGCCAAGTCTCTCAAAAAACTCACTATATTTCATTCGTCTAATGTCACGATAAACGATTTCTACATCTTTTGCTATTTGCTTTGGAGTATGTAAAAGGTGTCTAATAATAAGCGGATAATCATACGCTGATGTTGTCTTAATAATAGGTCTTAGAGCCATATCCGTTACCCCCTTATAGTTAGTTTTCTACTGCTTTAGGATCAAACATTTTTTCTCTTATAAATAATCCAGGTAATATGGCACAGATAGCGTATGATATACCTAAGACAGCTATGCCAGTTCCTATAGAATGGCCTTTAGCTATAATACCAATTACAAGAGGCGATAGGATTCCTCCTATCCTGCCAACATTGTAAGCCGTTGCTACCGCCGTCCCTCTAACCGATCCTGGGAAACTTTCACTCATATATGTGGCATTAATGGCATAGGGCGCTCCATAAAGAAAGCCAAAAACCAGAAGCAACCATGCAACATTAGATGGGGTGGCAAAATGGATTATACAAGGAATGTAAATGGCCGTTAGTAAACCACATAAAACCCATGTTAGTTTTCTTCCCAGTAAATCCCCAAAAATCCCAGTTATCACCTTTCCTACAACCATCATAGTATAAGTAGCCGCAACGTACCAACTCATGCTTTTCAAATTGACGCCCAAATCTTTTGCAATATAGCTTGGTAGCCACGTATTAGCACCATAGTAGCTAAATTGAAGAGCGGTTGCGACAATACTCCAGATTATAAAAGTGTTACGAATTGACTTATCCGCAAAGATCAGAGCAAATTCATTCTTTTTCTTATCCGTAACTTTTCCTGCTCTTTTACTACTAGCCCAACTTAATGGTTCAGGAATGCCACGCAAAAGTAGCATAGAAATTACACCTGGAATAATGGCACTGAGAAACAGAGGTCGCCATCCCCATTTTGGTAAGACATACGAGGAGATTATAGCCGCTATTATGTAGCCAACTGACCATCCGGCCTGTAAAGTTCCCAAAACAGTTGTTCGGATTTTCGTAGGAATGTATTCGGCTGCTAGAAGATTCCCAATAGCGTAAACAGCGGCAAGCCCAAAACCGGACAAAAATCTAAACACAGCAATATGCCAATACGCTTTGGATAAGCCAATAGCTCCAGTGAAAATGGTGAAACAAAAAACTGACCACAATACAACTCGCACTCTTCCCATTCTGTCTGCAAGCCACCCTGATAAAATACCACCAACTCCCATACCTATAAGAGTATAGGTTCCCAGCGCTCCACCTTGAACTGTGGAAATATTCATTTCTTTCATGATACTAGGAAGGGCCAAAGCTAAAGTTTGCAGATCTAGCCCATCAACAGCCAGAGCAACAAAAACAGCTACTGCCACTCTTAATTCCATCCCTGTTAAGGACTTACTTGTAGCCTTCATTACAGTGCCCTCCTTGGTTTTTTAGTATCGCTCCACTTACAAAGCTCTCTTTAAAAGCCCAACCAGTTCCTCCTTTCCTGCTTTTCTCGGATTGGTGAAACAGGATGGGTCTTTTAGAGCCTCGGTGGCAATTAAAGGAATGTCTTCTTCTTTTACTCCAAGTTCTCCTAATCGGTCTGGTATTCCTAGATCGTGAGCAAGAAGTCTGATGGACTCAATCGCTTTTTCTGCCAGGGCACGAACAGAAAGTCCCGGTTGGCCTTCGCCCATTGCTACGGCAATATCGGCAAGACGTTCCATACAGGCGATAAGATTAAATTCCTGAACCCATGGAAGCAAAACCGCATTGCAGACTCCATGAGGAAGATTATAGATACCACCAAGTTGATGCGCTATGGCATGCACGCATCCCACTCCGGCGCTGTTAAAAGCAAGACCTGCAAGGTATTGCCCGTAAGCCATAGCAGATCGGGCTTCCATGTCTTTTCCGTTGGCAAAGGCTTTTCTGAGATATTTGGAAATAAGCGAGATAGATTTAAGGGCTAGAGTATCAGTAAGTGGGGTTGCACTTCGGGAAACGTAGGCTTCAACAGCATGAGTCAAAGCGTCCATACCGGTTGCTGCTGTAAGAGGTGGAGGCATAGCCACCATAAGCTCTGGATCATTTACGGCAACAACAGGAGTAAGTCTCCAATCAATAATTGTAAGCTTGGTCTTCTTTTCCACATTGGTGATAACGGCAAACCTCGTAACTTCGCTTCCTGTTCCGGCTGTAGTGTTTACGGCAATAACGGGAGGAATGGCTCGCCGGAGCTTATTGATTCCCACATAATCCCACAAAGATCCATCATGAGATGCCATTACTCCGATGGCTTTAGCCGTGTCGTGAGCGCTACCTCCTCCAACGGAAACAAGCATTTCACACTTACTTTCTCTAAACTGTCGATATCCCTTTTCAACACACTCACCGGTTGGATTGGGAATCACATCATCAAAAATCTCAACCTCAATTCCAGCCTTTTCTCGCAGTTCCTTAGCAACTTCATTAGCAATAGCCGCTACCCCCTTATCCGTGCAAAGAAGCGCCTTTTTAGCCCCCAGAGCCTTTGTGAAGTGAGGAAGACGCTTAACAGCCCCAACCCCTATTAGACTAACCGGCTGAGCAAAAAACTCCCCATAGCGGGTAATGTCACTCATCTTAATCCCCCTGATTTTCCCTGCTACCTCATAAGATTTTCCCAAATAATGGTGTATCCCTGGCCTCGGCCAACGCAGAGCGTTGTAATGCCATAGCGATATCCGGAATTTTCCTTAAAGATACGCTGGAGAAAGGCTATAAGCCGAGCCCCTGATGCGGCGAGAGGATGACCGTAAGCGATTGCCCCACCCCACATGTTAACTCGAGGATCATCGGCGCTAAGACCTAATCTATCCAGACAATAAAGCACCTGCACGGCAAAAGCTTCATTGATTTCAATCACATCAATGTCATCCATCTTGAGACCTGCCTTCTGAAGAGCCTTTTTCGTTGCGGGAACAGGGGCAGTGCCCATAATTCTCGGATCAACGCCGGCAATACCACAGCATACAAAACGCATCTTTGGCTCAAGCCCCAAAGCCCTTGCCTTGCTTTCGCTCATAATAAGCACTGCGGCAGCTCCATCCGTAAGGGGACAGGCATTCCCGGCGGTAACTCGACCGTTCTCTCTAAAGGCAGGTTTCAAAGCCGCAAGAGCTTCCAGAGTGGTATTGGGTCGGGGCGTTTGGTCTTCCTGAACGGTTGTTACCGTCCCGTCAGGAAGTTCAACCGTCATAGGAACAATCATGTCCCGCATTTTACCAGCCTGAATCGCTCGTGCCGCTTTTTGCTGGCTCATGAAGGCATAACGATCTGCCATTTCTCGTGTAAACTCGGGAAAACGATCATGAATATTTTCCGCTGTTTGCCCCATGACGAGAGCAGTTTCATCGCCTAGAGCTTCTACAGCGCGGGGATGAAGATCTCGCATAAAGCCCATAGGAAGATGTCCCATGTGTTCGACGCCACCTGCAATGATGCATTCTGCCATGCCGGAGGCAATCATTGACACACCAAAGCCAACCGCAGTCAGGCTACTTGCGCACATTCGATCTATAGAGCAACCAGGAATACCCCAGCCTTTTTCTCCAAGAGCCAGGATGGGAACCATACGTCCCAACGTACCACCTTGCTCTTTTACCTGCTGAGTTACTCCCCAGATGCTATCGTCAATAAAGGACGGATCCAGAGCGGGATTTCTTTCCAGAAGAGCCTTAAAAAGCGCCACAGCCAGATCTTCTGCTCGGGTTTTCCAAAAAATTCCCTTTTCACCTGCTCTCCCGAAGGGAGTCCTTACACTATCTACAACGACGACATCTTCCATAACTCGAGGCATAGTTAAATCCCCCTGTTAGTCTAGATTCTCTCAAAAATCCCTGCTATTCCAAGTCCCCCACCGCCGCATATACACTCCAGACCGTAGCGAACTCCACGACGTTTCATCTCATGAAGAAGAGTCACAAGAACTCTCGTTCCAGTGCAGGCTATGGGATGACCGAGAGAAATGCCGCTTCCGTTTACATTGATTCGATCGTAGTCTTTTTCTGAAAGTCCCATTTTTTTGATGTCAGCGAGCACCTGAGCGGCGAAGGCCTCCTGAATTTCGATAAGATCCATTTGATCAATCGAAAGTCCTGTTGCTTTCAGAGCCTTACGGACGGCTTCTGGCACAGCATTGTATGTGTAGCGAGGGTCACATCCGGCAACGGTTATAGCTCTGATGAAGGCGAGAGGCTCAAGCCCAAGAGACTGAGCCTTCTCCTTTGTCATCAACACAACGGCTGCCGCTCCATCGTTTTCTGAAGAGGAATTCCCAGCGGTGCAGACTCCTCCCAGAACTGGCTTCAGAGAGGCAAGCTTTTCAAGGGTCGTATCGCTTCTGGGCGTTTCATCACGATCTATAACGATTTTTTCTCCCTTAGGTCCTGGCACCGTAATTGGTATAAGTTCTTCTTTGAATTTTCCTTCCTCCATAGCCCTCACAGCTTTTCTATGGCTTTCCAGAGCCCATCTATCGCATTCTTCCCGACTGATTCCTTCTTCTTCAGCGGCGGTCTCTGCCCAGCTCATCATCGTGGGGAGCACTCCATAACGTTCGATGGGCTGCGACATAACGCGAGCTCTCTGGATGCGGTCATAAAGGGGGATTCCCCAGAGGGAGAGATCCCCATGACCGCGAGGCATTTTCCCTTTTCCTCCGATGCCCCATTTGATGCTCCCCGGCAGGTAGAATTCGGCATTGCTCATGCTTTCGACTCCACCTGCTACCACCACTTCGGCCTGACCTGACTGAATAAGAGCCATGCCTAACCGCACCACATCGAGACCGGTACAGCAACGTCGATCAATGGTGATACCGGGAATTGTGTCAGGCCAGCCGGCTTTAAGGAGAGCCATACGGGCGATGTTGACATATTCACCGTTTTGATAAGCCTGCCCCATAATGACTTCATCCACCGCATCAGGAGAAAGCCCGATACGGTTAATGACTCCATTCAGAACAAGAGCTGCCAGATCGTAGGCTTCCACATCTTTCAAAACACCGCCATAACGCCCAACTGGCGTTCTTACTCCGCTTACAATAACGACTTCTCTCATGAAATCTCCTTTCTACACATCGGCGGGACCAAGACGATTTCCATCTGCGTCATAGACATACCAGCCTCGACCGGTTTTTCGACCAAGATGACCGAGTCGGACCTTACGCCTGAGAATCTCAGGTGGATACCACCGAGGATCCTTAGTTTCTTCGTAGATTGCCATCAAAGCGCCATAAGTCACATCAAGTCCGACCATATCGCCTGTTTCAAAGATGCCCATCTTGCGACCAGCAGCCAATCTAAGTCCCTTGTCAATGTCTTCCACCGTGGCAATCCCTGCTTCCACAAGTCTCATAGCTTCCATAGTGGCAGGGAAGTTAATGCGGTTGATAATAAAGCCTGGGACGTCTCTACGAACCAGAATAGGTTCTTTCCCCAGGGTTTTTACAAAGGCTTCGCCGGTTTTGAAGGTTTCTTCGCTCGTGGTCATGGCTCGCACCACTTCCACAGCATCCATCATGGGAACAGGGCTGAAGAAATGAAGCCCCAGAACTTTATCTCGACGCTTTGTAACGGCGGCAAGTTCTGTAACAGGAATAGCGCTTGTGTTTGTGGCAATAATGCAATGAGGCGGCGCGATTTCATCTATCTTTCTGAAAACTTCCTGCTTAAGATCCAGTTTTTCAAAGACTGCCTCTATGACGAGATCAGCTTGAGATGCCGGCGAATAGTCCTGAACGGGCGTGATCCTTCCAATGATAGTATCTACGGGTTCACTGAGTTTTCCTTTTTCAACAAACTTTTCAACAGACCAACGGATATTTTTCATCGCTCTATCGAGAGCTTCCTGAGAAACATCACACATCCAGACGGAATAGCCTGCCTGAGCGCAAACCTGAGAAATGCCACTTCCCATCAAACCTGCACCTACAACAAAGACTTTTTTGATGTTGATCGCCATGGTCTATTCCCTCCTTGCCCTATTCGTATTCTTTCAAAAGTTCTCTTGCTATGACAATCTTCTGAATTTCGCTTGTTCCTTCGTAGATTCGCATAAGCCTAACGTCTCTGTAGAAGCGCTCAATGGGATAATCCTTCATGTAACCCATGCCGCCGTGGATCTGCAGAGCCATATCGGCAACTCGATTAACCATTTCGGTGCAGAAAAGCTTTACCATGGAAGCTTCTTTGATAACGGATGTTCCTCGCTGATCTCGAAGCCAGGCTGCGTGATAGACCATTTGCCTTGCGGCGTAGATGTTGGTCGCCATCTCAGCCAGCATGAACTGGATAGCCTGAAATTCGGCAATAGGACGTCCGAACTGGACTCGCTGTTTGGCATATTTTATAGAGAGTTCAAGAAGTTTTTGAGCGGCTCCGACGGCGCAGGCTCCCATGGTAAGGCGTGCCTTATCGAGCACCTTCATGGCGGTTTTAAATCCGTAGCCTATCATCTGATCGCCGCCGATAACGTTTTCTCGAGGAACGATGCAATCTTCGAAGATAAGCTCGGCCGTATGACTGCCCCTAAGACCCATCTTTTTCTCGATAGTTCCTACATAAAACCCGGGAAAAGTTTTCTCGACGATAAAAGCCGTAATTCCACCTTTTGCTCGCTTTTGAGGGTCTGTTACGGCAAAAACCGTAGCCACATCGGCGATATCACCGTTCGTGATAAAGCACTTTCTACCGTTTAGGACCCAGTGGTCGCCCTTGAGTTCGGCTCGAGTTTTGATATTTGCAGCGTCAGAACCCGCTTCTGGTTCGGTTAAAGCGAAACATGCAGTCCATTCGCCTGAAGCGATTTTAGGCAGGTATTTTCTTTTTTGCTCTTCGGTGCCGTCTATAAGAATTCCCTGCGAGCCGATACCATTATTTGTGCCGATACGAGTACGGAAGCATGCGTTGGTTTTAGAGAGTTCTTCGTAAACGATACATTCTCCGAGAGTTCCCAGGCCGAGTCCACCGTATTCTTCGGGGATGGAAAGTCCGAAGAGGCCGAGTTCTCGCATTTTCTGGACAACTTCTTCGGGGATACGGTCTTCTTCTTCAACCTGTTTACTGATAGGCTCAAGTTCGCGTTCAACGAAGCGTCTAACGGTTTCTGCCATCATTCTGTAGTTTTCTGGGATTGTGAAGTCCACAGTCTTTACCTCCTTTTATTTCGGGTTATCCCCGATTTTATCGTGGGATACATATTTCAGACCTACCAGAAGGTAGGTGAATAAGCAAAAAATTTTTATCGTCCCTTCCACTGAGGTTTTCTCTTTTCCGCAAAGGCCCTCGCTCCTTCCATGTAATCTTCCGAGTTCCTCAGGGTCTGGAGGCCTGGATATACCGTAAACAGCGCATGTGACAGGGGTATATCAGCTGATTTAATGGCTATTTCCTTGGTGGCTCGCAAAGCCAGAGGCGAACAGGCAAGCATTTCATCTGCCCACTTCCTGGCGCAATTCATAAGTTCTCCTGCCGGAACTACTTCGTTTACTATCCCAAGTTGAAGAGCTTCCTGAGCGGTTATGTGTCGTCCCGTAAGGAGCATTCCCATAGCGAAATGGTAGGGAATCTGGCGAGGCAGTCTCACAGCTCCACCTGCTGCCGCCACCGCTCCAACTTTGGGCTCCGGAAGTCCAAACCTGGCGTGTTCTGCAGCAATGATAACATCGCAGGCAAGAGCGATCTCAAAGCCCCCTCCAAGAGCAAAACCATTTACAGCAGCGATTAGGGGCTTAAAGCAATCGAGTCGCCTTGTTATGCCACCAAAGCCACCTCGAAGACTGTCAATCCCTCGTCGTAATGCCTCCGCACCGTGTTCTGCCTGCCATTTCAGGTCATTGCCGACACAGAAAGCTTTTTCCCCTTCCCCTGTTATAATCGCCACCCATAGATCCGGGTCGTCGGAAAACTCATTGAAAACATCATCCAGCTCCTTACATGCCGGTGGATGCAATGCGTTCATAGATTCTGGACGATTTATAACCACTGTAAGGAGATGACCTTCTCGGTAAACTTTAATGAACTGATAATTCGCTGACATTTAAGACTCCTCCTTTTCTGCCAAAAATCCATCCATAAAAATTTTTTTCCAGGCATTGGCAATTTCTTCCGGGCTTTTCTCTCCCTGAGGAGAATACCAGCGGATAGTCCAGTTTAGAGCTCCCAAGAGAGCGAAACCTGCCAGTTTTTCGTCCATATCCCGTTTAAAGTCCCCTGATTCTTTTCCAACACGGATAATACTTCGCACATAGTTTTCATAACGATCTCTTAGAGCCACCACATCTGACCAGAAGGTTTCTGCGTTTATAGGGTTTATTTCACGAAGGCTTACGGTAAAAAGATCAAGGTTTTCGCATATAAGTTTGACGTGTGATTCTATGATTTTTTCTATTTTTTCTCGAGGAGACAAAGGCGAAAAGGCTATTTTTTCGATAGCGTCTATTAGCATTTTCATGGTGACCCAGGCGATTTCTTTCAGGAGATCTTCTTTGGAAGAGATGTAGTAGTAAAGGGAAGGTTTCTGGATACCGAGCTGCGAAGCGATATCCTGCATGGATGTGGCTCGATAGCCCTTTTCTTTGAAAAGCCTTGCGGCGGTTCGAAAGAGTTCCTTCTTTGTAGAACTATTTTCCGGCATATAACTTCCTTTCACTTATCTACCAAACGTTAGGTCCGGGAGCAAATTATACCTTTACGCTAAGTTAGTCAAGAAAAACTTGGGGGTGTTCGAAAATATTAGACGACGAATTGAGGGGCTTTCTTATGGGACACTTCGCATTCGTTCCATGACAAGTAGAAAAAGACTGTCACCCCGAGCCCTCCTTTTTGTCATCCCGGCCCTCCTTTTTGTCATCCCGAGCGATAGCGAGGGATCTCCTCATGAGACGCCGTCCCGAACGAAGTGACAGGCAGGAGGCCTGTAATCCCGAGTGAAACGAGGGATCTCCTGGAAGGGATGCCTCGCTGACGCTCGGCATGACATGACTGGCGATTTTTCAAACACTCCCAGAAAAACTTGAGTGAATCGAAAACATCCAGCGCTAGGGGCTGAGATTCAGTTTGTAAATACAGACCCGAAAAATAAAAATGGCGAAGGGTTTTACCTTCGCCACACAGGTATTTCAATTCTTACTACTAAATCCAATCAGAACCTGCTCATAACCGTCATCAGGTGGGCAACCTCGCTAAGTGGAGCGTTCAAGTTGGCCCGGTGATTTGCAAATAACCCATCCAGATCGGAATCCAGGATAATCCATGGATCCATTTTTTCAGCACGAGAAAGTTCATGAAGGATTTCGTCCATAATCTCCGTAGCATTGATGATCGCAAGCTGTTCTCTAAAGCCCACTCTTACTACCTTGAGAATTTCAAACATCACATGAGCAACACCTTTAGCATAGTAGAAATAATCATCCACTTCAAACCAGCTTACAGGCTTGCCATCCGGGTGTTTATCCATAATCAACGTTCTGTTAACATTGCCCAGCAAATCGTTGTAAGAAACAATAAGAGAGATTAAGTTATCGACTCGATAATAAAATTTACGTTCTCCACGTTTAAGCTTGTCCAAAAATCTTTTAAGATGTTCCACCGCTTCTCCGTAAGATGCCTCTGCCGATGGGAACCAAAATTGGGTTGGTTTGTTCATGAAAAGGTTGAGAGCATCCTGAAGATCTCGGTCATAAGCGTCTGCTTCACCCATACGAGTAAGACTATCCTTAAGCCGGAGAGTGGTAAAACGGATAGCTTCCAGAACTCCAAGCTGGAAATTGTTAACGTCGTCTGTAAAACGACCTATTATCAGGTCGTTAGGTCTCCATCCAAGAAACCGCCCCTTAAGTTCATATTCCATAAGACGAATCATAGTTTCTACAAAAGTAACACCAGGAGTGGGATCAATTTCCGGCAACTGAACCCCTTCATGTTTTCCTTCATGCAGTGCTGTTGCACCAGGAACCGTGCCAGGAAGCCGAGGAGATATCTCCTTTGGTGAAGGCACTCCAGGAGCCCCAGGTTTTGTAGGAGGAGCCGCCTCTTTTACAACTTCACCGGGAACAGGCTTTTCGACACTTTCTGGAATTGACGGCTCAATCTTCTGCTGAACTTGCCCTCTCTGAGTGCTCCGAGTGCGAGAACCCGGTAAAGTATAGGATGGGGCAGGATGTGAAGGTTCCCTTCTAATTTCACCAATCTGCGGTTCTTCAGCTTTAGGTTCAGGTTTATGAACTTCAGGTGTTCCTGGGGGCTGAATCTGGGCGGTTGGAGGAACACCCGACCTAGCTTTTAGTGCTTGCATACGGCTTTGTATAGACAGAACGATAACGACCAAAACAATAGCCACTGCTACGCCTATAGCTACAGGCCGTAAAAATCGCTTTAAATCTTTTTTTTCTCCGGTTCCCTGTTCCATTTTCTACTCCTTTTACCAGGTTCAATATGTTTGATCGCTAACTCACAAAACCATAGTATGTAGCACAGGAATTGGGAGATTCCCATGCGGACACACTATAAATCCAGAAATCATAACCTTCGAACCGTTGCGATAACCTTTGAAAGATGTAACGTGCAATATTTTCAGAAGAGGGGTTACGCTCTTTGAAAGCCGGCAAGTCATTAAGAAAAGAGTGATCCAGTTCTCCCACGATTTCTTTCGTAGCCTGCTTCAGTTCGCCAAAATCAAGGAGTATCTCACTCTCGTTAAGTTTATACCCTCGAACTACGACCTCAATTTTCCAGTTATGCCCATGGAGATGTTCACATTTCCCACGGAAATTTCTTAATAAATGAGCTGCAGCAAAATCGCAGATAATCTTCACTTCAAACAGTTCCCGTTTTTCCTCCATATACACTTGCTCCTTTATTGTCACCCCCGAGCGTCAGCGAGAGGTCTCCTCATGAGATACCTCGCATTCGCTCGGCATGACAAGTAAAAATCATTCCTAAAACCGTTATACTCACAAAGCCGTAAGCGTAATGCCTCTTAACTTGTCTAATCGAAATAAGCTCTATCTGTCAATGAGTGCTTCAGCTTCACTATTGACATAAAGCTAACAATCGCTAGGCTAAAGATGTATCGACTCAGAGAAAAAATTTTAAGGAGGGGAATAGTCTATGAGCGATGATCTTGAAAAGAAACTCCAGGAAGAATACGAAAAGTCGCATCAACTGGCTCTTCGTCAATTCAGAAAGGACGTGGCAGCTTTCAAAGAAAGGCGACGTTTTGAACTGGAAGACCTTTTAAAAACAGAACTTGAAAAACCTGAGGAACTCAGGGACGAAGAAAAAATTCGCTGGCTCCAGGAGGAGCTTAAAAATATCTCCTAGGTTTCACTGATCTGCCCCTATTTAAAAACCTGAAAGGACGACCCAATGGCTAGAAAATACAGGTTTCTATGGATTACTTTGCTGTTTGTCCTTTTGTGGCAGGGTCCATTACCTGCCACTACTTCAACGTTCATTGACCAGTTTTTACCTTCCAAATCCTCTTCGGATAAATTCGTACGGTTAAAAAACGGCCTTACTGTGCTGGTCAGGTCGGACAATTCAACACCCGTGGTTTCATCCTACGTCCTGGTGAGAGCTGGATCTATTTATGAACCGCCTCTTTCTGGACTTTCTCACTATCTTGAGCACGTGGTGTCCGGGGGATCCACCAAATTTCTGAAAGAAAGCGAAATACGTCGTAAGATAGAGCAAATGGGAGGAGCATCCAACGCCTTCACGTCCTACAACCGCACGGTGTATTACATAAACACCACAAAGGAACATTACCGCGACGCTCTGGATCTTCTTCTCAGCTTTGTCCATGACTGTTCCTTTGAGCCAACCGAAGTAGAACGAGAAAAAGGCGTTATAATGGAAGAAGCTCGTATGGGGGAAAATGATCCGGGAAAGCAGCTATGGTATCTCTTCTTCGAGACGGCCTATCAAAAACATCCCGTCCGCTATCCGGTTATTGGGCGTATGGACGTCTTTTCTCGCCAGACCCGAGAAGATCTCATGCGATACTACGAAAGCCGATACATTCCTGCCAATATCATAGTTTGCGTGGTTGGTCCTATTCAGCCTGAGGAAGTAATTAGTTTCATCGCCGAAAAGACATCAGGCTGGGAATATAAACCACCTTCAGAAATCGTTTTACCCGAAGAGCCTGTTCCTGTAACCAAGAGACAGGCAGAAAAGGAACTGCCCTTCATAGACCAGGAACGAATAATGGTGGGTTTCCCATCCGTCAATCTTTCCCACCCTGACGCTTATGCTCTCGACGTACTTGCAATGATAGCCGGAGAAGGCAACTCAAGCCTTCTTGTCAAAGAACTTAAAGAAGAGAAAAGAGTCGTTTCGAGCGTTTCGGCCTTTCACTGGAGTCCGTCTTTTGTTCAAGGGCAGTGGATTGTTTCGCTCATGCCAGTTCCAGGAAAAAGAGCGGAAGCAATGGAAGCTCTGGAAAATGTTCTTGACTCCCTGGCCAAGCAGGGAGTTTCGTCGGAAGATCTGGAAGCGGCAAAGAAAAAGGTCATAAGTCAGCATATCTTTGAGAGAACAACATCTTCGGGACAGGCTTTTTCGCTTTTATACGGGTTTGATGAAACCGGAGATCCTTACTTCGACGAAGTTTACGTTGATAAAATCAAAGAAGTTACAGCAGAAGACGTCCAGGCGGCTGCAAAAAAGTATCTTCGATGGGATCTGGCAACAATTGTAGCGGTAAAACCACCTTCCAGTGCTAAGCAAGAAGGATCAACGTCAGCTTCCGGTCAAGCTCCTCCTTCTGAACCCATTGTCAAAAAACTTTCTAACGGCTTGAGAGTGATACTCAAACCCGATCACAAACTTCCCATGGTGGCTATAGAACTTCATGGTTTAGGTGGGGAGCTTTTAGATCCACCAGATAAACCCGGGCTTTCTCACCTGACTTCATCGCTTCTTACGGCAGGGACAGAAAACTATACAAGAAACGATATCTTTCGGATAATAGAGTCAAGAGGCGGAAAAATCACTGCTGGATCGGGACGAAACAGCTATTTTGTGTCTATGAAAGTGCTGGCTGATGATCTTCCACAGGCGGTTGATATACTTTCTGAAATAGTTTCCAAGGCGACTTTTCCGGACCAGGAGTTAGACAAAAAACGTCAGGAAACCTTGCTGGCGATTGATCGAGCTAAAGAAAACTGGCAGGAGGAGCTTTCCATCATTTTTCATGAACACTTTTTCAAGAAGCATCCTTATCGTTTCTATCCTCTTGGAACAAAGGAATCTGTTTCCGGCATAACCAAAGCCGATGTAGCCGAATGTTATCGCCGTATGGTTGTGCCGTCGAGAAGTGTGCTGGCAGTGTTTGGTGACTTTAATGAAGAGGAGATTTTGCGCTTGCTAGAGGAAAAGCTCAGTTCGTGGAAACGAGAATCTACCTCCTTCCCCTACCCTTCGGAAGCTGAACTCTCACCCAAAGACAAAGATTCATCAGTTGGAGTGAAAACTTCCAAAACGGCTGTTGGAATTATGGTGGGTACATCCGGTCTTGAAATGAACGATCCCAGGAGGGCAACTCTAGACATCATAGACGCCAACATATCCGGCATCGGCTATCCGAGTGGTCGGCTTCAGGAAGCACTTCGCGGAGGTAATCAGAATCTGGTTTATGTTGTTCACGCCTTTCCCTTCTATGGCATAAAGGGAGGCTACTTTGCTGTAATTGCTCAGACTGCTCCTGAACATCGAGATCGCGTGAAAGCTATCATTTTTCAGGAACTTCAGAAAACAGCAACGAATTTACTGTCTTCCCAGGATATTGCGACCGCAAAGAACATCATTCTAACCATGGAGTCGCTTTCTCTTGAGGACATCAGTTCTCAAGCAAAAGACGCTGCCTTGAACGAAGCTCTGGGTTTGGGCTGGGACTTCCGCAAAAAATTACACGAAAAGCTCGAGCAAGTTACTCCAGAAGCTGTCATTAAGCTGGCAAAGGAACTTTTTGAACGAACACTTACGGTGGAAACTATTCCTCAGGGTAAGGAGGAAGCCAAGGAGTAAAAGATTTTACCGTTAATTTCCTGAGCCAGCACTTTACGCTCTGCTGTAAGGCGAGAAAGGATCTGGCTAGCATCTCTGGAGGGCACTCCCAGACTATCTGCCAGGTCATCTAGAGAGCATGGGCGGCGGGCAAGGAGGTTAACTATCTGAGTTTCAAGCATCTGAGGGGAGATTTTTCTTTCCTGAGCGACGCCCTTTTTTAGATAACCACCCACTATAGAACATGGAACATCCTTGAAAAACTCGGCGCATTTTTCCACTTCCTCCCGAGAAAGTCCTTGGAGCGAAGAAACCGTGCCAGGACGGGCTATGGTGGTAAGATCAACGACGTCTGGATTTATCCTGGAAGCCACGTTGGCAATTCGCTCTAGGTGCTCATGGCTATCGTTTATGTTTTTGATGAGAAGCACCTCCAGACGATAAATTCCACGATATTCTTTCCTAAAGGCAATGAGTCCTTCCACAAGCCCCTCCCAGGTTAGGGATGGGTGAGGTCGGTTTATTTTCCTGAAAAGAGCCTCATCAGGAGCGTCAAGGGATGGGGAAACAATATCAGCTCTAAGAAGGGATGCTCTTACAGAAGGGTCCATGAAAAGTGATCCGTTTGTCAGGACAGCCACAGGACGAGAAGGAAAGTCGCGTTTTATGAGGTCAATAAGATCGCCTATTGGTTCGTAAAGAGTTGGCTCACCCGAACCGGAAAAAGTAATTACGTCGAATACTGGCTGAAAGGCTTCAACGAAAGCCTTAAGGCTTGAAAGAACCTCGTTCGGCGACGGCTCCGAAAATCGTTTTACCGTTAGATGTTCTGTAGGACCGCATTCACAGTAGATGCAATCAAAAGAGCACATCTTGCACGGAAGGAGGTCAATCCCGAGGGAACGCCCCAGTCTCCTGGAAGGCACAGGTCCAAAGACGAAAGATCGAGAAGCTATAGATAAATTGCTATTCATTGCACTTGGCTCTCAGTACGTGGTGGATTTTACTTTTGTATACTTCACAATCGGCGCAATCTAGTCCTTTTTGACGGCAAACCTGCGGTTTTATTTCCCAGCAAGGAGTGGAAAAATTTAACATGGCAGGGCATTTCTTCCTTGTTTCTTCATCGCAATTTCTAATTTGCCAGCACGGAACCATGGATAGAAGCTTTTTTATGCCGGCTATATTGAGACCGTCTTCGGAAATAAGTTTCCTAAGACATCGAAGCCACTGAAGGTCGGCATTAGAAAAAAACCGTTTGCCACCTCTACGAGGCGGTTTTATAAGTCCTTCCTGCTCATAGACTCTTATCGTTCTTGGGTGAACCCCTATGATTTCCGCCACAACGCCTATAGGGTAAATAGGCTTGTTGGGATCTATATCCGACTTAGACTGCATCATAAAGCCTCCATAACACATAGTTTACAAAGCTAAACCAGACTTTACTTTCATTTCTCACTTGATAATACGCCTACACATTGTTGTTGTCAACTTACAATAACTTTGTCAGGTCACTTGCAAAAGAATCAGGACGCCGTATGCATAACTCCTGGTCTTTATTTTACCTATCTCTGCGATAATTACCTTTTATTTCCTCAAACACGGTCAGCGCTCTGTGAACCGCATCATCCATGTCGTAGTATTGATAATCCGCCAATCTACCTACAGGAATGAGATTGGGAAACCGAGCAACATATTCTTTATACAAAAGGTATGCTTTTCGGGCTTCATGAGTGAAGAAGGGATAATAAGGAACGTCTCGTCCGGGAACGTAACTTTTCGGGTATTCCTTCAAAATCGTGGTAGAGTCGGAATTGGTAAAGTGAATATGTTTAAACTCCGTAATCCTCGTGAAGTTATAGTCATTCGGGTAATTAACGCTCGGTGCTTCCTGAAACCACGGCATTTTTTTGCTTTCAAACTCAAGGTCGAGAGAGCGGTATTCAAGATTTCCGAAGCGATAGTCAAACAATTCATCCAGAGGGCCTGTATAAATGAGCACTCCATCAAATTCTCGCCCGAAAAGGTAGATTTTGTCATCTCGTATAGAACCGATCTCTTTGAAATCGGTGTTCAGCATGAGTTTAATATTTTCATGCCTCAGGAGAGCTTTAAAAATTTCCGTATATCCACGCCTGGGTATTGCCTGGAATCTATCTTGAAAGTAACGATCGTCTCGGCCGATCATAACAGGAACTCGAGCCGTAACTTCAGGATCAATTTCCTCTGGCTTTTTGCCCCATTGTTTGTAGGTGTAACCCAGAAAGATTTTTTCATAAACATAGCGAGCGAGGAATTTAATTTCCGGGTCATCATGCTTCATCAATTCAAGGATGGGCACCTTCGAGCCCAAAGGGTAAAGATCCATAAGCTTCTGCTGAATTCTTCGGGAAAATTCCGGGGGAAACAACCGATCCATAGAATTAAAATTAAAAGGAACAGGAACTTTCATACCGTCCACGAAGGCGAGAACTCGATGATGATAGATTTCCCATTCAGTAAACTGTGAAAGGTACGAAAACACTTCTTCATTATCTGTGTGAAAAAGGTGTGGCCCATACCTATGAACCAGAATACCGTTAGAATCGACCTCGTCGTAACAGTTACCGCCAATGTGGTGTCTCTTTTCTACGACAAGGACTTTTTCTCCGAGCACTCTGGCGATGCGTTCAGCAAGAACACTACCGCACAGACCAGCTCCGACTATGACATACCTAAACAGTTGGTTCTCCATGATTTTTCCTCCCCGTCATTCATGCAACCCCGGAAGCTTTTCACTAAAAATCTGGAACAAACCCAAAATGTCAAAGAAAAAGTGAGCATTGACACTTTCCTGGTGAATGCCAACTTTATTTTCGCAAATACTATTGGGCATTTACATCTATTTTCGTCACTGCTTAAACCTAGTTCTTGAAAAACCTTCAAATGATTAAGTAAGCTATGATCGAAAATAGGAGGCAAAGCTCCCATGGAAAATGGTGCTGTTGTAGATAAAAAAACCAGCAAATTGAGAAAGCCTCGGGAATTCATCTGCCATGTATGCGGGAAGAAATTGCCCTTCTGTTGGTGGTGTTCTTCATGTGGGTTTATGATTTGCTGGGACTGTATGGAAGAAAACTTCTGGGGCATGACATGTAACGGTATTACCTGGACTTGCCCTGATTGTGGAGCTATACACGGGTTTGGAAACGATTGACCTAAAGAGAGGAGCCTTTGGAAAAATGAAAAAGAGAGTGGTTATAATCGGAGCAGTTGCTTTAGGTCCTAAGGTCGCCTGCAGACTAAGACGCCTGGATCCAGAAGCCGAAATTCTCCTTATAGACCAGGACGAATATATTTCCTATGGAGGATGCGGAATCCCCTACTTTGTGTCCGGTGAAGTAAGCGATGTCAAAGAACTCATGAGCACTAGCTTTCACATGGTCAGAACACCTCAATTTTTCCGTGACGTTAAAGATGTCGAAGTTCGAACGCGAACTCGCGCTGTAGATATTGATCGGCGGAAGAAGGAAGTTATGGTTGAAGATCTTTCTAAAGGAACCAGGGAAACCATTCCCTACGACTTCCTGGTTATTGCAACTGGTAGCAAACCGAGAAAACCGCCCATTCCCGGCGCAGATCTACCAGGTGTGATGACCGTATCCAATCTGCATGATGCAATAGCAATTAGAGAACGAGTTGCGAAAGGCGAAGTGGGATCTGCTGTAATTATTGGAGGCGGTCCCATAGGCTGCGAAATGGCGGAAGCTCTTACCGACCTCTGGGGCGTTCAGACAACAGTGATTGAGATCATGTCTCAATTGCTTCCAGGCATTATTGAGCCTGCCATGGCTCAAATTATCAAAAAACACATGGAAGAACACGGTGTAAGCATACATCTTGGTGAATGCGTAACAAAAATTGAGAAAAACGGCGAAACTTACACCGTAACAACGGATAAAAATTCTTTCTCAGCCGATCTTGTTATTACGGCCGTGGGTGTAGAACCGAACGGCGAGCTTGCAAGAAAGGCAGGGTTATTAGTAACTCCAAGAGGCGGCATTGTCGTAAACAGACGACTTCAAACATCAGACCCATTCATATACGCTGGTGGAGATTGTATAGAAATTCCTCATCTGGTAACGGGTAAATTGGTGCATTTCCCTCAAGGGTCACTTGCAAATCGACAGGGGCGAGTCATTGGAACGAACATAGCGGGAGGATATGCCACCTTCGATGGAACGGTTGGAAGTTTCGCTGTTAAGATTTTCGAACTCGGCATCGCTTCAGCAGGAATCAGTTACGAAAGAGCCGTGTCTGAAGGATTTGATCCTGTGCGTGCCTACGTGGTTCAATCGGATCGTGCTCATTTCTATCCGACTCAGGAACTTATGTATATGACTCTTGTGGCAGACAAAAAGACTCGTCGTATCTTGGGAGCTCAGGGTATAGGCAAAAACGGTGACGCCGTTGTTGGAAGGATTAATGTAGTGGCTTCGCTAATTGCCAATCGAGCAACTATTGAATCTCTTTCCAACATGGAAGTTGCCTACAGTCCGCCTTTTGCTTCAGCCATGGATATTTTAAACGCTGCAGCGAACGTGGCGGAAAACATGATAGATGGTTTGAACATTACTATAGATCCAGAAGAGTTCTGCTCCGTTTTCCTGGAATCTGAAGCATCTTCTCCACAGGATATTTGCGTGCTGGATGTTAGATCTCCAGCTAATGCCAACCCCTATGTCGAGCGTTTTGGCGACCGATGGGTAAACATCCCGCAGGAAGAAATTAAATACAGACTCAACGAAATCCCGGCTGCAAAGGAGCTTATTCTGGTTTGCAATTCTGGTGCAAGATCCTATGAGGTTCTCAGACAAATTCAGGCAAAACTTGGCAGAAGCGGGCGAAATCTTCAAGGCGGAGTAGCTATTCTTAAAATGGGAGGCATGGTTGATTTAGGAGAAGAATAAGAGAAAGGCTTAGCTGTGAAGCCACTTGCTGTCTTCTGGGACCAATCTTTTCTTTGGGGTCTTTTCCTTTATGATACGCTCCTGGAGCTCCAACTGCCTTTCGACATTTTGAATGCCCGGGCAATCCAGGAAGGCGCTCTCAATAGCTATTCTGTGCTTATTGTCCCTGGTGGATGGGCTTCTCACAAAAAGACTTCTCTGGGAATTGAGGGTGAAAGAGCTATTCGAAAGTTTGTCCATTCAGGGGGATGTTACCTTGGTCTTTGTGGAGGAGCCGGGCTAGGACTTTCCGGTAAGAACACGCTTGAAATGGTGCCTGTTCATCGGCTCTCATTGAAGGAAAGATTGCCCAGTGCAAGTGGCACAGTTTACATAAAAATTGCAAAATCAAATTTAGACTGGGGCATAAATTTGCCCGATGTAGTGAAAACCTCTGTATGGTGGCCATCGCAGTTTGCTCTCATCCCAAAGAACCATGCAGTCCCCATTGCCTTTTACGAATCTCTCGGTGAAGATTTCTGGGTTTCAGATATTCCTATAGACGGCGTGGAACCCGAGGAACTTCAAAGGCTAGAAGCCATTTACGGTATAAATTTGGATCCATGGCGGTATTTCTTGAACAATCCCGCAATAATTGAAGGTTCTTACGGATCGGGACGCTTGATTCTGTCCTATCCTCATCTTGAAACTCCAGGAGACGAGGAAGGAAACGAATTCTTCAAACAATGCTTGGTATATCTTAGCGAACAGGCAAAAGGATCGGTTCCAGAAACAAAGGCATTTAGGATTCCTTTTCCCGATTTGCCATCTCAAAACCACTGTTACCATATAAAGAGAATAATTGCCAAAGTGTCGGAATTTATCCATCTGGGGGAACGTCATCTTATGTGGTTCTGGCGCAAGCCATGGCTACTTGGATGGAAAAGAGGTGTTCGAGGGCTGGAATACTCCATGCTGTCGACCTGCCTTGCATTCCTCTGCGCTTCCGTGGAGGTTCTTTCTGCTGTGGATGAAAAGCAAAAGAAGGATCTCAATAACTCATGGGAATATCGATTAAAGGAACTTGAATCTCTAGTAGATGAATTTCTCTCCCTGGCCAAGAAGCTACTCATATTAGAGCGATTGGCATCTCTTGCTGCCCCTCTTTCCAAAATAAGCCAGGTGGATAATGCTCAGGTTGACGAACTTAGAAGTTACCTTTTCGGGCACAGTATGAGCCATGAAGGACTGTGTCGTAAAATATTCGACCGCATTGACTCGTTGCTCTTCGATGCACTTTATCTGCTCAATGCCTATGGTAATCCTATACGTCTCCACACAGCCGTAAAAATGTGGGAAAACCTTTCGGTGTGAACTACTACTGCCACGAAGAGAAAGCTCCATGAAAGAAGATATTCCTTCCATAAACCATGATTGAGGATCGGCAATGAGATTCTTGCTCCCAAAAATGGCACTCCCTTAGGGGTTAACATATCACACAAGCAGTGTAGCAAACCGGGGAGGAAAAGAACCCACGTTCTGAAATAGAAAACTTCGTTAAAGTGACTTGACGGTATCGATATTAGCGCTGGGGGTGAAAAGGGGAAAAAGATAACGAAAAGGATCAGCCCAGCCCACAATCCAAGATCATGAGAAAAACCCCGATGTGCCATTAAACGTCTGGAGCCGATACGTTCAAGCTGATCGGGAATACTCCCCATGAAAAAAGCATAGGTTGCCTCCAGCCAGGATCCGCCTGTTATAAGCACAAAAGAAGCAGCAATGACTCTGTGGTTTATGGCTTTCACTTTTCGTTTTTTGAACTAGAAAGAATTTTATTCCGCTGGCAAAATACTACATCATGACAATTTTTTCAAAATGGATAACTAAAGGAGGTAAGGAAAATGAAAAGGAAGCTTGCGTTAATCTGCGGAGTTGTTATTTGGGTTCTTATAGGAAATGTGGCCTTTGCGGGTGATATTTTAGCAACACTTCACAACGGAAATACTCTTGCCTTTCCATACTGTTGGAAGAAAGGGAGCGAGATAAGATTTGACGCTCCTGGAGGCACAGTAGGTTTAAACACGGCAGACGTTCAGAGCCTTGAAGAAAGAATTATGCACGCAGATATTGACGCTCAGTACCTTATATCTAAAGCCACAGAAGGTCCAGCTAGCGATCCCTTTTCCATTCTGAAGGATTTCTTATCCAAGAAAAGAGGCATTACAATAGGTGAAGGCAGACCAGCAAAACATAACATCCCGTTGCATAAGACTTCGTCCCAGGGAGATGCACAGCTAATTGCCCCCGTAACCAAGCTTTTCGATTCCTATGTTCAGGCTTTTAAGAGCAGCAAAGGGGGAAATATACTGGTCGGGGCTTTTGTAAATGCTCGAGAAGAACTTGAAGGCAGAAAATGCTATGTAAAGCTTCTGGACATCGAAAAAAAGGCGATACAGCGGCAGGCTTTATCTATAAAGCGTCTTAATGTTTCGGAGGAAGAACAAGCAAAGAACAAGCTTTCACCGCTTTTTTACCTTATTTACGGAACTTTCCCCGTAAGCCAGGAATTTTGGGCTTACGATATAGTCTGCGATATTGTTATTTAACCCCTGGTTTGCTCTGCAAGCCTATCCAAAAAATATTTCCCGAAGAGCCTGGTTAAACATGGGGGAGAAAACCAGAGCTCTTCGGGATTTTGTGGGATGTTACTCTTCCTCAGGAGAGAAGCCTAGCCGTTCCCATTGAGCTGCGGCTTCCTGCTGAGCCTTTTCAATCTCTTCATCACTCCACGGTTCAATAACAAGACTTTCTGCTACGAGCTGCCAAATATATTTCACTTCATATTTGTAGTCTTTGAAATACTTAGGAAGACGTCTCATTAGCTGGTCACGACAATTAGAGCAACCAACCACCACGACATCAGCTCCGCTGTTCTTTATAGATTCAAATTTCCTTCTACCGTGCCATGCAGCATCATCTTCATAGGGCGTAGGCCAGTTACCACTTCCAGCACCACAACAGAAGGAAAGAGAACGGTTAGGTTCCATGTCCACGAAGTTATCCACGCATTGCTGAATTATCCAGCGGGGCTCTTCATAAAAGCCTTTACCAAAGTGCCGCTCCAGTTCACGTCCGTGTTTACAGGAATCATGCCAGGTAAAAACTTTACCGGCATGAACGCTTTTATCTAGCTTAATGCGTCTTGATTTAATCAATTCAACAAGATATTCATAAAGATAGATGAATTTCACGTCACCATACGACGGGTCCATGTGGCAAAGATTCTTTATGCCAACCCGACACCCGTAGGATGCTCCACCACAGTCTGGCATAATCATGCGCTTAACCTTAAGCTTTCTAGCATGATCCAGCTTTCGACGCGCAAATTCCAGGCTTGCTTCATAGTTTCCGGTAAAAATTCCCCAGTCAACGGATTCCCAATTGTTAAGAGGAATAGTCCAGTTTTCTTTGGCGGCATAGAAAATTTTCCACCACCACTTCATGTCCTCATTGTCGGAGAAAACTTCCTTTGAGTTCGGGAAGAAAAGAATATCGGCACCTTCCTTGTTTATAGGCACATAGAATCCAGGACAGCAATCATCGGCAAGTTCATTGCCCATATCATGCATTAGAAAGATGTAATCCTGTTCTGGTATAGCAAGATTGTTGCCTGTGGCGAGACAGTTTTCAACTCCCTTATGAAGAATCCCCGGCACTTGATCTCTCGGGCGAAGATGCTTCATGTGAAGCATAATGTAAGGAATATCGATATTCATCGGACAGGATTGAGCGCAACGCCCACACCCCGTGCATATCCAGGGAAATTTAGAATTAACCACTTCGTCTATAAGTCCCAGAGCGATCATCCTGAGCACTTTTCTAATGTCAAGCCCCTCAGCCCCGGGATTTCCTGTGATGGGACATCCGTTGGTGCAAGTTCCACAGGTGAGGCAGTAGGAAAGATTCAACTGATTAAGATAGTTTCTAATATCTTCCGCAATCTTTTTTGGCTTTAATGCTGTAGCTTCCATGGTTTGTCCTCCCGATAAGATGTGTGAACGCTATACAAGAAACCGATAGATTTAATCGGCTGGATAATCAAATAGGAAATTTGCATATCTAGAAACTCAAAGGATTTACAGACTCTATTATCAAACGAAAAGCTTTACTTACTAAACGAATGATACCAGCCAGAAGTGCGAAATCTTAAAAACATCGAAATACCCTGAAAAGTCATGGAACATGCCATTGCCCACCAAACTCCGGTAGCACCCCAGGAAAGAACGAGAGCAAAAACACCGGCAAGAGGAACTCTTATAATCCAGACCGCTGCAATGATAATCCACATGGCACCTCTAGTGTCTCCAGCACCCTGCATAGCACCTCCGAAAACAATGCTCATGACAAGCAACGGATAAAAAGCCGTGTTGATGCGAATATACCGAGCGGTTTCTTCACACACGTCTGGATTATTAGAAAGCCAGGTAGCCACAAAAGGAGCTTTCCAAAAAAGGAAGAAAGCCACAGGAAAAAGTATCACGATGGTTACCAGGGCGGCAGTATAGGCAATGCGTCTCGCATGTTCTATAGATTCTCTCCCGAGCGCCTGCCCAACAAGAACCGCAACCGCCATGTTGACTGCAAAAGCCGGAAGGAAAATGATGGATTCAATGCGAATACCGTTAGTATATGCCGCCATCGCAATTGTGCCGTAAGACCCTAGAGCTGTAAGATAGCGGTAAAGCACAAGCGTGCCTCCCTGAAAGGCGAGCTGAAGAACAGCCGATGGCCAGCTTATCTGTATTATTTGCCGTAGATGAGTCCGAGAAAACGACTGTAGATGAGATTTTATCCTTAATCCGTAGGGCTTTATGACAAACTGCATAGTGATGAAAGTTCCCACTGCGAGAGCCGCTACGGTAGAACAGGCGATACCAATAGGTCCAAAGCCATGAAAGCTTCCAAACCCAAAGGTCAGAAAAAAATCGCCAGGAACGTTAATAAGAGTTGAAATCCCTATCACAGCAAAGGCTTTGTGTGGCCGATTTGTGGACCGCAGAATGGCACTACCCATGATGATGATATAATTGAAAAATATGGCAAAGGAAAAAACTCGGAGAAATGACGTGGCCTCAGATATCAAATCTTCCGAAATGTGAAAGCAAGACACAACCAACGGAGCAATACTAAATATCCCAATAGAAAGCAACCCTCCTATAACAACGGCAAGCATCATGCTCTGTAAAGTCAGCCTGCGAACGAGGTCATAGTCTCCTTTCCCAAACGCTCTGGACATGAGAGCAACAGTTCCAACGGCTATGGCGTTTCCTACGATAATGGAAAGGAAAAATATCTGATTAACAAGTCCTACCACCGCCTGCGTGCGATAACCAATAAGCCCCGCCACATAAACATCAGTGTATCCCACGATGAAGTTAGAAAGCATAACACCTAAGATAGGCCAACTGTTTTTAAAGATATCTCGAATGTCTGGATAAATCGAAAGAGGCAGGATTTTAGAGATCATTACAAAATTACAAATCAGGCCTTTCTATTGGTTTATTCAAAATACCTGCGTTCAAGCGAACATATATAACATTCTGAACCTCTAATGCAATTGGTGGATGTCGCTTTTTCAAACAACCGACGTGTCTGTCTTTCACAGCATATATCTCACCTGCCGGGATTGGCTATCAAAATGATCCCGTGCAGGTGGTTGGAGATGATTACTGTTGGTTGGAGTCACTTAATAATGGCTTTTCTAAGAAAATCCGGCGTAATTTTTTCTAGAGGCTCTACTTGAGCTAACACCGGCACCTTGCCGAAATGTTCAATCGCTTTCTTGTTGGATTCATTAAGAGGACCGTTCATAACCACGCCCGTCACTTCCAAACCGGCATGTCTCAGCGCCATAAGAGTCAACAACGTATGATTGATGGTTCCCAAAGTGCTTCTTGCCACAACCAGAACAGGAAAACCAAACTGTTTCATTAGATCCAGCATAAAATGATGATCGTTAAGCGGCACCATAACCCCACCTGCTCCTTCAACAATAAGCCTTCCATCAACAGATGGAGGAATGATTGAAGAAGGATCTATGGTTACGCCTTCTAGAACTGCTGCAGCATGAGGCGACAGAGGTTTCTTCAAACAGTAGGCTTCGGGTATGAATCTTTCCGCCGGAAGCCCGGTGATGTTTCTGATCCATTCGGTGTCGGTACCTTCTTCGCTTCCGGTTTGCACGGGTTTCCAGTAATAGGCGGAATCAAAAGTAACCATAAGAGCAGCGCAGACAAGGGTTTTTCCAACCCCCGTGTCGGTTCCTGTTACAAAAATTCGTTCAGGAAGGTTTGCGATCATCACACACCACCTACGAATGAATGCAATCTGAATGATGCCTCGACTGCAATCTGAGCGTGTGTATTAGTTAAAGTGGGAAATAATTGGCCGGCGGTCGTCACCGCCCCATGACGAAAAAGCCTCTACAAGTTTCCCAATTTCTTCCCAGGAGTGAGCCGCACTGAGGGAGATTCTTATTCTACTTGTTCCCGGAGCTACTGTTGGAGGTCTAAAGGCGAGGGCGAAAATGCCGTTACGGCGAAGATGTTCTGAAAGATCCAGCGTTGAGCGTTCATCTCCGACAATGACCGGAATAATATGAGTGGTTGACTTTCCCGTGTTGAAACCAAGTTGTTGAAGGGACTTACGCACAAAATCGGCTTTCTTGTGGAGTTCTTCCCTGACTTCGCTCATGGTTGGTAGCATATCCAGAGCAGCGTCAACGGCGCCAATAACCGCCGGAGGCAAAGCCGTCGAATAAATAAAGCCCGAACAGCAATTTATAAGGTAATCGGCCACTTTTGCAGAACAGGCTACATAGGCTCCGCTCGCTCCCAAAGCCTTACTAAAGGTTCCCATGATGATATCAACTCCACGGCCTACCGAAAGTCCCATGCCGTCAGGTCCCAACACGCCCACAGCGTGAGCTTCATCCACTACCAGAATCGCCGAGAAATTCCTGGCTATTTCCACAAGTCTGTCTATATCGGCCCGATCTCCATCCATGGAAAAAACGCTTTCCGTTACAATGATTGTTCGGTCAAATTGACCACGGCGGTGGCAAAGGATCTTTTCGAGAGATTCATAATCGTTATGAGGAAAAATCTCTACAGCACATCGAGCAAGACGGCAGCCAAGGACAATGCTTGCATGATTTAATTCATCGGAAACAATAAGTGACCTTTTGCTTGCAAGCGCGGGGAGAAGACTTACATTGGTTTGAAAACCCGATGGAAGTATCAATGCTCTTTCCATACCGCTCATGACAGCAAGTTTTGCTTCCAGAGCCTCCATGCAGTCGTAGGTTCCGCAAACCAGCCTCGACGCTGTGGAACCGGTGCCGTAGCGCACGATGTATTCAACAGCACGCTCTTTCAAAAAGGGATGCTTTGACAAACCCAAATAGTCATTTGACGCAAAAGATATCATCCGCTTTCCGGAAATTTCCACCTCCGTTGCCGAAATGGGCACTACGGAAGTTAGAGTCCTCAAGCGGTGGGACGCCTTTCTGGCCTTTATTTCTTCATCGACAAACCCAAACTTATCCTGATCGGTAATACTTAGGGCACAGGATTGTCGTTCCATATTTTTACAACCTCACATATAGCATGGCATAGTTTCTCTAGCTCTTCTTCCTCAATCACGTAAGGCGGCATAACATAGACAAGCTTCCAGAACGGCCGAACCCAAACACCTCGCTCCACAAAAAGCCTCTGAAGATAGGCGACATCAACCGGCTCTCTGGTTTCTACAACTCCAATCGCTCCAAGCACTCTTACATCCGCCACTCCAGGTATGTCATCACATGGCTTCAGCCCTTCCTTTAATATTTCTTCAATCTTGAGCACTCGTTCCTTCCACGGAGATGAAAGAAGCAACTTCACACTGGCCGTAGCCACCGCACAAGCTAATGGATTAGCCATAAAAGTAGGACCGTGAGCGAATATGCCGGGGTCACCATTTCCAATAACTTCCGCCACTTTGTCGGTTGTAAGAACTGCGGCAAGGGTCATCATACCTCCAGTGAGAGCTTTACCAATGCACATGACATCAGGGGTTATGTCCGCCCATTCGCAGGCGAACATTCTTCCTGTTCGTCCAAAACCCGTGGCAATTTCATCGGCGATGAAGAGCACGTCCCACTTTTTTGAAAGCTCGTAAGCTCGACGCACGTACATCGGATGATAAAACCTCATGCCGCCCGCACCCTGCACCACCGGTTCAAGAATAATGGCGGCTATTTCATTGGCGTGTTGAGTTAAAAGATTTTCCAGACTTGCTATGTCATTTTCATCCCACGGGTCATGAAACTTACATTGCGGTGCATTGGCGAATAGATTTTGAGGAAGAAAGCCTCTGAAGAGCCTATGCATACCGGTTACAGGATCACATACACTCATGGCTCCAAAGGTATCCCCATGATACCCGGAGCGAATCGTGAGAAAACGCTTTTTCTCCGTTTTACCCAGCGCATGCCAGTACTGGAGAGCGATCTTCATAGCCACCTCAACTGAAACAGAACCGGAGTCACAGAAAAATATCTTGGTAAGCCCTTTGGGAACGATATCAAGGAGGATGCCACCCAGTTCGACAGCCGGAGGATGAGTAATGCCGCCAAACATTACGTGAGACATACGCTGGACCTGCTCCATCGCCGCCTTTACAAGCTCAGGATGACCATAACCATGAATGGCACACCACCATGAACTCATGCCGTCAATGAGTTCTCTACCATCTGCCAGAATCAGTCTTGTGCCTCTGGTTGCAACAACGGGATACACGGGAAGAGGGTTTGTTGGAGAGGTATAGGGATGCCAGAGATGTTTCCTATCAAATTCCAGCATGAAGCGGATGTGACTATCTGAAAAGAACATCTCAAACCTCCTGGTTTGTTTCTCATGTTAACCACACCACCTGGTTCGGTTAACATTAAAAAATTTGTCTGTCAATCTGCCTTTGAATACTGGAGGCAGCAAAAATTTCTGGACTTTCACTATTTGTTTTTTCCGCTTATTGAAATTAGCGCCACAGGCGATTATATTCAGGAGTGCTGGAAAAATTTCTTGATTTATGGAAAACCAAACCACAAAAACAAGAATCAACAAAAGAACACAAAAGGAAACGGGTGTAGTATGGAAAAAGCTTCACAGTTCCCTGATCCAGACGAACTTGAAAGGGAACTCAACGACTATCTCAAGAAAAAATACGGGATACGGATTAAAGTCATGTCGCCCTTCCAAACAATGAGCTTCAGGTCTGAGGAAGAAGGTGTTCAAAAGAAGAGCTCCGGTGTTCAGAAAATTCGCTTCGACATGAAGCCAGAGGAGCTCGAAAGTTATCTTAACCAGTATGTGGTTAAACAAGATAGAGCAAAGGCGATTCTTGCTACCAAGATCTGCACTCACTATAACCGAATCCGTCTGCAGAAACAGCGCGAAAGATTCGGAAAGAGCCACATAGTAGGGCGGATCAAAAACAACATCTTACTGATAGGTCCAACCGGTGTAGGCAAAACCTATCTTGTTAAGCTCATCGCCGAAAAGCTCAATGTGCCCTTTGTAAAGGGAGATGCTACCAAATTCAGTGAAACCGGTTATGTTGGTGGTGATGTGGAAGATCTTGTAAGAGACCTGGTAACCGTGGCAAATGATGACATTGAGCTGGCAGAGCACGGTATAATCTACATAGATGAAATTGATAAAATCGCTTCATCCCGGAACATAATCGGTCCTGATGTTTCCCGCACGGGAGTCCAACGCGCTCTTTTAAAGCCCCTCGAAGAAACAGAAGTAGATCTCAGGAATTCCTACGATCCCATCTCCCAACTCCAGGCTATAGAACACTACCGCAGAACAGGGCGGCGAGAAAGAAGAGTTGTCAACACAAGGAATATTTTGTTCGTCATGAGCGGAGCTTTTCCAGAGCTACCGGAAATCATCAAAAACCGAATGAAAAAGCAGGGCATAGGATTCGGAGCCGAAATTCAAAGCAAGGACAACGACATCGAGTATCTCAAATACGTTAAAGCAGATGATCTTGTTCAGTACGGTTTTGAAAGGGAATTCATCGGCCGCATACCGGTTATTGCTGTGCTGGATCCTCTAGAGGAAGAAGATCTTTACGAAATCTTGAGAAATCCTAACAATCCCATTATTACCGGCAAGAAGGAAGACTTTCGTTGTTACGGCATCGATGTTGTCTTTCAGGACGAAGCTCTAAGAGAAATAGCCAGACTCGCTTACATGGAAGGCACCGGAGCAAGAGCTCTGGTAAGCATTGTGGAAAAAATTCTGATCCCCTTCGAGAAAACATTGCCATCCACAGAAATCAAAACTTTGGTGGTGACCAAAGAAACGGTGAAAGACCCAGAAGGATCTCTGAAAACTCTGCTTGCGAACCCGCACGACCCAGATAGAATGGCTCTTTACCGATCCATCAAAAACGAGGAAAGATGCAGAGTTCGAGAGAAATCGGCTCAGAAAGTTGAGTTCTATGTAAGAAAATACCCGATCATTTTTACTCCAGCCCGCATAGAGCTAGTCATTGACTATCACATGAAGACCGGTATACCCGTCGAAAAGATTTTTGACGAAGTAGCTCTGCTCTACAACCAGATCCGCATCTTTGAATCAGACTTTTACGAAAGACACGGTTTTAAAATAACCTTTACGGAAGACGCCGTGGATGAAATCATCTTGCAAGCACTTGAGCGAGACACCACCGCTGCAGTTATATGCCGCGAAATCGCTAGAGACTTCGACTACGCTATGAAACTTATCGCCGAACGTAGTGGACAGATGCAATTCACACTGCCTAGAGAAGCTGTCCTGAATCCTGACGAATACATGGACGATCTTGTAAGAACTACTTACCAAAAGTATCCCATCGGAAAATCACAGGAGGATTTTCCTCCCGTATAAAGACCTGAGGAGTCTTCTTCCATGATCGGCATTTCAAAACTATATTGCGGAACCGTTGAACCATCCGACGCTCTCCGTTACGGGAGAAAGAGCAATCAACTTCCCAGCCACCTGTTACAGTTCTCCGAGGATAAAAAACCAGTTGTGGTGTGGAACGTTACAAGACGGTGTAACCTAAAGTGTGTCCACTGTTATGCTCGTTCTGACGCAAGCCCAAGCCCAGATGAACTTTCTACAGCAGAAGGTAAGGCTCTCATAGATAGCCTTGCCGACTTTGGCTGTCCCGTTATTCTTTTTTCCGGTGGCGAGCCTCTCATGAGAGATGATCTGCTGGAGCTGGTGTCATACGCTGTGGGAAAAGGGCTTAGAGCGGTCATTTCTACCAACGGCACTTTGATTACTCCCCGGATTGCCAACGAAATGAAAGCCATTGGATTATCCTACGTTGGCATCAGCCTCGACGGCACGGAAACAGTGAACGACCGGTTTCGAGGTGTCCGAGGTGCTTTTGGCAGAGCGATGGATGGCATTGCTGCGTGCCAGGAAGCCGGCATAAAGGTAGGTCTCAGGTTTACCATAAATCGCCGGAATGTTTCCGAAATTCCAGCCATTTTTGATCTAATCGAAGAACGCAGGATTCCTCGTATCTGTTTCTATCATCTGGTTTACGCCGGAAGAGGCAGCTCGCTAATGTCTGAGGATCTCTCCCATGAAGAAACCAGGCGAACCGTTGATTTTATAATCGACCGCACAGCCGAGCTACACCGTAGCGGCAAACCCACTGAGGTGCTTACGGTGGATAATCATGCCGATGGTCCCTACCTATACCTCAGGATGGTTCGGGAAGGGTCGCCACGAGCCAGCGAAGTCCTGGAACTTCTGAAAATGAACGAAGGAAACAACTCCGGTAGAGGCATTGGTTGTGTTAGCTGGGATGGGTCGGTTCATGCTGATCAATTCTGGCGGCATTATTCTTTTGGCAATGTAAGGCAACGGCCTTTTGGCGAAATATGGACAGATCTATCCGACCCTCTCATGCGAAAGCTTAAAAACAAGAAGCTCTATGTAAAAGGGCGCTGTTCCACCTGTAGATGGCTGGACATATGCGGTGGGAACTTTAGAGTGCGGGCAGAAGCTGCGACGGGAGATTTATGGGCACCAGACCCAGCTTGCTATCTCACGGACGATGAAATCAGACGTGATGATAGCCAATAAACCGGACCGTTTCCGAGATTAAACAAAAGAAATGGAGGTTTTAAAGCCGATGCAATTTCCTCAATATCGTCCCAGAAGGATGAGACGCACAGAGAATCTCAGGCGTATGATTCGAGAAACAAGGCTTTCGGTGGATAATCTGATTTATCCTCTCTTTGTAGTACCGGGAGAAAAGGTGCGAAGACCGGTAGCGTCCATGCCAGGAGTGTTTCAACTATCGCGGGACGAAGTAGTTCGAGAAGCCAAGGAAGTAGCAAAGCTCAAGATTCCTGCGGTGATACTTTTTGGTGTGCCGGAAGAAAAGGACGAGCGAGGAAGTGAAGCTTACAGTCAGTCTGGAGTAGTCCAGCAAGCTGTAAAGGCGATAAAAGATGCCACGCCAGATCTTGTTGTTATAACCGATGTGTGTCTATGCGAATACACGAGCCATGGTCATTGCGGCATTCTAAAAGGCCAGGAAGTGGATAATGATGCCACGCTGGATGTGATAGCCCGTATCGCTATTTCTCACGCAAAAAGTGGAGCCGATATAGTGGCGCCATCGGATATGATGGATGGTAGAGTTCGAGCTATTCGTCAGGCTCTTGACGAAAACGGCTTTTCCCAAACTGCCATTATGGCTTACTCAGCAAAATACTGTTCCGGTTTTTACGGTCCTTTCCGGGAAGCTGCCCATTCGGCACCCCAGTTTGGCGATCGTCGCTCCTATCAGATGGATATTGCTAACGCTGAAGAAGCCATCCGCGAAGTGACGATGGACATAGAGGAGGGTGCGGATATTGTAATGGTCAAGCCCGCTCTTGCCTATCTTGACATAATCCGCACGGTAAAAAATATGTTCGACTTTCCTCTTGCTGCCTACAACGTGAGCGGAGAATATGCCATGGTCAAAGCCGCCTGTGAAAGAGGATGGCTAGAAGAAAAACGGATTGTCATGGAAATTCTCACAGCCATACGTCGAGCGGGAGCCGATATGATTCTTACCTACTTTGCAAAAGACGTAGCTCGCTGGCTAGCAGAAAGCCAGTGAATTGATCAGGAGCAATCCGAAAGGGGTTGCTCCTCTCGTTTCCGAAAACACTCTAATAATCAAGCTGTCTTTGATCGCCCTTTTCCCAGAAGATCTTTCGAAAATGGTAGCCATAAACAGCATAAGTAACCGCTTCAGCGAAGGCAGCCCTGTGATTTAAGAAAGCATCCAGGAGCGACTTCCAGTAGCGAATTCGAGCATCTGCTTTGTCTTTAATACCCAGGAACCAGACAGACCGCAGAAAGGATTCAATATCCTGGAGAAAGAGCTTCTTTTCTCCCCGTGGCCTGTAAAGCTCCAGAAAGCGTTTTACTCGGCTGTAATAGGTGGAAGGTTCGTAAAGTTTTGCCATAAGTTTACGATAGTTAGAAATCAACCAATCCCTATCAAGTTTTGGGATAAAGTTTAAACTCCCATCAGAGTGAGTGTTATCGCCCGAAGGCTTAAAATCAGGAAGCAACCGCCCTTCCCTTTCAAGTCTCTTATAGAGTCTTGTTCTAGGGATTGCAGCAAGAAGCCCGACCATGGCGGTTACTATACCGTTTTCCTGAATGAAACGATACTGTTTCTCGAAAACATCTGGTTTATCGTGATCGAAGCCGATAATGAATCCTCCCATAACAGCCAGGCCATTAGAAAGAATGGTCCGCACCGACTGAGAAAGACTCTGGCGGAGGTTCTGATGTTTACCGCATTCCAGAAGACTTTCTTCTTCAGGTGTTTCGATTCCCAGAAAAACCTTATTAAACCCGGCTTTAACCATGAGTTCCATAAGTTCCCTGTCCGATGCTAGATCAACGGAGGCTTCGGTAAAGAAGGCGAAGGGATAATTTCGATCTCGCTGCCATTCTATAACTTGAGGCAGTAGCTCCTTTACTCGGTGCTTGTTCCCGATAAAGTTATCATCCACTATAAACACAGCGCCTCGCCATCCGGCATTGTAAAGAGCATCAAGTTCGGCGATAAATTGCAGCGGAGTTTTGGCTCTTGGTCGTCGTCCGTTCATAACGATGATGTCGCAAAATTCGCAGTCGTACGGACATCCACGAGAATACTGTATGCTCATGGTGGCATAATTACGAATATCGATGAGGTGCCAGGAAGGAATTGGTGTCTTGGTAATATCAGGATGTTCTGAAGACCGATATTCTCGCTTTGCCCTTCCATTCTGAAGGTCTCTTAAAAATTCCGGGAAAATCGCCTCAGCTTCTCCAAGCACAAGATGATCCACATCTGGAAACTCGTGCCCGAAACAGAGAAAAAGAGGTCCCCCACCAACAGTCTTTACTCCCAGGGACTTGCATCTTCTTATGACCTCTTCTGTGGATCGGCGTTGAGCAACCATTGCGCTGATAAAGACATAATCTGCCCACTTAATCTGATCGTCTGTAAGAGGTTCCACATTCATGTCCACAACCCGCTTCTCCCAGGAAGAAGGCAACATGGAAGCAACAGTTAGAAGCCCAAGGGGTGGGAAAGCCGATTTTCTTTTAACAATCCTGAGAGCGTGCACAAAGCTCCAAAAAGTTTCCATTACCCTTGGGTAAACCAGCAAAATCTTCATAATTTTAAATCCTCCAAGATGGTTGAAAAACTAAACTTCTTTAACTCTTCTATCCAAGTTTAAAAACTATTTTAAACCTCGGAAGCTGAAGATAAAAGTTTAAAACAGGCAAGCACTTAAGGCAGCACAAGCCATGTCAAAAATACCTTTTCGGATCATATTCCTTAATCCACTGCATAGCCTCATGTTCAGGCATAGGTTTTGCGAAATAAAATCCCTGAACTTCGTCCACTCCGATACTTGCTAGAAACAGCAATTGATCCTTTTTTTCCACACCTTCTGCGATAGTCTTTTTCCACAGTCCATGAGCTGCTCCAACTATGGCTTTCACAATCTCAACAGACGATTCATCTTCGGGCAAGCCTTTTACAAAAGAATAGTCTATCTTCAGCATATAAGCAGGAATATCCTTCAAATACTTGAAGGAAGAATAGCCTGTTCCAAAATCGTCAATACAGATCTTAACGCCGACTTCCGCAATTTTCTTCAAGTCACTAATAGTCTTCAGGGGGTCTCTTATAAGAAGACTTTCTGTGATCTCCAACTCAAGCCTTGACGGATCAATACCTGATTTCCCGACAAGATTTAGAAACCTTGAGATAAAATCCTTTTCTTCAAACTGGCTTGCAGAAATATTAAACGCAAGGGAGAACTCATGGTTCAGGAAAATCTGGCTTTGCCGTAGAAGTCTTAGGCATTCTTCAATAACCCACCACCCCACTTCAACAATAAGACCAGATTCTTCCAAAATTGATATAAAACTTCCAGGCAAAAGAAGCCCCTTTTCAGGATGATTCCACCTTATAAGGGCTTCAAAACCGACCGGGCTACGAGTTGAAATATCTATCTTAGGTTGCAAAAAAAGTACGAACTGGCGCTTTTCAATAGCTTTTTTAAGTTGGATTTCCAGTTCTAGAGCTTTTTTTAGCTTCTCTTCATATTCGCGACTATAGAAAACAATCGTGTCTTTTCCAGCGCGTTTGGCTTCCAGCAAAGCTATTTTGGCTTTATGGATAAGATCCTGGGCATTGGATCCATCATCAGGAAAAACGGATATTCCCATGGTAGCTGTCAAAGATAAACTCGAATATCCCAAGGCAAACGGAGTGGTAATAACATCTCTTAGCTTTTTAATAACTTCCGTAGGATTTTGCCATTTCAAATCATACGCCACAATAAATTCATCTCCTCCAATACGCCCCACTTTCTCTTTATACCCACAGAAATGTTCCAATCTTTTGGCGAGCTCCACAAGCACATAATCTCCCGTATGTATGCCCATCGTACGGTTAATTATCGTAAAGTTGTCTATATCCATGCAAATGACCATAGCACGAGAACTTCCAAAAGCTATGATTCCGTCCAGATATTTTTCGAAGAGAGTTGGTTTGCAGACTCCTGTAAGCGTGTCGTAAAAAGTAACATGCTCGAGCTCTCTAACTTTAAGGAAGTGAGCTATTGCATACCCCAAATCATCAGCTATAGATTGAAGCAATGCAACTTCATCCTGTAAAAACTGGTTTTTTCGAGTCGAGTAAACATTTAAAACTGCTTCGACTTTTTGATCAGATCTGATAGGTAAAGCTACACAACTTTTTATACCAAACCTCCGGGCCCTTTCTTTCCAGGGTAAAAAGCGAGAGTCTTCGTCGATTGCTATAACAACTTGAACAGTTCCCTCTCTTGCTGCTGTGCCAGTTGGACCCCTTCCTTCTGGAATTTTTGGATCCAGAGAGATTTTTATGCCATCTAGATAATCAATCATTCCATAGGAAGCTACCGGAATGACCTGTTTCGTCTCCTCCTCTATCATCCCAATCCAGGCAAGAGCAAATTCACCTTCCTTGACAAGAATTCTGACAGCTTCGTTGAAAAGCTCGCTAAGATCTGTGGCCCTTACAATGAGTTGATTTATGGAATAGGTAACTCTAAGCATGCGGTTGAGATCTAGAACTTGCTTGCGCTTTTCCTCAAGATTCAACTCCCTTCTGGTTACATAAGCTCCTATAAGTAAGCTTCTATCAAAACAGGTAATTTTTTCTAGAGCTTTTATCGAGCTAACTACGTGTGAAGCCGGAAAGTTGCCTATAATCCACTCTATAACCCACGAAACCCATGCATTGTAAGCGGATAAAACGACCGCTGGTTTTATTCCAACATTGTCATGCTTTATTCCAACTTGAAACCGTCTGAGGCAGTAGGAGTAATCGTAATTTCCTTTCAAAAGTTCATGGAAATAGAGAGAAATATCTTTTGCTCCAGGGCAAGCATAGTAACCTGCGGTCTCACTCAGGTGTTTCACAAACTCATAAACAACCGTTATTCCTTCCTTGAACTTATCAGGCGGTAAAAGCTTTCCAAGCTCCTTGATATGCTCCAGGTCGTCATTGTTAATATCGAAGATCGTAAGAAGTTTTTTTACATCGTTATCATTTTCTATCCCTAAAGCTCTTCCCACTGCTTTTTCTTCTGGTAGCATCTCAGAACTCCCCAAATAGGTCTGGTTCCTCCTAATTAAACTACCACCCTTTCGAGCCACATTTGGGCTTGATTAGATTGTCTGTGATGGAACTAGCCATCCTGTTCATGGGATTCAGCGGTCTCGCCAGTATAAAGCCTACTCCAGCACCAATCAATCCAACCATCAGGCTACCAATAACATCAAAAGGGAAATGGTCGCAACTGTACGCTCGCCCCCATGAAGTCAAAATTGCTAAAGCTGTGCATAAAACACCAAATCTAAGCTAGTTAAGAAACTCAACGTTTATTTTTTCGATCATCTTCCGAGGCCATCCTGTTAAAAAATCTTTGAATCTTGCTCCTGATTGTCCCTGGTAGGTGGCTAGAGCCTTACGGCGGTAGAAAGGGACAGGTAAGCAATAAGCTTGTATATCAACTTAGCGGCGAGAAAGTCGGGAGCGGTCAATCCTGGTATGGGTTTTAATTCCATCACGTCAAATCCAAGAACGGTTTTTACCGAAAAGACCTTCCTAAGAAAACCCGTTAAATCATACCACCCAAGGCCTCCCGGTTCCGGCGTTCCTACAGAAGGCATAATGGATGGATCAAAAGCGTCCAGGTCAATGGTTACATACACTTTCTCCGGTAAAAGTTCCAAAGCTTTGTCCAACAAACCGGGGTTTTTCAGGATATCATGGCAGAAAAAAATTGGAACAGGGCGGCTTCTTGCAAAATCGAACTCCTCCTTTGTAAGAGAACGGATGCCCACAGAAACTATGGGAGCATAATCAAGAGCAAGTCGCATCACGCAGGCGTTACTGAAAAAACTTCCCTGGTATTCGGACCTAAGATCGGCGTGAGCATCAATATGAAGAATTCCCCAGCCCGTTTCTTCCCGTTCAGCCAGAGCCTTAACCATCCCGAGAGTCATCAAATGCTCGCCGCCAATCATCACAGGGAATTTGCCAAGATCCATTACACTGCCGGCCACTTTGGCAACCCTGAGAACCATTTCCTCAGGAGATGAAACTGTTACGTCAAGCTCATTCAGAGTGAAAATGCCGGTAAGATATGGCTCTGTGAGAGTTTCTTCATCAAAGGGCTCGAGCTCTTTAGATGCCAGAATAATAGCCCGAGGCCCCTCTCTTGTTCCAGCCTGGTAGGTTGTCGTGCCGTCATAGGGCACAGGTATTAGGACGACTCGAGCCCGCTCAAAGGCTTCTTCGCTTCTTTCAAGACCGAGAAAAGAATAGGGGGAACCTAGCGATAGCAACGATAGGATCCCCCTTTGAGTTTTATCCTTAGACATTGCCCCTCTTTACTTTCGTCCTCTCAACATCCGATCCATCCGAACCACCTGCGCAGAATCATGGATCGTATTGGGAAACTCCTGACCTCGATCTAGCACATGGATTTCTGCCTTTTGTATGGAAAAGTATTCCTTGAGCGCATCAATAGCCTTTTGAGTATCAAAGGGCTTGCAAGAGAAAATATCCACGCTCAAATATAGTTTTTCCGGGAAAGTATGAATGCTTATATGACTTTCTGCAATTAGCACGAAACCGGATATACCCCAGTCTTCCGGAATAAGCCCCTCATAGCGAAACACGTAGGGAGGCATAATTTTCGTCATTTCCATTTCTTCCGGATACTTATCGAGGAAGTCGTAAATATACTGTATGTCAACCAGCGTTTCACGCTTACAACCATACCCATCCAACATGAGGTGTACTCCAAAACCAAACTCTGGTTTTTTCATAGCCATTACGGTTTACCTCCCCTCTCCCAAAAACATTATTTCCTAAACAGTAGCCTCCTGAACCTTCAAATCCTAATTTTCAAACCTCAACGGGCTTACAACCCAAAGAACATGAGCCTCACCGTTGCCAACGTTTTCTATCCAGTGCTTTGCTGAACTTTTAAAAGAAAAACAATCACCTGCTTTCAATTTGTAAAACTGTTGATCAAGCCACAAAAGAATTCTGCCTTTCAAAACGAAACCGAATTCTTCACCTCCGTGAGCGTCCTGTTGTGGCATTTTGGCTCCTCTTGCCAGCACAACAAGCACAGCGTCCATAAGTCTTCCTGTAGCTCCAGGAAGTAAATAGTAGATCTTGCAATCATCGGTTGATTTCGAACTAAGCACTCGCTTACGTTCATGTCCAACCACAGGATGATGTCGCACATCCCGGAAAAAATCTGCCAAATCTACACCCAAAACATCCAATATGGACTTAAGCGTAGCAATAGAAGGCGAGGTAAGATTCCGCTCGAGCTGAGAGATAAATCCCTTCGTTAGATAGGCTCTACTCGCCAGCTCTTCCTGAGTCAGCCCCCGCTCCATCCTCAACCTCTTTAGCTTAAGCCCTATGTTAAGTCCATCCTCCATAGTTTACCTTCATTAAACTATAAGTTTAGCAAAGTGAGGCTCATATAAAGACTCTTGTCCCAAATGTCAAGAAAAGAATTATCCTTCAAAATCAACGTATTACACAATTTCAAGACCGACATGCATAACGTTCTTCTTTTTCACCAGAAGTGCCTGTCCCGTTGGAAATACCCGAATTTTTGGGAGCAAACAACTTACCGTTATCCCAAGTTAAAGAACTAGCCCGACATTTTTCCCCGAGCAAAACGCTGACCGTACGTTCGAAGGAGACAACATCACCAGTTGTGTAATAAGTTACCTTGCCATCATGAGCAGATTTCCGAATTGTCCCTTTCGATTCCAGGACACGTTTTACCTGGCGAGCTACAGCAGGTGCTGGATCAATTACTCGAACATTCGGTCCCACTATTGACCTAATAACAGGAATAACGAAGGGATAGTGAGTGCAACCCAGAACCACTGTATCTATCCCCTGCTCCAGCATAGGAAGAAGAGCTTCTTCAAGGATTGCTCTGGTTTTTGGATCATCAATGGAGCCTTTTTCAATCTGAGACACCAAGCCTGGGCAGGTATGCTGAAGGATCTTAACCCCATGAGCAAACCTCTCAAGCACAGAAGCGTAGAGTTCGCCCTGAAAGGTGGCTCTGGTGGCGAGAACCCCCACAACCCCACTTTTTGTCTGCTCTGTAGCTGGCTTAACAGCCGGTTCCATGCCTATAAAAGGTACATCCGGGAAAACCTCCCTAAGATACCGTAGCGCCGCAGCCGACGCCGTATTACAGGCAACAACAATCGCTTTGACAGGCTGGCTTAGTAAAAACTTTGTAATTTCCAGCGAAAACCTCTGAACCTCCTCTAATGATCTAGAACCATAGGGAACGTTAGCCTGATCGGCAAGGTAGATAAGATCTTCCTGAGGCATCAGGATTCTTACTTCCCGAAGTACAGAAAGCCCCCCGACGCCAGAATCAAACATCCCGATAGGTAAACAGCTAGTGTCCATGATCGTTTATGCCTCTCGCATGTGAGTTCCAGCAAAATGCACAATACCAACATCACCTAAGAATGCGCCCAAGAGATACGTCAAAGATAATGTTCAGGTCAATCATCGAAAAAAATATTTTTTGCTAGAAAAAGAGAGCGGCTTGACTTAACTTTTGCCTGTGTTATCTACTTAGGCGCATTTTTAGCTAAAAAAGACATTCCCATGAGCTAAAGCATACAAAAAAGAAAGGGATGAGGAAAAAATGGACTATAAGGAGACGCTGAATCTTCCTAAAACCGATTTCCCCATGAAAGCCAATCTTCCCAAGAAGGAACCAGAAATCCTCAAGAAATGGGAAGAAAGCAGGCTTTACGAAAGACTACGTCAGATGTCCAAAGGACGCCCCCGATATATTCTGCATGATGGTCCTCCTTATGCTAATGGCCATATCCATCTTGGCACGGCCCTAAACAAGATTCTCAAAGATATGATTGTAAAAACCAAGCAAATGAGCGGCTACGATGCTGTGTATGTGCCGGGATGGGACTGCCACGGACTCCCTATAGAACATCAGGCAGATAAGGAACTTGGTGACAAGAAAAAGAGCATGTCGCCAGGGGACATCAGGCGGTATTGCAGGAGCTATGCAGAACGGTTCATAAACATTCAACGAGATGAATTCAAACGCCTAGGTGTCCTGGGCGATTGGGAACACCCTTATCTCACTATGTCTTACGATTACGAAGCAACCATTGCCCGAGAACTAGGAAGATTCTTCGAGAACGGAAGTGTGATACGATCCAAAAAGCCTATTTACTGGTGCCCTCACTGCCAGACTGCATTGGCCGAAGCGGAAGTGGAATACGAGGATCACGAATCACCATCAATCTACGTCAAGTTTCCCCTCAAGCCAGAGTTTACGAAAGAAATAACCGACGGAGAAGACGTTCCGGTTAGTGTGCTAATCTGGACAACAACTCCCTGGACTATTCCCGCAAACCTCGCCATAGCTCTTCATCCCGATTTTACCTATGTGGCAGTCAAACCTGATGATAGGAATGAAATATGGATCATTGCTGAAGGACTTCTTGAGCGATGCATGGAAGAATTTGGGGTTAGAACCTATCGCATCGTAAAACAACTTAAAGCTTCCGATCTGGAAGGGAAAGCATGCGTTCATCCCTTCATAAATAGAGAATCCCGCATCGTTCTCGGCACCCATGTTACTCTTGATGCAGGGACAGGATGCGTCCATACGGCTCCTGGCCATGGACGAGAAGACTATGACATGGGGATCAAATACGGGTTGGATATATATTCTCCTGTGGACGACAAAGGATGTTTCACCAACGACGTTCCATTCTTTGCCGGTCAGTTCGTTTTTGACGCAAATCCCAACGTGGTTGCCAAACTGCGGGAGGTTCAGGCTCTTATTAAAGACGGCAAAATAACCCACAGTTACCCTCACTGCTGGCGATGTAAACAACCGGTCATTTTCCGCTCCACTCCCCAATGGTTTATCTCTATGGACAAAACAGGGCTTCGCCAAAGGGCTCTCGAATGGATCAACAAGGTTAAATGGATCCCTGCATGGGGTAGGGACAGAATTTACAACATGGTGGAAAATCGTCCCGACTGGTGCATATCTCGCCAGCGAGCATGGGGAGTGCCCATAACTGTGGTAAACTGTGCGGATTGCGGTGAGATTATTGCCACCAGAGAAATTTTTGAACGAGTGGTGGCGATTTTTGAAAAAGAAGGTGCTGATAGCTGGTTTGATAGACCTGTAGAAGATTTTCTTCCCGATGGTTTTAGCTGTCCGAAATGTAAAGGCAAACGATTCTTGAAAGAAACAGACATCCTTGACGTGTGGTTTGATTCTGGAGTGTCCTTTGCGGCTGTGCTTGAGCAACGTGATGATCTGCAGTTTCCGGCGGATCTATATCTAGAAGGAAGTGACCAGCACAGAGGCTGGTTCCATTCGAGTCTTCTAGCTGCCGTAGGAACCAGAAACCAGGCACCATACAAAGCGGTGCTTACCCACGGGTTCGTCGTTGATGGAAGCGGCTATAAGATGTCAAAGTCTCTCGGGAATGTAATCTATCCTCAAGAAGTGATTGACAAATACGGCGCAGAAATACTGAGACTCTGGGTTGCCGCAGAAGATTATCGCGACGATATAAGGATTTCACCCAATATTCTGGAACGCTTAAGCGAAGCTTATCGTAAAATCAGAAATACCTGTCGCTACCTTTTGGGAAATCTTTACGATTTCGATCCAGATCGGGATCGTATTCCCTATGAACAAATGGAAGAAATCGATCGCTACGCTCTTCATCAGCTTCACAAACTCATTGGACGGTGTCGAGACGCCTTCGAACGGTTTGAATTTTTCAAGGTCTATCATCTGCTCTTTAATTACTGCACTGTTGACCTTAGTGCCATTTATCTGGACATTCTGAAGGATAGACTCTACACATCGCTTCCTGCAAGTCGTGAAAGACGGTCTGCTCAAACGGCCATCTACGAAATACTTGTGGCGCTTCTAAAATTGATGTCCCCCATCCTTTCCTTTACTGCTGAAGAAGCCTGGAGCTACGTGCCTGGCAAAAAAGACAAGGATAAGTCTATCTTTGAAGAATTTCTCCCGGAAGTTAACAAAAATCTCATTGATGAAAATCTAGCAACCAGATGGGAACGTATCCTGGACATCAGGAGAGAAGTATCTGTAGCACTTGAGCAAGCTCGTAAGGAAAAACTTATCGGTCACTCTCTTGAAGCAAAGGTTATTCTAAACCTCCCACCAGAAATGGCAAAGGAATTTGAAAAGGATGCAGAGCTTTTAAAGACGGTCTTTATTGTGTCTCAGGTAGAATATGGAAATCCAGCTAATCAAGAAATCCCTGTGATCATAGAAAGCTCCGAAATACCAGGGCTGGTAGTAGGAGTATCTAAAGCTGACGGAGCAAAATGTGAACGCTGCTGGATCTGGGAGAAAAGTGTCGGGGCATACAATGATCACCCAACTCTATGCACTCGATGCCGCAATGTGATTACTCAAATGACAAATTCATCAGTAACATTGTAGCATGACCAGGATTGTTCAGGAGGAATAAACGGGGCGGACCTCGCCTGGATAGAAACTGTGTCCCAATTCGATGTGCGTTTATGTAGGGGAGGCATCCCCATGAGGAGACCCCTCGCTGACGCTCGGGGTGACAAAAAGGAGAGCTCGGGGTGACAGCCCTTTCTGTCATTCCGAGGCACGACGTGCCGAGGAATCCCAGCACTTCTTTCGGGGTGCCGTATAGGAGAGACCCGCTGAAACGGGACGTCGCCCCTACAATGAATGATCCTGTGAACGTGATTATGACACAGTCTGATAGCGGGGGTGCCCCTATATATCTAGAGCGCTATTTTGCCAATGCCTACAAGGAACTTGCTTATGAATTCGGAAAGATGGAAGCGTTTCCTGCCGTTTTGGATTACAGGAGGAGTGATTTTCCTGGCCGATCAATTAACGAAACATTTAGTTATAAAGGCTTTACCGTTACACAGCAGAGTTGAAATCATACCGGGATTTTTTAACCTGGTTCATGTAAGAAACACAGGAGTTGCCTTTAGCCTTTTTGCTCATCTTCAGGAAGCCACATTGATATTTGGCATGGTGGCTCTTTGTGCCGTTGCGGTTCTGCACTTCATTGTCGCACGGTTGGAGTATGCCCGGCTTTGGGATATCATTCCCCTTGGTTTGATTTTAGGTGGTGCAGTCGGAAACTTTACTGATCGTATCCGAATGGGCGCCGTTATTGATTTTCTGGATTTCTACATTGGTAACGCCCATTGGCCGGCTTTTAACGTGGCAGATTCCGCCATTACATGCGGAGCCATTCTGCTAGGCATTAGAATGCTTTCCACCGCTTCCGGTAGCAGAATATCAAATTAATATAGGAGATGTGTGAAAATTGCCGATAGCTGGTAAGAAGTCCTCCTGCGCAAAACTATGTGTAATGCGATACGTGTTTATGTAGGAGCGTAAGGACGCACAACCATGCGCTCTAGAGACATCCCATGAGGAGATCTCTCGCCGACGCTCGAGGTGACAGCCCTTTTTACCTGCCATACCGAGCGAATGCGAGGCATCTCACCGGTATAATCCAATTACTCAGCTATTCTTCTACACCCTCAGGTTTTTTCCTCAGCTTGACAACAAGGTCTTCGTCTTTGAAGGTTCGAGCAGTCTTATCCCATACCTTTTGTCTTATAATTATACGATCCTGAAAGATAGCAGTGATCACACCGTCTTGATTACCTATAGGAGTCCCAACGCCTACTATGTAGCCTTTACCTGTGGGATCCTCAATGATGGCCTTTCTTTCGTTAGCCGTCCACAGAACACCCTTGAAACCACGTTCAATCTCCCCTATCTCCATTTTCTGCAGAGGAGTAAGAATAACAGGTGGAGGCGGTGCTCCTTCTGCAAGCTCAGTTGGAGAAGCCTTCTGTTGTGGAGGCTGAACAAAAGGCACAAAGGGATTTCCTATTGCCGCTACTAAGCTATACCGAAAATCCTGATTCATCAGAGTCTTTAAAGCCTGGAGGCGAAGTTCTCGCTTCTTTTCTTGACCCTCTGGTGTGCTAGACGATGTGGTTGGTGCTGATGCAGATGGTTGTATTGAATCCTGCTGAGTGGTGCCTTCTTTCGATGCTTCCGTCTGCTGAACTTGAGGGCTGGATTTCTCTTCTGCCTTTGTCTCATTGCTGGATGTTTCCTCACCGAAACAAGGACAAACGCAGAAAATCAAAAAAATTCCAATTACTAAACATGTTACCCAGCTTCTTGTAATCATTTTTCAGCCCTTAATTCTTTTAAAAGTTTTCTAGCTTCTTCCACCAACTGGTGGACATCCCTAAGACATCATCGTCTTTCGGGATGAACCTCTTTACATCTGCACCCACCAGCTTTCTTTGCTGCTAAAATTTCTTCAAGAATTTTAGGCTGCCCCTGATTTGCTAACACGTCATTTATTATATCCTGAACTTTATGCTGAAAGCAAAAACAAATCGTTTTTTCAGGATCATGGATTTCCATTCGAAATTCCCCCACCATGCGATGTTCTATCATTTGTAGATTCGTAAGCAATGTAAGGCTTAATATCAAGTATCGGAGTTCCATCAAGCATGTCAAATCGCTTTGCTTTGATGATATTGCCATCAACACTTATAACATCTAGAACAGACAGCCCAATGGGGTTTGGCCTTATAGGAGAACATATACTGAACACCCCAAGCCACTCATTTCTATGAGGAGGTTTTTGTTTTAGGTGCTGAGCAGGATCAAACGGAGGAGACTTATGAAAATGAAAAATCACAACTATGCGATCCCCCGGCTTAATATCCTCAAGCCCCTTTACGTAATCCTGGTCTATAATCAATTCTCCCTCAACATCGGAAACCGTCCAATGTCTTGGAACTTTCTCTACAGAAACTCTTGCATAACCTATCGGCTTTAAACTTATCATGTGCTCCCTTTGCTCGCTAGTTTCACTGCTTGTTATTACACGGATATTAGCCCCAACCTTCGACGATCATATTTACCCTTTGTGACTTTTTCACACCACTCGAGATTATCGAGATACCACTTAATAGTTTTCCTGAGACCTGACTCGAAAGATTCCTCAGGCCGCCATCCAAGGGCTTTTTCAATCTTCGACGTATCCAGTCCATACCTTCGATCGTGCCCGGGACGATCCGGCACGAAGGTTATAAGATCACGGTAAGATTTCAGCGAGGGAGAATTTTCCTTCAAAAAAGTGTTTTTCACCAGCGGTAGAAAATCCTCAAGGATGTCGCATATCATCGTAACCACTTCAATATTGGTCTTTTCGCTCCTTCCCCCGATATTGTAGGTTTCTCCCACCGTGCCCTTCTCCAGCACAAGACACAGCGCCTTGCAGTGATCTTCAACGTAAAGCCAGTCCCTAACATGTAAACCATCCCCGTAAACAGGAAGGGGTTTTCCTTCGATAGCATTCAGAACCATGAGCGGGATGAGTTTTTCCGGATATTGGTATGGACCATAGTTGTTGGAGCAATTGGTGGTCAGGGTAGGAAGACCATAGGTTTTGTGGTATGCTCTCACAAAATGATCCGACGCCGCCTTTGATGCGGCATAGGGACTATTGGGTTCGTATGGGCTATCCTCGGTAAAAAGCCCGGTCGGTCCCAGTGAACCATAAACCTCATCGGTGGAAACATGAAGAAACCTGAACCTCTTCTTTCGATCGTCATCAAGATTCATCCAGTAAAACCGCACAGTATCGAGCAGTCTGAAAGTTCCAACCACATTCGTCTGCACAAACTCCTCAGGTCCTTCAATGGAACGATCTACATGGGATTCTGCCGCAAAATTAACAACTTTAACAACATTGTGAACATTAAGAAGATACTTCACGAGTTCCCGATTGCCTATATCTCCTTCAACAAAGACGTGCATGGGATCGTCTTTAAGATCCTCTAGAGATTCTATGTGCCCGGCATAGGTTAGTTTATCCAGGTTAACGATTTTTACATCGGGATAATGTTTCCTTACAAAATGCACAAAATTCGAACCGATAAAACCTGCGCCTCCGGTGACAAGCCAACTTTCCTTCATCTATTGCTCCTCAGTTTTTTGCATTTCACACAGCCGCTGACTTATGTTGGAAGATATATACTTTCTGAGTTTCTCGCAAATGATTCTATCAGTTGGGAAAGCCATAGGTTCTGGTAAGTGCTCAAGCGGAAAAAAGCCAGCATCTTGAGCATCCGAACCGGGTTTCAATACGCCTCCTTCCACCTGCCCCCAGAACCATATTCCAACCGTAAGATGTTCTGGATCGTGGAAGTTTGATTGGACATCAAAGACAGGCCCTATCTGAACGTGAAGGCCTGTTTCTTCAAAAAATTCACGTCTGGCGGCATCTCTAACGTCTTCACCCCATTCCACATGCCCACAGGGGATGCACCACATCCCTTCGTAAGAACCACGACGTTTCACCAGAAGGAGCCGATCTCCTTCCAGCACGATAACTGCCACTCCCACAGTAGGATTTCTGTAAAAGACTTCCCCGCAGGAGAAGCAGACATACTTTGTTCCAGCTATTCTCTTACTTTCAGTCCCTTTTCTGTTGATACGTACGCCACACCGAGGGCAGTAAAACCATTTCACCCAGTTCACTTGATATTACCTCACCGTTACACCAGTTGATTCTTACCTATTCTGGCAAAATATTCCGGTATGGCACGGACGTTCTGGTGCTGATCAATACCGGCAACAAGGACGGCATCTTGGGTATCCACTACCAGAACTCGAGACAGTCCCAAAACAACAATGGTGCGGGAAGTGGTGGAATAGACAAAGTTTTCACTGGCATCGAAGAAGAAGGCTTCTCCTTCAGCTACATTCCCATCTTTAGGAAGTTTTTCAGTACTTTTCAACTCGTAAAGGCTAAACCATGATCCTACATCACTCCACCCACAGGAAGAAGGCACAACGAACACCGGAACTTTTGCCTTTTCCATTACGGCATAGTCGAAAGATATATTTGGAGCAGACTGATAGAGAGAAACCAAAAGAGTATCGAGGTCTGAGGTTCCAAGGGCGGATCTGAACTTTTCTAGATTCTGGTAAAATTCGGGCAAAGCATGGGCGAGTTCTCCCAAGAATACCGAGGGCTTTGCCACAAAAATACCTGCATTCCAGAGATAACGTCCTGAAGCGAGGTAGCTCTCAGCAGTTGCGACATCCGGTTTTTCCCTAAAAGAATTAACTGGAAGTGGAGTCCCCATTTCCAGCGAACTTCCAGGAGGAACTTCTATGTAGCCGTAACCGGTTTCGGGTCTTGTGGGAACAATACCAAGAGTCACGATGCAGTCGGTTTTACCAGCGAGATCCATAGCAACCGCGAGATCTTTCCGGAAAAGATCGGGTAAAGCCACATAATGGTCAGAAGGAAGAACCGCCATGGCTTCATTGAAACCTCTAGACTGAGCCAAAACAGCGGCAAGACCAATGCACGGAGCCGTATTCCTTCCCACAGGTTCGGCTATGATGTTTACATCTGTGCCGTAGAAAAGTTTTCTGGTTATGTCGGTATGATGAGATCCTACCACAACAAAAATTTCCGAATCGCTCTTAGCTAAAGGTCTTATTCTAGAATAGGTCTCAACAACCATGGGTCTTTTGCCAGTAATAGGAAGAAACTGCTTTGGGTAGTGCTTGCGACTTACTGGCCAGAACCTGGTTCCGGATCCACCTGCCATAATAACAAAGCTCATAGGCATCTCTCCTTAAAGATATCTCTCCACCCTGCAGTAAAACTCAACCTGAACCTGTCTTCCCCATGGATCGGTGCATTCGTGGATGATAACGGTACCGGGAATAGTTCTAGGCGGCACCTTTACCGTAATCGGCACAAACCGACTTATTGTGCCGTTCCCCTGGCATTCCCGGCAACACAGAGACAGCCAAAACAAACCGCTACATGAAGGACACAAGAGATTAAACGGAACCGCAATAGTAAAGAAACCACCGTAATAGGCTTCAGACCTGGAAAGAATTAGCTCAGCTTGGACTACATTATCGGGAGAGCTTCTGAATATTCTTGAGCATCTCCTGCCGTGTAACCAGACCGATTCTCTTATTACCCATTGATCATTGCTTCTCCTGGCATTTCGCCTCTTTTGGTCATACCGTCTTCTCTGGTCAGGATCGCTCAAGACTTCGTAGGCTTCTCTAACTTCCAAAAAACGCTCGTGGCTACCTGTTCCTGCCACATCGGGGTGATACTTTTTAACGGCCTTTCGATAAGCCTCATGGATAGCTTCCGGTGACGCATCATAGGATACATCAAGAATTTTGTAATAGTCCTTCATGCTTTACACGCCCCTATGTCGTCAACGTTTTTCTACGACGGAAGCCCAGTAAGGATTCTGAATCTTTAAATCTTCAAGTTTCAAGGTTGCGTAAATAGCAAAATTTAAAGGGGTGTTAACCCCAACCTCATGCCCCATTCTAACTACTAAACCGTTGAGAGCATCAATTTCAAGAGGTTGTTTCCACTCCAGGTCTCTGAGCATAGAAGGTCTGAAGGCTCTGTCATAAGATTCGGCAATAATCATCGAGCGTTCAACGATATCCTCGGGCAAGTTTACATGCTTTTTATCGGCAACCTGTTTCACTTCTTCCATAACGCCCTTAATGAAATCTCTGGTTTCTTCGCAGGCGAGCACCTGCCCTATAGATGATCGGGATACAGTGCAAACACCATGAATAGCGCAGATGAGAAGGAACTTTTCCCAAAGTATCTGCTGAATACGATCAGTCAATGTCGCATCAATTTTAGCCCCGAGAAACAAGTCAAGTATTCGTTTGGCTCTATCGGTTATTTCACCGTTCAGCTCACCAAAAACTATACGCCCAGGATTGCCTCTATGAAGTATTACACCTGGAGAAGCTATTCTTGATTCAATATATGCCGTGCCGGCCATGATCTGGGAAAGATCGTAAAACTTTGCAATCTTTTCCACGTTGTCCAGACCATTCTGTAGGGTAAGAATTATCGTATCGGGACTGACCATGGGCTCCATATAACGGGCTGCATACTCTGTATCGTAAGACTTGACACAGAAAAGAATCAAATCGACATATCCTATATCCTGTGGTTCGGAAGTAGCGTGAACAAAGATGGTTGTGCTTTTATCGTTAGATACAAGCGTCAGCCCTTCTTCCTCAATTACCTGCAGGTGCTTTCCTCGAGCCAAAAAATGGATATCTACATTACCTGACATTGCAAGAAGGCCACCAAAATACCCACCTACACCGCCAACGCCAACTACTCCAACCTTCATGGTCTTACTCCCTTTTTTGAAATATCCCTCTGTTTCATACCCCCTTACCGATTAAACTTCTTACCATTGAAGCACATAATAAAAAAGTATCATCCATTTGAAAACACAAAACTTGCCAAGATTCTTTGACTAATTTAAAGTGTTCGGAGAGTTTGAGGTTATTAGTCTTTATCGAGCTTGGTTGTTTTTGGGCAAAGCAGAATGGAGTATTCAGTCCCCTTCGTTCTTCGCATGCGGAGGGAAAGAGGAGGTACAAATTTAGATAGGCGAAGAAGGAGTCAAGCATGAACAAGCATCTTCTGGTAACGATAAGCAACGAACCAAGTGCTTTTTATGGTGTTCGTTTTGTTGTATCTTTTTTCTCCGTCAAAAAGGACGTTAACATAACTCTTTTCTATGTAGGACCTTCATCCAAAGAGCAAAACAATCTCAATCGCCAGGAAGCTACCGAAGCCCAGAAGCTTGCGGCGGAACTCCTTACCACATCAGGCTTTCCGGCATCAAACATTACCACGAAAATAGCGGAAAAACGTTTCGGCGTTGTTCAGGACATTGTAAGAGAAGGACACAATGGACTTTATGATGCCGTTGTGCTCGGGCGACGAGGCTATCTGGCCTTTGAGGGCATTCTTGGAACGAGCACAAGTCGAGAAATCCTGGAAGCTCGAATAGATTTCCCCGTGTGGGTATGTAAGCGCACTGCTTCACCAAGGCGTCATATTATTGTTGCGACCGATGGGTCAGAAGCAAGTCTCAGAATAGCAGACCACGTAGGCTTTATGATTAAGGACGAAGATCACACAGTCACAGTATGTCATGTGGGTAGCCACTCAGAGGAAAGTCAAAAAATCATAGAAGAAGCAGTTGAAGCTATACTGGCAAACGGTGTGGAAAAGGAACGCATCACCACAGAAATTATTCCAGCAAAAAAGCCGGCAGAAGCTCTGCTTCAAAAGATGAAAGAATCCAATGCTGCAGTTCTGGCTATAGGTAGAAGCAAAGCTAAAGAAGGCACTCTAAAAGGCTGGCTTATGGGATCCTGTAGTTCTAAGATACTTTCCGACTTTGAATCGGGAGCTCTATGGATTAGCAAATAAAGAGAAATAATGCAGAAACCGTCGTCTTTCAGACTTTTCAGGCAAAAGAAATCAAGTTTCATATATGTTCTGGTCGGCTGGACCATATCAATTCTGGTGGTCCTCGCCGGTGTCTTTTTTTACTTTGCCTGGCAGGTGGAAAAGCGTTTTTCGGGTCAAAGGTGGAGTATTCCTTCGTATGTCTTTTCAGACAGAGTAATTCTCTTTCCGGGGCAACCGTTGAGTCTAGAAATGCTTTCTCAGATGTTAACCCGGCGTTTTTACAGAAAAAGTCCACTCCCTCCATCAAAACCAGGCGAATACTGGATTGATACATCCAAAGGAGAATGCGTCGCTTGGATTCGATCATTTAATTTTCCCGGCAAAAACATACCGGAACGACGAATTACTTTTAAGATAAAAAACAACATCCTTACGGAAATATCCTCCGATGACGGGCAAC
>Ga0080004_1118693_pt1 | contig 55544 bp, 44 predicted proteins | sample WasSprMetagenome_FD_69207 | JGI IMG/M metagenome (GOLD analysis project Ga0080004, IMG submission 69207) | Sulfidic aquatic microbial communities from Washburn Spring, Yellowstone National Park, USA - WS (SPADES assembly) (version 2) | ecosystem: Environmental > Aquatic > Thermal springs > Hot...
CCCTCCCCCCCCCCCTCGGCCCCGCACACCCCCCCCTTGGCTTCTTCCTTTTTTTCCTTGTAAAACTTTAGGAAGGGTTTGGCAAGAAGGGGAAGTTTTGGGGGGGGGGGGGATGGGCAGGATACTGGTTGTGGACGACGAGGAGAGGAACCTCCGTCTGATAGAGACGATATTAGGCCCTCTGGGCTATGAGCTCGTCCTGGCGAGGAACGGGGAGGAGGCCATAGAGAAGGCCCGAAGGACGAATCCGGATGTCATCCTCCTCGACGTCATGATGCCTGGCATGGATGGATACGAGGTGGTCAGGAAGCTCAGGGAGGGGGAGGAGACAAAGCTCATCCCGATAGTAATGGTGACGGCGCTGAGCGAGGTCCAGGACAGGGTGAAGGCCCTCGAGGTTGGGGCCGATGACTTCCTCACCAAGCCTGTGGAGAGGACGGAGCTCATAGCGAGGGTTCGTCAATCCTTGAAGGTCAAGGCCTATTACGATCATTTGAAGAACTATCAGAGGGAGCTCGAGGCGGAGGTTCGGAGGAAGACGGAGGAATTGAGGAGGGCCCTTTCGAACCTCAAATCGGCATCCCTTGAGACCATATACAGGCTCTCCAAGGCGGCGGAATACAAGGATGAGGAGACGGGAGCCCATATCCTCAGGATGAGCCACTATGCTGCTTTGGTGGCAAAGGAGATGGGGATGGGAGATGAAGCCGTGGAGGCTATACTCTACGCTGCCCCGATGCACGACATAGGGAAGATCGGGATACCCGATAGGATCCTCCTTAAACCGGGAAAGCTCGATCCGGAGGAATGGGCGATAATGGAGCAGCATACGATAATAGGGGCCACGATACTGGAGGGCTCCAGCTCCGAGTTCATAAGGCTTGCCGAGGTCATAGCCTTGACGCATCACGAGAGATGGGATGGGACGGGATATCCGAGGGGGCTGAAGGGGGAGGAGATACCGATGGCTGGAAGGATCGCCGCGATAGCGGATGTATTCGATGCCCTCACATCCAGGAGGCCTTATAGGAGGGAACCGTATCCCCTGGACCTGGCTTTCGCCGTGATAGAGAACGGGAGGGGGAGCCATTTCGATCCGGATGTCGTGGATGCCTTCTTCAGGGCGCGGGATGGGATATTGGAGATAAAGGAGAGGTATAAGGATCGGGATATAAGCTATCTCTTAAAGGCCTATTCTATAGGCATATAACCTCGAGGAGGTGATCCAGTGGGAATAAACATAGGAATAGATGTTGGATCGGTAAGCCTTAAAATAGCCCTTATATGCGATCCGGATTATGTAGGACAGATCTGGGGATGTGTAGAGGGTGGAATCCTAAGGGATAGGGGGGAGATAAGGGGGAAGAGGCTTTTCCTCTCACCATATATGAGGATAATGGGGAACCCGATCCAATCGACGTTGGACTACCTGAAAAAGCTCGAGCTATTCATACCCGGCATGGGTTCCGTGAGGACGACGGGGGTTGGGGGGAAGCTCCTCGCGGAAGTGCTCGGGGCGAGTTTCGAGAACGAGTTCAAGGCGATAGCCAAGGGGGTCGAGGTGCTCTATCCAAAGGTCAGGACCGTATTCGAGATGGGGGGAATGAGCTCAAAATACCTGCTTTTGGAGGAGGATCCGGAGACGGGGAGGATCGGGATAGTGGATTACAGCACGAACGGCGATTGCGCTGCTGGAACGGGGTCCTTCATGGACCAGCAGGCGAAGAGGCTGAGGTTCTCGGTCGAGGAGATAGGGGATATAGTTATGAGGACGGACAGATCCGCCCAGATAGCGGGGAGGTGCAGCGTCTTCGCCAAATCCGATATGATACATGCCCAGCAGAAGGGCTATAAGCCTGAGGAGATATTGAAGGGCCTTTGTGAAGCCGTTGCAAGGAACTTCAAAGGGGCGATAACGAAAGGAAAGCCGATCTTAAAGCCAGTTATCTTCATAGGTGGGGTTGCAGCAAACAAGGGGGTTGCGGAGGCGATAAGGGAGGTTTTCGAGATAGAGCCGGAGGAGTTCATAATACCAGAGGAATACGCATGGGTAGAGGCTGTAGGAGCTGCATGGATATCCCTCGAGGAGGAGATGGGCCATTATGACCTCAAATCGGCACAGGAGATCCTGGATAAGTCAGAAAGCCCATTTCCAACAAACCCTCCCCTTACCCTCGAAAGGGTCTTACTCCTAAGGGACAGGGTAAAGCCTTACAGTTTCGAGGGGAAGGAGCTCCCAGTAGATGCATACATCGGGGTGGATATAGGATCCGTCTCCACTAACCTCGTCCTTATGGACGAGAACGGGGATCTGATCCACGGGATCTACCTCCGCACCGAGGGAAGGCCTATAGAGAAGGTAGCGCAGGGATTGAAGGAGATAAAGGAGCTTTTCGGGGATAAGGTCAGGATAAAGGGGGTTGGGACGACGGGCTCCGGGAGGGAGCTGATAGGGGAACTGATAGGGGCCGATACTATAAACGACGAGATAACAGCCCATAAGACCGGGGCGATGTTCGCCGGAAGGACCCTTGTAGGAAGGGAGCCGGATACGATATTCGATATCGGAGGCCAGGATTCCAAGTTCATAAGCATAGAAAATGGGGTGGTTGTGGACTTCACCATGAACGAGGCATGTGCCGCAGGCACGGGCTCCTTCTTGGAGGAAAGGTCCGAGGAGCTCGGGATAAAGATAGAGGATTTTGCCAGGATAGCCTTCTCATCAAAGGCCCCGATAAAACTCGGGGAGAGATGCACCGTATTCATGGAGCAGGACGTAAACGCATACCTGCAAAGGGGTGCATCGAAGGAGGACGTAATAGCAGGGCTTGCGTATTCCATAGCCTATAACTACATAAACAGGGTCGTTCGAGGGAGGAGGATAGGGGATTCTATATTCTTCCAAGGGGGGACGGCCTATAACGACAGCGTCGCCGCCGCCTTCTCGATAGTGCTGGGCAAGGAGATAATAGTTCCGCCACATAACGGGGTCATAGGGGCATGGGGTGCGGCACTCCTTGCTAAGGAGAAGGTCGAGGCCCTTGGGCTGAAAACGAGGTTCAGGGGATACGATGTTGATAAGATAAATTACACCGTCAGGGAGTTCACGTGCAAGGGATGCTCCAACTTCTGCAATATGCAGGAGTTCAACATAGAAGGGGAGAGGACATATTGGGGTGATAAATGCTCGGAGAGGTATAGGAAGAGGGCGAGGGCTGAGACGGAACCGATAATCCAGGACCTATTCGCTTTAAGGGAGAAGGTGATAATGGACGGATATGATCCGAATTCCGGAGACGGTCCGACGATAGGGATCCCGAGGGCTATGTTCTTCTATGATCTCTTCCCATTCTTCAATGCGTTCCTTCAGGAACTCGGGTTCAGGGTCGTCGTGACCGAGCCGACCAATACGGGGATCGCGCACAGGGGTGAGGAGATAGCGGTTGGGGAGCCATGTTTTCCCGTAATAGTAGCTCATGGACATCTCGACGATCTCCTCAACAAAGGGGTGGACTTTATCCTCGTCCCTAACATCATAAACGCCCCAATACCTGAGGGGCTCGAGGTCCCGGAGAGCTATTTCTGCCCGTGGAACCAGACCCTGCCTTGGGTGTTAAGGAGGGCCCCGGAGTTGGAGAGGAAGGGGGCTCTCGAGAAGATAATAGCTCCGAACATAAGGTTCAGGTTCGGGAAGGAGTTCGTTGCCGAATCCCTTTATTCCGAGTTCAAGAGGTTCGGCCTATCCAGGAGGGCGGTTTATGCCGCAACGGAGGCCGCATACAGGGCTCAGGACAGGTTTACCAGGACCCTTAGGAAGGCTGGGGAGGAGGCAGTCCAAACCCTCATGGAGAACAAGGAGCTCGGGATAATCCTCGTCGGAAGGCCTTACAACATATACGATAAAAGCATAACCCTCGACATACCGGGAAAGCTCAGGAGGTATTATGGCGCTAATATAATACCCCTGGACTTCCTGAACGTGACGGAGATAGATGTCTCCGATATCAACTTCAATATGTTCTGGCATTCTGGAAGGAGGATATTGGCTGCGGGGAAGATAGCGAGGGAGTATGAGAACCTGCACATCATATATATAACGAACTTCAAATGCGGTCCTGATTCCTTCATAAAGCATTATGTTGGGAAGGCTTCGGATAAGCCGTTCTTGGTCCTCCAGTTGGATGGGCATGGGAACGACACGGGGATAATGACCAGATGCGAGGCATACCTCGACAGCAAGGGGTTCCTCAGGAGGTGGAGGAAGGGGAGATGATATTGAGCGAGATAGAGGTGGCGATGAGGATGGTGGATCCGGATCCGGAGAGGAGGATAGTGATAACCCCCATCATAGATGCGAGGGCCCAGTTCCAGCCGGCATCCTTCGACCTGAGGCTCGGCACGCATTTTAAGATAATAAGGAACGTCATGTTCGAGTATCTCGACGCCTTGAGGGATCCGGAGGAGGTGGGGAGGGATGTAGAAAGGTATACGGAGGACGTCCATATACCTCCTGATGGGAAGTTCGTCCTCCATCCAAACGAGTTCGCCCTTGGATGCACCCTCGAATACGTCAAGCTCCCAAACGACATAGCTGGGAGGTTGGAGGGAAGGAGCAGCTGGGGGAGGGTTGGGCTTCAGATCCATTCCACAGCCGGGTTTGTCGATCCCGGCTTCGAAGGGGTTCTGACCTTCGAGCTCCAGAACGTCGGAAAGGTCCCAATACCCCTTTACCCCGGGATAAGGGTTGCCCAGATAAGCTTCTATTATGCCGGGGAGAGCGCTATACCCTACAAGGAAAAGGCTTATTCGAAGTATTCCGGGAAGAGCGGAACCGTTGGGAGCCTCTACTATAAGGATGTAGAGTTCGAGGTGCTCAGGAGGATCCTTTCCGAGATACCTCCTCGAAAACCCTGAGGAAGTTCCCCCCAACTATTTTCCCAACCTCCTCCGGGGAGTAACCCCTTTTCAGAAGCCCAAGGGTTATGGATGGGATCTTAGAACAGTCCTCAAGCCCCAAGGGGAGGGAAGGAACCCCGTCGAAATCGGACCCGAGCCCAACCCCATCTACCCCGGCCAGATCTATCACATGCTCTATATGGTCGAGGACCCTCTCAAGGGAGACACCCGGCAGCCCCCTCATAACCTCCGACAATGCCTTGTTCCATTCCTCCTCCCTCTTCACCGGATCCTCCGGATACATCCTTTTAAGCTCCCTTTCGAGAGGTTTAAGCGCCCTCCTCCTTCTTATGAACTCCCTCCTATATCCATCGTCGAGGAAGGCGGGGAAGAAGTTGACGCATACAACCCCTCCTCTTTCCCCCATGGCCCTTATCATATCGTCGTCCATGTTCCTCGGATGCTTGCAAATGGCCCTCGCACAGGAATGGGTCGCTATAGGGGGATCCTCGGATACCTCGAGGACATCCCAAAACGCCTTGTCCGATAGATGCGATACGTCCACGAGCATCCCAACCCTGTTCATCTCCCTGACCACATTCCTCCCAAGATCGCTCAGCCCTCCCCACCTCCTGTTCTTAGATCCGGAGGAATCCGCCAAGATGTTGTTCCTCGCCCACGCAAGCCCCATGCACCTCACACCAAGCCTGTAGAAGAGATCGACCATGAATACCTCCCCTTCTATCGCCTCCCCACCGCCCTCGATGGATATCATAACCCCTATCCTTCCCGAATCGGCCGCCCTCCTCACATCGGATGGGGAGAGGACGAGCTCTAAAGATCTTTCACCTTCGAGGAGCTTATGGATCAGGCTTATGAGCCTCAAAGCCCTCTTTATCCCCCCCTTCCTGTATCCGGGGTCCACCCAGCATGCGAAGACCTGAAGGTCAATGGATCCTTTTTTAAGCTTCGGGACGTCCACATGCCCGTCCGTCTCCATCCTTATATCAATCCCCCTGTCCATCCTGAGGACCGTATCGCAATGGGCATCGCATACGATGGCCAGGCGGTGTATGGAGATGGGGTCCTTATCCATCCTCCTCGACCTCCCTTACCTCCCTAAGCCCCCTGGAGCAGAGAAGGGCGGAGAGAAGGTTCGATATCATGGATATAAGGAGGATAGCGTTGAACGATACGGCCTCCACTATCACACCCCCTATGAGGGGCAAGAAGGAAAATGGGATCATGTATGTGTTCATGAACCCTATGTAGCTCGGCCTCTCCCTCTCCGGGGCTATCTCGAGGAGGTAGTTCATATCCCCTATGGACCTCCCGCTCGCCGATATCCCCATAAGGGCGAAGGCAAAGGAGTAAAGGATGGGGGAGATCCTCGGATCGCCGCCGAGAAGGTGGGCCAATAAGGCGATAAGGGGGGGTATCGTGGAGAGGATGCTCGAGATCTCCAGGACTATCTTGTTCCCTATCCTATCCGACATCCTGCTCCAAATGGGGTTTGAAAGTATCCCTCCGGCCGTCATAAGCGACATGAAGATGCCAACCATATCCTCCCTTATCCCCATGACCTTTATGGCGTTCGGGACGTAAAATGGCCCGGCCATCCCCCCAAATGATGCGAGGACCCTGAAGAAGAAAAGGTTCCTGTAGTTCCTGTCCCTCCGGAATATCCTCGGTCCTCTGAAGAAATGATATCTAAACCCTATCCTCCTCCTCGTCTTCCCCGGGGCCTCGGGGGCCAGCGAGAAAAGGAGGAGGGCTATGCCTATAAAGGCTACTCCGATGGAGAAAAACCTCGTGAAGATATCCGGAAACAATACCTCCTGGGATCTCAGCGCATTCCTTACGTATATTCCAGCTCCGAAGGATAGAACCCCTCCGAGAAGCTGTCTTGCCCCGAAGAAGCTCCCCCTCCTCCAAGGAGGTATGGCCTTGGAGACTATATCCATGAAAGGTATCATGGCTATGCCGGATCCGAGGACATATATCGCATACAGGATAGCGAAGGAGGAAAACAGGCACATGCCTCTGAATCCAGCCGATATCAGGACTATAATTATGGCCCATGGTATAAGCCTTATGGCTATGGCGATGTTATAAAAGGGCTTCTTATATGGCTTATCTTGCAGGATCTCGGACATGAATATCTGTGGCCACAGCCATCCTCCAATGGCGATGGCCGATATCACCCCAACGCATATAGTGGAACCCGTGAGCTTGAGGACGAAGAGGGATAGAACCGTCGATGGTTCCAGGAAGGCGGCTCCGAAGGCGAAGAGGGCTCCGTTCGCAACACCAAGCCAGAAGACCTTCCGTTGGTCGGAAACGTCCATCATATCCCAACTGCCTTCAGGGGTATATCCACCTCCTTTCTCGGGACTATCCTAACAGGGCCTATAAGCCCGGACTGCTGGTACTGGCCGTATCTATTGGCGAGCGTGTTGGTTACGTCCACGATGAGGGAATTCCTTTCCCCAAACCTGAGCAATCCGGATATATCCTTGAAAAGATAGGGCCTCCAGAGCCTCTTCCCAACCCTCTCCCCATTTATCCAGACCTCCGCTATGTCCCTTACGGTCCCGAGGTCCAGGTCTAAGATGTAGCCCTCGTATTGCCTTCCTATGAAGAAATCGAGCTCATACCTGACCTTCCCGGAATAGTTTGAAAGCCCTATCTCCCTCCACTCCCTAAGGCGTCCTATCTCCTTCCACTCCTCCCCAATCCTTATCCTCCAGTCCAACGATAGGAGGATAGGGGAAGGCATCTTTGGGATCTTGAGCTCCCCTTCGTAATCGCCGTCCTTCGTAGCAATCCTGATGTATGCGTTTGTCCCTCCCTTTGAAACCTCGGCCCTTACAAACTGTTCCTTTCCTTCCCCTACCTCGATCGATGATATGGCATCTATCCCCCTGCTTTGGGATACATATGGGAGGAGATCTGGCCCATCTTCCCTCACGATCACGAATATGCTCTCATATCCTTCCAAGGAGATCGGCAAGGAGATCCTCCCATCCTCAACGGAGTATTGCATGGCTGCTTCCATCCCTCCCCCCTCCCTTATAAGCTCCGGACGTTTCCCATATACGTCCTTTAGGGATAGGGAGAAGCGGACGGGGTCTGGGGATAGGTTGGAGAGGAAGAAAGCGATTGAATCCCCAAGCCTCCTCTCCATAGACCTTAGAGAAGCCCTCGCCTCCGGATCCCCCATCACCTTCATGTTCCTATCGAGGTATCTCTCGAGGATATCGGGCAGGAGGGAGGAGCCCTCTGGGAGGAATATGGCCACCCCTTTCCCATAAAGGGACTCCGACCTCCCCTTCTTTAGCCCCACCCCCCTTTCCGTCCATATCTCCTCCGCTATCTTCCTTATCTCCCCGTCCTCCTCCATTCCATTTATCCCGACGGATGAGGATGGGATCTGGCCGAGGGCGATGAGCCTCCCGCCATCCCTTACGAAATCCCTTAGCTTCCTCATGGTCTGTAGGGGTATGGAGGAGACGAATGGGAGGAGGACCGTGGAATAGGAGGGGCCATCCTCGATCGGCCTCATCCTTCCCCCATCTATGGTTGAGGATATTATGGCATCGTCATCTATGTAGTCGAACTCCACGTGGTTTTCGAGGAGGATCTGGGTAACCCTCTTAAAGGATGCCGTCATCTTCTTGACGGAATCCCCTCCTATCCCAATGGGATCCGCCATCTCCCAAACGGACCATATCGGGTAATAAACGGCGAGCTCGCATGGACGGCTCCCGCACGAGAGCGCTGATGCCAGCCTCTTCGTATGGGATATGTATTCGTCTATGTATTCCCACCAGACGTTCTGATGGGATATAGGTGGGGGGGCATCGTATGCCCTCTCTTCCCTGTCCGAGTAGAAATATGCGTGAAGGTTTATGAGGTTTATCCCAAGGGCAAGCTCCATATCCGTCACCCACTTCATCTGCTCTATCGTCAGGCCGAATCCGAATGCCCCGAAGGTCTCCTCTAAGGCGAACCTCCTCCCGAATATATGGGATGCGGAGCTTGCGAGCTTCGAGACATGTTGCTCGTTCCTGTTCGCTATGTTATCGACCCCTGGGACGTGGAAATACCTCATGGGCCTGAAGAAATGGCCCTCCTTCCCGACGAAGCTCTCGAAGTTCTCCTCCTCGTTCAGATGCCCTGTGAGGAGGAGCCCCCTCTTCTCGCACCAGTTCGACAACGGTTGGAAGAAGGACTCGACATATCTTTGGGTAAGGACGTCGTAGTAGTCCTGCCTGACCCTTGTCGAAACGCCGCCCCATCTCGTCCATATCCCGGGGAGGTATAGGGCTATATCGTATCCCTTCTTCCTCTCGAAGTATTCTCTGAACCCGTCCGTCCAAGGGATTGTGCAGGAATGGCGATATGAGTTGTAGAATCCGGGTTCGTCCGTGAAGAAGCCGATTATCGTATCGCCGAACTCGTCCCCGACATGCTTTTCGTATTGGTTATGGACGAGCTCTATGAAGAGCTCGGTAACGGATGGATCGAGGAGGTCCACGTAATATCCTTTGATAGTTGGATAGTTTGTGAACCTCTGGAGGAAGACGAAGATATCTATCTCCCCTTCCGGGACCTCCCATTTAAGGACGTTGTCCGATATGAGCCCCGTTATCTCCTTGGCGGTATCTATATCCTTCCTTATGGATGGGTGAGGGATGGCTATTGCCGCAACCACCTCCCCCTCTGGAACCCTTATCGATATCTTCCTCCCACCCCTTATCCTCTTATGGAGCATGGCGAGGTGTTTTGCCTGGGCTCTCGGATTCCTTTCCGTTATCATCCCTCCGGCGAACCCGCTTGGGAAGTGGAGCTCGTCGTAGATCCATACCTTCATCCCGAGCCTCTTCGCCTCTTTTACCCCGAAGCGGAAGAGCTCCCACCACTGATCGGAGAGGTATGGGATGAGGAGGCCGGCCCTGGGATGTATTATAACGGATGTTATCCCCTTTTCCCTCATCATCTCGAGCTGTCTCGTTATCTCCTTCCTCTCGATCCTATCGTTCCAGAACCAGAACGGAACAGGGGAATAGCCATCGTTCCCCTTCTCCAAAGCCCTCTTTAGGTCTTCGAACCTTTCCACAAAACTTTACCCCTCCCTCTAAAAGCTTCCTCTCTAACGGTTAGAGAAGCCCTTTGAGGTATAGAACGTCCCTCATCAGGACCTCCCTCCTCTCGGATACCCCGAACTTGCCGAGGGATTCGTCCTCGACGCATAGGTCCCCTTCGTATCCCACCTCCTTCAGAAACCCTACGACCTTTGAGTGATCCACATCCCCATCGGGAATCGGGCACACATACCTCCCATATTCCCATCCTATATCCCTTCTCTTCCCCTTTACTTCATCTGGATACTTTATGTTCTTTATGTGGGTATGCTTAACATAAGGTGAGAAGCTTTTCAGGATCTCATGGACCTCATCTATTGGGTATCCTGCCCAGTAGAAGTTTCCGGTATCCAAGGTGAGTCCGAGCCTTTGCGAGCCCACCTTATCTATCACGGCCTTGAGGAAGGAGGGGTCGTTGCCCTGATATCCGTGGTTTTCTATCCCGAGGGCTACGGAAGACCCATCCGTCACCTCGATGATCCGGGCCAGGCATCCGGAGAACCTCTCCACCCTCTCCTCGAACCCCATCTCCCTCTCTCCCCTCATAGCGGAGTCGATCCTTATGGCCCCGACCCCGAGCTTTTCCGCTATCCTTATGGCTTTGACGACATAGGAAAGCTCCGATTCCAGATCTTTAGCGTTGAAATCGTTCGAGAGGAGGAGGGCGGAGATCGCCACCCCCCTTTCGGAGAGATGTGCCTTGTAGAAGGCTATGGACTCCTCAGAGGTTAGTTCCAAATCCGATCTCCCGTCCACGGGCTCTAAGAGCTTAGCCCTTAGATCCTTCGTCAGCCCTACCTCTAAAGCGTTCAAGCCGAGCTCCGAAAGCCCATGGGATAGGCTTCCGAAACCCCCGTAAAGCAAGATATCATCCCTTATCGATACATACACGCGGCATCCCCCCATCCTTTCTCGACCCCCCTTCTTTTTAAGGGGGCTTTTGATCTTCATTCTACCATGAAATCCCGACGAGGTCAATAGTTTTGGCGAGGTCGGGCGATTTGAGAGCACCGACTGCGTCGCCCGCGAGGTAACCACAATAGGGAATTGTAGGGGCAACCCCCTGTGGTTGCCCAAAAACAGGGCAGGCACGGGGGCCTGCCCCTACGAGGATGGTTGCGATCCACCTTCCGAATGCGGGCGATTTGAGAGCACCCCTCTGGAAAAATCCTCGAGGATGTGTTATAATAAAATAGTAGCGAGGTTGTCGAAAGGGGATAGAGGAGATGGGCGAGTGTCTGTTTTGCCGGATAGTTTCCGGAGAGGTGCCCTCGGATAGGGTTTACGAGGATGACGAGATCCTCGCCTTCAAGGATATCAATCCACAGGCTCCTATTCACGTCCTCCTCATTCCTAAGAAGCATATACCAACCGTCCTCGATATGGGGGAAGAGGATATGAGATTGGTGGGACGTCTTTTCAAGGTTGCTGGGGATATAGCGAGGGAGATGGGGATAGCTGAGAGCGGCTTTCGTCTTGTCGTGAATTGTAATAGGGATGCGGGTCAGGCTGTATTCCACTTCCACGTCCATCTCCTCGGGGGAAGGGGGTTTTCCTGGCCCCCCGGTTGATCTTTCCGAAAGGAGGGTTAGAGATGGCCGTTGTCAAGGTTGGGGAGAAGGAGTCCCTCGATAAGGCCCTTAAGAGGTTCAAAAGGGAATGTCAGTTAGCCGGGGTCATGGAGGAGATGAGGAAGAGGGAGTTCTACGAGAAGCCGAGCGTTAAGAGGAAGAAGAAGATGATGGCGGCGATAAGGCGCCAGCGCAGAAGGTCGAGATACGAGTAAGGATCCCATGGATTGGCATTCCCTCGACGTTCTCGAGTTCCATAAGGTCAAAGAGATGCTTGCGGAGGAGTCTTCGTCGGCGCTTGGGCTCGATCTCATAAGGGATCTGCATCCGAGCTCGAACCTCGAGGATATACTGGAGTCCCTCCAGGAGACATCGGAGATGAGGGCGTTGCTCTCCGAAGGCTTCTCCTTAGAGGGGATCGTGGATATAAGGGAATCGGTCCGTTCGGCCTCCATCGAGGGGGCCATCCTGAGCTCAAAGGAGCTTGGGGACATAGCCCGAACTATAGAAGGCCTTGGAAGGGCGAAGAGGTTCATAGAGAAGTTCAGGGATAAGGTTCCTATCCTATATGGGATCGCGAGGGGGATAAGGGATCTCTCGGACCTTTTCGGGAAGATAAGGGCGATGATAGACGAGGATGGGGAGGTCAGGGAGGACGCCACCCCTCGCCTCCTATCCTTGAGGAGGTCCATATCCTCAACAAGGGATTCGATAATGGAGAGGCTTAACTCGATCCTCCTTAGCCCATCGCCCGCCATCCAAGACAGGTTCATCACGGTCAGGAACGGGAGGTATGTCATTCCGGTAAGGTCGGATCAAAAAGGGAGGATAAAGGGGATAGTTCACGACGAGTCGGCAAGCGGAGCAACCCTTTTCATCGAACCTTTAGAGGTTGTCGAGCTGAACAACGAGCTCACCCGCCTTATAGCTGCCGAGAGGGCGGAGATCCAAAGGATCTTATCGGAGCTCTCCTCCCTCGTTGGAAGCAGGTCCGGCGAGATCCTCTCCTCCCTCTCTTCCATTGCCAGGCTCGACTTAGCGCTCGCAAAGGCACGCCTCGCCGAAAAGCTCGCATGTTCCATGCCGAGGATGAAGGAGGGGATGGGGATCTGTGTCCTCGGGGGGAGGCATCCAATACTTCAGAGGAAGATAGGGATGGATAAGATCGTCCCCATAGACATAAAGATGGAGGAGGACGTGAAGGTCTTATTGATAAGCGGTCCGAACATGGGGGGCAAGACGGTGGCGTTGAAGACCATGGGGCTTATATCCCTTATGGCCCAAAGCGGGCTCCACGTCCCGGCCGAGGAGGCGGAGCTTCCCGTATTCTCCAACATATTCGCGGACATAGGGGATGAGCAGAGCGTGGAGAAAGGGCTCAGCACCTTCTCCGCACATATGGAGAACATATCCAGGATCCTCGGCCTCGCCGACGATAGGTCCCTCGTCCTCATAGACGAGATAGGGGATGGGACAGATCCGGATGAGGGGGCTGCATTGGCGAGCTCTATCCTGGAGAGGCTTAGGGATATCGGGGCGAAGACGATCGCCACAACCCATTATGGATCCCTTAAGGCCTTTGTCCACTCCGAGGATGGGATGATGAACGCATCCGTCTCCTTCGACCCTAAAAGCTTTGTTCCGAAATACAAGATCCTATATGGGATTCCCGGGAGGAGCTTCGCTTTCCGGATAGCTGAGAGGATAGGCCTGCCAAGGGATCTGGTGGAGAGGTCCATCGAGCTCCTCGGGAACAAGGTTTTCGCCGTCGAGGAGCTCCTCGAGAGGCTGGAAGAGGAGAGGAAGGAGGCGGAGGAGAACAGGATCAGGTGGATGGCGAAGGCAAGGGAACTTGAGGAGATGGAGCGGGAGCTTAAGGAGAGGATGAGGGAGGCGGAGGAGGAGATAAGGAGGAGGAAGGCGGAGGCGAGGAGGGAGGCGTCGGAGATAATAGCGAGGGCCAAGGGCCTTGCCGAGAAGGCCTTTAAGGAGGCGAGCAAGGGGTCGAGGGATAGCTATAAGGAGGTATCGGCGGAGCTTTCCGAGGAGCTGGAGAGGCTTTTAATTGCGGCGAGGGCTGGGGTCCAGCCTAAGGGGGATATAGTCCCGGGGTTAAGGGTTAGGATCGCCGGGACCAAGTCCGTGGGGACGGTTCTGGAGCCGCCGGACAAGGATGGGATGGTCTTGATCCAGGTGGGGATGGGGAAGATGAGGGTTATGGGGTCGGAGCTGGAGTTGGTTGGGGAAGATTTGGTTTCCAAGGGAGGGGAGAGGGTAGAGCCCCCGCAGATTGATGTTAGGAATAGGTTGCTCTTAATGGGGTATGCCTCGGACGAGGCGATCTCCTTCCTCGAGACCTATCTGGAAGAGGCTTATGCGATGGGCATCTCACCTGTCTACATAGTCCATGGGAAGGGGAAAGGGGTTCTCAAGGAGTCCATATGGCGATACCTTAAAGGCCATAAGCTTGTGGAAAGCTATAGGCTTGGGATGCCGAAGGAAGGGGGATCTGGGGTTACGGTTGTATACCTGAAGGAGTAAGGGGATATGAGGGGGACCGTTGAGGATATAAGGAGGGAGAACGACATAGTAGAGGTCATATCGGAATACGTCCCTCTTAAGAGGTCTGGGAACAGATATAGGGGGCTTTGTCCATTCCATATGGAGAAGACGCCTTCCTTTTACGTCGATCCCGATAAGCAGCTCTTCCACTGTTTCGGATGCAATGCCGGGGGCGATGTGATATCGTTTGTGATGATGAAGGAAGGGGTTGGGTTTGCGGATGCCGTGAGGATCCTGGCGAGGAGGAAGGGGATAGAGCTCGAACGCTTTGGGAGGACCTCGGTTCACAGCGACCTGTATAGGCTGAACGAGTTCGCAGCTTCCTTCTTCAGGGGATCCCTTTCGGAGGAGAGGAACAGGGCTGCGATGGATTACCTGAGGGCGAGGGGGATAGGGAAGGAGGCTATGGAGGCCTTCGGGATAGGGTATGCCCCTCCGGGATGGAACGAGTTCCTGAGGGCTGCTAAGAGGGCGGGTTTCGAGATGGATCTGATCGTTCGATCCGGGCTTGTCGTGGGGAAGGAGGACGGATACTACGACAGGTTCAGGGATAGGATAATGTTCCCGATAAGGTCCGTGGACGGGAGGATAGTTGGGTTCGGTGGGAGGGCGATCTCCAACTCGCCCGATATCCCGAAATACATGAACTCCCCCGAGACCCCGATATACTCGAAGAGGAAGGTGCTTTACGGGATGGATTTAGCGAAGAGGTGGATAATGGAGAGGGAGGAGGTGGTGATCGTAGAGGGGTATCTCGACATGATATCGGCATACCAGGCCGGGGTGACGAACGTCGTAGCGAGCTTGGGGACATCCCTGACGAAGGAGCAGGTGGAACTCCTTCGGAGATGGGCGAAGAGGGCCATAATAGCTTACGATTCCGATGAGGCCGGGAAGGAGGCGGTGCTTAGGGGGCTAAGGCTTTTCGAGGATGCGGATATGGACGTTATGGTAGCATCCATCCCTGAGGGCCACGATCCGGACAGCCTTATAAGGGAGGTTGGGGCCGATGCCTTCAAGAGGGCATTGGAGGATGCGAAGCCCCTCTTCGATTTCGAGCTGGATCTCGTCAAGAGGAGGTATGACATATCGACGGAGGTTGGGAAGGCGAGGGCGGTTAAGGCGATGGCCAGGCTTCTCGGCGGCGAAGGCGATCTGTCTGATCCGATAGTATGGAGGAGGATAAAGAAGACGGCTCAGGAAGTTGGGCTTGAGGAGGGGGAGGTAAGGGAGATATTGAGGAGGTCTGGGGGAAGGGCGGTGGAGGAAGGGGGGTTGACGAAGAGGCCTGTGGAGATCTCCATAGAGAAGGAGATCCTTTTCATAGTCCTAAAGGGGGGGAAGGAGGAGATGCTCTTCAGGGCTTACTCGGAGCTTTCGGAGGTTGGGTTTGAGGAGGAGGCTGTGGAGAGGATCTTCTCAGCGCTCGTTTCCATCGCCGAGGAGAAAGGGAGGATGAGCGTGGAGGATCTTATGGATAGGTTGGAGGATTTGGAGCTTAAGGGCCTCTGTGCGAGGCTTCTCTTCAGGGAGAGGGGATACAGGGATCTGGAGGGTGCCCTCTCCGATCTTCTCAGGAGACATAGGGAAAGGAGGGATATGAAGAGGTTCAAGGAGCTTCAGAGGGAGCTCGGGGGCATGCTGGAGAGGGGCGAGCCGGTCCCGGAACATATCACGAGGGAGTTCAGGGAGCTCGCCTCAAGGTTGAAGGGCATCTCGCCAGGGTAGCTGATCCCTGGGGAATGGGGGGAGGTTACCGGAGGAAATTAGGAAAAGGGGGGTTGCTCTTGGCCGCTCTTAAGAGGAGGAAGGAAAGAAGGCGTGAAGCAAGGGGTGTGAGTGGGATGGGAATCGATGAGGCGGACATATTCGAGTGTGGGGAGGATTTCGAGGAAGAATACCCGATCTCCAGGGATTTCTCGTCCGTGGAGGACATAGTCGTTATGGCTGGCAAGGATATAGATGGGGATGTAGAGCCGGATAGGTTCGGATCCCCTCACGATCCCGTAAGGATCTACCTAAAGGAGATAGGGAGGATAGAGCTCCTATCGAGGGAACAGGAGATAGAGCTTGCGAAGAGGATGGAGGAGGGGAGGAGGAAGGTGGTCTACGCCCTCCTGGAGACGAAGCTGCTTTATGAGATCCTGAGCTCCGCCGAAGCATACCTTTCTTCGAAGGGTTCGAGGAAGGGGATGTGTTGGGATAAGGAGGATCTGCAGGATCCGGGGGAGGGCGTGGAGTGCGATGAGGAATGGGGCATAGATGGGTCGGCCCATGGGGTATCGAGGGAAAGGATCCTCAGGTGCGTGAGGAAGGTCTTGGAGAGCTACAAGGCTATAAGAAGGCTTGAGGATATGGGGAAGGGAGGGATGGGGGAGGAGGAGAGGAGGAAGCTCGAGGAGGAGATAGAGGAGATAAAGAGGAAGGCGATAAAGCCTATGGTTGAGATATCCCTGGCCACGGATTGGGTGAAGCAGGCATGTGAGAAGATAAGGGAGTTAGCGGAGAAGGGGAGGAAGGCCAAGGAGTGGCTTGAGGAGAACGATGGGATGGAATCCACGGATCCGGAGATATCCGTTTACATGGGGAAGGTCCGGAACGAGATCAAGGAGATAGAGGAGATGGTCGGCCTGCCTCTGGATAGGTTCTTGGATGTGGAGAGGATGCTATGCGAGGGGGAGGAGGAGAGGAAGACGGCGAAGTGCGAGATAGTGAGGGCGAACCTCAGGCTCGTCGTGAGCATAGCGAAGAGGTTCACGGGGAGGGGGCTCTCGTTCCCCGACCTTATACAGGAAGGGAGCATAGGGCTTATGAAGGCGGTTGATAAGTTCGAATACAAGAGGGGTTACAAGTTCAGCACCTATGCTACATGGTGGATAAGGCAGGCGATCTCAAGGGCTGTGGCCGACCAGGCGAGGTTGATAAGGATACCGGTCCACATGATAGAGATGATAAACAAGCTCTCCAGGATATCGAGGAGGCTCTTCCAGGAGCTTGGGAGGGAACCCTCGATAACGGAGATAGCGGAGGCGATGGGGATGCACCCGGATAAGGTTAGGAAGATAATGAGGATATCGCAGGAGCCGCTCTCCCTCGAGACCCCGATAGGGGATGATGAGGAGACCCACCTCTCGGACTTCATAGAGGACAAGAACGCCATCTCTCCTTCTGCCGTGGCGAACATAGCGATGCTGAGGAGGCAGATAGAGAAGGTGTTGGAGGGGCTTGGGAAGAAGGAGAGGGAGATAGTCAAGCTCAGGTTTGGGATAGGCAGCGATTACCCAAGGACCCTCGAGGAGGTTGGGATGGCGTTCAACATAACAAGGGAGAGGGTGAGGCAGATAGAGGTAAAGGCCATAGAGAGGCTTAAGAATCCGAGCAGGCTCAAAAGCCTCGAGAAATACATGAAGGACCTCTAATCGGAGGATGAGATGATCGTTCGTTTCCTCGGAGGGGTAAGGACCGTTACCGGTTCCCTTTACCTTATAAGCTCCGGAGGAAGGAACATACTCGTCGAGTGTGGGATTTTCCAGGGGCCGAGGGCCCAAACTTACGAAAGGAACCTGAACTTCCAGTTCGATCCATCCACTATAGATGCCCTCCTCCTTTCGCATGCCCATATAGACCATAGCGGTAATATACCGAACCTCGTGAAGAAAGGGTTTAAGGGGAATATCTTCTGCACACATGCCACGAGGGACCTCTGCGCCGCTATGCTCAGGGATAGCGCACATGTCCTCGAGAGCGATGTGAGGTATGTGAATAAAAAGAGGGAGGAGAAGGGGGAGCCGCCCCTACAACCCCTATACACGATCGAGGATGTGGAGAGGTGCATGCCGCAGTTCGTCGGGGTTGGATATGGGAGGTGGATAGAGGTATCGGATGGGATAAGGGCCATGTTCAAGGACGCAGGCCATATCCTCGGATCGGCCATGATCGTGATCGAGGCCGATGGGACCAGGCTCCTCTTCTCGGGGGATATAGGGAGGGCGAAGATGCCGATATTAAAGGATCCGGAGGATCCGGGTCCGGCCGATTTCCTCTTATGCGAGAGCACGTATGGAGGGAGGGTCCATAAGCCATACCAGGAGATGGAAAGGGAGCTGGGGAGGATAGTTGGGGAGACATACGAGGCGGGTGGGAGGGTTGTAATCCCATCCTTCGCCGTTGGGAGGGCTCAGGAACTCGTTTATGCGTTCCATAACTTGTTCGTAAAGGGGGAGCTCCCGGAGATCCCTATATACGTCGATAGCCCGCTTGCGGTCAACGTCACCGAGATATTCAGGTTGCATCCGGAATGTTTCGATGAGGAGACAAGGGGCTTCCTGGCCAAGGGGGATGATCCCTTCGGGTTCTGGAGGATAAACTATATAAGGGATGTAGAGGACTCGAAGAGGTTAAACGAGATGGATGGGCCGATGGTCATAATATCCGCATCCGGCATGTGCGAGTCCGGGAGGATATTACACCATCTGAAGCATTCCATAGGGGATCCGAGGAATACGATAATCATAGTCGGGTATCAGGCCCAGGGGACCCTTGGGAAAAGGCTTGTCGAAAGGGTTCCCGTTGTAAGGATCTTCGGGGAGGAATATGAGCTTAGGGCGAGGGTCGAGGTCCTGAACGGCTTCTCCTCCCATGCCGACAGGCCGGAACTTCTGAGATACATAGCCAGCGTCGCATCGGCATCGAGGGGAGGGCTAAAGGGGCTTTTCATCGTCCATGGCGACGAGGATCAGTCGCAAGCCCTCGCCGATGCAGCATCATCCCTCGGCGTGGATAACATAGCTGTGCCGAGGGTAGGGGAGGAGTTCGATCTCGGATGAGGGAAGCGAATTCGTTCAATCCACAGGATCACGTTATAACCCTTACCAGGCGCTATAAGGATAGCTCTGGGAAGGTCGTGGAGAGGAGGACGAGGTATCTGCCCGTCAGGGCGAGGCTCCAATGGTTCAGGGATCAGTTCCCGATAGAGTCCGGATGGTGCATAAGGACTGAGATAGTATCCTTGAACCAGGAGGAGGCCGTTGTGAAGGCCTCCATAATAGATCCGGATGGGAGGGAGGTTTCCACGGGGCTTAAAAGGGAGACGAAGCAGAGCTGGCCCGATTTCCTTGAGAAGGCGGAGACGGGGGCCATAGGAAGGGCTCTCGCGGCGGCCGGCTTCGGAACGGCATTCGCTGTGGAGTTCGAGGAAGGGGAGAGGGTTGTCGATGCCCCGGTAGATGTAGAACAGGAGGCCCTCGAGGATATAGGGGTTCCGGAGATATCGGAGGAGAGGAGGAGCATAGGGGAGGTGCTGAACGAGGTAATGAGGGAGGCGAGGACGAAGGGGATAAGGCCGAAGGTCCTGAACGACATGGCCCAGGCTCATTTCGGAAAGGGCTTCGGAGGCCAGCTCACGGCGGAAGAGGCTTTAAGGCTCCTCGAGATGATAAGGGAAATGGAAGGGGGATGATCCCGTCGTCCATGGGACGCAGAGGATCCCGAAGCTCGCCCTGAGGTCGATCTACGATGAACCGTGGGTTGGATGTCGGAAGGCCAGGCACTATAAGGGAGGAGAGGGAGAGGATGGAGGAGATCCTCCTCTCCCCAAGGGCGTCCTTCTCTAAAAGGACGAGGGGAAGGATCCATCCCGAGGAGGAATGCCCTATAAGGACCGCCTTCGCCAGGGATAGGGATAGGATAATCCACTCGAAGGCATTTAGGAGGCTGAAACACAAGACACAGGTGTTCATAGCACCGATGGGGGACCATTATAGGACGCGCTTAACCCATACCATAGAGGTCTCACAGATAGCGAGGACGATAGCAAGGGCTTTGAGGCTGAACGAGGATCTGACGGAGGCGATAGCCCTCGGACACGACCTCGGACATACGCCCTTCGGCCATGCTGGCGAGGAGATACTAAACGAACTCCTCCCCGGGGGTTTCAGGCATCCGGAACAGAGCCTTAGGGTTGTCGACCTTATCGAGAAGGACGGGAGAGGCCTGAACCTCACGTTCGAGGTCAGGGATGGGATATTGAACCATTCCGGGAAGAGCCTCGAGACGCTCTTAGGGACGGATATTTCTAAACCCCTTACGCTCGAAGGCGAGGTCGCCAGGATTTCGGATCTCATAGCATATGTCAACCACGACGTGGACGACGCTATAAGGGCCGGGATAATAGATGGGATACCGAGGGCTCTCGAGGAAGTCCTCGGGAGGAGGAATTCCGAAAGGATAAACACGATGGTCGTGGACATCGTCGAGACGAGCCAGGACCTTACGGGCATAAGGATGTCGGAGAGGATCGCATACGCTACCGAGGAGCTTAAGGAATACCTATACGAGAACGTATATACGAAGGAGCCTATACGGAAAGAGGTGGACAAATGCAAGAAGATCTTGGAAGAACTGTTCCATCTCTTCGTAAGGAGGCCGGAGCTCATAACCGCCGATAACATCCCATCGATTCCGGGGGAGCCGATGGAGAGGATGGTTGCGGATTTCATAGCCGGGATGACGGATAGATATGCGATAACCATCTATACGAGGTTTTTCGTCCCATCTCCTTGGATGTCCTTTTAAAGGGGGGATTTCCTTGTCCATAATCGATAAGTTCAGGCTGGATGGGAAGGTGGCCTTTATAACGGGAGGGAGCAAGGGGCTTGGGAAGGCGATGGCTTTGGCCATGGCGGATGCCGGCGCAAACCTTGTCATCGTGAGCAGGCATAGGGATGAGGGGCAGATGGCCCTCGAGGAGATATCCGAGAGGACGGGGGCCAAGGGGATGGCCATCGAGGCGGATGTGAGGATAGGGGAGCAGGTCGAGGGAGCGGTCTCCATGGCGTTGGAGAGGTTCGGGAAGATAGATATACTCGTCACAAGCGCTGGCGTGAACATACGCCATCCGATAGAGGAGTTTCCGGAGGAGGAGTTTAGGGATGTCTTGGACACGAACCTATTCGGGACGTGGATCTGCTGTAAGGTCGTGGGAAGGCATATGATGGAGAGGAGGTATGGGAGGGTCATAACGATTGGATCCATACTAAGCGTTGTATCGATACCGGGGAGGACGGCATATGCTGCGAGCAAAGGAGGGGTATTGCAGCTGACCAGGACCCTTGCCTTGGAATGGGCGCCATACGGGATAACGGTGAACTGCATATGTCCGGGCCCGTTCGTGACGGAGATGAACGAGGCCATATTTAGGGATCCGAAGGTCAGGGATTTCTTCTTGAGCAACATACCCCTTGGGAGGTTCGGGGAGATGGAGGAGATAGGGAGCCTTGCCCTTTTCTTAGCGAGCGACGCATGTCCTTATATGACCGGTGCTGCCATCTTCGTAGATGGGGGATGGACGGCCAGATAGCTTCTTAAAGGAGGGTTCTATATGATCTTCATCATGTTCACCAAGCACCTCATTGGGAAAAGCATCGGGGAGATAATTGGGATACTTAGGGATGTCGGGGTTGAAGGCGCCGACCTCTGTGTTAGGCCTGGATACCCTGTTAACCCGGAGAACGCCCATTCGGCCCTCCCGGCGGCGGCCAGGGATTTCGAAAGGGAAGGGCTTTCGATCCCGCTCGTCACCGCGCCGACCGATTTCACGGATCCGGGGATATCCTATGCGGAAAGGCTTTATGGGGCCTGCGCAGAGTCGGGGGTTGGGCTCTTAAAGATAGGATATTGGAGGGTGGAGGAGGACGGTTACTGGGCAACCCTTGACAGGGTGAGGAGGAAGCTCGATGGGTTCTCTCGCTTAAGCGAGAGGTTTGGCGTTAAGACGTGCATCCACATACATTCCGGAGGGAACATGGGGTTAAATGCCTCCTCTGCCATGGACATGGTCTGCGGGTTCGATCCGAGGTATTTGGGGATTTTCGCCGATACCGGGCATCTCTCCATATCCGGGGAGCCTATAGGGATGGCCCTTGAGATGACGAAGGAATATCTTTCGGCGATAGCCTTCAAGGATCTCGTCAGGGAACGGATCTTAAGGGATGGTAGGAGGGGTTGGCAGGTCAGGGTCGTCCCGATAGGGGAAGGGTATGTGGAATGGCCCGAGGTCTTGAAGGCGATGAGGGAGGTAGGGTTCGATGGTCCCATAAGCTTCCACAGCGAGTATTCCGGATATCCGGTGGAGACGGTGGTCGACATGACCAGGATCGATGTCAGGTTCATAAGGTCGCTAATGGAGGCGTAGAGGTCCTAAGTCAATACAGGTGTGTTTGGTCCTTGACATAGGCGGCGGGATGTTGTATAATAGAAACTTGAAGGCGCCGGGATGGTGGAATTGGCAGACACGTACGTTTGAGGGGCGTATGGAGAAATCCGTGCGGGTTCGAATCCCGCTCCCGGCACCATTCCAGGGCGATTTTTAAATGAGGACATGAGATATAACGTCCGCCGTCTCCCGAAGACGGGGGGTTCTTCTCTTTTCAAGGGCGGACTTTATACCGCATGTCCGATCGCCCTGGCCATCCTCCGGAATACGGGGAGGGACAGGGATGAAGAGGTGGACATGTGGGCTGGTTTTCTTTTTTTCGGCCGCCCTCACCGGGATAGTATCCTTGTATATCTCCAGATCCATGATCCTAAAGGTCTACGTATCCGTCGATGGGAAGGGCCTCCTCGTCAGGACCTGGAGCAGGACGGTAGGGGATCTCCTAAAAGATCTCGACATAGATGTGGGAAGGAGCGACAGGGTTTATCCTCCCCCGGAGAGCATCCTTCGCAACGGATTGGGGATATATGTGGTCAGGGTAGAGGAGAGGATAGAGGTAGTGGAGGAAAGGATTCCGGCTCCCGTTTATAAAAGGGTTCTCCTTTCCTTTACCCCTGGGAATGGAAACAGGGTTCTTAGGGAAGGGGAAGATGGGCTGGCCATCAAGATATACAGGGTTAGGTTTGCACAGGGCAGGGAGATAGGGAGGAGGCTTGAAGGAAGGAAGGTATTGAGGGAGCCGAAGCCGCGCATCGTCCTCTGTTATAAGAGGATAGATGCGGCTCCGTTCATCGAGATGACGGCAACGGCATATAGCCCCGAGGAGGGGTTCGCCGTAACGGCGACCGGGAAGAGGGCGAGGAAAGGGATTGTGGCCGTGGATCCGAGGGTTATCCCTCTTGGGACAAGGCTTTATGTAGAGGGGTATGGGGAGGCCGTTGCGGAGGATACAGGGGGTGCTATAAAGGGAAGGAGGATAGATCTCTGCTTCGAGACGTTGAGGGAGGCGAGATCTTTCGGAAGGAGGAAGGTAAGGGTTTATTTCCTTGGGAAAAAGGAGGATGATGGGAGATGAAGAAGGCGGTTTCGATCTTTTTACCTTTATTGTTGGTTTCGGGATGTTCTATGATCTCCCTCTTCAACCCAAAGTTCGAGAAGACCCTCTATAACCTCGTTCCGAAGCCACAACCCGGTGAGGACGTGAAGGTCATAGAGGACAGGGGAACCTATATCTGCGTTTATACAAAGGGGAACTTCACGGCCGAAATCCGATATCTCACCGATGACTACATAAACTACTATAAATTCCCCAACTACTCCTTCTTCGGGTTTAAATCCATAAATCCATACACTGCTGGGAATATAATCCTCGATCAACCTAAGAGGCATAGGCCAAGGGTGTTCACCAATTTCGAGGTGAAGCTCATCAACAACAATCCAGGCCCGATAGAGATAGATATGCTGGGGATCCACTTGCTGGACGAGTTCGGGACCAAATACGAACCAATACTCCCACACGATATCCCAAGGCTCAGGAACAAAGCCGTTATACCAAGAGGTGCTATGCCCCACGATGTCCAGAGGGATATGATAGGGCTTATAGAACAGACGCAGCTTACCCCGACCTATCAGAAGAGGAGGGTCATGACGCTTCAGAAGAAGAATCCGGCCGCTGGAAAGAACTACGAGGAAGGGATAATGACTTTTCCTCTTGTTAACGAGAACTCCAAGATAGTTAAGTTCGTAATACCAGGTGTTGTGACAGATATGGATCCTGTGACGAGGGCTGTGAGGAAGAAGGAGGACATAGTGATAACGTTCGAGGTCCAGATGAAGAAGATAATGACCACTTTGTCTGAGGAGGAGAAGATGATCGTAGCGAGGTAAGGCATCTCCCACTTCTCAGGCCGAGGCTCCAGGGAGAGGGATCACCTCTCCCTGGATTTTTTATCCTCTTTCCACACAAGGGGTCGATGAGATGGGGCTGATAGGGAGGATAAGGGAGGATATAGAGGTTATCTTCGAGAGGGATCCGGCGGCGAAAGGGGTTCTCGAAATCCTTCTATGTTATCCGGGCTTCCACGCCATAATCATGCACAGGATAGCGCATTGGCTCTATAAGCATCACATCCCATTAATCCCAAGGCTCATATCCCATATATCCCGTTTTCTGACGGGGATAGAGATACACCCCGGGGCGAGGATAGGGAGAAGGTTCTTCATAGATCATGGGATGGGGGTTGTAATAGGGGAGACGGCCGAGATCGGAGATGACGTCCTCATATACCAGGGCGTTACCCTCGGCGGGACCGGGAAGGAGAAGGGGAAGAGACATCCGACGATTGGGAACAGGGTGGTCATAGGGGCTGGCGCCGTAGTCCTCGGCCCTATAACGATAGGGGACGATTCGAGGATAGGGGCTGGCTCCGTCGTGGTCAACTCCGTCCCCCCAGGCTCTACCGTCGTCGGGGTTCCGGGAAGGGTTATAAAGCAGAACGGGGTTCGATTAAGGGATCCCTTAGAGCACGGGAAGCTTCCAGACCCGGTGGTGGAAGTGCTCAGGGATTTAATTAACAGGATAGAGGAGCTCGAAGAGAAGGTTAAGGAACTCGAGGAGGAAAGGAAGAAGGAAGAGGTTAGGGAATAATAAAGATGTTCGATGCGGAGATATTCTCCATAGGAACGGAGATCCTAATGGGGAGGATAATGGATACGAACTCCCCTTGGCTTGCCTCGAACATCCTCGGCATTGGCGGCGAGATAAGGAGGATAACGATCCTCCCGGATGCTATCGAGGAGGTCTCCTCGGCGATAAGGGAAGCTATAAGGAGAGGGCCTATGTTCCTCATCACAACGGGAGGCCTTGGCCCAACCCCGGACGATATAACCGTGGATGCCATTTGCTCCGCCCTGAGGATCGGGAAATCCCTACATGAACCGACGCTGGAAACGTTCATGGAGAGGAGGGGGATAGGGAGGGACCAGGTAACCCAATCCATGCTTAAGATGGCCACGGTGCCAGAGGGTGCAGAGGTCCTTCTGAATCCCGTTGGATGGGCACCGTGTATAAAGATAAGGGCTGGGAAGACGACGATATTCTCAATGCCAGGTCCTCCGAGGGAGATGAAGGCTATATTTCGAGAGCACATAATGCCGTTCCTCCTATCCCTTAACATGGGGAAGAGGATGGTGAGAAGGGCATTCGTCCATATGTTCGAGTCCGAGATATCCCCTATAATGGAGGAGATAATGAGCTCGTTCCCCGGAACATACCTCAAAGCATATGTCTCCTTGAGGGGGTCTCACGATGAGCCGCTCCCCGTGGATATAGTGGTCTCAGGGGATGACGAAGAGGAAACCCGGAGGAAGATGGAGGAGGTCATCGAAAAGCTCAAGGAGATGGTTCAGGGGAAGGGGAAGAGGATCGAGGTGGAGCATGGATGATGAACCTGTCTATCACCTCCCCCCTTATGTCCTTAGCCGTTAGGGTCAATAGATCCTCCTTTACCTCTACAACGCAGTAATGATATGACCGAGAGCTGACCTGGACGAACTCCTCGCGTTTTGGGGTGTATAACGGTGCCCCGCCTCCCCCAGTCGTTATGTATATTACCCCATCTATAGCCGCCGTTCTCTGGTAGAAGTGGTTGTGGCCCGCGAACACCATCTGGACTTCATATTTGGAGAACATCGGATGGAGTCTGTTCCTTAGCTTTAGGTCGGCCTTATGGCCACCGGATGGGAAGAGCGGGGAATGCATCACGACGAACTTCCATTTGGTATGGGCTTCCTTCAACTTCCTCTCGAGCCATCTCTCCTGCTCGGGCGTATCCCAACCCCAATAGTCCAGGAAGATGAAGGTTGCGTTCCCATAGGTAAAGCAATACCAAGGCTTGTCCTCGGGGAGGAGGAAGAAGATAGAGAATAGCCTTCCGGTCTTCGTCTCGTGGTTCCCCCTACATGGATAGAAGGGGGCGTTCCTCAGCATCTCGGCAGCCGGTTCGAAGAACTCCTTTCCCCATCTGTCGTATTTCGAGCCATCGCTCACGAGATCCCCGGTATGGATGACGAAGTCCGGCTTCTCCTTCGCTATGAGCGATGCTATCGCACCGTGCCTTTTAGGGTAGCCCCTCGAATCCCCATACACCACGAATTTGAAATGCCCCGGGTTCTGGAGAGGGGCGGTTTTGAAACTCCCTTCCGCCGTATCCCTTCCGGATATGACCTTGTATCTATACCTTTCCCCTGGCCTAAGCCCCCTTATTTCGATCTCGTGGAGGAGGGAAGGGCGATCTTCCTCCTTTGTCATCTCGAAGCCTTTGACCCCATACTGGACCATTCCTTTTTCCTTCTCGTCGCTTTCCCACATCACCGTTATGGAATATGGAGTAACTTTAACTAAGTATGGCCCGTTGAGTATGGCACAATTCGCCGAAGCACTGATGGATAAAAGGGCAAGGGCTATAAATGCGGATATCCACAGCTTCCCTTTATCTCCCAAGCTTCTCCTTCGCCTCCTTATGGGATGGATCGATCTCCAACGCCTTTTCCCATTCCATCCTTGCCTCCTTCCTCATCCCCTTTGAATAATACGCCAGGCCGAGCAGGTATCTTAAGTCCGGGTCTTTGCGCCAGATGGAAGCGGATTCCCTAAGTAGCGAGATGGCCTCATCGACCCTTCCTATCGCAAGGAGCGCCTTGCCCAACTCCTTCCTCAAGGATGGATCGGAAGGATTTGCCTTAACCGCCTCCCACATGTTCTCGAGATATCCATCCGGCCCTTGGATCTTCCCCTGTTTTGCCCTTAGGACCGCCATATTCCTCCTCGCCGATGGATAACCTGGGTTTATGCCGATTGCCTCCTTTAAAAACCTCTCGGCATCCTCGAGCTTTCCCATCTCAAGATATGCGGCCCCGATATTTGAGAGCAACACCTCCGACCTCTCCCCGGCCTTCATCGCCATCTCATACCAGCGTATGGCCTCCTCGAACCTCCCCTTCCTGTGCATGGCCAACCCTATGTTCGTCATCGCCTGGGCGAAGCCGGGATCCAATTCGAGCGCTTTCCTAAACTCCTCGATGGCCCCGTCGAGATCCCCGGATGCGAGGAGTCCGAGCCCGAGATCCCTCCTGTATATTGGGTTGTCCTCTATTTCGGCCTTCTCCCTCGGGGCCACCACAAGACACCAGTTATCGAAGGGCTTCCATATTTCGAGGAATTCGTCCACTGGTATCATGTATCCCTTTTTTATCCCGGGATCCTCCGTTATGAACACGTCAACCCCCATGGATCTCCCGAAGCCCGATACAACCCTGGCATGGGGTATGTTCCTGCCCCGTCCCATCATCTGCGCGACTATGACCGGTATCCCCATGGATATCTTTTCCTTCAGGAACTCCACGTCCCCCTTCTTAGAATACGCGATATATCTCCCCCTTTTCTTGAAGTAGAGCAGCGCAAGGCCGTTATCCATCCCCTTCCCGGGGGATATCCCGACCTCCTTCCCTATCTCGATCTGATCCACCTCCTCTCCCCAATACCTGAGGACCATGGCTATGGATGCCGGACCGCAGAACTCCTTGGCTCCCCTTACATAGGGGATTTCCAGCCTAACTGCCGATCCCGGGTCTATGTTCGTCGAGAGCTCTACCTCCCTTTTCCTCTCCGGATCCTGGTCCCATGAGCTCGAAACCCTCATCATATCCTCGATCATGTCGAGCTGATAGTAGAGCTCCGCGAGGTTCTTCCGGACGGATGGATCGTTTGGGTTTATCCTGTATGCCTCCTCGAAATGGGCCTTCGCCCTATCTATATCCCCCATCGTTACGAGGAGATATCCGAGGTTTGTGTGGGCGATCCAATTCCTTGGATCCATCTCTATGACCTTTTCGAGGGAGCTCCTTGCCCCTTCGAAATCCTCGCAGAATATCTGGGCTACGGCGAGGTCGGAGAGGATCAGGGTATCGTTCGGGGATAGGGAATATGCCATCTCCAGGTATTTCCTCGCCTCTTCCACTTCCCCAAGCCTTCTAAAGGCGTTTCCGAGCCTCCTTAGGATATCGGGGTCATCGGGCTTCCTCTTCAATGCCTCCTTGAAATACCCGACGGCTTCCTCGTCCCTTCCCTCTATAGAACACGCTATCCCAAGCCCGTAATATCCTCCGTAGAAGCTTCTATCGAGTTCTATCGCCTTTATGAACCTCTCCCTCGCCTCCTCGTTTTTCCCCTCCCTCCCCAGTTCCATCCCCTCCTCGAAAAGCGAGATGGCTCCGGTTCTATTGTAGAACACAGCACATCCGCAGAGGGACGAGGTGAGGATGGCCAAGGCTATGGCGAACCATCCCGAGCGATCCATGGCCGGTTTTCATCCCCTTCCCCGATACGAGCGAAGGATCTCCTCGACCCTTCCGAAGAACCCCTCGAGCTCATCCACGCTTTCCCCAGAGCTATCCTTAAGGGTCATCATCAGGATCCATCTTCCGGCGTCCTCCATCGCCTGCCACGTCCCACGCGCCTGTGCGAGAAGGAATCTATCGTCGAACTTTCCGAAGATCACGGGTTTATGGGACATAGCCACGATCCTCAAGCTTACGAGCTCATAAGGGCCATCCGTCTCGCTCTGTTCCGTGGAGTGATAATCGCTGGGCCCAACCCTTACCTTCCCCCTGATATGAAGGGCTTTATTAGCTATTTCGAGCTTCGCCTTCTTTAAGGCCGCCCCGATCCTATCGTCCATGTATCCGTTGTAGGTAAGGTCGAGGTATCCGAGAACCCCCTTCTTCTTAGCGGCTATAAGGGATGCGGCGAATACGGATGGGGCGTCCTCTCTCGATCCCCCGATCTCCCTTAAGACCTCCTCCATCTCCCCTATCCCGATCAGCCCTTTTTCTACGAGGGAGTTATAGAACAGGGTGAGCCCTCCGAAACAGGCCTTATAATCCGTCTTCGGAATCGGGAACGGGTCCTCGCTCTCCCTGAGACGTCTTGCATATGCCTTGTATGCCTCCACCGCCGGTTGTCCTGCGAACGGTATATCCTGGAGGTATCCGAAGGTCACCACGGAGAGCTTGGCCTTGGCGAAGAAGGATCCGAGGATCCTCATCTCATCCTCCCAGCCGTATCCATCCCCCATGTCGAGGAGAAGGACCGGATGGCCCTTCGACCTCAACCTGTCTTCCTCCTCCTTCCCCAGTCCGGACTTCCCACCAACCCTTACGTTGAGGAATATCACATCCTCGCCGTATATCTCGGGATCCGCCGGCTCTCCATAGAAGACCAGGAACCCCTTTCCCCCTTTCCCAAGGCTTTCCTCCACAAGCTGCTCGAACCAGGGGGCGAGCGCCATCCACCTATCCGGGAGGAAGAGGACGAGCTTGTTCCTGCCTTCCTCTTCCACCTTCCTATGAACAAAAGCGCCGAGGGCTATGAAAGGATCGGACTTGACGAACTCCATCCTATCGTCGCGGTCCATCCTCCTATATATCCCGTAATCTTGTTGGATCCCTGAGAACGTCCTCCTTAGCCCATCGGCTATATCCTTTCCCGTTGCCCCGAGCATGAAGGCCAAAGGCCTTATGAAGACCCTCGTTGTCGGGGCGCTCATCCTTCCAGATGTATGGTTTTCGCCATCGAGTTGTAGGGGGATCATCCTCGACCCCCTCCCTTTGGCGAAGGCATCGAGGAAGGAACCGGGGATGGTCATCACCTGTATGTGGGCTTCGGGCTTCCGAACGCCTGCCTCCTCCATCATGCTGCTGAACCATTCCAGATGGGTTATGGGCTCCTCCGACGTCATACCGAAGGCAACCCCTATCATCATCGTCCCTTTAAGGAGTTCCTGGATCGATTCGGAGATCCTCTCCCCGATCTCTATCCCTTCCTTTTCGGCTATCCTGAGGAGGATGTCGGAGAGGAATTGCGGATCCGTGTTATCACAAGGGAATATCGAGCCTCCCGGAGAATCCAGGAGCCCCATCCTTTTCATCGTGTATATGGTCTGGACCGATCCGCCCATCCCAGCCCATATTACGTTCCTTATCCCTTCCTTTAGGATCTCCTCGACGTATCCTGCCTCCTCCGTGAACCACGATGGGTTCTCGAGGGCTATTTCCACCCCGTCTACCCAATCGAGCTTGACATCTCCGGATTCCTTAGCCAATTCCGCCATCTTCCCCCGCCTTTCCAAAAGCTGCCCCAGTATATCTTCCTCAGCGAGGCGTCCGACGATCTCCTCCACCCCATATATGCCCTCTATCCTCATATCCTTCCCTCCTTTCCCGTTTGGATCCGGGTTGGCGCTTTATTTGCTCATTATACCAAAAAGGCAAGATAAGCGCAACCGAGGATGCGCTCTTGACCGGCCGGGGGAAGAGGTGATATAATTTCAAGCATGGAAGGAGGTGGAATAGGGCATGCCGATATTCGAGTTCAGATGCAAAGGATGCGGGGAGGAGTTCGAGCTCCTCATCGGACCTTCGGGTGAGGAGAGGAGGTGTCCATCCTGCGGGTCTGAGGATATAGAGAAGCTCATCTCGACGTTTTCGGCCACCTCTTCCTCGGAGAGCGGGGAGACGAGGTCCATAGGAGGGGGGAGCTTGTGCTCCGGTTGTCAGGCCACGAGCTGTGCGAGCTGCAGCATAAGGTAGATTTGGAAAGGAGATGGGGAGATGAGGAGCGATCTCATAAAGAGGGGGGTGGATAGGGCTCCGCATAGGGGGCTTTTGAAGGCATGTGGCCTTAGGGATGAGGATATGGATAAGCCCTTCATAGGGGTTGTCAATTCCTTCGTCGAGATAATCCCCGGCCATGTTCACCTCCAGGATTTCGGGAAGATAGCCAAGGAGGCCATAAGGGAAGCGGGGGCTGTCCCCTTCGAGTTTAACACCATAGGCGTTGACGATGGAATAGCGATGGGTCACATAGGGATGAGGTATTCCCTTCCGAGCAGGGAGCTCATAGCCGATTCCATAGAGGTTATGGCGATGGCCCATCAGTTCGACGGCCTTCTCTTCATAACCAACTGCGATAAGATCGTCCCGGGGATGCTCATGGCGGCCGTCAGGCTCGATATCCCCTCGATCATCGTAAGCGGGGGTCCAATGTTGGCGGGGAGGGATCCGGATGGGAATCCAATAGACCTGATATCGATATTCGAGGGGGTTGGGGCGTTCAAGGCGGGCCTTATAACGGAGGAGGATCTTAAGCTCCTGGAGGACCTCGCATGCCCCGGCTATGGGTCATGTGCCGGGCTTTTCACCGCGAACTCCATGAACTGCGCGTGCGAGGCCCTTGGGATATCCCTTCCCGGGAACGGGACCATACCGGCCGTTTCGGAGAGGAGGAGGGAGCTCGTCAGGGCCGCCGGGAGGAAGATAGTGGAGCTGGTTAAGGCCTCCCTCAAGCCAAGGGATATAATAACGAGGGAGGCCATAGACAACGCATTTGCCTTGGACATGGCCATGGGAGGGTCCACCAATACCATACTCCACCTAATGGCCCTGGCATCCGAAGCCGGCATAGATTATCCGCTTTCCAGGATAAACGAGATAGCCCAGAGGATCCCGCATATATGTAAGGTCAGCCCGGCATCGAAGGTCCATATGGAGGATGTGGACAGGGCTGGGGGTGTAAGCGCGATATTGAAGGAGATATCGAAGATCGACGGAGCGCTCGCCCTCGACAGGATAACCGTGACGTTGAGGACGCTTGGTGAGAACATAGCGGATGCGAGGATAGAGGATCCGGAGGTCATAAGGCCTGTTGAGAACCCATACAGCCAGAAGGGAGGGCTTGCCGTGCTCTTCGGAAACCTCGCGCCGGAGGGGGCTGTGTTGAAGACAGGCGCTGTGGATCCCGATATAAAGGGGCATAGGGGGCCGGCGGTCGTGTTCGATTCGGAAAGGGAGGCATTGGATGGGATATCCAACGGCAGGGTGAAGGCAGGGGATGTGGTGGTGATAAGGTATGAGGGGCCGAAAGGGGGTCCCGGAATGCCCGAGATGTTATCCCCAACATCTATGATAGCGGGGATGGGTTTGGGAAGGAGCGTAGCGCTCATAACGGATGGGAGGTTCTCGGGAGGGACAAGGGGCATATGCATAGGCCATATATCCCCGGAGGCGGCCGATGGCGGCCCGATAGCCTTGATAAGGGATGGGGATTTGATAAGCATAGATATAGAGGCGGGCAGGATAGATGTCGAGATAACCGAGGAGGAGATGAAGAGGAGGAGGGAGGAATGGAGGCCTCCGGAGCCGAAAATAAAGGGAGGATATCTCGAACGCTATGCGTTTTTCGTCTCCTCCGCAAGCAAAGGGGCCGTAATGAGGAGGGTTTAGGGATGGACAGGACCGATAGGGAGCTTCTTTCGCAATTCGTGACGGATTTGGATGGCAACGTTTTCGCCATAAGGAACCTGCCGGAGGAGGTGATAGCGGTCCTATTCGCATATTACAGCCGAAGCCTCGTTGGCCTGAGGGAGAACCTCCTGAAGTTCTTGAAAGAGGACATCCTCAGGAAGGGGGATTTGGAAGGGGGGGTATTGAGGGAAGTAGAGGAGAGGGCGAGTAGGTTCCATGAGAGATGGGTCCTCGGATACGGCCATTCCTCGATAGCGGAGCACTCCGTGGCGCATATCGCAGTCGAGAAGGTATCCATACTCCTTACCAAGATCTTGGAGGACACGAGGCTCGCATCCTATACCGAGAAGTCGACCAGATACGTCGTATTCGATGTGGATGGGTTCTACAGGCCAAAGGAGATAATGGAATCGGGATACGGATCGGAATACGAGGACCTCATGAGGTCCCTCATGGGCTTTTACCTCTCTTCCTTCGATCCAGTTATGGAGATGCTTAAGGGGAGGGTGGAGAGGGAGGAGGGGATCTCGGAGACCGCCTACGAATCCATCTTAAGGGCCAAGGCATGTGATATCCTGAGGTATATCCTTCCCGCTTCCACATTGACGAACGTCGGGATCACGATAAATGCGAGGTCCCTCGAGCATATGGTGAGGAAGCTCCTCTCCTACCCCCTTTCCGAGGCGAGGGAGATAGGGGGTTCTATAAAGAGGGAGGCTTTGAAGGTCATCCCGACGCTTATAAGGTATGCCGACGAGAACCCATACATGGTGGAGACGGAGGATGCGATGATGTGTCTTTCGGGGAGGCTTTCCCTTTCACAGCCTCCCGCTTCCAGCCCGTCCTCTAACTCCGTCAGGCTTCTCCTCTGGCCTGAGGACGCCGAGGAACGGCTCGTCGCATCGATCCTCTACCAATATAGCCATCTGCCGTTCGATGCCCTCCTAAAGAAGGCGGCCGAGTTGGGGCCGGAAGGAAGAAAGGAGGTTTTAGACGAATACCTCAAGCGCAGAGGCCCTCACGATAGGCCCCTTAGGGCCCTCGAACATATCTACTATACGTTCGAGATCCTCGTTGATTTCGGGGCATACCGCGATATCCAAAGGCATAGGATGGCTACGCAGACAAGGCAGCTCCTCACGCCATACCATGGCTATGAGATCCCGGAGGAGATAGAGGAGATAGGATTTCGGGGGAAATACGAGGAGCTTATGGGGAGGGCCGCTTCCCTCTTCGAGAGGCTTCGTCCTCTGTCGCCATATGCCGCTCAATATGTCCTTCCCTTATGTTTCAGGGTGAGGGAGCTCGTGACATGGAATCTCAGGGAAGTTCATCATTTCGTCTCGCTAAGGTCGAGGAAGGAGGGGCATAGGTCTTATAGGAGGGTAGCACAGGAGGTTTACAGGGAGTTGGAGAGGGTCCATCCGCTCCTCGCCAGATACATAACGGTGGATTTGGCCCCTTGAATCCCTTCTTGACAAAAGGGGGTTAAGCCCTTTGGAGGATCTATTCGAGAGGGTGGAGGAGGCCGCTATCGAGATCCTCGAGGGGATTGGAATAGCGGTGGGGGAAGAGGAGCTCATGGAGATGGCCATTTCCTCGGGGTTCAAGGAGAGGGAAGGGAGGGTTGTCTTAGAAAGATCCGTTGTGAGAAGGTTCATCGAGGGGGCGAGGGAGGAGGTCGAGGAGAAGCGGGAAGAAGGGATGGGGTCTGGGATCTCCCTCGGTATAAACCCCTATCCCACCAATTACCTCTCCGTCGAGGCCGACGAGATACTCCCCATGACAACCGAAAGGCTTGTGGAATCGGTTAAACTCGTGGACTCCTTCGCCGAGGAGGGGCTTAAGCCCGGAGCGCCGGGATGTCCTGTCGATGTTCCTCCTCCACTCCAGCCTTTGCAACAGTATAGGATAGCTGCGACCTATTCAAGGCATGGCAGATATCCCGTGGAGCCGAGGAACCTCTTTGCGCTTCCCTACCTCATGGAGATGGCGGAGCTCCTGGGCCATCCTATAAGATCCCTTCCTGTATACGTCTTCAGCCCCTTAAACCTCTCCGGCGAATCCTTGAAGTGCGTTCTTAGGGCGAGGGGATCCATTTCCTCCGTATCTGTTTCGAGCATGCCATCGGTTGGCTCGACCGCCCCTATAAGGATAGGGGATGCCCTCGCCATGGCCCTTGCGGAAGTCGTAGGTTCTGCCCTTCTTATCCATGAGGTGCTGGGGATAGATGTATATTGGAGCGTCGGCATATTCCCATGCGACTTGAGAAGCATGGCCATGAGCTTCGGATCTCCGGAATATATCCTCTTCCAGATCCTATCATCCCAGCTCGACGCATATATGCACGGAAGGAAGTGGATGGGGATAAGGGATGGGGTGATCATGACGGATGCGAAGCTTCCCGGATCGCAATCCTGCTCCGAGAAGATGGCCCAGATCTTTTCCTTCTTCACGTTCGGGGCGAGGTATCTAAGCGGCGCGGGGACCTTATCCCTGGACGAGGTCTTCAGCCCCGAACAGCTTGTATACGACCTCGAGATGAGGGATCACGTTGTAAGGATCGTGGATGGGCTGGAATTGGATTGCGATCCGCGGAGGGCGAGGGAAGAGGTTTTGGAGGGGATAAGGTTTGGGAGTTTCGCATCCCTCGATAGCACCAATATGCTATACAAATCCATCTATTGGCGTCCCAGGGCTTTCCGCAGAGGGTTTTTGAGGAGTTGGATCGGAGCAGGCTCGAGGACGGAAAGGGATAGGGCGAAGGATATGGTGAGGGAGAGGATGAGATCGCATAGATATATCCTCGAGCCCGAGCTTGTGGAGGGGCTGGATAGGATATATAGGAAAGCGGAGGCAGAATTACGAAACCACGGAACTTAGCCCCTCTTCCCTCCGTCTATACAAGCGGAGATCCAAATGTTGTGTTAAAGGTGCATAAAACTTAGGGCAAAAGATTTAAGGAGGTGGAAGGATGAGGAGAAGATATCGGATGTCGAAAGTTCGGGTCGCGGATCGGGATGAAAGGTCCGAGGTTCGATCCATCAGGGACGAGAGGGGGTTTACCCTGATCGAGCTGATGGTGGTCATAGTGATCCTCGGGATATTAGCCGCCGCGATCGTCCCCAGGTTCTTTGGAAGGACGGAGGAGGCGAGGAGGGCCACGGCGAAAAGCGATATAGAGGCTATAGGGATGGCCCTCGATGCATATGAGGTCGATAACGGGATGTATCCGACGACGGAACAGGGGCTTCAAGCCCTCATAGAGCCTCCAACCACTCCTCCTATCCCGACGAACTGGAAGGGGCCGTATCTCAAGAAAGCCAAGATCCCCAGGGATCCATGGGGCAACGAGTATATCTACATATGCCCTGGGATACATAACCCCAGAAGCTACGACCTCTTCTCCTACGGAAAGGACGGGAAAGAGGGAGGGGAAGGGGACGACGCCGATATAACGAATTGGGAGTAAGGATGCTTTTCAAAGACATGGGATACAAAGGACGTGGATACACACTCCTCGAGTTGATGGCGGTTATGGCGATAATCTTCATAACATCCGCCCTCGTCGTCCCATTCCTGAGGGGGTTCTCCGAGAACGGCAAGCTCAAGGCGGCCGTGAGGGCGTTCGTCTCGACCCTGAATTACGCCAGGGGACAAGCTATAAGCTCTGGGCTTAAACATAGGGTTTATATAGATACATCGCTAAACGGATATTGGGTAGCTGTCGAGGAGGACCCGCAGGAGTCGCCGGGAGAATACACGCCTCTGGAGGGCAGGATGGGGGTTCCGAAGGAATTCCCAAGGGGGATCATCGTATCCGCCATGGGGACCCCGAGAGGTGAGAACGCATCGGCCCAGGATTACATAGAGTTTTCCCCGAAGGGGACGGGGGAGGAGGCATGGGTCCACATAACGAACGGGGATAAGGTCTATACCGTGTCCGTAAGCCCATCCACAGGAAGGGCGAAGCTTTTGGAGGGGGAGTTGGTCCCACAACATAAGATAGAAGCCAGCGAAGCGACGTTGGGGGAGATATGATGTCACGGGTTCGGATCTCCAAGGGAGAGGGAGGCTTCAGCATCCTCGAGGCGTTGATCGCCGTCTCGATACTCTCGATAGGGATCGTAGGCATTTTGCAGGCCTACGGACAGGGCTTGAGGAGCAGCAGGATGAGCAGGGACAGGCTTGTGGCCATATCGCTCGCACAACAGAAGATGGCGGAGTTCGAGGCAGACCCCTCTTCCTTATCCTCCGGGATACAGGAGGGGGATTTCGGAGAGGAGTTCAGGGATTACAGATGGGAGGCGGATGTAGAGAAGGGTTCCGTCGACGGCCTATATCATGTGACGATTAGGGTGATATGGGGTCTGGGCGGCCAGGAAAACAGTTGGGAGATGAGCGCATACATGGTCAACCTATCCGAAATAGCCCAGCCTTCCAGGACGGGTCAGGGAACGAGCGCCACAGGGGGTGGAAGATGAGGGCATTCCTGTTTCGAGGGATTATCTCCTCACAAAGGGGGCTTACGCTCCTCCAGCTCATGGTCGCCGTCGTCATATCGTCGCTCGTCGCCGTTGGAATCCACGGAACGTTCAGGGCCGGGATGAACGCATGGAGGACGACGGAGGCGATGGCGGAGCTTTATCAGGAGGCGAGGGTCGTCCTCGAGAGGATGTCCTTGGAGATAAGATCGGCCTTCATCTGCGACGACGGGAATATAAAGTTCATAGGAATGGACAGGACGGATGGGGAGATGAGCTCCGATGCCCTGTTCTTCGTCTCCACCGTCAACAGCTACGATGAGACCGAATCGTATGGGGATCTTTGTGAGGTGGGGTATTTCCTCTATGAGGATCCGGATACCGGGATAAGGGGGTTGTGGAGGAGGGTTCAGGCCCCTCCTGACGACGATCCGATATACGGCGGAACGATGGAGGAGCTCGCTCCATGGGTTACACAGCTCTCCTTCAGGTATTTCGACGGAAGCGATTGGGTGGATTCATGGGATTCATCGGTTCGAAGGTCTTTGCCAATTATGGTGGAGATCTCTATCCTCCTCGAAACTCCGGAAGGCGATACCCTCGGGGCCGTGACAACGGTATACATACCCAACAGAGCCACCCCATCCGCCCAGGAGGGGGCAGGGACGCAGGGGCCGTCAGGGAGATGATAGACATGTCAGCGGGGTTAAAGAGGGGATCGACATTTCGGGGGGAGAGCGGGGTTGCCGTTATACTCGTCCTCGTCGTCATGGCGCTCCTCTCCACCATAGGCCTCGAGCTCGCAAGGACCGTTAGATCGGAGTTAAAGCTGATGACCGGCTATGTGGAGGATGTAAAGGCATTCTGGCTTGCGAAGTCCGGGGTTAACAAGGCGATAGCCGTGTTAGCACTTGACGATAGGAGCGTGGACTCCCTCAAAGACCAGTGGGCCGAGGACCTATCGGAGGAGATGGAGGACGGGAGCTTCTCCATAAATCTCAGCGACGAGGCTTCCAAGATAAACCTGAACACGGCGGATAGGGAGCTTATATATAAGCTGCTTTCGAAGGCCGGGCTCGAGGAATCTACCGCTAACTCCATATCGCAGGAGATAATACAAAGGAGGTCTCAGAAGCCCTTTAGAACCATCTACGAGATCCTGACGATAGAGGGCATGGACGAGAATACGTTCTATGGGAACGGGGAGAACCCGGGGCTTGCGGACCTGATAACGGTATGGTCATACGATGAAAACGTGGATGCGGAGGGTAGGAACAGGACGAACATAAACACGGCTTCCGCCGCCACTCTGGATTCGGACCTCGGCGAGTATATAACCCGTGGCGAGGCACAGGCCATAGTCGATTACAGGAGGAACAGGCAGTTCCAATCCATAGGGGAGCTCATGGACGTTCCGGCCTTAACACAACAGCAGCTGAACAGCATAAGGGATAGGATAACGGTGTCCGATGAGCAGGGAGGCCAACAACAGCAACAAAAGAGGCTGAACATAAACACGGCGACCGTCCAGCAGCTCGTAAGCGTTTTGGGCTTGGATCCGGGAATAGCGCAGGATATCGTGGATTATAGGGAGAGAAACGGCCCCTTCCGCCGGGTGGAGGACCTCCTAAACGTGAGGGTTGTGACGAGGGAGAAGATGAAGAGGATAGCGGATAGGGTTACCACGAGCTCCGAACGGATGATAAGGGGGCTCCTGAACGTGAACACGTCCTCCTCCTCCCTCCTCGGGCTTCTTCCCGGCATGAACGAGGAGGTGGCCAGGGCTATAGTCGATAGGAGGGATTCCCAAGGACCTTTCAGGAACCTCGGCGACCTTCTCGACGTCAATGTTGTGACAGACGATATATTCAGGAGGATCGCCCCTTACCTCACCACAAGGTCGGGGCAGTTCAGGATAGAGTCGACCGGGACCGTAGAAAGGGGCGAGAGGACGTTCTCGAAGAAGGTCATGGCGGTCCTGTCCAGGGTTGGAGGGATAAGGGTTATATACTGGAAGGAAAGGTTCTGATCTCCTTGTGTTCGTATGGGAGGATGGAGGAGAGGTGCTTAGGAAAAGGTATTTAGGGATCGATTTCGGGAACGAAGGGGTTCGCGTTGCCCTTGTCTCCTCGTTTTTGAGGAGGAGGAAGCTCGAGGGGCTCGGTTTTGCCCCATACATCCAGGTGGAAGGGATGAAGGATGGGGATACAAAGGTGGAAGCCCTTAGGAAGGCCCTGGAGATGGCGGGTCCTAACGGGTTCAAGGGCGCGAAGGTGGTGGTCTCCATTCCCCTAAGCGATGTGTTTATGAAGGAAATAAAGCTTCCTAAGACATCGAGATCGCAGCAGAGGAGGATGCTCGAGCTTGGGGAGATAGGGAGGCATGTCCCTATGGATGTGAACGAGATCCTCTTCTCATTCTACCCCGTTGGGGATATGAGGGGGAAGGATGTATCCGTTCTACTGGTTGCCGCGAGGAAGGACGTTGTGGATAAATATGTTGGCTGCGTCAGGGCCGTGGGTTTAAATCCGGATATAGTTACGTCGAAGGCCATGGGGATAATCGAGTGGCATGGCCGTATCAAGGGCGGTCCCCAAGCCCCGGTGGCGATCGTCGAGCCCGATGGGGATCTCATGGACATGGTGGTGGTGAGAGGAAGGTCCGTCGTCCTTAAGAGGACGATCCCTTTAGGGGATGAGGATGTTTTAAGGGATGAGCTTGGCATTTCCTTCGGCTACCTCGAGAGGGAAGGGCTTAGCCCCAAGGCCATATACATCCTCGGACCTCATGGAGGGCCTCTGGAGGGGATCCTACCGCAGATATCCGATGCGCTCCTCCTCTCCCCTATTGGATGGCCCTTCGTTAAGGATGGGAAGGATGAAGAAGGGTTACGGTGGGTTGGGACGATAGGACTCGCCCTGCTCGGAGAGAAGCCCTCCTCGAAGGTGGCAAACCTCGTGGAGAGGGTGAAAGAGGGGAAGAGGACGAGGACTATCGCCATATTCCTCGTGGGACTCTACCTCCTTGCAAACATCTGGGGCTATGTTGAGATGAATGGGAGGATAGAGGGGAAAAGAAGGAGGTTATCGGCCCTTAATAGGGAATATAAGGCCCTGGAGCCGACGTTCATAGCGCTTTCGGGATCGAACTCCCAAATGGGTAGCTCGCAGATCGGAACGACGAGATATGGGGCGGTATGGCTTAGGATACTCCTCGAGCTGAGCAAATTGGCCCCAAGAGGGGTCTGGTTGACGGATATATCGATGGAGAAGGAGAAGGGCATATCGGTAAGGGGGAGGGCGCTCGACGAGCCATCGCTGACGAGTTTCCTGGAGGCGCTGGGGAGTTCGAAGATAATAAGGGATGTGGAGCTCAAGTTCGCCGGACAAGGTTTAGCGGAGGGGAAACAGGTGGTCGACTTCCAGATAACATTTGTGGCCGAGGGGATGGAGAGGAAAGCCGTTGGGACGATCCAGAGGGGATCCATGGAGGAGATGTTGAGATGAGGCAGTTGGAGAGGAGGGAGAGGTTCGCGATCTCGGTCGCCTTGGTGCTCGCCGCCATATTCGCATCCTACTCCCTCCTGTTCGAGCCGAGGATAAAGATGATGAGGGAGCTCGAAAGGGATATAGAGAGGATGGAGAAAAAGGTGGAACTCGCCAAGAAGGTCGTCTCCGAGAGGAACAGATACATGGATATCGGCGGGATGAAGGAGAGCGAGATAATGGCGAAGGTTCTGGCGGAGATACAGAGGATAGCGAAAAGGAGCGGGGCGGAACTCGTATCCATGAAGCCTTCTAAAAGGAAAGCGAAGGAGTCCGGAAGGGAGGGAAGGGGTATGATAGTGGGAATGAAGACGGATCTCAAGGGCTTGATCTCGCTAATATACGGGATCCAGACATCCAGGATCGGGATGGATGTGGAGAGGCTGAACATAGTTTCTGGAACCCCTCCCTCTAAACTTCAGGTGGATATGGTTCTAAGCTTCTGAAGAGGGGGGATATGAGGATGAGGGTTAAGGAGATAGCGAGGAGGAAGGAAGCGTGGATGGGTTTAGCTGTAGTTGTCGCCCTTGCAGGCCTGGTCATCTCGAGGATGACCCCTTCGACCGAGGTGGCGAAGGGAAATCGGAACCATACCGGGGTGGCGGTGGAGAGGAAGGGGGAGGAGATCTACAGGCTTGGGAGTCCGGGGGATTACTCATACATATCTTCCAGGGATCTCTTCAGGCCCCTTGTGGAGCCTCCGAAACAGGAACCCCCTAAGGTCCAGGAACCGAAGAAGAAGGAAGAGGAGAAACCGAAGCCTTCTCCACCAGATCCCACGTCGGATCTGATCCTTACCGGCATAATAAACATGTCGGATGGGAAAAGGGCGATAATAGAAAACAGACAAGGGACGGAAGGCCATTACGTCCGGGAAGGGGAAATGGTGCGCGGCATGAAGGTGCTGGAGATAGGGGAGAACTACGTAGCCCTTGAAAAGAGCGATGGGAGCAGGGCCGAGCTCAGGCTCGGCGCAGGACAGAAGGTGGTTAAGGCCGAATCCCAGGCCCCGAAGGGGCAACAGGCCGCACCTCCTCCACCTCCGATGACCTTCCCAGGGCAAGCGATCCAGATCCAGATGGGAAGTGGAGCGGGTGAATCTCAGAGGAGGCAGTTCAGGCAATTCCAGCCCCCGAATATCGACGAGATAGTGAGGAGGATGAGGGAGAGGGGGATGTCGGAAGAGGAGATAAGGGACAGGATCCAGAGGTTTATGGAGAGGAGACAGATGGGTGGAGAAGGAGCTGGAGCGCCACCCATGCCCGGTCCGAGATAGTAGCTTTTTAAGGAGGTGAGTTTGGGATGAGAAGGAAGTTTTTGGCCGAGATATGCGCTGTCCTGGCCTTCATCCTCTTGGCCATCTCCTCCACCCCTTCCTTTCCACAGGAAACGAAAGAAGGGGGAAGCCAGGGAGCGGGGCAACAGCAGGAGGAGATGAGGAGGACGATAGGCCCCTTCAGGACCCCAAGGGTTATAGATGGATTCCCCGGACCGAGCAGGGAGGCGGAGGGCGCGACCATAGACATGAACTTCAAGGATGCGGATATAGACCAGGTCCTGAAGTTCGTGAGCGAGGTGACCGGATTGACAATAGTAAAAGATGACAGGGTCAAGGGGAACATAACTGTGATAAACCTGAGGAGGCTGACAAGGGATGAGGTCCTGAACATATTGACGGCCGTGCTCGAGGTCAAGGGGTTTGCGATGGTCAGGACCGACAGGGTGATAAAGGTCGTGCCTATGGAGTCTGCGAAGGGGAAGAAGGGGCCTGTCTCCGTCGGGCCACAGGTTCCTCCTGTTAAGCCGGAGGATACGCTCGTCACCCTTGTAGTTCCCTTGAAATACGCCGATGCAAACCTCCTCAAAAACACCATATCCTCCTTCGTATCCCAGCCAAGCTCTGTCGTCGCGGATACGAGGACCAACACCTTGATAATCTCGGATACGGCTGCTAACTTAGAGAGGGTATCGAAGATAATAGAGCAGCTCGACATCAACATAAGCAAGGAGATAAAGATAAAGATCTTCCCTTTGTCCTACACAGATGCTTCCGAGGTAGCCGCCAACCTCGAGAAGCTCTTCTCAATACAACAGGTAGGGCAACAGATACAGAAGCCTCGTCAGGAAGGGGGTCCGCAGCCCCAGCCACAGCCTGTCGCTCAGCCACAGCCCTCCGCTGGGGAGTTAACCCAGCTTAAGAGCCAGATAAGGGTTGTGGCCGATACGAGGACCAACTCCATAATCGTGGCGGCATCCGATGAGAACCTCGAGCTCGTCGAGAAGATACTCAAGGAGCTGGAGGGGCTCGAGAGCAAAAATGTGGAGGTGAAGGTCATCCCGCTTAAGAGGGCATCGGCACAGGAGGTCTCCAATATCCTGAACGAGCTGATAACGGGAACGAGCATGAGAACGACACAACAAAGGAGAAGGATTCCGGAGGAATGGCTTAGGATGCAACAACAGCAGGCGGGAGGGATAAAGGGGCTTACGGGCCCCGTCAGTGTCTCATACGATACGAGGACGAACTCCATCATAGTCGCCTCATCCCCTTCTAACTTCCCTGTGATAGAGGAGCTCGTGAACCAGCTCGATAGACAGGTCGAGGGGATGGGGGATACGAAGGTCTATACCTTGAAATATGCGGATGCCACGGAGCTCGCCAGCGCCCTTCAGGACCTCTTCAGCGGAATGCAGACAAGGAGCGGAGGAGCGCCTTTCTTCTTCTGGATGATGGGCCAGCAGGTCCAGGCAGGAAGGTTGACGGGCCAGATACAGGTTGTGGCATATCCGAGGACGAACTCGATAATGGTTTCCTTATCGAACCCGGAATACTTCGCCTTCATAGACAAGCTCATCCAGGATCTCGACACAAAGGCCCCGGAATGGGTGGATGCCACGATGGTCTATAAGGTCCAGTATGGAGATGCCCAGAAGCTCGCACAGCTCCTAAACCAGCTTCTTTCGGGAGGAGGAGGGATGGGGTTTTTCACTTTGCTGACCAGGGGAAGGACATCGACGAGCAACCTCATAGGGAACGTCAGGGTCTCGGCCGATACAACCACCAATTCCCTCGTCATAACGACATCCGCTCAAAACTTCGAGATAATAAAGAAGGTCCTTGACCAACTCGATCAGCCAAGGCCTCAGGTCTTGATACAGGTGCTGATAGCCGAGGTGAGCCTCACGGAGGACACAAAGCTCGGGGTCGAGTTCAGTTGGGAGAACCTCATACATTTCAACGAAAGCGAGTTCAAAGGCCAGGGAGGCTATAAGTGGGATTCGGGATCCACGGCGGATACATCCCTCGGGCTTAGATACTCCATCCTCGATGATAAGCTGAACATAAACCTCTTGATACAGCTCTTGAAGAAGGACACGAGGGTGAACGTCCTCTCGGCCCCAAGCACCATAGTCTCGGACAACAGCCAGGCAACTGTGAACGTCGGCCAAGAGGTCCCCTACATAACCGGAACACAGATAACGCAATACGGCGGCGTGAGCTATACATATAACTATCGAACGGTTGGGATAACGTTGAACGTAACACCAAGGATAAACGGGAACGGGGATGTGGATTTGGATGTGACCCAGGAGATAAACGAATTGATAGAATTCACATCGTTCAACGCTCCCGTCGTCTCGACCAGGAAGGTCCAAACACAGCTCACCGTAAGGAGCGGCGGACTGGCTGTGATAGGAGGCCTTATGAAGAACAACAAGAAGCAGACGGAGTATAAGATCCCGCTCCTTGGAGATGTCCCGTATCTCGGGGCGTTCTTCAGGAAGAAGCAAGAGACGGTCGAGAAGACGGAGCTCCTTGTCTTCATCTCCCCAACGGTCATAAGAACCCCGGAGGAGATGAAGTCGATAACGGATAAGGAGAAGGAGAAGATAAAGGAGAAGGTTCCGGAGTTAAAGCTAAACGATGGGAATGAAGGTGGAACCGAGAAGATGACCCCTTGACGGGGATTTGCCTTTGTAGTAGAATGGGAATAAAAGGAGGTGGTCGGTATGTTCACGAGGAGGTTCAGCAATGCACTCCTCATATCCCTCATCGTCCACCTTATGGTCCTCCTCGCCTTCGCACAACAGGGGACGATAGGAGGAATAGGAGAGGGTAAGGGGAGGAGGGCGGAAGGGGAAAGGAAGGAGGAGAAGAAGGAGAAGGAGAAGGTCGTAGAGGTCGAGTTCGGGAAGAGGTTCATGTTAAGGGAGCCAGTTGCAGAGGCTGTTGAGAGGTATGCGTTGAAGAAGCTTGCGATAGCTGCTCCTGTTGAGAGGCCAGTTGCGGAGGCGTTGACGAGGGCAGAGACGATAGAGTTCGTTCCTGAGGCTATAGCGGAGGCTCCTGCCACGGCATTGCCAAGGGGAGTTATCACCACGACGAGGCCTCCTACTTTTGGTGGAGGGGGAGGACTTCCGATAGCGAAGTTCGTTCAGAGCATGAGCTATGTTCCTCCGACTACGACAGCGATACAATACAAGGGACCTGGTATGGTCCTTGCGCTTGCGAGGCCTGGGATGGATATAAGGGTTCCTGCGGGTCTTCCCGTTACGAGGGGTGTATCTCCTGGCATAGGTCCTGGGAGGATACCAGGGGTAGGAGGGTTTGGTCCTGGTTTGGTAGGGAGGGGAGTAGGTCTTCCGAGTGCGAGGATAGCGAGGTTTGCCCCTGCTAAGGTAGGAGGAGAGGGGATAAGCATAGGGGGTCTTGCTGGAGAGATAAGCGAAGCAGAGGAGTTCGGGCTATCTGAGGAGCCGGGAGCCATAATAATAGGAAGGGGGAAGGACATAAAGGGATATTTCCATGCCGTCAGGGTGAGATATAGCTTCGGGGACTTCTACACGGATCCTACAGCGCTCCCACTATGGCTCGAATGGGTGTCGAGGCATACGAAGATAAAGACGAAGATAGTCCATGCATCGCTTCGCTTAAGCGACAAGGACATCATGAAATGCCCGTTCCTCTGGATATCCGGGCACCAGACGTTCTCCTTTGCTGAGGAGGAGAGGAGGGGGTTGAGGAACTACCTCTTCGGAGGCGGGTTCATATTCATAGACGACTGCGAGCATTATTTCGGGAGTCCGTTCGACGTTGCGATGAGGAGGGAGCTTGTCCTTGCGCTTGGCTCTCAGCTTTATAACTCGATGTATAAGATACCCCCGAACAGGCAGGATCTTCTGAACGCTTACTATAGCTTCGATGTTCCTCCTCCTGGGGACGATGTTCTTAACGTGAGCCAGGGTAGGCCTATGGGCATAATCCCATGGGTTGAGGGGCTTGATATAGATGGTAGGCTCGCCTTGATTTACTCGCAGAAGGATCTCGGATGTGCGATGGAGTCGAAGCAGTTCTCGGGGCAGGGCGAGAACCCTGCGGTCTACAAGTTCATGACCAACGTCCTCATTTACGTCCTGACCCATTCGCCTCTCACCAACCTTCAGAACTATATCCAGGAGTGAGTTTGAAACCGATGAAGGGGGGGTTCGGGATCATCCAGAAGGGGTTGAAGAAGGGATTTATAGCATGTTGGCTTTCCTTCTGGGTGATCCCGACCTTTCTTGGCGCTTCCTTTGCGGCAGATAAGCCGCAGGTCATTTCGGTCACACCCGCTCCGGGCTCTTTCGTTAAGCCTCCTCTTTCATCCGTTTCTGCAAAGCTCAAGGATTTCAGCGGGAAGGGGATAGACCTAATCCTGTCGGAGATAAAGGTATCCGGCCCTAAAGGTCCTGTCATCGGCCGTCCATCGGATAACGGCGTCGATACCATATACTGGAACTTCTCAAGGCCTCTCGCCACAAATGGGGAGGAGGATGGGATCTATACCATAACCGTTATTCCGGTGGACAAAGCGGGGAATGTTGGGGATACATATGTATCCACGTTCACATACGATTCCCAAGTCCCTATGCTTTTGTCCTCCTTCCCCAAGGAAGGGGAGGTTTTGAGGGCTCCTATATCCTCCCTTTCCGTTTCCCTTCTCGACAAAGAAGGGGGATCCGGGGTTAACCTCTCGGCTACATCCGTAACCCTTGTCGATCCCTCGGGGACAACCGTCCCATCCCAGGCGACAAACGACGGGATAGGAACCGTGACCCTATCTTTCGAGCCCATAGCTAAGGAAGGGATATATACGATAAGGGTTGTGCCGGAGGATATCGTCGGGAACAGGGCATCTTTGCCAATATCTATAAGGTTTTACTATGCTGTAACCCCTCCATCCGTTTCCTCCTCTCAGCCACCGGATAAGGGCTTCATAAGGTCCATGCCGAAGCAGATATCTGTTGTCCTGAAGGACGAGAGCAACTGCGGGCTCGATCTGACGAGATCTACCTTGAAGCTATTCGATCCGGCTGGAAACGAGATAGATGGCGAGCTCTCGACATCCGGGACCAATACGCTTGTCTTCTCCCCGATGAGATCCTTCGCTGCCGATGGAACGGATGACGGAAGGTATGTTATATCGGTCGCCGCATACGATAAGACAGGCCTCTATTCCAATATCGTCTTATCGTTCCTTTACGACACGAGGGTTCCTGAGGTGATAGGGGTTAAGCCTGAGGATGGGGCTGTTGTGAGGGAGAGGGTGGGGTTGGTTGTGGAGGTGGATGTTAGGGATGAAGGGAGCGGGGTAGATTTTGAGAAAAGCATGATCAAGGTATATGGGCCTGATGGGAAGGAGGTAGGTGGGAACAGGGAGGATGATGGGAGGAGCAAGATAAGGCTTAGGATAGCGGCGTTACCTCTTGAGGGGAGCTACAGGGTTCAGGTGATACCTGCTGACAAGGCAGGGAACGTTGCAGGTGGTGGTTACATATATGGTTTTGTTCATTCCTTCACTCCTCCTGAGGTGACGAGCGTGAGTCCTGGTGGAGGTGGGTATGTTAAGGGTCCGTTGATGCAGGTTGTCATCAAGGTCAAGGACATGAGTGGTTTAGGGATAGATCGTGAGGGGAGTTGGGTTAAGGTGAAGGGGCCTGGTGGGGAGGAGGTAGGTGGTTTAGGGAAGTGGGGTTTGGATGGAGTTGTGTATGAGTTTACGAGGCCTCTTGCGATGGATGGTTCTGTTGATGGGAGGTATGAGGTTATTGGGGAGGTCAAGGACAAGGCTGGGAATGTTAGGGGTATATCGGATTGGTTCATATACGACACCAAGGCTCCGGAGGTCATAAGGGTTTATCCTGGTGATGGGGATGTATTAAGTGGGAAGGTTGAGTATGTTGAGGTAGAGGTTAGGGATGATGGGATAGGGGTGGATCCTGTTGGGACGAAGGTTCAGGTTTACGATCCGAATGGGGCGTTGGTTTCGGGGAATTCGGTATGGGATGGAGGGAGGATAAGGGTTAGCGTATCTGTTGGGGTTGATGGGGTATATCAGGTAAAGGTTAGTCCTGTTGACAGGCTTGGGAATGGGCTTGTTGTTCCTCTTGTTTACAAGTTTGGGTATACGACGACGCTTCCCGTTGTTTTGAGGACATGGCCTGAGAATGGGGGGAAGGTTTGTGGGCCTTTGTCCGAGGTATGGGCTGAGTTGAAGGATGTATCTGGGAAGGGATTAGATCTTGGTCCATTGGGTTCGACGATAAGGCTTGTTGGTCCAAGTGGTGTTGATGTGAGTGGGGTTCAGGAGGACGATGGTGTGAGCGTGATAAGGTGGAGGTTGAACAAGCCGCTTGGGGTTGATGGGAGGGATGATGGGAGCTATCAGGTTGTTGTTGTTCCTGTTGACAAGGCTGGGAACAGGGGGACGCAGATAAGGGCGAGCTTCATTTACGACACGGTTCCTCCGAGGGTTCAGTCCGTTACTCCGTCCGATGGGAGCTATGTTAAGGGTGGGCTTAAGGGGGTTACGGTTGTTTTCGAGGAGGGAGGGAGTGGGATCGACTTTGGGAGGAGCTGGGTTAAGGTTGAGGGGCCTTATGGAGAGGTCAAGGGGAAGAAGAGGGACGATGGTAAGGGGACGATATGGTATGATTTTTTGGAATCGCTTGCTTATGATGGGTCCATGGATGGGGTTTATTATGTCAAGGTTGAGGGGTATGATCTTGCGGGGAATGGGAGTGGGGTATACGAATGGAGCTTTCTTTACGACACGAGGGTTCCTGAGGTGATAGGGGTTAGGCCTGAGGATGGGGCTGTTGTGAGGGAGAGGGTGGGGTTGGTTGTGGAGGTGGATGTTAGGGATGATGGGAGTGGGGTAGATTTTGAGAAAAGCGTGATCAAGGTATATGGGCCTGATGGGAAGGAGGTAGTTGGGAACAGGGAGGACGATGGGAGGAGCAAGATAAGGCTTAGGATAGCGGCGTTACCTCTTGAGGGGAGCTACAGGGTTCAGGTGATACCTGCTGACAAGGCAGGGAACGTTGCAGGAGCTCCGATCTATGTAGGTTCCTTTATGCTCGCTCTGAGCTCCATGCCGTCCTTCATGAGCCTTATTCCTGCCCCGAATTCATTCGTCAGTTCGCAGATATCTCAGGTATCTTTGAGCTTTAAGGATCAATCGGGGATATCCGGTATGGATTTGAACGATTGGAGTATCTCGCTTCATGGCCCTGAAGGGGCCGTTGAGGGGAGGGTGGTCAACAACGGCCGGGACACGGTTACCTTCCTCCTTTCGGAGCCCCTGCCTATGGATGGGAGCCGTGATGGCATTTACAGGATCATGGTGGAGAGAAAGGGAACGAGGCTTTTCGAGTTTTCTTTCCTCTACGATACGATTCCTCCAAAGGTCATATCGGTTGAGCCGGAGGATGGAAGTTGGATAGGGCCGAGCACTACGGAGATAAGGGCGAAGTTAAGCGACGACGGTGGATCCGGCTTGGACCTCCTCAGGTCCTCAATAAAGATGTTCGACTCAAGAGGGAATCCTGTGGAAGGGACGATCTCTAATGACGGGAAGGATACGATAATTTTCTCCTTCCCCTCGATAAGGTCCGAGGGTAAATACACGGTTAGGATCCAGCCGGTTGACAAGGCTGGGAATGGTGCCGGTGCCGCATCGTCTTCCGTCCTCGTAATATCCCTGAACGTAGATGCGACCGCTCCCACCGCCACGTTGGACTGGCCTCCTGACGGATCCAAGTTCAAGAAGGCCCCGATAAGGGTATCTGGAACCTCCTCGGATCAATCCGGTGGGATGGGGATGGCCCTTGTCGAGGTCGGGGTTACGTATCCTGATGGGACCGTAGTTTGGTATAAGGCGAAGGACGAATCGAGGAGCGGTGATTGGTCGTCTTGGTCCTTCAACTTCTATCCGTCGGGGGATGGAAAGTATAAGATAGAGGCGAGGGCGAAGGATAAAGGGGGGAATGTTTTCAGGACATCCCCTATCTCCATAGATTTCGAGGGGGGTCTCGACTTTGCCGAGAAGCCCTATAGCTGGCCAAGCCCTGTTGTGGGGAGCGAGGTCCATGTGAGTTACAGGCTCACGATGCAGGCGAGGGTTAAGATGAAGGTGTTCACGGTGGATGGGAAGCTCCTTTACGAATCCCCGGAGCAGGATTCGCCTTTAGGGACTGGGGAATTCGTTTGGGATTGCAGGAACTCGTCTGGGGAGCCAGTTGCAAGGGGGATTTATATATACGTATTGGAGGCAAGGAGTGGGACTAAGAAGGCAACATCCTATGGAAGGATGGTTATAATCAGGAGGTAAGGGGATGGGAAAGGCGATGAGGGGTTTTCTGGCATTTGTTGCAATTTCTTTATTCCTTTCCGCGAGCGCTTTATGTGGCGAGGGAACGCAAACCCTTCCTTTCCTGACCATGGACTACGGTGGCAGGCCATCGGGTATGGGAGGGGCATACGTGGCGGTGGCCGACGACGTAAACGCCGTGGTGTGGAATCCGGCGGGCATTCTCCAGGTTAGGAGGCCTCAGTTCTCCGCCATGCATAACGTATGGTTTGGGGATGTGAGCGGGGAGTTCCTTGGGCTTGCGTTGCCCATGGGGAGAAAGTTCGCCATGGGCGTCGGCGTTCTGGGGGTGTTTGCGCCGAACGTAGAGAGGAGATCCGGTCCCACTGAGGAGCCGGAGGGGACCTTTCTCGCCTTCTCTGCCGCTGGTATGTTCTTAGCGGCCTTCGAGCCTATGGAGGGCCTGATGGTCGGTGCTACGGTGAAGGCCATATCGGAGAATTACGGGGATTGGTCTGGATCCGGATGGGCTTTGGATTTCGGGGCGCTCCTCTCGGCGATCCATAAGATCCTTCCCTACATCCCTCGGGATCTATCCATCGGCGTGGCGGCGAGGAACGTCGGGTTTAATTCCGAAACCCCTTCATCCATGTCCCTGGGCGTTGCATACAGGCCGTCGGTCCTGGGAAGGGGGCTTGTGCTGTCCTCGGATCTCGAGAGATCCTCTGAGGGCCTCAAGCTAAGGGTCGGAGGGGAAGGGATCCTGAAGGACAGATTGGCTATAAGGGTTGGATATGAAGGGACGAAGATCCCCACATCTTTAGATGGGTTTACAGGAGGGATAGGGCTTATAGGGGAGGGAAGCGGATCCCTTGAAGGCATGCTTTTCAGATTCGATTATGCCGCTTCCTTCCACAGCGGTTTGGGCATAGCACATAAGGTCTCGGCCACCATGACGTTTTAGCTCGGTTCTCCCATCACCATTCGAAGCTCTGGACCACGATTATCCCTTTCTCCTGTGCCCTTTCAAGGATTCCAGGGCGGGCATAATGGGTGATAAGCATAGGAACCTGTATGCTTCGTTCTCGAGGGCATAGCTTACGCTTCTCGAAAGTCCGCCGAGCTCCCTCCTGGTTTCGCGGAGCTCCCTTGTTAGAAGTTGTATGGCCTTTGCAAGGTCTGCTACGTTCTTTTCCGTCCTCTTCTGAGCCTCTACGAGCCCTGCCAAGGTTTCCTCGGTTCTTTTCTGAGCCTCTGCTAATTCTTCTAATCTCTCCTCCGTCCTCTTTTGAGCTTCCCCGAGTTCCGCGACTATCATCTTAAGCTCGCTGAAGTCGCTGGCCTTTACAAGGGTGTCATATGCATCCGTTATCGTATCGGCCAAGACAACCGCCTGCTCGTGTTGGAAGACGGTTTCCAGCCTCCGCACTATATCTTCTTTTCTCATATCCTCCCTCCTCCTATCTTCGTGTTCTTGGTATAAATTTTATCATGAAAACAAGTTTTTGTCAAGGTTTTGCTTGTCAGTAGATGCCAAGGTTGCGCTCGGAAGGTAGATCGTAACCATCCTTGTAGGGGCAGGCCTTGTGTAATAAACGTTGGAACGTTCAACGTGCCTGCCCTGATTTTATGGCGAAAGGCGGAAGGCGAAAGGCGAAAAGCGAAAAACAAATTGCGAAAGGCGAAAGGCGAATTGCGAAAAATGGAGCTAACCAATCCGCAATTGATATATCCTACGATTTGTGCTATAATCGCCATAGAGGATACCTCGATGTTTCCATTTCACCTTGCTCCTGCAGGTTTTTATAATCGAGGCCGTAGGAAAGGGGGGAGGGATATCCATGGAAATTCGAAACCTGATTATAATAGGATCCGGACCGGCAGGGCTCACCGCCGCGATATATTCCGGTCGGGCTGGGCTCAGGCCGCTTGTCGTGGAAGGCCCACTGTCGGGAGGGCAAATCACCACGGCGGCCGAGGTTGAGAACTTCCCGGGCTTCGAGGAGGGGATACCTGGTTCAGAGCTCGTGGCCAGGATGAGGAGGCAGGCGGAGAGGTTTGGGGCCGAATTCCTCTTCGGTTCCGTAACCTCCGTAAACTTCTTCGAGGAGCCTTTCGAAGTAACTGTTGAAGGAGAGGAGAGGCATAGGGCCCATTCCGTGATAATAGCCACCGGGGCTTCCCCGAAGTTGCTCGGGCTTGAGTCCGAAAGGAGGCTATTGGGGAGAGGGGTTTCCACATGCGCCTTCTGCGATGGGTTCTTCTTCAAGGGGAAGAAGGTCGTGGTCGTTGGGGGAGGGGATTCCGCTATAGGGGATGCCCTTTACCTATCTAAGATAGCATCCCATGTCTCCGTGGTCCACAGGAGGGATAAGCTAAGAGCTTCTAAGATCCTTCAGGATAGGGCCTTCTCCGATGAAAGGATATCCTTTATATGGAACAGCGTCGTGGAGGAGATCTACGATCCAGAGGTTGGGAAGGTAACGGGATTGAGGCTGAGGGATGTTAGGACGGGAGAGGTCGTGGACATCGAGTGCGATGGGGTATTCTTGGCCATAGGCCATCTCCCGAATACAGCGCTTTTCCATGGACAGCTGGAGATGGACGAACAAGGCTACATAATTACGAGGGATGGGACGAAGACGAGTCGGGAAGGGGTCTTCGCCGCCGGCGACGTTCAGGACAAAAGGTATAGGCAGGCGATAACGGCGGCTGGGAGCGGATGCATGGCGGCGATAGATGCCGAAAGATACCTCGTGGAGAAGGGTATCATAGCGTAGATTCATTCTGGATGGCGATGCCTCCTCCGGACGATGCCCTTGGCTATCCTCAGGCTCACAAGATAGGTTATGACGCTCATCACGGAGGAGACGACGATGTTCCCGGCAATATAAACCACCGCTACCTCTCCAATGGCCAGCTTTTTTATCCCTTCAATAGTTGTATTCAGGTTCGTTCCCGTTATGATCATGCCGACGATGTAGAATAATGGATAGAAGATCGGGTATGTCAAGGGGTTCAGGATGGCAAGGCCTGCTAAGGCCGCGGCCTTGTTCAGGCGTAAGATGTGGGCTATCCCCACGGCCGCTATCCCTCCTATTCCGAAGGTTGGGAAGAGTCCGAGGAAGACGCCGAGGGCAAGCCCTCCTGCCACCTTATGTGGGCTGTTATCGGATAGGAGGAAGCCTTTAAGAAGCTCCGAGATCCTCCGAATGGAGAACCTCGATCTCCCCTTCCTCATCTTATTCCCTCCTCATCTGGTCATGGGCGATATCTTGAGGATGTAGAATAATATGTTCGTCGAGAACTCAAAAGCTCTCCTTATCTGCATGGACACAAGGCTCATCCTCTGTGGGCTCCTTACGAAATGGCAGTTCCACATATCCCCGTAATCCTGCCTGGTGAAGAGGATAGCAGGCCTCCCATCCACCTCCACTATCTCTACATACTCCCTCGGCCTCTGTTCGAGGGCGTAGCCGGGCCTGTCCGTTGGGACCACAACGGTGACGACGAAATCAAGGCCGGAGGGGAACCTGTTCATCAGGAATGGGTGTTTAAAGATGGGGTGGTCGATGCCGACCCTTTTCCAAGCCGCCCTTTCCCCGAAAACATCGGAGATGAGGTTCCTCACCGATCTCTCAAAGCTATCCCTCTTATAGTTCGGGTTTCCATCGTCGAACCAGACGAACCCTCCTTTGTCGATATATCTCTCGAACCCCCTCTTCTCCTCCTCCGAGAGGGAAAAGGGGCTTCTCCTCCCGGTGGCGTAAACTACCGGGGCATCGAGGATCTCAGGGGAGCTGAACCTAATGGGAGGGGTTACCTTACACTTGAGCTTCGTGTTGTTCGATACGAAATCTGCAAGCGCTTCTAAGGCATTTGGTCTGTAATTCCAATCCGTTCCTGGGAGGATGACCTGAGATATGTTAAGTTGGCCTGTTATCTCCTCTCCTTTCCTCGTCACGGCGGCCCCTGGAAGGTTGGACATGGCTATGGCCACCTTCCCCCTGAGCCTCCCTCCGATCTCCCCAACCCTTTCCACGAACCTACCTGGCTCCCCAACCCCTCCACCTCCTAACGGCTCCGGTATGCCCCTCATCCCTCCTCCTATACCCCTTATGTTGCCTGGCCCTATCCCGGGACCATATCCCCTGGACACAGGACTTCCGGCTGGGACCTTAAGGTTCAAGCCGGGCTCGAACTTGCCAAGGGATGGGCCTGGGGCCGAGTGCTTGACCCCTGTTGACGTGGGTGGGATATAACGGGGCTGTAACCTGAACCTATCCGACTCTATCCCGCCCCCACCCCCGAACTTCAGGGGACGTCCGGGCTCTCCAATGGGCTTCGGAGATCCTGGGGGTTCGAGGAAGTGCCTCCTGTTCGATCCTATGTTCGGTTCCGGCATTTGAAACCTCGTGAGAAGAGGCTTTGGAAGCGGATTCTGCATCATAACCATCTTTGGTTTCAAGGGCCTGGGGCTAAAGGTTGGAACTTTCGGAAGATTAACCCTTGTTTCCCTCTTCTTAAGCCTCCTTATCTCTATAATGGTCTTCCTTTGCTCCCTCTTCATCCATTCCGGTGTCTTTTTCACCTCGAAGATCGGGACGCTTCCGAGGGAAAATATAACGGTCATGTGAAGTATAAAGGAGATGAGCAGGAATATCCTCATCCTCCTTTCCAGCATTCCAATCCACCTCCTTTCATCCTAATCTATCCGCTTTAGATTTTATCACAGCGGTGGATAGCTGTCAATATCCTCGGGTGTGTTCGAGAAGTAGGGACAGGCCCCCGATTAGGATTTCGGAATTCGGATTTCGGAATTAAAAAAATCCTTTGTAGGGGCAGGCCCCTGTGCCTGCCCTGGTTTTTGGGCAAACACCGATCAGGAATTTCGGAATTGAAAAGAAATAGCGAAGGGAGGAAGGCGAATGGCGAATTGCGAAATACGGAGCTACCCAGTCTTTTCAATTCCGCAATTCGCAATCCAAGTCATTCATCCCATTTTTTCAATTCCGAATTCCGGTAGTCTCCCCATTAAGTGTTGCTAATACTTGGCAACGGCAAAACCGTCAATAGCTCTTTGACAGACCAAGGATGATCCGTTAACCCAGCAGCCATCGCAGGGGTCATGAACCG
>Ga0080004_1059532_pt1 | contig 55489 bp, 52 predicted proteins | sample WasSprMetagenome_FD_69207 | JGI IMG/M metagenome (GOLD analysis project Ga0080004, IMG submission 69207) | Sulfidic aquatic microbial communities from Washburn Spring, Yellowstone National Park, USA - WS (SPADES assembly) (version 2) | ecosystem: Environmental > Aquatic > Thermal springs > Hot...
ACACGTCTAACATTTCAGCAATCTTAGGCCTTAGAAGCCTCTACTTTGTCATAGCTTTAACAATGTTCAAATTTAAGTACGTGGGGAAAGCTTTAGCAGCAATACTAGTCTTCCTAGGAATCAAATTGATAGGGAGCGGATTAGAGGTATTTGAGATCCCCACATTGATCTCATTAACAATTGTATTCGGATTATTATTCACCTCAATATTACTCTCAATCATAAAAAAAGGCTCATCCACATGAACCTTTAATACATTTATTTTGTATAGTCTTACTATCAAGTTCTTTTTATCTGCTTGCGTGTTAAGAAATAATAGTTATTCTTTACGCGTAACATAAAAGAATCAACAATATTAATGGAGACCATCATTTTATATAATTCATATGACCTTTAACTTAATTAATAAAGGAATTTTTATTTTATGTGGATCTTTATGGTGATTATAATAGCACATAGAGGTGCTAGTTATATTGAACCAGAAAACACACTTAGAAGTTTTAGAAAAGCGTTAGATATGGGTGCTGATGCTATTGAATTTGATGTGAGATTTAGTAAAGATAATATTCCTATCATAATTCATGATGATACGGTAGATAGAACAACAAATGGTAAAGGTAAAGTAAATAATATGCTTTTTAGCGAACTACGAAAGTTAGATGCTGGTATGGGAGAACAAATACCAACACTTCAAGAAGCACTTAATTTAATAGATAGGAAAGCTCTCATACTAATAGAATTAAAAGAAAGATACCATGAAGATATCATCTTAAAAGAAGTGTTACTCAGAAATCTTTTAGATAATGTTATTTTTATATCGTTTCACTATGACGTGCTAAATCGTTTACGCAATTTAAATAATAATGTTAAAACAGGTTACTTATATTATAAACCTCCTGCGCCCATAAATGAAGCATCACAAAATAATGCATTCGCTATACTTCCACGTTATAATATGATTTCTTCAAGAATAATAACTTGGGCTCACAGCAAAGGGCTTAAAGTATATGCGTGGACTGTAGATGATCCTAACAAGGCAATGGAATTAGTTAAGGAAGGTGTGGATGGAATTGCAACAAATAAACCTGACATTATAAAAAATGTAGTGAAAAATTTTAAACACGCATAGAAATTCTTCTAATTTATGAAATAGAATATAAACTTAAAATAAAGTTGGTTCATGATTAACTAATGTAGGAAGTTTATTGTGTGAATAAATTTTATTAATAATCATATTTTTAATGTTTAGGGTGATTATATGAAAATTGGTTTTCTTGGTCTCGGAAAAATGGGATTCCCAATGGCCAGTAGGTTGGTATCTAATGGATTTGAAGTTATAGTTTATAATAGGTCTATAAATAAATCAATGGAGTTTTCTAAAAAATGGAAGAATGAATTCGTAACCTTGCCAAAAGAGCTTGTTAATAAATCTGATATATTAATCATAATGGTTTCAGATGATGATGCTGTTAAAAATATTGTAACAGGTTCTGATGGAATAATAAGCGAATTATCATCAAAAAACATTGTCATAAACATGAGCACGGTAACACCTCTTATTAATGTCGAAATGCAAAAAACATTTAATCAGCTTAGAGTACCATTTTTAGAAGCTCCAGTAATTGGTAGTGTTCCACAAGCAGAGAAAGGAGAGTTAGTAATAATAGTGGGTGGTGATTATGAAATCTATAAGAGAGTTGAGCATGTTCTTAAAGTACTTGGAAAGGAGCATGTTTATGTTGGGGATATTCCAAAAGCATCAATGACAAAACTTTTAGTGAATTCAATATTTTTAGGCACATCAGCAGTCTTAGCTGAAGTTCTTGCAGCCAGTAAAGCTTTAGGTATTTTTGACGCTGTTATAAATACTACTAAGAAAAGTAGATATTCAGTACTTTTAGATCTATTTTTGGATAGATTCGAGGATCCTAATGCAGTAACACGATTCGGGATAGATCTAGCAACCAAAGATTTAGGATATGCTTCTATGCTTCTTAATATGAATAAATTAAGTTCACATATGACTTCTCAGACATACAATCTCTTTCTTGAAGCATTAACGAATGGTCTGAAATCTAGAGATTATACAAAAATATATGACTATTTAGTTTCAAAAAATAGTAAACATGTACAATAATAATTTTGCTTCATATTAATCTTATGAGAAATTTTCTGTTTTCATAATTTAGAGGTTTATCAGTATATTATATGTGAATATCATGAATCTATCCATATTGTCATCATATATAGGAGAAATTAATCTTATTGTTTAATGTATGCAATAAAACTACTAATCAAAGTAAAATCATTCTAGGATAGATTTAAATATAACATATCTAATTTAGATATATAGTGATAGATATGCCTTTATGGAAACGAGTTACGAAATTTAAAGAGGGTGTTTGAGGTGGAGCTAAAAAGCATCACTGGAAGACCTCTTAAAGTCTCCACAAAGTATTTAGAGTTGTCTAGGGATGACGTTGGGCCTAAAGATGTATGTCCTATAAGTGGTTCTAGAGGACATAGGGTTATGAAGGTTACTGTCTCAAACCACGTAGATTCAAAGTTCTGGTATTACTTAAAATCCGATTGGTTCTGGTTCTGTAATGATCCTAAGTGTCCAGTAGTTTACTATAATAATGAACTTGCAGTTTACTTCTTAAAGGATGAAGTTAAAACAAAAGTTTTTCAAAAGGAGTCTCTAGAGGATAGACCTGTATGTTACTGCCTCTCCGTTACTGAGGCAATGATCAGAGAGGAGATTATGGTTAAGAAGTGTTGTGATTCTTTGGAGGATATTCAGAAGTTCACTAAAGCAGGTACTGGGAGGTGGTGCCCAATAACGAATCCAAGTGGTAAGTGTTGCAAGGAGTATCTTGGAGAGCTCATTGAGAATATTCTGAAGGAATGGGGTGTTGAGGAGAATCTAAGATCTGGGCTAGAAGATCTAGAGAGATCCTTCAGACTTGAAATACCATCTAAACCTTCTAAAGGAGAAGCTATAATGTTAGTTGAGGGTATGAGTTGCGAGGGTTGTGCTGTAGCTGTAAGAGCAGCGCTTGAAAATTCAGGAGCTTTAGTTAAAAGCGTTGATTGGAGGAGCGGGCTTGTTCACGTTTCAAGCTTTGGAGATTTAAAACCTGAGGATATCAAGGACGTTATAGAAACTATAGGTTATAGAGTTTCAAAAATAGTATTTGGAGGGGGCTAGCTATAAGTTGCTGTGATGACTTCGATTTTGAGGAAGAAAGAATTTAAAGGGTTTCATGGTCGCCATTCAGTCATAATTTTTTATGGAACTTAATACTACTTGCCACATAATTTAACATAAAGTAAAAAACATACTATTTTCATCTAATGATAACACCATATGATGGGGACTATGGAATGTCTCGTCATAGGAAATTCATTTAATAAATGTTGAGAGACCATTATAACTGAAAGTCTCATCTTTTACGGTAAATTCAAAATCTATTTTAAAATATTTCATAGATAGAACTTACAATTTTCATCATAATTGAGGAAGTGATCTAAAAATCTATAAATGATTTTTCCTTTTTTGTATAAGGATTTAAAAGTTTTTGGAAGAAAGATTTTCATGTAATAATAAGTTAATATAAAATTTCTTAGTGTATTTTTCATTATATTTATTAGAAAGGTTTATTTTAACTGTATGGAATTAGGATAATGAGTGATTAGTGTATGGTGAAGCGCATTCTTGTATTGGGTGCTGGTGGTTCTGCGGGGATTAATTTTATTAAATCATTAAGGATGGCTAAAGAGGATTTTTATATTGTTGCTACAGATATTAATAAGTATCATTTAGAGTTAGTTGATGCTGATAAAACTTATATTATACCAAAAGCAACCGATCCGAAGTATTTGGAAATCGTAAATAAAATTATTGAAAATGAAAGAATAGATTTTGTTCATGCTCAACCTGATACTGAGGTGTATATGATTTCTAAAAATAGGGAGAGGATTAAAGCAAGAATCTTTCTTCCAAGGCATGAAACTATTGAAATCGCTCAGAATAAAATTAGAACAAATCAGATTCTTAAAAGTAAGAATGTGCCAGTACCAATTTCATATAAAATTGAGGATATGTCACTAATTAAAAAATATTATAATGATTTGAAGGATGAACACGGTAAGGTTTGGATAAGGGCTTTAAAGGGAGCTGGATCTCGAGCTTCACTACCTGCATATTCGCCGGAACAAATTATTGAGTGGATACATTATTGGAATAAGAAAGAAGGATTATTATATGAAGATTTCATGATTTCAGAATTTCTTCCTGGTGATGAATTTGCTTTTCAAGGAATTTGGAAAGATGGTGAGTTAATCGTTTCGCAAGCAAGGAAGAGAATAGAGTACTTATTTGGAAATATTACACCAAGTGGTCAAACATCAACTCCTTCTGTTGCAGTAACAGTTCATAATGAATTGGTGAATGAAATAGCTACAAAAGCAGTTGAGGCCATAGATGAAAAACCTAATGGAGTATTTGGTATTGATATGAAATCTAATAAAGACGGTATTCCCTGCGTAACAGAAATAAATGCAGGCAGATTTTATACTACAAATAATTTTTATGCACATTTAGGATGCAATATGCCGTGGATTTATATCAAATTGGCTTTTAATGAAGAAATTCCATATGTTAAAAAATATAATTGTACAGAAGCTGGGTATTATTGGATAAGATTACCTGATGCAGGACCCATTTTAGTTAAAGAGGGGAATTTCAGAAGCATAAACTTACAAATTTAATGTACTATGTTGCATGGTTCTTTGATGTATTCTTTTCTCTTGGTTAAGTATTAATACTGATTTAAGATCAAATTATGATGTTGTATAGTCATTCATAACTATCTTCCTAACCATATTAATAAACCTCTTTGCTGAAAACACCTCAATTTCTACCATCAGAGACCTCAACGCACGAAATGAGAGGGTTTTAAACTAAAAACCTTCATCATATGCTCAAACTATCAACGTAGCATTTTATTCATAGTACAAGAATAGAAGTTAGGTTTATTTGTTTTTAATTAGTTATTTTTTTGATTGGCATGGTGCTTGTGATCTCGAGGAATATTATAGAGGAGTTGCTTAAGCCTAGTGATGCTGTAAAAATTGTTGAGCAAATTTTTATAGAGCGAGGGCTTGGTAAGGTTGGATTACCATCAAGAATTTGGATTGATTCTAAAATTGGGTCTTTTGGTTTAATGCCTGCATATATTGTTAGTAAGGAGGCACTTGGTTTTAAAGGGGTCTTTTTTAATCCTGTAAGAAGGCCTACTATTAAGGCTTTCATTGGGTTAGTTGATCCTGAGAATGGAAATCTAATTACGTTGATGGATGGTGATTATATAACTGCCATGCGTACTGGTGCTATTGGTGCCGTTGCAGCAGATAAATTGTCACGTCATGACTCTCATGTAGTCTCAGTTTATGGTTGCGGTGTTCAGGGTAGAGCACAGGTTACTGTCCTTCAGACTGTTCGAAAAATTGAAACTATTTATGCTTATGATTCTCATAAACCAAGTTTGGATAATTATGTTAAAGAAATGTCAGAAAAGTTAGGTGTTGAAGTGAAAGCTATGAAGGATCCTAATGAACATGTTAGTGATGCTGAGATTATTATTACTACAACTACATCACGCACACCTGTATTTGATGGTAGATTGGTGAGTGATGGCACTCATATTAATGGTATTGGATCATTTTCACCTGAGACTAGAGAAATTGATGAAAATGTCATAATACGGGCTGGTAGAGTATTTGTTGATTTTAAGGATGATGCTATAAAAGCTGGTGATTTAAAAGTACCTCTTGACAAAGGTCTTATTAGATTAGATTCAATTTATGAGCTTTCTGATCTTTTAATTGGTAAAATACAGGGTAGAAAAGATAGATCAGAGGTAACTTTCTTTAAGTCCGTTGGAGCTGCTATATTTGATATTGCTACTGCAATCTGGGTATATAATGAGGCTAGAAGAAGGAATTTAGGAAAAGAACTGGAACTTTGAGCAAAGTCAAACAATAACATTACTTTTAGGATTATCAATTAAATGTGTTATTAGATGCTGTTGATGTAATCATAAATTTTTTTATAAGCATTGGGATCAATTTTTAATTGATTTTTTAAATTTGTTATAAGGTTTGTAAGTGTCTCGGCATTAAATTTTGATATTTCTTCTAATGTTTTTATATAATTAGTGATTGCGTTTATTGATGAGTTGTTTGTTATGATTTCTGATATTAATGATGAATCTTCATTTAATATAGAATTCATGTAAGTATAAAAGATCTTAAATGATGTGCCTGAAAGTGTCTTAATTAAATCCTCATTATCTTTAACTAATGTTGCTATAGCAAGTCCTGTTATATATGGTACTCCTAAGGTTAATCCCATTATTTTATCGTGCGTTTCCCAATCTATTATTATAATTTTTGAATTAAATTCTTTAAAAAGCTGTTCTACTGCAAATATTTCATTTTCTCTACTGGGTATTGGTATGATTACTATTGGCGCATTTTTAATAGTTCTTGCGCCTGGGCCAAAAAGAGGATGGATTGTGCAAACTGATGCTGTTTTTGGATATTTTAAATATATTGGTATTATATCTTTTTTAAATGATGCTATGTCAAATATTATTTTATTATGAATGGGTAATAAAAGTAATTCGTGAAGGACTTTCGGCACATTATTAAGATTTACGGCAACGATTATTACATCATTTTTTAATACTAATTCATTCATAGTTGTTGTATAGTTTATGTTTAATTGTTCTGCAGTCTTATGCATGCTGTTAGTGTTAATATCGTATATTTCTATTTCATGTTTTTCTTTAAGGTGCTTAGCTAGCCATGATCCCATCTTGCCAGCTCCACCAATTATGCCTATTTTCATTTATTAACCTCCTATTAAAAGGAAATTATTTATCCTCATTAATTATTGTTTTCTCAATATTTTTACATAATCTTATGATTTCTTCAAATACTGGTTTAAATCTTCCAACTCTCTGAAATATCTCATTTTCCCTGTTATGATCCTCTAATTGCAAGTTTGCTTTCTTTTTTATTTCAGCTATTTGCATACAGAGTTGTATTCGCTTATTTAGAAGGATTAATATTTCTTCATCTATTTTATCAATCTGTTTTCTCATTTCTTTGAGTTCATTAATCCATTCCATGATAACCACCTAAGTAAATGATCAGCTACAACTATTGCAGTAACGGATTCTATTACTGGAACAGCACGGATAACTATACATGGATCATGTCGCCCCTCAATAATTATCTCCGTTTCCTCCATTTTTAAGATATTTACAGTCTTTTGTCTCTTTCTTATTGATGGTGTTGGTTTCACAACTACTCTAAATATGATAGGCATACCATTACTAATACCCCCATTAATGCCTCCAGCATTATTTGTTAATGTGTATATATTGTTATCACGAATCACAAAAATATCATTGGCTTCACTTCCTTTCATCCTAGCTAATTTAAAACCAGCTCCAAATTCTATTCCTTTTATAGCTGGTATCACAAACATAGCTTTTGAAATATCACCATCAAGAGTATCAATAGGGGGTTCTCCTAATCCAATAGGTACATTTAACACTATTGTTTCAACAATACCTCCAACACTATCGCCCTCTTTCATTATTGATTTAATATATTCTTCTATTTTATTACTAGTCTCAATATGAGGACATCTTACTGGACTTTTATACACATTCTCTTTTATCTCATTTAAAGTTACTTGCGGTGATTCTATAGGTCCTATGCTTGTAACATATGAATACACTTCTATATTATATATGGCAAGAAGCTTCTTAGCTATAGCGCCCGCCATAACTAATCCAGCCGTTAATCTTCCAGAAAAGATACCACCACCTCTATAATCATTAAATCCTTTATACTTTATGTAAGATACGTAATCTGCATGCCCAGGTCTTGGTGTATATCGTAATTTTTCATAAGCACTCGAATTTACATCTTTATTCCATACTACCATAACAATAGGAGCCCCAGTAGTATAACCATTAAATATTCCTGATAAAATATCAACCTTATCCTCCTCTTTACGCTGACTTACATAAAGACTTAAACCAGGTTTTCTTTTATCAAGTTCCTTTTGTATATAATCTTCAGATATCGGTATGCCTGGGGGACATCCTTCAATAAGGACTCCTACAAGCTTGCCATGGCTCTCCCCAAAAAGTGAGACTCTAAACATAGTACCAAGAATTTATACCACCTCTATATTTCCGCCTAATGATTTTATATGATCTATGAATAAAGGATATGAATCAACAATGCTCTCAACACCTTTAATTATACTAGGACTTCCTGCAGCTAATGCTGCTATAATAAATGCCATTGCGATTCTATGATCACCGAATGAATTTAATATTGCGCCTCTTAATTTTCTATTTCCATAAATTTTAATATAATCGGGCCCCTCTTCTACATGGGCACCCATTAATTTAAGATTTTTACTTACTGTTTTTATCCTGTCACTTTCTTTAAATCTAAGATGTGCAATACCCTTGATAATAGTTTTACCACGTGCATAAGCTCCAAGTACTGAAAGTACTGGTACTATATCAGGCGTATTAGAACAATTAACTTCAATACCTTCTAGAGAGGCTTTTTCGATTTCTACATAATTAGAACCTACAATAACCTTAGCCCCCATCTCTTTAAGTATATTAATAAAAGCTTTATCGGCTTGAACGTCATCTTGTTTTAAGTTTAATATTTTCACATGTCCCAAAAGGCTAGCTGCAGCCATTAGAAATGCTGCTGATGAATAATCTCCTGGTACCGTGAATATGGTTGGTTTGTATTGTTGCTTTTCTACAATAAATGTTGAATTCTCCTCTTTAACTTTTACACCAAATGCTTCCATGGTTTGAATTGTCATATCTATGTATGGTCGTGAAACAATTTTTTCAGTTACATGAATAGTTAATCCTATTATAGGCGATATTATTAAGAGTCCGGAGATAAATTGGGATGAGACAGAACCATTAATTTCTATCTCTTGTGATTTAATGTTACCACCAAGTATTACTAATGGAGGATTACCATTTCTTGAAAATACATGAGCACCTAATTGTTTTAATGCATGTTCTAGTGGTTTCATTGGTCGTCGTCTTAGAGATTTACTTCCTGTAAGTATTGTTAATCCGTTAACTAAAGAAGCTACTGAAGCGGCAAATCTTATTGTTGTTCCAGAATCGCCACAGTTTATAATATTGTTTGGTTCTATTGGTTTTTCAACACCTTTGATTATAGTATCTTTTATTGTTCCTCCAAAAGCCTTTATTGCATGCATGCTTGCTTTTGTGTCTGCAGAATGTAACATATTAAGTATTTTGGATTCACTGTTTGTTAAAAGAGCTATGAAAAGGGCTCTATGAGTATAACTTTTTGATGGTGGCGCGCTAATTGTACCTTCTAAACTTTTTACTGGATATACTTTAACTCTCATAGTTTAGCCTCCGTGTCTCTGTTATTATTATTTTTCCTTCATATTTTTCCCATATGCTAATTATTGTATCAGGGTCATCTGTTATTGCTACAATAGCTGGTCCTGTACCTGTTATACCGGCTGCTTTTGCTCCAGAATTTAGTGCATCCCATATAGGTTTTATATTAATTTGTAATGGCATTGAGATAATGAGTCCATTTATCGTTAGTGCTTCTAACCAATGTTTTTCTAAAGCGAGAGTAATTGGTATGTTCATTAAGTGGCTTACTTTTTTAAGTGATTCCTTATTGATTAAAGCCTTTGGTGTGTGTTGTGTTGGAACGAATATTATGACTTTTGTTTCTTCTATGTCATAGGATGTTAAGATTTTTAATGATAAATTATCCGTTATATGTACGCCTCCGAACATTGATGCGCACGCATCATCAAATGCGCCAGTAATTGTAACACCTGCATCTATGGCAGCTTTTATACCAAGTTTTATTATGTCAATTTTTCGTAATTTAATGCCTAAAGCTTTTAGGGAGGCATCGATTATTGCATTAGCAACAGCGCTACTGCTTTTGAGTCCTCTTGAAATGGGTATTTCTGAAATTATATCTAAATATAATCCATTCTGAATGTTGAATGTGTTTTTAAGTACGTTGAATGCGGCTTTAATTAACTTATCATCAACAGCAATATTATCATTTATTTTTATAGAACTTTTTACAATGTTATCTTCAATTGTTTCAGCTTTAACATGAACTTTTAATTTTATTCCTGCGGCTGCCCCTATTCCATTGGGTATGCCATTTACTATACTTATTGCACCAAATGTTATACTCTCACCTCTCATCAAAATCACCCGTGAGGTATTTTATACCTATTTTTCTGATCATTGTTATTGAGGGTCTGATACTAAACCATATATCAAGATTTTCAATTATTTGATAAGCTAGCATCCAAAGGCCGTCAATTATTTTGCATTTCTTCTCTAGTGCTATATTAATGAGTTTTGTTTTTAATGGATTATAAACCATGTCCATTACGATAATTCCTTCTTTTAGAAATTGTGGTGGAATTGGTGTCTCATTATCATTTAATGTTCCAACAGGTGATGCATTAATTAGTAAATCTATTGTGGGTAAAATTTTTGAATAAGATTCTTGTTCTGCCTTATGACCTATAATATTTAATCCTAATTTTTTAAAATAATTTGCTGTAGCTATTGCTGTATTTCCAGTTAAACTAAATACATGAATCTCATCTGCATATTTTGATAATTTATAAATTGCGGCACGAGCTGCCCCTCCAGCACCTATTATAGCAATACGTGAAAATGAGAGCGTGACATGATGTTGAAGCGCATTAAGAAGTCCAATACCATCAGTATTGAATCCAATAAGTTTTCCATTTTTGCGTGTGACTGTATTCACTGCACCAATAATTTCTGCCTCTTTATGGATCTCGTCTAGAAAGCTTATGATTGATATTTTATGAGGTATTGTTACATTAAATCCCTCTATATTGTGATCTTCTTTAAGTAGTCGTACTTTTGATGGTAATTCATCTGGTTTAATTGGAAATGCTTTGTAAATTGCATTAAGTTTCCAGGTGGTGAATATTTCATTATATATGTTTGGACTAATTGAGTGATGTAAGGGGTATCCTATGATATAATAAGTTTCTGGTTTTATTTTATTGTTTGGTCTAATTTCATTAGTTTCCATACTTCTTTCACCATGTTCATATCAATTTGTCCTGGAGCAAACATTTCATCATTGAATGATACGTATGTGAATGGTGCTCCGAAAAATGGGGCTAGTACTCTTGATGGTATTCCCATTTCGCCCATGCAGAATCCTATAATCTTACCTGGCGTATCTGAAATAAGTCGTAGCATAGTAATATTATCAAAATAACTTTTAGCCATAGTGACAATTTTTACTAATGAAGGGTTAAGTCTAAAACCTCTTTGAACCATCAAACGCATCTCCTTTAAATTTGGTGTTTCTATGAAATTGTGGTAAGAAACTATAACGTTAACGTTGTTTTCCCTAGCTAATTTAATAACATCCCTTACTATTGGTGAGCGTAATTCTATGTCAATGTATTTTGGTTGTGCTTTTATCAATTCAGAGATAATACGTAAACGTGCTTTTTCACCATTTATAAAATTTCCCCCTTCTATACTACTTCTTACAGTAAGAATGAATTCATGCTTTGATGAGAAATTATTAACTAATTTAATCACATCATTAACCACATTTGATAAATTAGGTAGCATGTCCAGCCTTAACTCTATTAGCTGAGCATCTATTTTAGTGAGTTTTTCGTTAATCTCTTCTATACTATGACCACTTATTGATACGCACATCTTTTTAGACATTCTTCTATCACCTCATAACTAACATTAACAAGCTCAATATGACCAATCTTACTTGGAAGTGCCATCAATGGTTTATTATACCAAAATTTCTTGTCATATCCCATAGCATTCATTAATGTTTTAAGATCCGATGATAATTTAGTTGGCAAACCTAACGATCTTAATAAACTAATAATACGAAATACAGCATCCTCTGATAATCCTAGTACTTTTGTAGCGATAAAACCTTCAGCCACCATACCTATTGATACAGCATATCCATGTCTCATTCTAAACTTTGAATTTTTCTCTAATGCATGACCAACCGTATGTCCATAGTTAAGAACCATACGAAGGCCATTTTCTTTATAATCCATTTCAACAATCTCAGTTTTCAGTTGAACACTCCTAGCTATTATATATTCAATAATATCTGAAGTAGGATCAGCCACACTCTCAACATTCTCTTCTAATTCTTTAAAGAAATCCTCACCTTTAATAACCGCACTCTTTACAACCTCAGCCAAACCACTCTTATAATCTCTCTTGCTTAATGTTTTAAGTAAATTAGGATCTATAATTATTTTTAATGGATGATAAAATGTCCCAATCATATTTTTCCCTACATAATCTATGCCATTTTTACCACCAATAGCAGCATCAACCTGAGCTAATAATGTAGTGGGAATTAAGACTAATTGCACTCCTCTCATATATGTTGATGCTACAAAACCAGCCAAATCACAAATTGAACCACCACCAAAACCTATTAATATTGATTTCCTTGTAAACCCAAAATTAATAAGCTCTTTTAATACTCTCTTATACGTGCTAAAAGATTTTGCTTTTTCTCCCCTCTGAACTATTATTATATGCGATTGAATATTTAATTTATCTAATGCAGTTTTCAAAGTAGGAAGCCAAAGTTCAGCAATAAGCGGATCAGTTATTACTCCAATTTTATAGGGCCTTAAATCTTTCAATAAATTATCTAATCGTTCAAGTAAATTACGTTCAATTATTATTTCTGTTACCATATTATCTAAGATTTTCATATTAATCTCCATTTTCTTAATTCCTCCATCATATTCTTGAAACCATCTAAAGTAAGACTCTGCGGACCATCTGAAAGAGCATGATCTGGATTCTGATGCACTTCAACAATTATTCCATCTGCACCAACTGCTAATGCCGCTCTAGCCAACGGTGGAACTAATGATCTTCTTCCCGCTGCATGACTAGGATCAACAATAACTGGTAAATGCGTTAATTCTTTAAGAACAGGAACTGCTGCTATATCTAACGTAAATCTAGTTGAAGATTCAAAGGTCCTGATACCTCGTTCGCAAAGTACAACATTCATGTTGCCTTCTTTCATGATATACTCGGCAGCAGAGAGTAACTCTTCTATTGTGGAGCCGAAGCCTCTTTTAAGAAGAACTGGTTTTGTTGAATGTCCAACTTCTTTTAATAATGGAAAGTTTTGCATATTGCGTGCTCCAATTTGCAGCATATCTGCATATTTTTCTACGAGCTTTACATCCCTTGGGTCGAGAACTTCAGTAACAACTGGTAAGCCAGTAATCTCTGATGCCCTCTTTAGATATACTAAACCTTGCTCACCTAAACCTTGAAAACTATAAGGTGATGTTCTTGGTTTAAATGCGCCTCCACGTAACATTGATGCCCCAGCTTCTTTTACTGCTTTGGCTATTTGAATAATCTGTTCTTCAGATTCTACAGAGCATGGCCCTGCTATAACTATGGGGCGTTCTCCTATTTTTACACCATTTATATCAATTATTGTTTTTTCTTTAAAGCCTTTTGTAACTAGTTTAAGATTCATTTACAAACACCTCTATAGTTTTTGAAATGCGTTCTGAAATTAAGCCAAAATAATTTAACAACTCTTCATAACTACGTCCTGCAGTTCCAAATATATCGGGTATACCAATTCTTTTTATAAAAACTGGTTTATTTTCACTCAATACTTCACTTACTGCACTACCCAAACCACCGATAATATTATGTTCCTCTATAGTCACAACTCTACCGGTTTTTGAAGCAGTATGTATGAGTGTTGTTGTATCGAGTGGTTTTACTGTGTGCATGTCTATAATTTCTGCACTTATTTTCTTTTCTTTTAATAATGTAGCTACTTTTAATGCTACTGAAACCATAACACCATTTGCTATTATACTTACATCAGAACCTTCTTTAAGTAATTGTGCTCGACCAATTACGAGCTCATTTTCATTGTTATAGACTCTGTACGCATTATCTCTTCCTAATCGCATATAAAGTGGTCCTTTATGATTTATTACTGATTGAAATAGTAATTGTTTGGTTGCTATATCATCTGCTGGAACTAAAACTGTCATCCCAGGTATAACACGCATTAACGCTACATCTTCTAAACATTGATGTGACGAACCATCTAAATAATCAGAAAGCCCTGCGTGTGTAGCTATAAGTTTTACATTTAAATGATCTCTGGCTATGGTATTTCTTATTTGTTCCCAACCTCTCATCATGAACATTGCGTATGTTGATGCTACAGGTATTTTGCCTCCTAGTGCTAAACCAGCTGCTACATCTACTAAATCTTGTTCGCTTATTCCTACTGTAATAAAGCGTTCACTAAATTTCTTTGCAAAGTACAGTGTTTTAGTGGATTTAAATACATCAGCATCAACTACTACTAAATCGTGAACTTGCTCACCTAATTCTAGAAGCGCTTGCCCAAATGCTTCTCTAAAACTAAATATAGTCTGGTCTGATAGAGTCATTTAGAAGCATGACCTCCTTTAATATCCGATCAATTTCTCATTATTAGTTTCTATAATAATAACTTTAGGCTTGTCTTTAATTTCGGATACTTTCTTTAAAGTTTCTGTTATTGTTTCTCTGTTATTATTTATTTTAAAAACGCACCATCCGAATGCTTCCCATTTCATTGCTAATGGTTCTTTGCTTTTTATTTTTTCAGTTTCACCGCATAGTTGCTTATGATTTCTATCTATAAGAACAATGATATTATCTAATTTATTGGAAGAAATTGTTGCTGCGGCCTCCCATATTTGACCTTCATCAAGTTCGCCATCACCTATTACTACTGCTATTTCTGTATCCTGTTTATTTATTCTTGCTGCAAATGCTAATCCTGCAGCTATTGAAAGTCCTTGACCTAATGATCCTGTTGAAACAAGAATACCTGGTAAAGTTTTACCTTCTGGATGGGGTTGAAGTTTGGAACCTGGTGCTCCAAAATTCTCTATATCTTCATCATTAATTATTCCTAATTCTAAGTATATTGTATAAAGTGCTAATGAAGCATGTCCTTTGCTTAATATTATAAATCTATTAGGTTTCTCATTTATCCAATCTCCGTAAAGTGATACAAGTATATTAAGTGAGGATAAGGAGGATTCTGCATGCCAATTATTTAACTTTTTAATAATCTCATGAAAACGTGTATAAACTTTTTCTGTGGTAAGTTTTATGTTGTTAAGTATTAGAGGGTTGTTTACATGATTTAAAATTGGCGAGAGGTTAAGCCCCATTGGCGGGGCATCGAACTCCCTTGATATTGGCGGGTCATGACACCCCACTTGACATACTCTTAATAATAACAATTATATAAACATGTTGTTAATCATTTTTAAGAAAAGTTTATATATTCATCTTAAACTAATTAATTCATTATAAGAATTAATTAATTTATTAACTTCATTTTTAAGTCTGAAGAGTGCTTCATCTATACGTTTAGTTTCAGCATTTAATTTATTTCTTTCTTGCAGTATTATATTTTTACGTTCTGTTAGCATCCTTATGTTTTCATCAGGATTAGTGCTCCCTTTACTTGCTTTCATCATAATGCTTATTTCTGGGTTAAATGATATAGTAGAAAGGTCATAATCTTTTAAACCTAATATCTCACTTAATGCTATTATTATGTAATCAGGAGTAAGGCCTTTACCTTGTGAAAGTCTAACCGCTGTTGCAATAATTTGATGCGCTTCTCTAAATGATATGCCTAAGTTTTTTACTAGTATGTCTGCAATGTCAGTGGCTAATGTATATGTTATTGTAGGTGATTTTAAGAATGCTTCATTTTTGATTTTCATGGTATCTATCATATTAACTATAGCTTCTAGATTTAGCTCAATAGTTTCAAAGCTCTCTCTTATTATACTTTTGAGCTCTTGCATATCTTTATTATAACCTGTTGGTAATCCTTTCATTAATGTTAAGGCTCCAATTAATTTTCCATAAATTTCTGATGCTTTTGCTCTTATAATTTCTGCGGCCTCTGGATTTTTCTTTTGAGGCATGATACTACTAACTCCAGCATAAGCATCATCAAGCTCTATTAATCCACTTTCTTGTGTTGACCAAAATATTAGATCTTCAGCTATTCTGCTTAATTGTGTTGCTATAATTGCTAGGTCAGAAAGTAATTCTATTTCTATTTCACCTCTAGAATTAATTGCATCTAATGAATTTTCGATAATGCCTGAGAATCCAAGTAATTTAGCTGTTAACTCTCTGTCAATTGGCCAATTAACTCCTGCTAAAGCTCCGGCACCTAAAGGTGATAGGTTTACTCTTTCATAAGATTCACGTAATCTTTGATAAGAGCGTAAAAGTTGGTCTGCATGCGCTATTAAATAATGACTCAGCGTAATTGGTTGTGCTTGTTGCATGTGCGTATAGCCTGGGATTATAGTTCTCACATTACGCTCAGCTATACTAAGCAATCTTTCTATCGCATCTAATAATTTTTGCGAGAAGTGGTTTATGAGGTCTCTAAGGTATAATCTCATATCAGTAGCGATTAGATCATTACGACTTCTTGCAGTGTGAAGTTTTCCACCGATACGAATTCCAAGCTTATTTATTAGATATGATTCAATATTAAAATGTATATCTTCAAGTTCAGGGTTAAGTTGTATATTATTTCTATTCCATTTCTCATAAAATGCTTCTAACATTTTAAGAATTTTTATTGTACTTTCTAGATCTAAAATTCCAACTTTATTAAGCATTACTATATGAGCTTCACTAGTAAGTATTTCATATGGTATCAAAACTTTATCATTATTTAAATCGCGCTCAGCTTCTTTAATTAATATTACTGATTTCTTTTTATCACTTAGCCTCAATATTAATGGTTTTTCTTTTTTCATTTCGGAGCACCTGTTTTAATATTTTTTGAGCCGTAACAGTTTGGAGTCCCCAAAGTTCTATGAATCCTATAGCATCTTTCTGATTAAAGGTTGATGAAGCATCGTATGTGGAAAGTCGTAGATCATATAATGCGTATTCGCTTTTTCTACTAACAACCCGCATTCCTCCTTTAAATAATTTAAGGGTTACTTGTCCGCTAACTCTTGGTATTTGTGTGGCATCAATAAATGCTTGAAGGTCAAATCTTAATGGTTCCATCCATAGACCATTATAAACGAGCTGCGTCCATGTTTGGTCTATAAATTCTTTAAAATTATTTTCATGGCGAGTTAATACAAATTTTTCCAGATCCCTATGAGCTTCAATAATTGCTAATGCGGCAGGACATTCATAAACTTCCCTTGATTTTATTCCAACAAGCCTATCTTCCATATGATCAATTCTTCCAACACCATGCATACCAACAAAATGATTAAGTTCTGTAATCAATTTAATCTCATCCATTTCTTCATTATTTAATCCTATAGGTATTCCATTATGAAAATGAATGGTTATGTAGCCTGGAGTTTCAGGGGCTTTTACTGGATCTATAGTCCATTCGAATACATCTTCCGGTGGTTCTTCTTCTGGATGTTCAAGAATCCCGCCTTCAATCGATCTCCCCCATAGATTTTGATCAATGCTATACGGATTTTTCTTTGTAGCTTTTATAGGTATTCCATGTTTTTTAGCATATTCTATCTCCTCTTCTCTAGTCAAATTCCATTCTCTTACGGGTGCTATTACTTTTAAATTAGGATTTAGTGCTTTAATTGTTATCTCGAATCTAACTTGATCATTACCTTTGCCCGTTGATCCATGAGCTACAGCTTCTGCTCCCTCTTTTTCAGCAATCTCAACTAAGTATTTAGATATTAATGGTCTTGATAACGCACTGCTTAACGGATATTTACCTTGATAAAGAGCGTTAGATTTTATAGCAGGATTAACATAATTATTAACGAATTCATTAATAGCATTAATAGTATAATGTTTGATAGCCCCTATTTCGTAAGCTTTTTCTTCTATCTTTTTAAAATCCTCACCTTGCCCAACATCAACCGTAACTGTAACAACATCGTAGTTATATTTTTCTTGTAACCATTTTATAGAGACGGATGTATCTAATCCTCCTGAATAAGCTAATACTACTTTTCCCATACATGTTTTCATTTAATAGCATAAGATATAGGTTGCGTGATGAAAACAACAATTAAGATTTGATATTGTTCTAGTTAGAACATAATAATTTTCAGAAACTATTTTGAAATAAATAGTTAAAATATTTTTCTTAAATTGTTTATAGAATCTTCGAGTATTTTATATGCTTTAAGGGCTTGTTCTTGACTTATTATGAATATTGTGTCTAAATGGCATGAAATAATTTGGGTAATGTTTATTCCCTCTTTTGAGAGAAGCCAAGTAGTGTATGCTATAACGCCTGGTGTTGATATTATTTCTTCTGGGCTCAGGAGTATTATGGCACTTTGATTTCTAATTATATTATTAATATTACGTTCTCCAATAATTGAAATTAAATCTTTCTCTATTTTCTTTTCAAACACTATTGTGAATGTATTAATGCCTTGTGTAATTTGAAGGAATCTAGAACCACCAAAAAGGCGCATTATGGAATCCAATTTTCCAGCCATATTCTCCCATTTTAATGTCATAACAATCACATCATTTCTCATCTGAAGTGTGCTTTCAGCTAAAACCTTACAAACATCTCTCTCAATACGATTTAGATCTTTTTTAAGCTCTTCACCATAACGTATTAATGCCATCTTAATTGCTTCTACCTCAGCATTAATTCCCATCATTTTTGAAACTTCATTCCTTAACATTTTAGCTGTTGCAGTATAATTCAAATTTCCATCTCTAAGGCAATCAATTAAAGATGGATGCATATTTACTACATCACGTACTACTTTAGCTATAGTTAGCTCTTTTTTCACATTACCTCTCCTAACATATTAATCCATTAGAATATTAAGCTTTTCTCTTCAATAACTAAACTACCCAGATAAGCGATTAATGATAACTCTAATATCAATTAATAATCAAAACTTAAGTAAGGTCAGACACATAGTTAACATGATTATTTGTTCATAACAATACTCTCACATATAAGGAAAAAGTAAAAAGGTGAATAAAGATACTAAATTAAAATGGTGCGCTACTTAAAATCCATAATGCGCGTTTTAAAACGTTAATGGATCTATGATAATCTTCTATAGAAATATATTCATTATCCGTATGTGATACTCTAGGATCACCTGGACCGTATGTTATGATAGGAATTTTATACTCATGCGCAAATATATTCATCTCACCAGTACCGCTCTTTCTTATAAATTTAGGTTCTGTATTAATTTCTTGTAATATAGCTTTACGAAATGCTTTTACTAATGATGTTGCCATATTTGATTGATAAGGTTCAGTAAGATCTTCAACTACATACTCACTCTTAACAGAATTATTAAATGATTTGAGAATATTTATTATGTCTGATAAAAACTGATTAATTGGCTTTGTAGGAGGAACTCTTATATCAAGTACAACCTCGCAATTTTTCGGTGTAACATTTGTTGCATGACCACCTTTTATTATAGTAGGTGTAATAGTTATAGATGTAAATGAATTAGCTGTTCTTAATTTTAATTCATAATTTTTCAACATAATGAGTAAATGAGCCATACTTTCTATTGCGTTAGGTGCATTAAGTGAAGATGCGTGATAGCTTTCTGTAAAGATTTTAATACGTAATTGTATTCTTCCTTTGTAACCTATTGTTATTACATGAGCACCCCCAGGCTCACCAAAAATTGCATACGCTGGATTTATCTTTAGAATCCTTAACGTATTTGTTAATTCTTTTATACCTTTTCCATCACCTTCTTCATCAACAGTAGCAACCATTACGATTCTTGATGGTAGATTTTCAATCTTTTTTACTAAATATGATGAATAAAGGAACGATGCTAATGGACCTTTAGCGTCAGAAGCGCCTCGCCCATAGATTTTTGTATTATCAATTTGTACAGGTAATATTCCAGGTACTGTGTCCATATGACTAGAAAGTAATATTGTTGGTTCATCACCTTCGTAAATTCCTATCACATTTCCAGCATTATCTATATGAATCTTATCAACTTTAAATTCTTCTTTTAATAATTGATAAATATACGTTCTGATTTCATGTTCTTCATTGCTTGGTGAGTAGATTCTTAACATGTTGATAAGCAATTCATTGGGCGTAATCATTTCTACTCATTACTAAGTTTAATTTATATTTAAACTGGATGTAATGCTGCTGTTTTTAATCCTTCATCTTCCTTGAATCCAAATATTATATTCATTGATTGAACCGCATTTCCTGCTGCTCCTTTTACAAGATTATCTATTGCGCCAATTATTACGATTCTATTTGTGTGAGTATCAGTTTCAAATCCTATGTCCATGAAATTGGATCCAATAACAATCTTTGGATCTGGATACTTATAAAGGCCTTTGCGGTCTTTTATAAATCTGATGAAAGGTTCATTCTGGTATACTGATCTATATGCTTTCCAAATTATTGAATCTGTTGCTTGGTTTAAAACGTGTGATGTTGTTAATATTCCTCTTACCATGTTTACTGAATGTGCACTTAAAGCTATTTTATGTTCTCTGCCAGATATACTTTTTAATTCTTGTTCTATTTCTGCTGTATGTCTATGTCCTACTGGCTTATAAGGTCTAATTACACCAAAACGTTCTGAGAAGTGTGAGGATAATGATGGTTTACTCCCAGAGCCTGAAGACCCAACCTTCGCATCAATAATAATTATATCACTTGTTAATCCAAACTTAGCTAATGGTGCTAATGATAATATTGAAGCTGTCGCTATACAACCTGGGACCGCTACATAATTAGCGTTTTTTAACTCATTACGATGCAATTCAGGTAATCCATAGATAAATTTGTTTAAGAGATCTGGCGCTTTATGTTCAATACCATACCATTTTTTATAATTATCAGGATCTTTTAATCTAAAATCAGCGCTCATATCAATAATTTTAACACCCAATTCAACCATATGTGGAACAATATTCATAGAAGCTCCATGCGGTAATGCCAAAAATACTACATCAACCTTTGAGGCAACTGAAATAGGATCTTCATTAGAGAAACGCATTTGCGTAAGACCTTTAAGATTAGGATGCACTTTAAAGACGTATTCACCAGCATATTTATGTGATGTTGCAAACTCAACATTAATCATTGGATGTTGCAAAAGTATCCTGAGTATTTCGCCTCCAACATATCCTGATGCGCCTATGATGCCCACTTTCATTTCTTAACCACCCTAATTGCATATTCAGCTATTGATCTAGGAATTATATTTCCCCAAACTGAGGACGCGCCTTTAAATTCAACAGTTCCATTAACTTCATGAACTAAAAGATCCTTATTACTTTCCATAGCATCAATTCCAAGAATACCCCCACCAACTGCCTTTGCAGCACGAAGTATGATTTCTTTTTGATCTTCAGAAAGTTGAGCTTTCTCAACTTTACCTCCTCTTGCCACATTTGTTCTCCAATCATTATCCGGTTGATATCTATAAGTTACAGCTACAATTTCATCCTCAATCACTATAGTTCGTATATCTCTTGGTGGTCTTTTTACAAATTCTTGGATGTAATATACTTGATAGTATGGATCAGAGAACATTTCTCTTGCTTCGATAAGGGAGGAAAGTTCATCCTTATCACGTGCTTTATTAACTAGCCGACCCCAACTGCCAATTATTGGTTTTATGACTACTGGATATCCAATATTTTCTGCAATCTTTAGTGCAGATTCGTATGATAACGCAATGGCGGTCTTAGGTGTGGGTACATGATTTTTTATTAATTTGAGCGTTGTAAGTAATTTGTTACTAGTTATTAATGTTGTCATGAATGTATTAATGACTTTTATTTCATGTTCTTCGAGTATTGCTGTGTAATGAAGACCACGTGTATGACTTATACATCTCTGTAATACTATATCTCCAAAATCTTCTTTAATATTTGATGTAATTTCTAACGGTAATGATCTGACATCTATCATTATTACCTGAGCGCCTAATGCTTTAGCTTCCTCTGCTATTTGTTTTTCTTCCCATCTAATTCTATCATATAGTATTGCTAAGCGTACCAATTAGTGAACCGCTCCTATTCTCCCCAATCTTCTCCTACATTCTCAGCTACTTTAAGCTGGATACCATTATTATTAATTTGTACAACTTCATATTCAGTTCCGCAGTCTGGACATGATAATATTTCTCCTACTATCACATCATTGGGCACATCAATCTCTCCACCACATTCTTGGCATATTACTTTCACATTGAATCACCTAAGTATTGAGGTATTACTCATCGTTAAATATAACTTTTATGATATACATATTAAAAAGTATACGAATTATGTTACAACTAGAACATATCTATATAAGATAAACTGCTTAATGATTTAATTCACTTCATTTAATTTATTATTCTAGACCTCTTTTTAAGAATAAAAGTTAAGAAGCTTCTCTCTATTTATCATATAAATTTAAGTCGAAACAAAATTTTTCTTTGTCATAATTTCTTTAATTGTAATGTTCTTTTTGTTTCTAAAATTTGTTAAAATATTCGAACATCTTTAAATAAATCGGCTAACTTACCAGTAAAGGATAGGGATTAATGATAGATCCATTAAATGCTGTACTAGTATTGGAAGATGGAAGCGTATGGATAGGTAAAGGTTTCGGTTATCCAAAACGTGTTGTTGGTGAAGTTGTCTTTAATACTGGAATGACAGGATATACGGAAGCTTTAACTGATCCATCATATCGTGGGCAAATTCTTACCATGACGTATCCATTAGTAGGTAATTATGGTGTTCCTGATTATACATTAAGAGATTCGTGGGGACTCCCATTACATTTTGAATCGGAACAGATTCAAGTAAAGGGGTTAGTAGTTTATGAAGTTTGTGATGACCCAAGTCATCCATTCTCAAAAAAATCACTCCACGAATGGTTATATCAAGAAATGATACCTGGTATTCAAGGTATTGATACTAGAGAATTAACAAAAAGATTAAGAGCTAAAGGTGTTATGATGGGAGCATTAGAAGTCTCATCACACGATATATCTGTAGACACTCTGTTTAGTGAAATTAAAAAGGCAAAACATTATGATGAGACCAAATTTGCTGATGAAGTCTCAACTAAGAAACCTCTAATTTATGGTTATGGTAGTGATAATATAGTACTTATTGATTGTGGTGTAAAGGCTAGTATAATAAGGAATTTAGTAGAGAGAGGTTTTAAAGTAATTAGATTACCTTATAACGCTAAAATTGACGAGGTACTTTTCTATAAACCAAAAGGTGTAGTTTTGAGCAATGGTCCCGGTAATCCAAAAAACTTTGATGAAACTATAGACTTAACCCAACAACTTATAGATCTGAATATTCCAATAATGGGAATATGTCTTGGTAATCAAATATTAGCATTAAGCATGGGAGCTGATACTTTTAAATTAAAATATGGTCATAGAGGTCAAAATAAGCCTTCAATTGATTTAACTACAGGTATAAGTTATGTTACTAGTCAGAATCATGGCTTCGCTATTGATCCTACATCATTAAGGAATACTAATCTAGAAGTATGGTGGATTAATGCAGATGATAAAACTATTGAGGGAATAAGACATAAGAACCAACCAATATTAGCTGTTCAATTTCATCCAGAGGCTTCCCCTGGTCCATATGATACACTTTTCGTTTTTGATATTTTTAAGGAAAAAATCCGTAAACATGAGATGAGATTATATGCCTAGAGATATTAATATTAAAAAAGTATTAGTACTTGGAAGCGGCGCCATTAAAATTGGTGAGGCTGGAGAATTTGATTATTCTGGCAGTCAATGCCTTAAAGCATTAAGAGAGGAAGGTATCGAGACAATCTTAGTGAATCCTAATATAGCAACCATACAAACTGATGAGAATATGAGTGATAAAGTTTACTTCTTGCCAGTAACACCTGAATATGTAAAAGAAGTTATTGAGAAGGAACACCCTGATGGGATTATTTTAACTTTTGGTGGTCAAACGGCATTAAATTGTGGCGTTGAACTCGCTAAACTAGGTATTCTGGATAAATATAATGTAAAAGTACTTGGCACTTCAGTTGAAACTATTGAGAATGCAAGTGATAGGGAACGTTTTAAAAAGATAATGATAAATGCTGGATTGCCAGTACCGAGAAGTAAGAGTGCCTATTCACTTGAAGAGGCTAAAGCTGTCGCAAAAGAAATTGGTTATCCTGTAATGATACGAGTTGCATTCACATTAGGAGGAAAGGGTGGTGGTGTAGCTAAGAATGAAGAGGAGCTCATTGAAATAGTTGAGAGAGGATTGGCTCATAGTTTAATTAAAGAAGTTCTTATTGAGGAATATTTAGGTGATCTTAAACAGATTGAATATGAAGTTATGAGAGATAATAAAAATAATTGTATTGCAGTCTGTAATATGGAAAATATACTGGGAATGAGAGTGCATACTGGTGATAATATTGTAGTTGCTCCTTCACAGACATTGAATAATAGAGAATATCATATGTTGCGTAGTGCTGCTATTAAAGCGGCCCAAGCTTTAAATGTTATAGGTGAATGTAATGTACAATTTGCATTAGACCCTATTAATGAAAAGTATTATGTGATAGAAGTTAATCCAAGAATGTCTAGATCATCAGCCTTAGCTTCTAAAGCAACTGGATATCCGTTAGCATATATGGCAGCTAAATTAGCTTTGGGTTATACGCTACCAGAATTAATAAATAATGTTACTGGTATTACTACTGCAGCATTTGAACCATCCCTTGATTATGTAGTAATTAAAATTCCTAGATGGGACTTTAAAAAATTTTCAAAAGTTGATAGAAGATTAAGGACACAAATGAAGTCAGTAGGTGAAGTAATGGCTATTGGAAGAAAATTTGAAGAAGCATTACAAAAGGCAATAAGAATGCTTGACATAGGCTTAGACGGTTTAGTGGCAAACTCTAATGATGACACATCATTGAATAACATTAAGATAATGCTTGAAAATCCGACAGATGAGATATTATTCTATGTTGTTACAGCACTTAAAAAAGGATTTAGTGTTGAAGAAATATCCAAATTATCTAAAATCGATCCCTGGTTCATTTATAAAATAAAAAATATTGTAGACATGGAGGCAAAACTTCGTGATATAAGGAAAATAAATAACTCAGATCAAAAGATATTGTATAATTTAATTAAAGAAGCAAAACAATTAGGCTTCTCTGATAAGCAAATTGCAAGATATTTAAATTTAAATGAAAATGAAATTAGATTACTTAGAAAGAGGTTAGGTATTTATCCAGTAGTTAAACAGATTGATACACTAGCTGCTGAATGGCCTGCTAAGACTAATTATCTCTATGTTACGTACAACGGAGATTTTGATGATATTGACTTTACATCCAATAAACGTAAAGTTATAGTTCTAGGTGCTGGTCCATATAGGATAGGTAGCTCAGTCGAGTTTGATTGGTGTACCATGAACATGGTTTGGGCTTTGAAGGCTGAAGGTTTTGATGAAGCTATAGTTGTTAATTGTAATCCTGAAACAGTATCCACAGATTATGATATGAGTGATAAGCTTTATTTCGAAGAATTAACCTTAGAAAGAGTACTTGATATTTATGAAAAAGAGAACCCTGAGGGTATAGTAGTAAGCGTTGGTGGACAAACTGCTAATAATCTTGCACCAAAATTAGCTAAATGGAATGTTAAAATACTTGGTACAAAAAGTGAAGACATAGATAGAGCTGAAGATAGAGCAAAATTCAGCCAATTATTAGATTCATTGAACATTAAACAGCCTCCCTGGAAAGAGTTCATCACACTAGAAGATGCGTATAGCTTTGCGCAAAAAGTTGGTTATCCAGTGCTCGTAAGACCATCATATGTACTCAGTGGATCTGCAATGAAAGTTGTATGGACGCCAACACAGCTCAAACAATTCTTATCAGAAGCCACAAAAATAAGTCCAGAATATCCAGTCGTTATTAGTAAATTCTTCATAGATGCAATGGAAGTTGAGGTTGACGGTGTATCTGATGGCAAAAATGTTATAATAGGCTCGATAATAGAACATGTAGAACCAGCAGGATTACATTCTGGCGATGCAATTATGGTCATACCACCCATAAAAATTAAACAATCCATAAAAGAAAAAATTACTGAATACACAATTAAAATAGCAAGTGCATTAAACATAAGAGGTCCATTTAATATTCAATATCTAGTTAAAAATGGTGATGTTTATGTTATAGAATGTAATCTGAGAGCTTCCAGATCTATGCCATTCGTATCTAAGATGACAGGCATAAACCTAATGAAATTAGCAGCACAAGCATTAACCAACAAAGCAATCACTAATACTACACATAGAGAATCAAGAGTAAAATTTGGTGTAAAAGCTCCCCAATTCTCATTCATGCAATTAGATGGTGCTGATCCAATACTTGGTGTTGAAATGCAATCTACTGGTGAAGTTGCATGCTTCGGCGATAGTTTCTATGAAGCATTAATAAAAGCATTAATAGCAGCAGGATATAAAATACCAAAAGATGGAGGAAATATATTCATATCAGTAGGTGGTAAAGAGTTAAAAGAAAAAATTCTAAAAATAGCAATAGAACTAAAAAATATGGGTTACAATATCATCGCAACAGAACATACAGCAGAATACTTTATAGAACATGGTATAGAAAATGTTCAAACAATTTATAAAATTCATGAAAAATCCAGACACCCTAATATCATCGAATATCTTAGAACTGGAATGATCGATTTAGTAATTAACATACCAAGTTCATTATCCCTCGAAAAATATTCAACAATGATTGAAGATGAATACATAATAAGAAGAAAGGCAATAGAATTAGGAATACCAGTAATAACAAATATTGCCACGGCAGAAGTATTTGTACAAGGCCTTAAATGGTTAAAAATTATGAATAATAAGAACTACACCAACCTTTTAACAAAGTCGGCTACATCCAATTAAAATTATTCAAAAAGGAGTAATTTAACTAACAATAACTTTTGACCCCTATTCCATAAATGACAAACTCCTTAAAATTTTGCATTCCTTTGAAGATTCACCGTATGATTAATGAAATAAATTTCTACTTTGAAAGGAGACCTTTTCCTTATTATTATTAAATTTCGAAACAGCGCAAAACCCTCAGCTACCCCAGAACACGTCATTAAATCAGACGCGTGAGATGAGTTCTTCATCGGGCAAAATAAAAATATCGTATTTAAAGATAAATATTTTGTTTTGTGGTATGTTGTTGCATAACATGCGCATAATTTAGTGGACATGCTGTTTTTGTGTGCTTAAGATTAGTTATTAATAATGATCAAAATTATATGTTTTTAGTATGAATTTTCAATAATATTTTTCAAATAAATATTTAAACTCTGAAATATACTTTTTATATATGGCTAAGGCTGTTATTATGGCTGGTGGTGAGGGTACTAGACTTAGACCTTTAACCATTAATAGACCTAAACCTATGGTTCCTATTCTCAATAGACCATTAATGGAATATGCTGTTGAACGTTTATCAGAATCTAATTTTAGGGATATTTATGTTACTTTACATTATCTTCCAATTGTTGTTACTGGGTATTTTGAAGATGGGTCAAGATGGAATGTTAATTTAAAATATTCTGTGGAGGATAGGCCTTTGGGTACTGCTGGTGGTGTTAAGGCTGCAGTTGGTGATACTGATGATACGTTAATTGTTATTAGTGGTGATCTTTTTTCAAACATTGATCTTAATAAGATGTATAATTTTCATAAGAGTAAGGGTTCTGTATTTACAATGGCTTTAGTTGAGGTTGAGAATCCATTAGAGTTTGGTGTTGCTTTGCTTGATTCTGATGGAAGGTTAACTAAGTTTCTTGAAAAGCCAGGATGGGGGGAAGTGTTTTCGAATACTATAAATGCGGGTATTTATATTATAGAACCTGAAGTATTGGAACTTATTCCTAAAGGATTAGAGTTTGATTTTAGTCGTGATCTTGTCCCCCTTTTACTTAAGAAGGGCTATCCTACATATGGTTACATTCATGATGGATATTGGAGGGATATAGGTAATACGCAACAGTATATGAAAGTTCATGAGGAATTATTAGAAGATTTGCGAGGAGTTAGAGTTTTATCAAAATCTTTAGGTAATAATGTATATATTGGTAATGATTCAATAGTTGATCCTACCGTTACAATAGTTGGACCTGTAGTGATAGGTTCTAATGTTACGATTAAAGAGAATAGTATCATAGGGCCTTATACTGTTATTGGTGATGATGTAATAATTGAGAGAAATGTGAAGATAGAGCATAGTATTATATGGAATAAGTGTTTCATTGGTTCACGTTCGCGCTTGAGTGGTTCTATAATTGGAGAGCATGTAACAATAAAATCTGGTGTGTATGCTTATGAAGGTTCTGTAATAGGTGATGAGTGTATTATAAATAATGATGTAATAATTAAACCTGGTGTCAGAATCTGGCCTAAGAAAAGTATTGATTCTGGGCTTATTATAAGTTCTGATATTACTGCGGGTGTAAAAAATGTTAGAAGGTTATTTGGAATTCATGGTATTGATGGGCTTGCTAATGTAGAATTAACACCAGAGTTAGCGTCTAAGATTGGTGCTGCATTAGCTACTATTGTTAAATCAGGTTCTATAATTGTTACTAGTAGGGATATGATGCGTGCGTCGAGAATGTTTAAGAGAGCGTTCATAGCTGGGTTGTTATCAGGGGGTGTTAACGTATATAATTTAAAAGCTGTGCCCACTCCTCTCAATAGATTATTTACAATACAATCTGGTGCAACTTATGGTGTTCATATTAGAATGCATAATACATTACCAGATATTATGCGTGTCGAGTTTTATGATTCAACTGGTCTTAATGTTGATTCGAGTGTGGAAAGAAAGATTGAGAATTTAGTTTTTAGAGAGGATTATAGACGTGCTTATTATAATGATATAGGAGAAATTTATTATCCTGCTCGTATTTATGAGCCTTATGAAGATTACATATATAAATCAATACCGCTTTCATCAATAAATACGTGGCGTAATAGGATAGTAATTGATCTTAGCCAAGGGACTTCATCACTCATACTACCACAACTTTTAAGTAAATTAGGTATTGATGCAATATTAGTAAATCTTAGTTCAGAAGCTAATTATAGAATAGCTGAGAAAAGAAGTGAATTAAGTTCATTCATGTATAAGGTTGTACAATCAACGGAGGCAAGTGCAGGTTTTATTATTGATCAAAATAGTGAACGATTATTAGTAATAGATGAAAAGGGGAGAGTTTTAAGTGGGTTACAAGGCTTAATGTTAATGATAACCATTGCTGCTGATCTTAATGTGAAAAAGTTTGCAGTTCCAATGAGTACTCCAAGTATTATTGATGATTTTGCAGATAAACATAATATTTCATTAGTTAGAACAGATATAACTTCTCGTGCACTAGGTTTAGCAATAAAGAATGGTAATGCACAATGGGCTGGTGATGAAGATGGTGGTTATATAAGTAGTAATATTATATTGGGTTTTGATGCTATATCATCATTAATTCATATAATTAGATATATGGCTGAGCATAGAATTCGATTATCAGAGATAGTTGATACATTCCCATCAGCAAGAATATTAAGTGAAAATGTACCTTGCCCGATGAGTTTAATAAGTACAATTCTAGAAAAGTTGTATTACAATTACATGAATAATATAACAGACTTAATGAGAGGACTTAGAATAAAATTTGATGATGGGTGGGTGTTTGTAACACCATCTATAGATGAATCAGTAATAAAAGTTTATGTTGATGCAAAAAATGATATATCAGCAAGATCTCTTCTTGGAAAAATAAAGAGCGATATACAACGATACGTTAACCAATAACCTAAAGTGTTAAGAAACTCAATTCATTATTTTCTTTTATTAATAATGCTCCGGCTTCCCCACCATGATATCTACTTGAAAATACTGTAATAACTAATCCACCAAAGTCAATTCTATAACCTTCTGGACACACCTCATGTCCTCTCACTAACATGTATAAGTTGTTATTTTTTAAGAAATCTTCAGCAACATCCATTCCGAAGAGATAAATCCCCATCCCGCGTGGACTAGGTTCAAAGCCTTTTACTTCAGGACTGGGATCATTCCAAAGGATTTGAAAAGCAATGGGATTGTTTGGTTCTTTATCCCCCTTCTCTATTTCCGCAAATTTAGAAACATTTTTTACGTTACGTGGTATGCCTCCATGAAGTCCTAATACACTATTCACTCTTATTGCATAAGGCATTACTGAAAATAATTCTACAAATTGCTCATATGATTCCGGACCAAGTTTAGCAAGAACTTCCTCATAAAATCCATAATAGTAATTTGTGAGAGGGCTTTCATGATTACCCCGTAAGACTATAATATGATTAGGATCTCTTAATTTTGCTTTTAAAATAAGTTCTAAATTATCTAATCCAGTATCACTTCTATCAACATAATCACCAAGAAACACTATCAATTCTACGAGATCTCTATACTCTCTAAGTACTTTTTGTGTTACATCTATTGCCCCATGAGTATCTCCTATAAAGAGGACTGATCTTGCAGTTGTCTCTATTAGATTAGGTTCCTCCATAAAACGTTGCATTGATTCGTATATGAGGTCATTTAAATTGTTAAAGCCCATTTCTCTCAAAATATAAAGAACAGACATGTATTTATTTCTCTATGTACAATTATCTAACAGTATATGGTGTGATAATGAAATGTATATAATACGTATCGCATTAGAATTTATGCCTGAATCAACTATTACAGTAGATGGATTCACATCTACTGTATCAAAAACTATTTTGAAAAATATACAAGATTATGAGATAGAAATATCTAACTTTATTAACAGCTCATTAAGTAATTTTACTATTTCACCAGTCATGATTAATAATAGACCAGTTTATAAATTTCGAAATTCCGGTAAAAAAGTACCACCGGTTTTATTATATAGTGGAAAAACTTACACATTCTATGTATCATTCTTATCTGAAGATACGGGTTATGAACTACAAGAATTACTTAATAAGCACATATCAACTGGCTGGCGACTCTCACTTTATAACTCTAACATTTTCCTTACAGCCTCACGAATCAACAGTCTAGATTTAAACGAATTAACAGTAGAACTCACAGGAGATTTCAGGATTGATTTCATGACACCAACACAATTCGCAATTAAACCATCAATTCCTACTACAAAATCATGGTTTAGACTATTCCCACTCTCTCACACCTTAATCACTAGTATAGCATCACACTGGAATAAATACGTTCCTAATGAAATGAAAATTGATATAAAAAACATAAGTAAAATAGCATATAATTACATACACGAAGCTGGATATTATTTAAGACCAGTAACAGTTACAATACTTAAAGAGAATGATCATAAAAGTGTGATGAGAGGTTTTGTAGGATGGTGCGTATACAAAGTTGATGAAAAACTTAACCCAGAAGAACAAAAAATTATATCCAAACTTTTAGCCTATGCAGAATTCATGGGCGTTGGAAAAGGAAAAGAACTAGGGTTCGGAATGATAAAAGTAAAACCAGGAAAAATAGCACATGAAGGTTCCAGTGAAATACATGAAGAGCTTATAAAAAATATTGGATAAAAATTATAACAATAAATCAATCCGCTCTTAAATAAGATTTTTGTGATTAGGTTTTCATTTATTATTATTGCTCTTGTTTCTAATGAGCACATGCTTTAGGCTTTTCATGTTAGATGAGAAAATACATTTTCCACCCAAAATATGGATCTTGCAACAATTCAAAAATCAGCCATAACATTCTTATTTAAGAGCGTACCAATCAAGTTAAATATTTGATAATATAATATTACTATGATGTATTATGCCGGGTCTTACAGTTTATGGTAAAAATGGTATTGTAGTTTCACAAAATTATTTGGCATCAATGGCTGGAATAAAAATACTTGAAAATGGTGGTAACGCATTCGATGCTGCTTTAACTGTAAGTTCAGTTCTTTCTGTAACTATTCCTTATAGTGGAGGATTAGGTGGTGATGGTTTCATACTCGCATCGACACCAGAGGGAATAATAGGTTATAATGGTTCAGGTTCAGCACCATCAGGGTTTGATGAGAAAGAATATATAAATATTGCACCCATACGTGGTCCTTTAACAATTACAATACCAGGATTAGTAGATCTTTGGAAATGGGTTTATGATAAATATTGTACAAAAGGACTTGAAGAATTGCTTTCCTATGCTATATCATTAGCAATAAACGGATTTCCAGTTAATGATGACTTAGCACGAGCAGTAGAAGGTTCAAAAAGTATTTTATCAAGCTATCAAAGTTGGAATAAATTGTTTGGTAATTTAAAAGTTAAGGACTGGTTTGTTCAACGAGATTTAGGAGAGATTTTAAAGAGAATTGCTAAATTTGGACCTGAAGAATTTTATAAAGGTGAGACCGCAAGAGAATTAGTTGAAAGCCTTAAAGCACAAGATGTACCCATAGATGTGAGGGATCTAAGAGTTCATAAAGGCGAACCAGTTAGACCATTACGATCTAAATATAGAGATTATGATATATATGAATTACCCCCAAATACACAGGGTATAACAACTATTGAACTTTTATCTATGATTGAGGAAACTAATGCTGATAAATTAGATTTTTACGATCCACATCGATTATTATTACAATTAAAAATTGCAGGTTTATCATACGAAGATCGTGATAAGTTTATAGGTGATCCAAGATTTTCTCAGATACATGTTGAGAAATTACTCTCGAAAGATTATATAAAAGATAGAATAAACCAAGGCCTTAAAAGTGGTAAATTAGAGAGCGCTGACACAACATTTTTCGCGGTAGCAGATAATTTTGGCAATATTGTTGGCTTTATTCAAAGTCTATTTTATCCATTTGGATCAGGGATCGTAGCTAAAGGTATACCATTTCAGAATAGGGGTGCCGGTTTTGCAAAATCTCTTTCATCACCGAATAGACCTGGTAAGGGACGAAGACCCTTACACACACTTTCTGTGCTTTTCGCAGAAAAAGGCGAAAGAAAACTTATGATAGGTTGTGCTGGCGGAGATTTAAGACCACAAATACATTCAGAGATTCTCGAAAATATTATTGCTTATAATATGAATATTGCTAAAGCAGTTGATGCACCACGATTCATGCTGACCAGATGGAATCAATATCCCGAGGGAATAATAGAAGGGCGATTTCAATCATTTAAAACCAATGATATAAAAATAGAAATATTACCTTATTACAGTAATGCTGTTGGAATAGCAAACGTGATTGAATACTCGCGAGGAATATATGCTGCAACAGCAGATCCAAGAAGTGAAGGAATCCCATTAGCTAGATAAACAATTTTATAAAAACAATAAAACTATGTATTAATTTTTATGAAATTCTTATTCGCTAAAATCTAGCTCTTCAGAGTGAGGTAGCTTATCTCAATTTTCTCCAGTATTTTTTCTAAAGTAAAAACTACCTTTTTTATATCATCTTGAGTGATCATGTATGGTGGTAGGAATCTAACAGTTGTTAATCCGGCCTTAAGCGATAGAATCTTTTCGTCTTGAAGAGACTTTATAACATTTGATGGGTTTATTCTTAATTCAACACCAATCATTAATCCAAGTCCTCTAATATCTCTTACAACATCAAATTTCTTTAAAGATGTATTGAGTAGATTCATGAATTCTTTTCCTTTATTTTCAGCCTTATTAATAACGTCATCATTTTTTAAAGCTTTTATAGAGGCTGTTACAGCTGCCATTGCTAAAGGATTGCCCCCATATGTACTACCATGATCACCCTCTTCAAGCTTAGATGCTATCCAATCAGGCATAAATAATACACTTACTGGAAAACCACCACCAATGGCTTTACCAGCAGTCATTAAATCTGGCTTTATACCAAAATGTTGATATGCCCATATTTTACCAGTTCTTCCGAACCCACTCTGAATTTCATCTATTATGAGAATTGCCCCTACATTATCAGCTTTTTCTCTTAAAGCTTTCATGAAATCTGCTTTTGCTGGTATAACACCACCTTCACCTTGAACTGGTTCTACTATTATCCCTGCAACAGTATCATCGATTACTTTTAAGGTATCAATATTATTAAATTCTATAAATTCTACATTATCCATGAGCGGTTCAAAAGGTTCTCTATATTTTTTATTCCAAGTTAATGAGAGGGCAGCGAACGTTCTACCATGAAATGAATTTTTAAAAGCGATAAATTTTTTTCTTCTTGTAATTTTTCTTGCGACTTTTATTGCTAATTCTACAGCCTCGCTTCCACTATTCAGAAGATATACATTATTAAGATCTTCAGGCTTTATGTACTCAAGTTCATTTAGCATTTCATCACGTATAGGTGTTGAGAATGCAGTTGTTAATGTTATTATTTCATTTATTTGTTTATTTAAGTACTCTATCACAATTTTGTTTCTATGACCAAGAAATGCTACACCGTGTCCTGTATGTAAATCAAGATACTTTACACCATTTTCATCCCATACATATTGATCTTCTCCTTTAACAATTTTAAGACCCCTATTGCCGAAAAAGCTAATTAGATTCAACGTTTAACAACCTCTTTTATTTTCTCTAACAATTTTCCAGATATGTTAAAACCTGTTACACGTACAGTATTCTTATATTCAGGTATTCCATTAACTTCATCAACTAAGTATCCTCTCGATTCATCTTCAAATATGTCAATACCTAAAAAAAGTCCACCCACACTCTCCCTAACTTTAAGAGAGAGATCAACTAATTCATCATCAATTTTTAATGGTTCAGCTCGTGCACCCAATGCTGTATTCGTCTTCCAATTTTTCTCATTAATTCTATATATGCCCACTGGTACTTCATCTCCTAAAACAAAGATCCTTATATCCCTATTAGGTTTTCGTATATATTCTTGAATATAAAACACATTCTTAAAAGATATTGTAGAATATTCTTGATATTCTAGAAGACTTCTCAACGAATCTTCATCATCAGCTTTTGCAACCATTCGTCCCCAACTACCATCAATAGGTTTTATAACAACCGGATATCCTATTTGTTGAGCTATTTTAATAGCTTCATCCCTATTATAAGCTATACCAGTTTTAGGCGTAGGTATTTTATTCTTAATTAATAATACAGATGTATATAATTTATTTTCACATACTTCTAAAACACGTGAAGAATTAACAACAAATATTGACTGAGACTCAAAAAGGATCGTAGATGTATACGCTCTACTATGACTTACACCTCTTTGAATTATAGCATCAACATTAAGATTCCATCCATTACTCATATTAATTGAAAAATCTTTCAAATAAATAGGAATCACATTTACTTGCTTATTCTTCGCTTCATTTATTATATCATTCTCTTCCCATCTTAAAAAGTCGTACGCTATTCCTAGATTCACTCTCCCCAATCCTCTCCAATGTCCGCTAACTTTAGAATAATACTGCCATTGTTTGAATGAACTTCCAATGTAGCACCACAACTATGTTCTATAATTTCTCCTGGTAATGCATCATCCGGCACTTTTACATTTCCTCCGCACAATGGACATCTTGAGATCATTCACTCCTCACCTCCAGATTTAAGTGATTAAAAGTACGTTAAATAAAAGCATTTTTGCCAAAAATAGTTCGAAAAAGGAACATTTTTATATACTTATGTTACAACCACGTTCTCAAAACTATCATACTGTTCGTACCAGAAACTCCTTCAATACTTCTTATCTCATCAATACTTTTATTTACCATCGCAATATTATTCCCACGAAGCACAACTAATATATCATAATCACCAGTAGTTTCATAAACCGCCTCAACACCATTAATACTAATAATCCTTTTTGATACATCAGGCGTACGCACAGGAGGCATAGTCTTTACCATAACAATAGCTCTTACTTCATTTTTAAGCTCATAATCTATAGTGAACCTCTTTATAACACCCATCCTCACTAACTTTTCTACCCTTTTTCGCACAGCAGCCTCACTTACATTAAGCTCTCTTGCTATAGCAGTATATGGCGTTCTTACATTTCTTCTTAAGATACTCAATATTTTAAGATCCTTTTCATCAATCTTATTCAATTACAGTCCCTCCTCCATCTAATGCATTCTTCATAGGATCCTCAATCAAACCTGATGAAATTATTACTCTTCTAACGCCAGCACCAATAGCCTCCGAAGCCATCATAAGTTTTCTATTCATACCAGGTCCTATTTTAGAAGCTAATTCAACTGCTTCATTAGAAGAAAGATGATGTATAACATTATTATTCAAAAGTACACCTCCAACATCAGTAAAGAAAATTAATCCCTCAGCCTTAGTACTTATAGCTATAGCTTTTGCTACTTGATCACCATCCACATTAAGAGGCACCCCTTCAGAAATATCAATCGCTAGCGGAGAAATCACTAAAATATCAGTAAGATTCAATAAGTTATATATTATATTAGAATTAACATCAATAATTTTTCCAGTATAACCACCATCTATAATCCTTTTACGTCCACGCTCATCAATTATAACAATCCTTTTCTTCCTATTCGCTACTAACATGGAACCATCAACACCAGAAATGCCAATAACACTCCTTCCTAAACCTATTAGCATGGAAGTAATTAGTTTATTAATTAAACTCATGACCATAATGTAAACATCCAATTCCTCACGAGATGTATAACGACTCTTTATACCTTCAGGGGACATGACAAACTTAGGTTCAATACCCATTTTCTTACTATACTCCGTCACTTGATCACCCCCACCATGCACAAGTATTAATTTGCCTTGATATGATGCTATACTTTTAATTAGTTTATCTAAATTACCCCTTATAACTCTTCCCCCAATTTTTATAACAAGCACCATTACTCACACCGGCCTTAAAGGAGGTAACATAAGACCCTCTTTTTCATCAAATCCCATTGATATATTAAATGCTTGAACTGCTTGTCCTGCACCACCCTTAATAAGATTATCTATAGCAGTAAACATTGTAACTCTCCCTATACGATCTTCAAGAGCAAAACCAATATCAGCGAAATTACTTCCAATAACATATTTAGGATCTGGATATGGCGGTACACCCTTAACTATACGAATGAAACTTTTTTCTCTATAAAACTCTGCAATGATTCTCCATAAATCTATTTGAGTAACAGGTTCTTTGACCCAACCATGAGCAGATGCTAATACACCCCTTACACTACTTACAGCATGCGGCACTAAACTTATTTTCAAAGATTTTTTAGAAAACTTAGTTAATTCTTGTTCAACTTCTGCAACATGTCTATGTCCTTCAGCCTCGTACGGTCTTATAGTGTGTTCTCTCTCAGGATGATGACTAGTTTCAGTAGGTTTAGAACCGGATTCACTACTCCCAGCCTTTATATCAATTATTATTCTCTCATCAATTAAATCCTTAGCTATTAAAGGTGCCAATGCCAATATTGAAGCAGTAGCATTACAACCAGGAGATGCTATTAGCGTAGCATTCCGTAATTCCTCACCATGCAATTCAGGTAATCCATAAACAGCTCTATGTAATAAATCAGGCTGCGGATGCTCATACCCATACCAAATTTTATAAAGATTTGGGTCCTTAAGCCTATAATCTGCACTAAGATCTATTACACGTAAACCAACATCCAAAAGATTCGGAACGAGTTTCATAGAAACACCATGAGGCACTGATAAAAATACCACATCAGAGAACTTTGCTATTTTATCTAGATTATACTCTGAAAACTTCAATGAATAAAATCCTCTTAAATTTGGATGCACATATGTAATCGGTTTTCCAACATATTCCTTAGAAGTCACATAAGTAACTTCGATCTTCGAATGGTTAGCTAAAATCCTTAAAAGCTCTCCTCCATTATATCCCGAACCACCAACTATTGAAACTCTAACCATAATCACCTTCAATAAATACTAAAATAAAACTCTTTCGTTATATTTAGAACAATAAAAACAAATAAAAATTTGAATAAAACACCTCTATTATACAAAAAACTGTTAAACCTCTTAGGGCATCATAATAATTCAAATATTTTTCAAGAAAAAAGCAATTAAATCAGAATTTCTGGTTTAAAATAATCTAACAAAACAAAGTATAAAAATTTCCTTAAAATAATAAGAAATATGAAAAACATCATCCCTAAAATAATTATAGAACACTGCGAACCAGTATTAAGTAAATGGTTATGGATAGAATATAAACACACATCCGAAATAGTAGGAAAAGAGAACCTATCATTCACAAACGTGAAAAACGAAAAAGAAAGAAACATACTTAACACTATTGGAACTGTTTATGAAAAAAGCATTATTGAGATGCATGAACTACATCCCAAAATTATAATCCTGGATCCCCAAGCATCACAAACCCTAACTCAACAAGAAGCTGCAAGTTCAATACTAGTTATAGGTGGTATACTTGGTAGTTCACCACCTAAGAGAAGAACATGGAAATTAATAACCAGTAAAATACCAAATGTTAAAGCTCGAAATCTAGGGCGCATTCAACTACCAATTGATATTAGCGCATTCATCTCTTTAAAAATTGCTTCAGGAATACCATTACAAAATATTAAAATTAAACGAGGCATTAACATAAAAATATCAAAGAATCACATTATAAGACTCCCCTTCGGTTATCCCATAATTAACAATAAAGTATTCATAAGTCCCGAATTAATAAAATACCTTAAACACGATATAGTAAAAGATGAAGAATACATGCTTAAAACTGGAAAACCCAAGTCAATCTTCGACTAACCCTAAATACTTAAAACTATTCATCATGACACTTTTGCCTTCGCAAACAGTTTCAAAATAAATAACTTTTTATAGGTGTTTGGTTACACAATAAAGTGGGGGGACGGAAAGAGGCGCGTTGAACTGAGGATGGAGGGCGCTTCCCAGAGGGAGTGGTGGGACCACGTGGTTCTGCCTTCCCTCCTGGGTGGGTGCGTCCTGACAGGGGCGGAGCGGAAGACTCCTGATGAACTCGTGAGGGAGTTGCATGAAGTTGTGAAGCCCAAGCTCTACGCGTACGATAGGTATGCTGATGCGTACCTACGTACGCCTACGTAGAGCGAAACCCATAACCTCATTAACAAGCGCATTAAATATTTGTTGCGATGCAACATCCTTCTCAACCATAGTTTCAGGATGCCATTGTACACCTATCACGAAATTTTCACCTTCAAGCTCTACAGCTTCTATAACATCATCATCCGACCATGCAACAGGTTTTAATCCCTCACCCAATTTCTTTATAGCCTGATGATGAAAACTATTTACAGCTAACCTTGTTGTCCCTACAATTTTAGCAAGCCTTGACTTTTCATCAATTCTTACATAATGTGCAGGATAACTCTTCGATGAAATCGTATAACTATGATTAATCCTACTTGGATGCTCAGTCAATAAATCTTGATAAAGCGTACCACCCAAAGCAACATTTAATACTTGTATACCTCTACAAATAGCTAATAATGGTTTATTATACTCCAATATAATTCTAATAAGCTTTATCTCATAAATATCCCGTTCAACATCAACAGAACCCAATCCCCTCACTGGAACCTCCCCATATAAATACGGAGAAACATCATCACCACCAGTAAATACAAAACCATCCAATTTCTTAACATACATCCTTAAAAGATCCTCATTAGTAGTAGGCGGTATAACCACAGGAACACCCCCCGCCCTAATTACCGCAAGTATATAATCCATTGACACCATCTGGAATGTGTATTCATAAGCATTAGGCCTATTCGGTCTCCCTATAGAAGACCCATTAACAGTATAACTTGTAATACCTATGAGAGGAGACATGCTCACCCACCATAATTATTAAAAGATGCATATAACCTTAACCATAAAAATAAACACACATAATAAAACCATTAACAACTTATTCTCAAAATTTTTTCAAGATCTCTCTCAATACTACCTGTTAAAGGATTCTCTACAATCCTTCCTAACTCATTCCAATTCTCATCATAAAATATTATCGTCGGAATCCTTATCAGACCAAATTTAGTACTCAACTCATCACCCTTATTAACCTCATGTATAGAAAGCCTAACAGACCCAATACTCTCAGCTACTTTAGCTAACGCTGGAACATTTTGCCTACTATCTGGACACCATTCAGCAGCCAACACAATAACATTAAGCACCCTATTATTAAGAAACTGTTTAATACACTTAACACTATCCCAATCAACATTATACTCATCATACGAAACCTTAAAAAGCAATCTATAAATTTCTGACATACCACTTACATACTCATTAAAACTTTTACCACGCTTAAACACACTCTCAATCATCTCTTTATTTAACGTCATACCATGACAACTAACACAATCAAACTTATATCTTTTATCTGACATATAACATTATTTCATAACCCACTAACATAACTCTAAACCAAACAACTATAACAATCACAAAGAGTTGTTAATTAGAGAATACCTTAGTTCCTACTAGCTTTCGGTCGTAGATCAAACAAACCGTAGTTCCACACTAAAACTTATAAAATTATCGTAACGCTACAAATTCATTTCCACACGATATAATATTTAACCAATACCCATACAACAAGAAATCACCATTAAACATTTCCACATAGACTTATGCGTATCCTCATACGTTTACTTACAGTCAATTATAAATAAATCAATTAGAAAACATCACTAAAACTTATTACGAAACTCTCATATGATATTAAACAGAAACCTTTTAAGTCTTTATGTATAGTTTTACAATAACTGAAATCTTTCAAAAAACTATAAAACATTGAAAATAAAAAATATCTAAATAAAAGATAAGACTATTTTAAATTATGGATATTGAAGCTATAGGTTTAGGAGAAATACTTGTAGATTTGATTCCAATCAAACCAGGTAGTTATGAAGATGGAACATTAATAGAAATGCATTTTGGAGGTGCCCCAGCAAATGTTATTGTTGGAATCTCCAGATTAGGTCATAAAACAGCTATGATAGGGGCAATTGGTAATGATCCATTAGGCGATCTACTAAAAAATTTTCTTGAAAAAGAACATGTTCACACAGAATGGTTAATTAAGAAAAAAGCCAGAACAAGCATAGCATTCATAACCTTAAAAGAAAATGCTGAAAGAGCATTCTTTTTCTACAGAAAGCCATGGACTAATACTGCTGATACAATGCTTAGACCAGAAGACCTTAACATAGACCAAATACTAAAAACTAAACTCATTCATGTATCAGGAGTCTCAACAATCTATCCACCATTAAATAAAACAGTTTACTTAATCATGAAGAAAGCATATGAAAGAAAAATAACAATCTCCTTCGACCCAAACTATAGACAAGATTTATGGAAAAATTCAGAATATGCACTAAAAGTTATGAACAAATACATAAAAATCTCGACAATTCTAACATTAGGCTATGATGAATTAGACAACATGTATAAATCAAGAAATTATAAATTTATTGCAGAAAAAATCATGAACAAATACAAAAACATAAATATCATAGCAATACGATTAGGTGAAAAAGGCGCTTACGTAAAAACACAAAAAGAAGAAATCTACGTACCAGCATATAAAATACATCCCATTGACACAACAGGCGCAGGTGATGCCTGGACAGCAACATTTTTAACATATCACATCCTTGAACATAATGATCTCTACACATCAGTTAAATATGCCAACGCATCGGGAGCACTCAAATGCTTAAAAAGAGGCGCAGTAACAGCATTCCCATCACGAAATGAACTAGAGAACTTTATACAATGGAAAAACCAGTCTTTTTAAAATGCACAAAACTCCATAAAAGCCATCACTAAATAATCACAATATCATAGACTTTTAATTATTCTCCTTCTTGAATAGATAAGAAAAAGTGAAAAAAGAATATCTGCAAAAATCATGGCTCTGTAAACTTAAGCATTTTTGATCGCCTCTATCATCGGTAGTGCTTTCTCGATGAACTCCCTAACATTAATACACTTACCCAACCATACCTCATTTACCATGAACCCTATTGAGCTCAGCAGCATCTCAGCATGCCTTCTATCACACCCCATCCTCCCACACGGTATGTAATCATCAAAGTTCCCCATCCTGTCCTTGACATACTGGACTATCCTCTCCATTAGGTTCCTTGCCCTCGAATCATATACATAATGCTTTAAGTTCAGCATCCTGCAAGCCGCCCTGTAATATTGAGCCCCATCCGTCAATACCATCATCCTAGACCCATAGATGGCCCTGATTTTCTTAATGAAGGTTAGCGCCGTCAACATGTTCGCCGCATCAAAGAACCTCATGTAGACTATCCTGCGCAGATGAGGCTCGAAGGCAACGTAAAGCACCACTTCCCTAGACCCAACCTTGACCCTAGTGTCGTCAATTAATAATAGCCTGACCTTCCCTCTGAGGCTCTTGTCAATGAATAGGAAGCTCAATGACCTGAACCAAGATAGTATTGATGTGTGGCTCCTACGAACCATGAAGCTCAATACTCTCGAGGCCGTCCTGGAGGAGCATGAGCAGAAGTAGATGAAGGCTCCGTAGAGGATTAAGATGATGGGGGTTCTCTTCCTAACAAACTTAATAACCTTCGTCATATCCAACATAAGTAGAGGAGGAGATCCCAATAAGGCTTAAGTTTACAGAGCCTTCTCATTTACATTTTAGAAAATTAATAAAATCATTTAAAATGTTTCGAAAAGCCATAGGAGATAATAATTCACGAACAATTCTCTTTGATTGCAGGCTCATTTCTTTTAAGTCTGCATTTAACATAAAAATTATTTTTTGCTTAAGATCGTTTATGTCATTAGGATTGTATAAAACGCCATTATCTTTGATCACTTCTTTAATTCCGTATAAAGAAGGAGCAATTACAGGTAGATCGCTCGCTAAATATTCGGATAGTTTAAGACCGGCAACGAAATGCATAAACAATTCATCTACACCACTCATAAATCCTATATCGCATATTTTATACAAGGCTATTAATGATTGGCTGACAGGAGGTAAATAATCTGTATATACCACATCAAGCGATAATGTTTTACTAAGTCGCATTAAATATGGAAGATGATCACCACTTCCCACAATAATTGTTTGTATTTTTTCTTTATATGGTATATCATTTACAGCTTTAAATAACATAACTAAAGATTTTAAGTGCCTTGGACCAATATAACCAACCCACAATATTTTATATTTCTTTAAGTTTATATTAAATTTAGAAATTACTTGATTTTTAATTTCGTCAGATATATCATTATAGTTTTCTGGATCTACTAATTCTCTAATTATAAAGATTTGTCTTGCTACAGGACTAAAGTATTTCTTTCCAAATTCAGTTGTAACTATAAGACCCTTTGCGTTTCTTGGTACTATTCTTTCGTTAATTAATATACCTAACTTATACAATTTTTCTTTTTTATTAGGATAAGAAACTAATCTTACGATTAAATCCTGATAATCCGCAAATGTTTTAATTTTAAATATCTTTGAAAATATCGTAAACCAAAAATTAAAGCCTACAGGGTCATCTTGAATAATTACCCCATCAGGTTTTACTTTTAGATACAAAATTAAAAACATAACAGCTTCAAAAAAGCCACTAAGAAAGAACTTATCCATCAATACATCAATCATTGAAGCCCACCTAGGTTCAATAATATTAGTAGCTTCATCAGCTTGCTCAAAGTGTCCGAATATTTTTTGCTTTTTATTATTCCATATCTTTTTTAGACCTACAACATAAACTTCATGCTCAGCTTTCCTTAATTCTGAAACAATAATATCAAATCGTTGATATCCTTTTCTATACCCAGTATGCCCCCAACCATAATATATATAGATTATTTTCATAAGTTTTATTCTATTTTTACAAATATTGATAATAAGTAATGTAGTAGATAACTTTACGTAGTATTTATGTTAGGATTCATTATATCTATGTTATTAGTTTTCTTTAATAATCCTAGCAGGAACCCCATAAGCTACGCTATTACTAGGAATATCCTTAGTAACGACTGAGCCTGCTCCAATTAAAGAGTTTTCACCAATTGTTATTCCTGGCAAAATAGTAGCGTTAATACCTATCTTTGCTCCTTTCTTAATTATTGGTCCTTTTATTCTTTCTAAAGAAAAAACTCCTGTTGGATATTTTTCATTTGCTATCATAACTCCTGGTGCTATGAATACATCATCTTCTATTATAGTGAGCTGAGCAATATAACAGTTGCAATGAATCTTTACATTATTACCTATTTTGCAAGCATAATCTACTACAGTATTGCTCCAAATTTTTACATTATTTCCTATAACATTTTCTTCTCTTATTATAACATTATGCCCAGTTTCGAAATTTTCTCCTATCTTCGAACCTAAATAAATAATAGATCCTGCTCTAATTACTGCATTGTCTCCAATTTCTAAAGTTAGATCATTGATCTTTCTGCTAGGCATATAGCCAACTATTGCAGCATCATCGATTTTACAGTTCTTTCCAAGCTTTACGAATTCCTTATTTAATATCATAACTTTTCACTTCAATCTTTTTACCTTTCTCTATAGATTCTTCAACTGCTTCTAAAATTGAAATGACTCTAATAGCTTGGTAAGCATTAGTTAAAGGTTCTTTGTTAAATCTAACGCAGTTAATGAAATGCTCAACCTGTTTCATTAAAGGCTCCTCTTTTTCTATTCTTGGCATATATAATTCCCCTTTATAAATCTCACTTTGCTTTTTTATTAACTCTTCTTGCTTAATTTTTTCAATGTTGCTTTGATAAATTGCCAATGGCCATTCTTTATTCATATCATCGAACTTTATCAAATACTTAGAAGTTGCAATATACCAGCTCCTGATCTTCTCTGCTGCATACCAGCTCGTAGTTATTGCGAATTGCATTTCAGGATATTCTAAATGAATATAAGCATAGTCATGAATATTTTTATCTTTTTGCAGAAAAGTAGTTGCTGTTGCAGTAACATAAATTGGCATGCTATTGAATAAATAATCCAAAATGGCTATGTCATGAGTTGCAAGATCCCAAGTACAGCTCGCATCTTGCCTTATTGGTCCTAAGCCTATTCTAATTGCTATCCCATAGAAAACTCTTCCTAACTTTTTATTTTTAATTAATTTTCGCAAATATTGAATAGCAGGATGGAAGCAATATATGTGACCAACCATCAATATTGCTTTACTTTCTTTAGCGATTTTTGCTAGTTCAAATGCCTCTCTAACATTCATAGTCAAAGGTTTCTCAACGAGCAAGTGCTTACCTTGCTCCAAAAATAACTTGGCTATTTTGTAATGAGTCGAAGCAGGTGTTACTAAGAAAGCTGCCTTAATGTCATCATCTTTAGCTATCTCTTCATAGTCTAAAGTGGTCTTAACATTACTTGGAACACCCTTAAGCGCTTCAGGATTACTATCGCAAACATAATTTAATTTAATTCCTTCAATGTTCTGCAAAACTCTCAAATAATTCCTTCCCCAATAACCTAAACCTATAAGCGCTACGTTTAACATATGTTTAATAGAGAATTCTAAGACAAGCTACGCTACAAAAGGCTTAGTTTTTTAAAATAAGAGATTATCTGTTTTGCACGTTGTTGTACCGTATGATATCTTAAACATTAATTTTGAATTGTTTTATATGGGATAAAACAATTTAATAGTAATTCGAGCTTTTTCATTAAATCTCTTTCCTCATTTTCATATAATAGTTCATTGTTAATCAATTCTTTTATCCCATATAGTTTTGGGGCTAGAATAACTAATCCTGCTGCCATGTATTGAGAAAGTTTGCTTGTTGTTATGAAATGCATAAATAATCTATTCGGCCCAGTTACAAATCCTACATCGGAGACAGCTAATAAGCTTAGCAATTCTTTACTTAAAGGTGCAATATGGCCAGTAAATATAACATCGAGTCCTAACCTCATAGCAAATTTTTTACAAAAATCTAAATACGGTCCATCACCGACGATTATAAGCTGATATCTATCCTTAAATTTTATTAAAGCCTTAAATAATAATAATCCAGGTACATGCCTAGCAAATAAATATCCAACCCATATTATTTTAATTTTTTCTTTATTTAATTTATAATAATGCTCGCCAAATATCAAATCTATATTTGAAGGTTTATAGTTTTCCACATCAACATATTCTGGTAAAATAAATATTTTTTTAACTCTGTCCTTAAAGTAACAATATGCAAATTTCGTTAATACTATTATTCCATTAGCTAATTTCGGAATTACGGTCTCATTTAGTAGAATTCCTATCCTTCCTCCTAATGTTTTACTTGGATCGTTTGGATAAGCGCCTAATCTGACTATTAAGTCATTCATATCAATATACACTTTTACTTTTCTATATAGGAATTTGAGGAAAATCAATGAGAAAATATCAAAGCCTATAGGCTCATCTGCTAAAATTATTACATTGCTTTTTACTTTAAATTGTAAAATTATTAACATAAACGCTTCAAAAATACCACTTAGGTAGAATTTATCTAATAGTGTATTTATTGTCGCACCCCATCGAGGTGGAACGATATTGATGGCGTCATTGGTTGCTTCATAATACCCGACTAATCTCTGCATAAAATTTTTCCAAGAATACTTCAATCCTAATACATGCACCTCGCAGCCTCGTTCTCTTAAACCCCTTGCAATAATATCAAATCTTTTCCAACCCATTTTATAACCCGTATAACCAATTCCGAAATAAACCATTATTACTTTCATGCTATATTCTTATAATTATTTTCGATATTACTTCTGCTCTTTTTTCTATTGTATGATATTTTATTGCTTTTTCGTATCCACGATTAGCAATTTTAAGTCTTTCTTCTTCATTGTTTAAATAGTACTCTACAAGTTCTAGCATTTCTTCACGCGACTGGGCTATTACAATTTCTTTATTTATCTCGAAAAGTTCATGAATTCCTTTGATTTCCGAGCTAATTTGAAAAGAACCGCTTCCCAATATCTCAAAAAATCTCGAATTTATTGCTAAATAATCATTTGTCACATCATCTCTTAGTATATTTAAATTAATTTTGCTTAAATTATATAATATATTTAAAAATTTGTATGGTATTTCTCCTAGATATTTACAATTATTAACCACATTAGTTTTTCTCCATCCGAAGCCTGCTAAATATAATTTATGGCCATATTTATCAATTAACGGTATTAAGTATTTTCTATAATTATTTATTCTATTAGGAAGATTTGAGCCAGCGAAAAATATATCTAACTTCTTTTTATAATGGAGAGGTTTAAATATATCAGGATCGAATGCTAATGGCAACCAGCGGCTTTTAACTCCTTGTTTATTAAAGATCTTTTCGCTAAGTTTGCTAGCAGTAAAAATAAAATCATAATCCTTGAATTCTTCAAAAATATACCTGTCATAATAACAAATTCCATCCATATCCCACAGTACCTTTTTTATATCTAATCTTTTACAAGCTTCAATAAAGGGTTTTCCAAAATGAAAACCTGTAATAACGATATCTGGCTTTAAAATTTTTAAATATCTTAAAATGTTTGAATATTCCCAATAATATTTAATAGGTTTAAATAGACGAATATTAATAAAATATGAACTTATTTTATTTAAATTAGTTAACTTGTTTATATTCATCACATTGGATTGAAAATTATATTTATTATTTAAAATTTTAGATAATGGAAAAAGAAGCATATTTTGAACAGCTCCTGAAGTTATTATTAGTATTTTAAGCATAATTTATTTCAAAGTAAACTAACTGTCTATTCATGAATAGTTTTTATCCAATACTAAAGTTAAATTATGAAGGATATACGTAATTATTGAAATTTTTATTTTTGTAATATTATAACATTAATCTGAATTTAATAAGATGTTTGCTTCTTTTTCTTTTATTTCACTTATGAAATTATAAACCAGATATTTTTCATGATATGCTCCATTTCTTTCTATACCGTATTTGCTAAAAATATAAATAATATCAGGTGCTTCCTCATCTAATTTTATCATGTATAACGGTTTAAAGCCTTTACGTATTTCCTTTTCAAAATACTCATATGTGCTTATAGCTTCTAGAATCCAATGTTCAGCTGTAAAATTTTTATCCTTTGTAAAACTCCCATAAATTCCTTAGTTTTATACATTGAATCTGTTTTAAATAATGCTCTAATAAAAGGGTTACTAGATTTTTCGAAATAAAGATTATCATCGGTATTTAATATAAAAACAAAGAAAGCTAATGTTATTAAAATTAAGAAAACACTCAAAACTTTTTTCTTTGTAATATTGGATAACATGTTAATTGAAACTCCTCCTATTAAAGCGGCAATAAATGTAATTAACCATGTTCCAATGACTTGTTCTGATGTTCTATAAGTAATTAATAAGGTAAATGGAAACATAAAAGTTATTGTTATTATTGGCAAATAATAATTTTTGAAATTTTTATTTAAAATTAAATAAGGAATTGCTAAAGAAGCAAAATAAATAATTACCGAATAATAAATATGGGAGAAAATATAATAAGAAATGAGTTCATGAAAACTTTTTCCTCCTGCAAGATATTCATAATAAGCATAGTATGGTGTAGGTAAAGTAAATCTTCTTATGAAGAATTCAAAGAAAGATCCAGTAACGTAAATTAAATAGGAAATTGTAATTATTAAATAAATATAAGGAAATAATTTGTTTAAATTTCTCAATGAAAATAAGATAATACTCATTATTATAAAAATTATAGATAAAAATAAACCAAAAGCTGGATGGTAAAGGAATGAAGAAAAAGATAGCAAAATTGATAGTAAGAACATTTTTCTTGATAGTTTTTGGTTAAAAATAACATTGAAAAGTAAATAAATAGTAATTAAAAATAACATAAAACTAAAAGGATGAGGAGTAAAGTGAGGATCTGGTAATAATATAGAAGCTAGAATTGAAGCAAATAAACCTGCTTTAAAGCTTTTTGATATTCGATATGTAATATAATAAGCAAATATAATAATAACAAATATTATTAAAAGATTAATATAAATATAATTTATATTTACTTCGTTGAATAATATTTTTAAAACTATTGTATTAAAAGTATGAAATAGACCGAAGGCTCCCCAATTAGTATCGCTTGGTGGCAAATGGTTTGTGTAGAATGTATTATAAATTACAGTATAATGGAAAAATGAATCCCACCAAGCTATTTCATAATTAATAAAATAAATTGAAATTTTATTAAAAATAACAATTAAAATTATTTCAAATAAAATAATTTTAGCTAATTTCTTATCAAGATTTAAAAATAGTATTTGGAAAGCTATAATAAAGAAAGCAAATGATAAAAATATAAAATATAGTAATGATCTATATGTTATACTAAAGTAAGCTAATAATGAGGAAAATGATAATAAAGCAAAGAATATTATAATTGTTATATAAAATTTTTCATAATTGATTATTGGATCTATTTTATTTTTATTGCTTGTTTTCATAATAATATATGAAAATATTCCTAATACTGTTGCTAAAATATTCATTAAGAAGAAAATACCAATTGCAGTTAAATTAAATAAATTATAAATAGTTAAAATTATAGATATTCCTATAAGTAAGTATAATATGTATTTAAGGTTTTTATAACTAATTATATCTAAGACTTTTATAATTAATTTTTTCATATTATGATTTTACAAAATAAATTAATAATAGGTCTAATGGAAAGATAACCATGCTAAATTCAAGGGTATAGTTGATTTTGTAAAATATAATAAATATTTTCATCTGTTAATTCATATTGATTTGAATAACTTTTATGTAATACAATGTTAAGTTAGAGCAGTTCATATTCATTATTCGTTATACTTTTCTTAATATGAAAGCTAAATTATGTGAAAGTGAAGTTTTTGATAAAGAAATAAGCTTGCCTAACAAAGAATAGTTTATTCCCATAACCTTTTCAACTATTAAGCTGTGTTTTTCGAAGAAGTAATTCCATTCAGATAAATTTCCCAATCTAACATGTTTTAAATCAATCCTTGGATCTTTGTTATATTTTGTAGAAACTCCAGGATGAGTCCATGGAAATTTGCCCATTAAAAATAGCAATCTATTAGTTGCAGAGTGCATGTTAGGAGTTGTAATAATCATTCTTCCATTCGGCTTAAGTATTCTTTTCAATTCTTCAATGAAGAAATCTGTGTCGAACACATGCTCTATGATTTCTGAAGCTATTATCACGTCATATCTTTCATGCTCTACAGGACAAGCCTCTTCTCCGACTTTCCACTTATATACCTTTGTTAATCTTTTACTTGCTTTTTCTAAAGCCTTTTTTGACGCATCAAAGCTCTCTACAATTTTTGCGCCATACTTAAAATATTCTTGAGAGATTATTCCAGTGAAACAGCCTATATCTGCTACAACTTCCTTATTTTCAATACTTTTAAAAATTTCCATTAAGATTCTTATTCTTGGTAATTGTTGCTTGTAATACCATTCTTCAGCTAGAGATATTTCATCAAAGGCTTCTTTATTTATTTCGCTTGGTTTAGTAGTTTTCATTTTAAAACAGCTTCTAGATATTTTTGGATATAATTCTCAGGATCGAAAACACTTCTTGCATATTCCTTTACTTTCTTGCCCAGCATTTCGATTTTATTTCTATCGCTCATAAGCTTATGGCTAACTTCTGCTAAAGCATAAGGATCATTTGGTGGAATAAGTATGCCGAGCTCCTTAACAACTTCAGCAAGTCCACCAGTATTACTCGCTATGACCGGTTTGCCTAAATACATTGCTTCGATAGCTGTTTGGCCAAACATTTCTTCATATGTAGAAGGAACGACTACTATTGAACTTCTATTTATTAGCTCAACTAATTCTTTACCTAATTTAGGACCAACATAAATCACTTGATTTTCTAATCCATAGAATTTTATTAAATTATTTGGATAATTCTTGTTAGGCGAAGGTCCGCAAATAATAGCTCGGTAAATGATACCTTTATCTTTTAGAATACTTAAAGCCCTTATCAGCACATCTTCCCCTTTACCTGCCATCATTCTTCCGTATAGTAAAATGTAATTTTCATCATTATTTGAATTGTTTAAAGGAATTTGATTTAAATTATCAAATAAAACAGGATAATAAATTACATGCCATTTCGAACTTCTAACAAAATCTCTAACTTTTATTAACATATAATAAGTTGTAACTATATGTACTACTTTTTTATCAATTTTCGCAATCATTCTACTAATATGAAAGCTTAACCAAAGAAGTATTCCAACCAAACTTCTTCTTAAATGTGGTTCCAAAGTTTTAAAGAATCCTTTATAAATAGATGTTCCTCCTCCAACGCTACATAAATCATAAGTATGGTGATACCAGACGATTCTTTTCTTGAACAATTTAGCAAATAAATATACAAAAATATTAAATCCTTGCATATGAATTATATCATGATAAAATATAAGGAAACTTAATAATGGCATTGATGGTTTTCTCACAATTGTTATTTTATGTTTTATTTCTATACCCTGATTTCCTGTTTGGGTTACGATAGTTACGGTGTATCCTTTATTTATTAATAGTTTTGCTAAGTTATCAGTATGCCTTTCAACACCCCCAATACTAGGATAGTAAAAATGCGAATAGATTAGGAATCGTAAATTTTTATTAATCATGGTTAATTATTGTTAAGATTTAAGAGACGATATATCAATTTTTTAATAGAGTAATTTATAATTTATTAATCATTGATTTATAAATTTTATTTAATAATTTTAATAAACTGCTCAGCTATATTTTCCCATGAAAATAGTTTAGCTCTGTTAAATGCGATTTGGGATTTTTCTTTATATAGCTCCTCATTCCTTAATAGTTCGATAATTGCATTAGCGAATTTTTCATGATTTATTTCATCTATTAGAATTCCTGCATTTCCTACAACTTCAGGAATGCTTGCTAGATTGAAAGCTACAATTGGTTTACCCAAGGCCATTGCTTCTAAGAAAATTAATCCAAAACCTTCAAGAACACTTGCTGAAGCGAATATATCGCAAGAAGCATAATATTTAGGCAGCTCTTCATCGCTAACAAATCCTGCGAAAATAACATCCTTCTCTATATTCAGTCTTTTTGTTAGATTGATTAAGTAATGTTTTAAAGAACCATCACCGACAATTACAAGTTTTACATCATCAATTTTTGACTTAACCAAAGCAAAAGATTTTATTAGAAAATGAACTCCTTTATTAGGATGGAGATTTCCTACAAACAATATTTTTCTTTCATTACCAAGTTTTTCATTAATATCTGAAGCATCAATATTTCTGTTAAATTTTTCCAAATCTACACCTTCTGGTATAATTTTTATCTTTTCCTTTGATATTTTGAATAGTTTTATGAATTGTTCAGCTGTGAATCTACTCGGTGCTACCCAATAGTCTGGTTTAGTTAATTTCCCATAAATATTTCCAAAAGGTGCTGAGAGAGCATCTTTAAGATTCACAATAGGCTGTGCATGATGTAAAAGACCAATGCTTATAAAATTGCCATCTATCAAACTTAAAAACGGGAATGGCAAATTTATCAATAAGAGATCAGTATCTAGTAAATTTTTATTCAATGTAACGTTTAAAGAAAAAGTTAAAAAATCCAGCTCAAAAACTCCACTTAGCTTTCCAAGTTTTCCTAAGATTACTCTAAGATCTTTAAATCTATAAATTTCTATACCGTTGAAATTGCTATAAGAAATTCCATCATTCCAATATGTAGTTATTATTATAACTTTATGACCCAATTTCTTAAAACCTTTGCATAAACCTTCTACATGCCTTTCAATTCCTGTATAAACTCCCCGTTTAGGATATGGAAATACGGGTGTTATAATCGTTATTCTTACCACTATTTTAGCAACCTATTTATTAATCTTATCCACTGTTCTCCTATTACTTTCCAATCGAATTCTTTCTCAACCTTTTTTCGAGCATTTTCGCCAATTTTTTTGCACAAATCTTTATTTTCATACAATAACTTTATTTTATTTACAAAATCTTTTACATTTTTATCACAAAAAATAATCTCTTCATAGTTTTTAAAAAGCCCATTCATTTCTGGCGTGTTTATTTTTATCAAAGGTTTACCACAAGATAAGATTTCTAAATCTGACAATGAGAAATCATAATATGTGCTTATAAACAGGTTTGCTTTATTAATAAATATTGGTAGCATATTTCTAGGTAATGTTTCTTGAAAGATTACATTTTTTAAATTTTTTAATTTAATTTCGTAAGGTCCAGATCCTCTAATAACAAACTTGAGTTCTGGGAGTTCTTTTTCGCAAGCTTTTATAATATCATATAAAAGGCTGGACCCTTTCTCATCTGTTAATCTCCCAAGAAAGCCGATCATAAAATTATTTTCAATGTGGTTATATGGCTTAAAAGTATCTGTATCAACTCCTGCAGGAATTATTTCTATCTTTTCTTTTGGAACACCATAACAAATCATGCCTCTTTTTATCAATATTGATTGAGCCCTAATCATAGTAGCCAATTTGCAAGCTAGCTTTGCAAAACTTAAATTAACTCCCCAACTAATAGCAGATGGTTTCCTAATTAAAAATGGTGAATACCATGGATATGGATTGCCTTCAGAAAATATTGTCTTTACTTTTAATAATTTTGCTACCAAAATTGGAATTATATTAGATTTATCATTTATTATTAATAATTTTAAATTCTTTTTATACTTAAGTAGATTCATACTTACAATTAATGAGTAAAAAATTAAATTTCTCACAAATCCAAATGCGATACTAAAAATACCCCTAGGCGGATAATTTCGTACTGCAGGATAATACATATATTCAATTAAAATGCCATTATATTGTACTCTATTAATATATCTATATAAAAATGGAGAAAAAATTATAACATGAAATTTATCCTTGATTACCTCACTTATTTTAAGTAAAATTTCTTGAATACCTCCTGGACGATCAGTAGGAATTTCAAGAGATCCTGGGTTTACAATTATCAACAAAGGCTTATAAAATGAATTGATCTTAAATACTCGTTTCATAACCAATTCTTATTTTAAAATTAATGCAAAATATCATATAAATATATTTGTGCTATGATTTGCTAAACTTTTTCATAAAAAAATTAATTTTTTAAATATCAACATATAAGCTGTTGTTAGAATTAATTGCAAATGTCAATTTATACCAATTCAATAATAGTGCAATCGAAAATAATCTATTCGTATATTCATAAGAAGGATAATATTTGTAATATTTCTTTATTTCATTATAATTTAAATTTAATTCCTTCATTATATAACTTAATTCATTTATCTTATTTATAAAATCTTTATGATATTTCTTTAAAGATATGCTAAATCCAACTTTCTTCCTTAGAATTATATGCTTTGGTATTTTTAGATATTTAATAGCATACATTTTTAATAAATATTTATCCATTCCATGATTTATCTTCATATTATTTTGAAAACTAAATACTTTTTGCATTAAAATATGATTTAAAAATGGTGCTCTTAACTCTAAGGAGTTTTTCATGCTAATCCTATCATCCTTATGTAAGAAATCATTCGGTAATACTTTCTTAATAGTAACATAAGCAGCGCTCTTATGTTCATCACCTTTTCTAAGTATCTTTTCATATTCTTTGAAAGGATCTTCGAAGTTGTTTTTGATTATGCTTTTTAATTCTTCTTTGCTGAAATGTGAAAGTCTCAGTAATCTTTTACTTGCATTATCCAATGAATAATATCTGTATTCTTCATATCTCTTCAAATCTTGAAATATTCCTGCTAAATTTTCGTTTAAATGACTCCCTAAAGAAATTGTCATATTCCTCATGAATTTAGGTAAGCTAAACCATTTGCTGAGCATATCGTTAATATTTATCCAAGGATATCCCCAGAACATTTCATCTCCTCCTTCTCCTGTCAAAGCAACTGTTACTTCTTTTTTTATTTCTTTGCATATATAAAACGTTGGAACGATTGAAGGATCTGCTACAGGTTCATCTATTGCAAGAGTAATTAAGTCGAAGTCTCTCATGAAATCT
>Ga0080004_1069899_pt1 | contig 55484 bp, 64 predicted proteins | sample WasSprMetagenome_FD_69207 | JGI IMG/M metagenome (GOLD analysis project Ga0080004, IMG submission 69207) | Sulfidic aquatic microbial communities from Washburn Spring, Yellowstone National Park, USA - WS (SPADES assembly) (version 2) | ecosystem: Environmental > Aquatic > Thermal springs > Hot...
CTTCAGGGCAGGGCACGTTATGGTCACGACCGTTCCGAGGGTGAAGGTGAAGATGACGTTCTCCTACATCTGCTTCAACCTCATGCAGATGCTCACGTTGCTAAGGCAGGTACAAGCGTAGGATCTCGAAGAAGGTAGAAAATGATGGAAAAAGGGAAAACAAAGTAAAGTGAAGAGAAGATGGAAAATAACGATGCCTAGCATAGGGACTCCTCAAAAAGGGAGAGAGCGAAGGGGCATCAGCAAAGGTTAAGTTTTTCGAAACCCTCAGATGATTACTTGTTGTATTGGTGAAAACCTTGAAGCTTCTGGTACTGGGTTGCGAGCACAGAGGCAGGCCCCTCGAGAATCTGTGCAGGCTATACCAAGAGGCCCGAGCACTCCCTTATCCATGTGATTCTGAGGAACTCCACCAACTCGCAAAATGGTGCGACTTGATCTTTATTGGGTCCGAGAGAAACCACGCCTACGCCATAGCCGACGAGATCTGACATCTCCTCAGAGGGAGACCTGTTATCTCTCTAACTGAGAACCTCCCCATCAGGGAACTCAGAGACCTTTATCCCCTCTCAAAGGTATCCCGGTGTTCTGTCTATCCGGACATTAGAACCGAGAAGGCCCTCTTTCTCCTCTCCTTGGACAACACCTTCTCACATTCAGATGCCGCAACACTCAAAGAGCTGTTGCAGGGTCTCGGCGACTCCCTTCTGGTCAGGGAGGAACTCCTCGAATCTCTCCGTTCATGCATAGAGGCCTCTCAAGGCGCAATAAAGGAGTTACTGAGCCTCCTTGGAGAATCTTCGGGGCATGACCGCGACCTATTTGAGTATGTCATCGGGTGGGTACTATACGGCACCGGGCTCGCCACAATCAAAGGGTTGGAACCCCCTTTCCAAGAGCCAAAAAAATTTTCACAAGAGGTCAGGGGGCTGCTGAGGCGGGCTTTAAAGGACCTTTTTAGCAACCCCCTGCCATCTAAACCCTTAAACGAGTCCTGAGCGTAATTCTATGTGGTGTGCCACATGCGCGTTGGCGTTCACATCTCCATAGCAGGCTCTATCGACCGATCGGTAGAGAGGGCGCTCAAAATTGGGTGCAATACATTCCAGCTCTTCACAAGGAATCCCAGAGGGTGGTCATTTTCCGACATCCCAGAAGATGTTGTAAGATCCTTCAAAGAACGCCTCAGCAAGGTTGATATAAGCCCTGTAGTGGACCACATGCCTTACCTGCCGAATTTGGCAACACCTAACGAGGAGGTCTACAAGAAGTCTGTGGACACCTTGAAGGCTGAACTGGAGAGGTGTTCCCAGCTCGGAATCCCCTACTTGGTCACTCACCTTGGAAGCCATCTCGGGAGTGGGGAGGAGAAAGGCTGCCAAAGGCTCGTCTCTGCGCTCAACAGCGCCCTTGAGACTGGTCCAAAGTGCATGATTCTCTTGGAGAATACATCCGGTCAGAAGAACAGCATGGGTACCACATTTGAGGACATACGTGCAATAATGGACAGACTAGAAGAGCCTGAAGGGGTTGGGTTCTGCTTCGACACCTGCCATGCCTTTGCTGGTGGTTATGATGTAAAGACAAGAATAGGCGAGGTTCTCGATGAGCTCGACAAGATCATCGGCCTTGAGCGACTAAAGGTTGTGCACCTAAACGATTCCAAGGGGGATCTAGGATCACACCTCGATAGGCACGAGCACATTGGTCTTGGCAAGATCGGGGAGGATGGCTTCAGATCCATCCTCTCTGATAAAAGGATACGCTCCCTCCCTCTTATAATGGAGACTCCAGTGGACTCTCGCCGTGACGACAGAGGGAACATAGTCAAGGTCTACGAGTTGGCAGGCTTGCCCCTCCCGCAGTAAAAACCTTCAAGGAACCGATCCGGACAGACGAACTCGCTTTGCTTAGACCCATTAATTGCAACCATGCCTCGAAGGATCAGAGCTCCACCAAGGTCTCCGTCTTCAGAACGCCATCTAATGCCGCTATCCTCCGCACCAAGTCTTTCACACTCTCCCTACTCTCGGCGTTGAAGAATGCCACAACGTCGAACCTGCCAAAAGTTGGGAATACGTCTAATACCTCCGGCATCTTCTCCAGTTTACTGACGATATCCAAGACTGAGACTTTATCGGCATTTATCAACACTAGAACTTGGACCATGGATGCCACCTCACAATAAGGTCTCTATCAGGGTCTCAGTTGAGACCACGCCTGGGATCTTTGCGATCTCATAAACCGTTATCCCGAGCTTCTCGAGGCTCTGAAACTCGTACTCCACGACGACATCGTATGCCCCAAGGGTCTCGAAGGCCCTCCTCACGCCCTTTATCTCCTTTATCTTGTTCAGCACGTCTGTGGCAGTCCCCGGCTTGCAGTGTATAAGAACACATGCGAGAACCAAAATTACCCCTCCATATATCAGAGTTTCGCTAGGAACTTATAAAGTGGGTGGCTCCTCTCAAAGGTCCTCCCCTTCAACCTTTCCCCGTAGGCCTTTATGCCTTCAACGGTGGCTGCTGCCTCGAATATGTACCCTGCCGCCTTGAGCGGTCCGTAGAGTATGAAATCTGCCCCTGCGATCTGTATAATGGTGTTGAGCGCCACATTCATGGATCTCGCGACCCTCTTTGTGACCTTCTTTCTCAACAGCGGCTGGTAAGCGATATTTGAGGGCGCGCACCCCGCTGGCAGACCCAATTCATTCTTAACAGCCTTTATGGACTCTGCTGCCAGCCAGACGCTTGTGAAGTCTATGATCCCTACATCAACTGCCATGCTGGTGATGCCCGCATTCCTGCACCTCTCCAGGAGCCCTCCCTTCAACACCCCAAGCTTCTCCTCAGGGTAAACCGCCGCGGGGTCCAATGTTTGAACTATCGCAAATCTTATCCCGCTCACCCTTATGCACTCAAGCTCCTTTTCACTGGTGTTTAGGGAAACAGAGTTTACCCCACACCTCCCCGCCAGCCCCAACTCAGATGCCTTTTTATATCCGGCAATTCTGCTCTCTTCATTTAGCCCGCCTATGAGCAATGGGTCATCGCTTGCCTCTGAAAGGATGGTTATGTACCTCTCCATCGCCTCCGGAGTCTCTGCTATTATGTCTATGGCGTGGAGCAGCCCGGTTCTCTCTTTCAGTCTCTCGACACTCTTCAGCTCTCTCAGGAGTGCCTGCATATTCACCTCGCCCTTCTTGTGGTCTATGACCTTTCTGTCCGATTTGTAGAACAGGCTGCCTATCATGACCGGGACGTCGCCAAATTTGACATTTCCCAAGCGAACTTCTACCATCAGACTCTCAGCTCCTTAGCCGCCGTCACCATATTCTTGAGCTTGGTGAAAGCCTCATCCCTCTTCAATGATCTCAGCCCACAGTCAGGGTGGATCCACTCAATGTTTTCCACCCCGTACAACTCCAGCGCCCTACTCAGCACCTTCTTGATAGACTCTACGTCCTCTGCTTCGGGACTCATCGTACTCACACACCCCACGCCAAGCCTCTTTGAATAATCCTCAAGAAGCTTCCTCTCAACATTGTCAAAATTACTCACATTGTCTTTGAACGAGAAGCTCAGAACGTCAAAGCCCTCTATCTTCACTATCTCCTTGAAGGCCCTCCTAAGGTTTCCACAGACGTGTAACGCCTTAACTCCTTTCAAGTCTGATACAATCGCCTCGAGAACCTTTCTCCCTATGTTCATGGGGGCCCCGATGGAAAAACTGGGCTCGTCTATCTGAACCTTCAAAAAGCCCGATTTTTGCATGATCTCCGCCTCAACTGCCAGGGCTGCGCTCACGTCCTCGTATAGCCTCTCGTCCCGAAACCCTGCGTAGGGGGCCTCTGGCGTCAGCTCTGAAAAGAAGACCATTGTGACTGGTCCAGTAATTATTGCTTTTACCTCAGCCCTACTCCCTGCCAACTCCCTGGCAAATATCAGGTCCTCAACCACCGGCGTTTCTTCTGGCGGTCTTATCCTTCCAACTATCTTCGCCTTCTCATCCTCGACCTTGAACCCAGGTATGTGGTCTGCAAAGTAACATACCATGTCCTTCCTAGTCTGCCCGTCGCTGATTATCTCGATCCCTGCATCTAGCTGATCCTTCACCGCGTTTTTTATAGCCTCCAGCCCCTCGCCGACGACTGGGTAGCTACCAATGACTGTCGTCTTCATCCTCTCTACCTCCTCCCGGTGAGCTCCCTTGCTATCTTAACCGCCTCGTTTGCATCTCTACCGTATGCGTCTGCCTTTATTTTTCTTGCCGTTTCCGGACTCATGGCTGCGCCCCCAACCATCACCTTAATTCCGCTCCTGACCTTCCTTGCCCTCTCTATCACATTGGCACATTTATCTATGTCAGAGGTGAGGAGAATTGAGAGGGCGAGTATGTCCACCTCATTGTTTCTCAAAAAATCCTCCACAGCACCTGGTGTCACGTTTATGCCCATGTCCAACACCTTGAAACCATCTGCGATGAGCGTGGATGATACAATGGTCTTTCCTATGTCATGCGGTCCAAGCGAACCTATCGCGATCGTTCCCCGCCCTTCTCCCGCCTTCTCCTTGACCATCATTGGCAATACAACGCTCAAGGAGGCCTTGGCGGCGTTGGCCGACCTCATGACCTCTGGCAGGAAGAGTTCCCCCCTCTCAAATAGGTCTCCAACCAACTTTAGCCCGTCAGATATCACATCAATTATATCCTTTGGCTGCACCCCTGCTCGCAAAAATTCTTCTGTGAGATCTTTTGCCTTCTTTTGATCCTGCTCGATCAGAGCCTCCTTGAGCGCCTCAAGTCGAACTTTGCTCAAACATCATCCCTCGTGGTGCTTCCAATATCAATACGAAAACTTAATTAGATTTTCTGTACAATCTTCGATGGTCACCGGTGCAATCTATGCGTGATAGGTACATGGTTATAACCGCTGTTGGGCCGGATCGCCCTGGCTTAATTGCCGAGATATCCTCAGTGATCTCCGAATTTGGGTGCAACATTGAGGACATGGACCAGGTCGTGATGAAGGGTATCTTCATACTTTCCGTGCTCATTAAACTTGCCGCCGGGCTTAATCTCGACACATTTCGTAAGAAGCTAGAGTACCTGTGCCACGAGCTTGGGCTGGAGGTGTCTTTTTACTATGCCGGAGGACGGTAGGCTGGTCATCACGGTCTTGGGAAGGGACCGTCCGGGCATAGTTGCCACTGTGACTGGAGTCTTGGCCAGACTTCATGCAAACATAATAAAGACCAGGGCTTCGACTATTTTCAACGACCTCTTTGTCATTATCATGGTGGTTGACACAAGGACGTCCATTGTCAAGAAGGACGTCCTGTTGAACATACTAAAGAACAGCTGTGACGATGTGGGGTTGGCGCTGGCGGCAGAGTCCTGCCAGAGCTACAAGTGTGGAAAGAAGGTCATAGTATTCGACCTTGACGGGACCCTAATAGAGCAGGAGGTTATAGAGGAGCTGGCAAAGGCTGCGGGAGTGGGCGAAGAGGTTAAGAAGATCACTAAGCTTGCCATGGATGGAAAGTTGAACTTCCTTGAGGCCCTGAGATCTAGAGTCAAGCTACTGGAAGGTCTCCCGGTCGAAGTTCTGGATCAGATTAAATCTTCAATAAAAATCAACCCAGGAGTGAAAGAGTTGATAGCGAAGCTCAAGGAACTTGGCTTCGTAATAGGGATCGTGACAGGCAGCTTTGATTTTGCCGCTGAGCACGTCGGCAGGATGATAGGCGCCGACTATGTCTTCAGCAACCGACTAATTGTAAAGGGTGGGCGCCTGACGGGCGAGGTTGATGGTGAGATGGTCGGGCCTGAGGCAAAACTCAAGGCGATAAAGACCATCGCCGCCAAGGTGGGTGTGGGCCTAGAGGCATGTGTGGCCGTGGGGGACGGTGCAAACGACCTCTTCATGATAGAAAATGTGGGGCTCGGCATTGGATATAAGCCAAAACTCGTGGTGAGGGAGAGGGCCCATGGAGTCGTGAATACCGAGGATGCGAGGGTCCTCCTTGCACTGATTGGGTGCGTCGACATGAGGAAGGATATAATCTGCCGGATCTAACTTTTCCGTTCACTCCTAAGATCCTCATAGCAGCGAGGTTGAGTAAACGATTTTAGTTGATCCTGCAACTATAAATTGTTGACCCAGATGCCAATAAGTTCTGGAATAGCCCCTCAACTTATCCTTGAGCCCATCCCTCACATACTCGTTCCCACAAAGAAATGCGTGGTTCACGGATGGTATTTCCCGTACCATTCAGGGCGCAGGGAATGCAGTTCCGAGCGGATCCTCGTCAACCCATACAATGGCTGCACGATAAACTGCCCCATGTGCTATGCACGAGCTTACGGGGGCTATTTCGAGGAGTGGAACAAGACAGGTATAGTAACCGTGTTTAAAGAGATAGACAAAAAATTGAATTGGGAGCTGCGGAGGCTTTACTACGCATCCTGCGGGTACTTCTCCCCCGTCACTGATCCCTTTCAGTCCCCCCTCGAGGAGACCTATCACCTCTCAGAGCGCTGCATGGGCGTCTTCCTCGATTTGGACCTCCCTGTGGAGTTTGTGACCAAGAATGGGGCTAAAGTTCCTGACCGCCTGCTGAGGCGCATGTCAGAACACCCATACAACCACTGTTTTTGTCAATTCACTCTCCTGTCCCTCGATGAGGATATTCGCAATGCATTCTCTCCTGGAGGCTCAACTGTGGAAGAGCAGCTCAGAGCGATACAGAAATCGAAGGATCACGGTCTTTACGTGGTCGTGAGGATCGACCCCATCCTCCCAGGGATAAACGATGCTCTCCGGGATCTTTCGGATCTCCTGGACGCAGTCAAAGAGAGGGGGGCAGACCATGTCATAGCGAGCGTGTGCGACATTAATGCCTCCTACATCGACAGACTTCTCTCGGTGGTAAAGTCCATCGACTCCAAGATCCCCAAACTCTGGCACTCGATTTACAGGGAACGCATCGGTCTGAGCTACCAAGCATCAGAAGTCTATCGCTCTAAAGTTTTTGGGGCCCTCAGAGAGCTCTCCGCCAAGAAGGGACTAACATTCGCCCTATGTATGGAGTTCAGAAAGGTCGGGAGGAACTACATTGGCATGAACTCAGAGTTTATGACTTCCAAGGTCTGCGAGGGAAAAACCGTGCCGGTGTACTTCAGAACAAACCTCGGAGAGAACTTCAGACCAATACCGAGGTGCGATGGAGACTGCCTCTCCTGTGCCAGGGGCGTTCAGGAGCCGGTCTGCGGCAAACCCTACCTAATGGAAGCAGATTCCATGACATACTCAAAGTATCTTCGCCTAAAACCTGACAAATCCCTCCTCAAAATAAGGGAAAAATAAATATTCCTCCTTCTCAAAAGTAGCCTGAAAGTCTATGTCCGAGAGTTTTGATGATGAGCTTGAAAGGATAAAAGCCAGAAAACTCTCAGAGATTATGGCTAAAAAATATACTGGTGGTGATAAGAAAATGAGCCATGGTTATGTGGAGCTTAACGATCAAACATTCGACTCCTTTGTGTCCAACGCCGATAAATTGGTGGTAGTGGACTTCTGGGCATCATGGTGTGGGCCTTGCATGATAATGGCGCCAATATTTGAGCAACTCGCCAGAAAGTACGAAGGTAAGGTACTTATGGCAAAAGTTAATGTTGATGAGAATCCCGAGGTCCCCCAAAGGCTTGGGATTTACGGGATACCCACATTTGTCTTCTTCAAGAATGGCAAGGAAATCGGGCGACTTATCGGCGCGGTTGGAGCAAGTGGACTCGAAGCCGAGATAAAGAAATACCTCTGAATCCCACAGATTGGATTAAATTGATATGAGAGGTCAAATCCAAACAGACACACTTAAAAAACAAGCAAAACCTGAATAGATCCAAACACTGCACTAAAACGGCAACTCAAGACCTTTTTTGGAGGTGGGCTTGTTGAGGTTCATCGACTCTCACACCCACACCTATCTTAGGGGTCCAGAAGACCTTGAGCTAATGTCTGTCTCTGGCGTGGAGGGCGTGATTATCTGCTCTTTTTTCCCAGTCCAGCCATCTGGCTTCTCGACTCTGCATGACCTCTTCCGTTGGGTAGTGGAGGAGGAGCCGATGAGGCTCAGCTCGTACGGGATAAGCTCAAGGGTTGCCGTCGGGATCCACCCAAGGTCAATTCCAGAAGCGGACCTAAAGGCCGTCCTAGACCACATCCTGGCCCTCTTTGACAACGAAAAAGTCTCCGCGCTCGGCGAGGTGGGTCTCGAGACTGGCAGCCAAGAGGAGGAGTATGTCTTGACCCAGCAGATCAGGATCGCCAACGAGTACCCTGTACCGATGATCATGCACACGCCAAGGAACAACAAGGAAAAGATCTTGGAGAGGTTGATTTCCATCATCGAGTCTGAAAATGTAGACCCCGCAAGGGTGATAATAGATCACCTTACCCCGAACCTTGTTGAAAGGGTGAGGGCCATAGGCGCCAATGTGGGTCTCACGGTTCAGCCTGGGAAGCTCACCCCGAAAGACGTCCACGAAGTTATTCTCAAGAACGGTCCAGAAGGTATTGTCCTCAACAGCGACATCGGAAATAAACCTTCGGATCCTCTCTCACTCCCACGGGTCGCACACTATCTGGATCGCGCAGGAGTCAGCGGCAGGGACATCCAAATGATTACCTACTCCAACATAAGGGCTCTCATTCCGCTTTGAAAACTTGGACAATCGGAAAACCAAAAATAGTTGATGACAAAAAACAGTAACAACAAAAAAAGTAACGACAAAAATAACAGCTAAAGCAAAATCAAAAGCAAAAACGACAACACAAAAGCTAGAGCACAAAAACGAAAACGAAAACGAAAATAAAAAACGAAAATGACAAATTTCTCAGCCCACCTGCAAACACTTATTTAAACCCCGATGGTCCCATATACTTCTAGGTGTGTTAAATGACGAAGCGTGTTATAGATCCTAAAGAAGCACGGACTTTCGTGCCCCCGCTACACTATGGATGTATTACCAGAGTCCTGCTGGAGGAAGCTAACGTTGGGTGCAAAAACCTCTCCATGTTCAGGTCAGAGTTTGAGGTGGGTGGGAGGGCAGATCCCCACACCCATCCCTTTGAGCAGGCTTACTACATATTGAAAGGGAGGGCGCTGGTTACAATAGGGAACGAGGAGTACAAGGTGAAGGCAGGAAACGCGCTGGTCTTCCCGCCAAACGTCCCCCACTCCATAAAGAACATCGGAAAGACCCCGCTCTGGCTAATCGCAGTCAATGCGCCTCCCAAATGAGCCCAAAAATTCCATTATTTATATATCCATGCACCTTTTTTTTATCCCTGAGTGGTTTTATGAACTCCTCTAAAGATGTGATAGACCTCTCCGACCGCTACCTCTCGCGCATGTACAGGCATTACTACCCCTTCGTCCCAGACAGGGCCGTTGACGACACCGTTTACTCCATCGAGGGGGAGGCGTACATCGATCTGTACGCCGGCGTATCCATAGTTAATGTAGGATGGTCAAACCAAAGAGTAATCAAGGTAGTGCAGGCGCAGATGCAAAAGTTGTTCCACACCTCTTCACTTTACTATCTAGAGTACATGGCAAAACTTGCAAAGAAGCTCTCTGAACTCTCCCCCGGGGGCGCACTCACCAAGACTTTCTTCACGAATAGCGGATCAGAGGCTAACGAGACCGCAATCTCACTTGTTAAGCGCGTCAAGAAGAGACCTTACATAATGGCCCTCCACAGGTCTTTTCACGGCAGGACATTTTACGCCATGAGTGCGTTGGGCCAGTCAAACTGGAAGGTCGGGCTAGGCCCGTTCGCGCCAGTTGTATTTGCGCCTGATCCCTATTGCTACAGGTGCCCACTCGGTCACAAGAGCTCTCCTGAATGCGGATTCGCCTGCGTAAAGTACATGGAGGACGTAATAAAATGCGAGGTTGGCGGAGACTCTATCTCTGCGCTGTTGGCGGAGCCCATGCTAGCTAACGGTGGCATGATCATCCCCCCCTCTGATTATTTTAAGGAGGTCAAGCAGGTGCTGGACAGGTACTCCATACTTTTCATTGCGGACGAGGTACAGTCTGGGAACGGTCGGACCGGCAAGCTTTGGGGAATTGAGCACTATGGTGTTGTGCCCGACGTGATGACCACGTCAAAGGCTATCGCAAACGGCCTTCCGCTTGGTGTGACCATCTACAGGGAAGAGCTCGACTCCGCCCTCAGACCAGGGGAGCACTACTCCACGCTTGGCGGGAATGCTCTCGCATGCGCTGCCGCAGAGGCCGTTCTGGAGGAGCTGACCGGCGGTCTCATGGAAAAAGTCAAAGAGAACGGCTCATACTTCAAGCGAAGGCTGGAATCGCTGCAGGAGAGGCATGAGATCGTCGGAGACGTGAGGGGCGTTGGTTTCTTCTTAGGGGTCGAGCTCGTTAAAGACAGATCTACAAAGGTGCCGGCGAGGGAGGAAGCCGCAAGATTCTTGCAAGAAGCGTGGAAGAAAAAGATCCTCGTGGGCCTCGGGGGTTTGGAGGGGAACGTAATAAGGATAGAGCCCCCCCTAGTTCTGACCCGCGAGCACATCGACGCCGCTGCGGAGGCCTTCGACGAGATCCTAAAGAACATCAGCCCCCGGCACTGATGAGCCCGTTTCGCTCCAAAGTCTCGGGTAGACTGGAGACGTCATCGATCAAGAAGTCTGGCCTCTCCGACGTGATCCTTTCCAGGGGCGTCACGCCCGTCTTGACCGCAACGGTTAATGCGCCCGCCTCCCTCCCAGCCCTGACGTCTATGTGAGTGTCGCCCACAACAACCAACTCTGAGGCTCGGAGGCCCAGCCCCTCTGCCGCCCTCGCTATTGGCTCTATGGAGGGCTTGTGCTCCTTCACGTCCTCGAAGCCCACCACCAAATCAAAGAAGTCTCTTATGCCAAAAAACGAGAGTATCTTCTCAGCATTTTGCCTGCTCTTCATTGTGACAACTGCCATCTTTAAATTTCTCGCCCTCAACTCCAACAAGGTTTCCTTAACCCTGGGGATCAGCCTGGTGTGAGCTATGAAATCCATGTAGACTCTCCTGTAGTCCTCGAACAGCTTCTGCTGCTCCTTCGGGCTCAGCCCGGGCTCCGCTCTCAAGAACAAGTCAAATATGGTCTTACCCATGTCCTCCACCACATCCTGACGATCTACACCTCGGTAGCCGTTAGTCTTGAGCACGTACTCAGAAGCTCTCCAAATGGAATCTAAGGAGTCTACCAACGTGCCGTCAAGATCGAACACAATCCCCTTCACAGCCCTTCTCTCTGAGCGATCCATAATTCTATCACGAAAGCCTTAATTAAAACTTCCTATTAACCCTTAATCCTCTAAGGAGCGAATTCTATGTCAGGTAGAGTCCATACTAAAACTATTCCTCCGCATGAGAGGATTTCTGGCTTCGCTCCGTACGTCTCAAACCTCGACGACAGGCTTGCTGTGTACGAAGCCTCAAGGTGCCTTATGTGCTACGATGCCCCATGCATCTCGGCTTGCCCCGCCGGGATCAACATCCCTGAGTTCATATACCGAATAAAAACTGGAAACTTCTACGGGGCCGCAAAAGTCATACGCGAAAGCAACATCTTTGGAGGCGAGTGCGGCTATGTCTGTCCAGTTGAGCGCCTCTGCGAGTCCAAGTGCGTCAGGAGGAACTTGAACGAGGAGCCCGTGGCTATATCCATGCTCCAGAGGTTTGCATACGAGAAAGAGAAGCTCAAGGGCCTCGTGAAATTCCCGAAATCGAGATCCAAGAACAAGAAGGTCGCAGTTGTGGGAGCCGGTCCTGCCGGTCTATCGGCAGCATACGAACTCGCCCGCATGGGCTACAGCGTCACGGTCTTCGATACAAACCCAAGACCTGGGGGTCTTCTGCTCTACGGCATACTACCTTGGAAGGCACCATGGTCTGTTCCCGAGTCCGAAATCGATCTCATAAAGGAGTATGGCATTAATTTCGTCACAAACAAGAAGATCACCGACCTGAAGCCACTTCTCAAGGAATACGACGCTATATTCGTCGGCGTGGGCGCAACAAAGTCCCAGAAACTCGGGATACCTGGCGAGGACCTAAACGGCGTTTACCCCGCACAGGAATTCCTGCACTCCGTGGCAAAATGGCTGATGGGAGAGGGAAAGGCGCCTGACCTCAAGGGCAAGCGGGTCGCCGTGATAGGCGGCGGAGATACCGCCGTAGACGCAGCATGCGCCTCTGTGAGGCTCGGTGCCGAAAGGGTCTACATCGTCTACAGGAGATCCCTCGCCGAGATGCCCGCTGTACCGTACGGCAGGAATCAGGCGAGGGAGGAGGGCGTGGAGTTCCTCCTACTCACTGCTCCAGTCCGGATAATAGGCGACAAGAGCGTCAAAGCGATTGAGTGTGTGAAGATGGAACTCACCGAGCCAGACTCTTCTGGAAGGAGGGGCGTGAGGCCCATAAAGGGCTCCGAGTTCCGCTTGGATGTGGACTCGGTTATAGTCGCGATAGGGCAGAAACCGGACGAAGATCTTCTGAAGTCCTTCGGCGTCAAGACTGAGAAGGGGCTGATCGTAGTAGATGAGAACTTTTCCACATCTGTGAAGGGCATATTTGCGGGTGGAGACGCGGTAAACGGCGGCGAGACTGTGGTCGAGGCTGTAGCTGAGGGTAAGAAGGCTGCAGCCGCCATTGACAAGTTCCTCTCCGGAGGTAAGAGTTCAAAGAAATAGTAGTTGTGGAAGTGAGAAAATATGGTTTCAAAACCAGATATATCTGTAAAATTCTGCAACCTTGAGCTGGAGAACCCATACCTGCTCTCGTCGGCGCCCCCAACGTGCACCGGCGAGATGATCATGAGGGCATTCGAGGCTGGCTGGGCTGGCGCTGTCACCAAAACCATAAAGCCAGATAAGACTCCTGTCTACGATCTGAAGAACAGGTTTGGCGTGATGGGCTTTGAGACGAAGCAAATGATACTCTTCGAGAACATCGAAGAGGTCTCAAAGAGGCCAGTTGGCACATGGGAGAAGGAGATCAAAGAGATCAAGAAAAAGTTCCCCGAGAAGGCACTCATAGGCAGCATCATGGCTGAGTGCAAGGAGGAGGACTGGGAGGAGCTGGCCAGGATCGTGAGCGAGGCAGGCGTAGACATGCTGGAGCTGAACTTCGGCTGTCCACACGGGATGCCTGAACGGGGGATGGGCGCGTTCATCGGACAGAGGACCGAGCTCATTCAGAAGCTCACAAAAGCGGCGAAGCGCGGATCCTCGGTCCCCGTCATGGTGAAACTGACCCCGAACGTCACCGACATCGCCTACACTGCCAAGGCTGCAGAGGAAGCCGGCGCCGACGCCATCTCCGCCATAAACACTGTGCTCGGACTCATAGGCATCAACATCGACACGTTTGAGCCGATACCCACCGTCGACGGTATGAGCACGTTCGGTGGTCTCTCTGGACCAGGCGTAAAGCCAATTGGGCTCAGGTGCGTCGCCCAGATCGCTCAGGCAACTAACATCCCCGTCTCTGGGATAGGGGGAATAACTACTTGGAAGGACGCTGTTGAATACCTCCTCGTGGGTGCGGGCTGTGTCCAGGTCTGCACGGCGGTGATGTGGAGGGGCTACCGGATAATTTCCGACTTCGTCGACGGTCTCACCAATTACCTCGCCGACAAGGGCCTCTCCTCTGTGAACGAGATCATCGGGAAGACCCTCCCCAGACTTACTGCCTGGTCAAAGCTCAACAAGGATTACACGGTTGTGGCCAGCATCAACAAGGACCTTTGCATAAAGTGCGGTCTCTGCTATGTAGCATGCCGCGATGGAGGGTACCAGGCGATAAAGTTCGAGCAAGGAAAAGCAGCCGAGGTCGACGAGGAGAAGTGCGACGCCTGCTCCCTGTGCACGCACCTCTGCCCAGTGCCAGGATGCATAACATGGAAGAAAGTCACAAAATAGGCAAGCGTTTAAACACCACTTTTTCTATATTAATATTGGAGGCTTTATAATGGACTTATTAATAAAGAACGGAACCATTGTAACCCCAAAGGACACCTTCAAAGCAGATATCGGCGTGAAAGACGGCAAGATCGTGACCATCGCTTCAAACATCACCGAAAAGGCGCAGGAGGTCGTGGACGCCTCAGGCAAGTATGTGATGCCTGGGGGCATAGACGCCCACACCCACATGGAAATGCCTTTCATGGGAACCACCACAGTCGACGACTTTGAGTACGGGACGATCGCAGCCGCATTTGGTGGTGTTACCACAATTTTGGACTTCGCAATACAGCCGAAGGACAAAACATTCTTGGAGACCATATCTCTGTGGAGGGGCAAGGCAGACCCCAAAGTGGTTATTGATTATGGGATCCACGTGGCTGTGACAAACCTAACTGAAGACTTGGTCAAAGAGATCCCCAAGGTCCTCGAGGCTGGGGTCTCAAGCTTCAAGCTCTTCATGCCCTACAGAAAGGAGGGTCTGATGAGCGACGATGGCAGGATATACAGGATGTTGGAGGAGAGCCGGAGACTCGGGTTCTTGGTCCAGCTACATGCCGAGAACAACTCTGTCTTGGAGCTCCTAATAGAGCGCTATGTCTCCATGGGAAAGCTATCCGCGGAGTACCACGCAAAGAGCAGACCAAACTTCGTTGAGGGCGAGGCTGTCCACAGGGGTCTGGCGCTGGCAGCAGCCGCAGGCGGGAACCTCTACATTGTGCACATGTCTACAAAGGAGGGTGTGGCTGAGCTTTCAAGGATGAAGAAGCTCTACTCGAACTTGTACGGGGAGACGTGCCCCCATTACCTCGTGCTCACCGATGAGAAGTACCTCTCGCCGAAGGGCAGGAGGTACATAATGTCTCCTCCTCTGAGGAGCAAGGCAGACAATGAGGCCCTCTGGGAAGGGCTCGCAAATGGCACGCTGAGCACAGTAGCAACCGATCATTGCACATTCACGGACGCCCAGAAGGACCTTGGAAAAGACAACTTCACTAAGGTTCCTAACGGAGTTCCTGGCACAGAGACCATGATCCCTCTCCTCTACAGCGAGGGCGTTTCCAAAAACAGGATATCCTTGAATAAACTCGTAGAGGTGGTCTCCTACAACCCGGCAAAGCTCTTCGGTCTATATCCAAGGAAGGGTACCCTGAACGTGGGCAGCGATGCAGACATAATCGTATTAGACCCAGACTTAGAGATGGAGCTTAGCCAGGAGAACCTCCACTCGAGGATCGACTACTCCATATACGAGGGGATCAAAGTCAAGGGCATGCCCGTTCACGTATTTGTGAGGGGCAAACCAGTAGTATACAACAGGGAGTTTGTCGGTAAGAAGGGCGCGGGCAAGTTCGTCCCAAGAGGGAAGCACCAGCCCTTAAACTAACCTCTTTTTTTGTTTGTGATAGTTTCCCCTAATCCTCGCGAAAGCATTATTAAACCAAACCTCAATACCCAATTCCAGCAAAACTTGGAGGGAGACATTTGGTAAAAACAGAACTTCATGGAAAACACTGGATAGCTCCCGAGATAGAATGGAGTGACGAAGAGCTTTGGACAGTGTTGGACGTCTCCTTCGACCTCAAAAGGGAGTATGCGATGGGACAGCGACACGACCACCTCTGCAAAGGTAAGTCGCTATTTACGTTGTTCTTCAACCCCTCGACGAGAACCAGGTCCTCCTTCATTACAGGGATTACTCAGCTCGGCGGCGTAGCATACGATTTGGATCCCGGAAAGCTCCAGATAACCCATGGTGAAACTATCTACGAGACCGCCGCCATCATGAGCAGGATGTGCGACGGGATAGCAATAAGGAGGTACGTGAAGGGCCAGTACTATGGAGAGGGCAACCTCACAATGAGGGAGTATGCCAAGGCCTCATCGGTGCCTGTGATAAATATGGAGTGCGACATGTGGCACCCATGCCAAGGCGTCGCGGATATTATGACTGTGATAGAGAAATACAATGCCAGGAGCCTAAGAGGAAAGAAGTTTGTCATGTGCTATGCCAACAGCCCTGGCGCTTGGAAGCCGGTGGCAGTTCCACAGACAAACATAATCTTCTTCACAAGACTACTCCAGATGGATGTCACCTTGGCCTACCCAGAGAAATTCAACTTGGACCCAGCCGTGGAGGAATACACCAGAAAGCTCGCCGACCAGTATGGCACGAAGTTCGAGATCGTTCACAGCATGGAAGAAGCATTCGAGGACGCCCTTGTGGTCTATCCAAAGGGATGGTGCAGCTGGGAGCTCCTGAAGGCAGGAGGCTACGACGAGAAGCTCCACGAGGAGTACAAGAGGACCCACAACCTCGCTGCATGGAAGACCACCCCCGAGCTGATGGACAGGACTCGCAAGAACAGCATCTGGATGCACTGCCTGCCTGCCGACGTTGGTCTTGAAGTGGAACCCGAAGTGATCTTCTCCAACAGATGGTCCGTCTCGGTGGACGAGGCTGAGAACAGGCTACACGGACAGAAGGGCATTATGGCTCTGACAATGGGAGGAAGGAGATAGGGGGTAAATAAAATGCCATGCTGCATATTATGTCCAGAATATAAGAACATCCTGAACCAAGAGCCCAGGGTAAGCCCGAAGTGCCCCGGCTACGTCTCAAAGGAGAAACCTTGGCCGCAGAAGAGCTATCCGTCAGACGAGGCTCCACCAATCTGGTATCTGCTGAAGCTTGAGGCAAAGTGCTGCCCGATCTGCCCCTACTACAGGGCGGACAAAGCTCAAAAGTTCTGGTGGTGCGAGCGGCCTTTTGCATTCGAGATTAAGCCAGACAACGCCGCAGAGGCTATAAGGTTCTCGGGAAGGTCGGTTGTACCTACTCCATAACTTTTTTTATTTTTTATTATTAATTTTTTACAAATTTCTTGCAAAATTAAAAATATTTTTATTTTTAAAAAGCTAAACTAAACACTTGTAAAAACCTCCGCGAGCCCTACCTTTCCCTTTTACCCTCTATGAACTCCTCAAAACACCTCTTCGCGGCCTCGTAAGGCATCTGCTGGGGTGGGTGCTTGAATGCGAAAGCCGAGGCGCTGATGAGCGGCCCTGATATTCCTCTGTCCAATGCGATCTTGCATGCCCTTATCACGTCTATCACTACCCCGCCGCTATTCGGCGCGTCCCACACGTCTAGCTTTACGTCAACCTGAACTGGAGTCCCCCCGAAATACTCCCCCTTGATGTAGATGTAGCAGATCTTCTTATTATCGAGGAATTGGACATAGTCGGAGGGTCCGATCCTCAGGGGTATGTCGTATGGGATCATTGCTTGGACAGCAGAAGTCTTGCTTATCCTCTTCGAGACCAGGCGTGCCTCCTCTAGCATGTTCAAGAAGTCAGTGTCGCCACCTATGTTCAGCTGGTAACTCTCAGTTATCCTAACCCCTCTGTCTACCATGAGCTTGGCGATTGTCTTGTGCAGTACTGTTGCCCCCAGTTGGCTCATAACATCGTCCCCAGCCACGGGCAGATTCTTTTCTGCGAACTTCTTCTGCCATGACTCATCAGAAGCTATGAATACTGGCATGCAGTTCACAAAGGCGCAACCCGCCTTAATAGCCTCCTCAGCGTACCACCTAACTGCCTGCTCAGAGCCCACTGGCAGGTAGTTCACAACAACCTCTGCCCCAGATCTCTTCAACTCCTCTGCAACATCTACGGGCTCCTCCTCACTCACTGTCAAGAACTCCTTGAGATACTTCCCCAAACCGTCCATGACGGGTCCCTTCTTTACGGTAACCCCAAGCTTTGGAACATCGCAGAACTTCCTTGTGTTGTTCGGCCTCGCGAATATCGCCTCTGAGAGGTCTTTGCCTACCTTGTTGGCGTCAACATCGAAGGCCGCCACAAACTCTATATCTTTGACACGATACCCTCCCATGTTGACATGTAAAAGCCCTGGTATCTCTCTGTCCTCGGGCGCATCTCTGTAGAAATAAGCCCCTTGGACCAAGGCTGATGCGCAGTTACCGACACCTACTATGGCAACCTTAATCGACATCACTACCACCAGTATTTTATATCTATAAAATATTGCCTGTTTTAACCTTATCGGCAGGGCGCTGGTCAGAGCCCAAAACTACCCGTTACCTTGGCCGATTTTGACCCCTAACTGTAGAAAAATATGGTGGGTGAGATGACACCATATGGACGGATCGTCCATCCAATTATTAGTGCCCATTTCTAATAAACCTTTTGCACTTTCCGTCAAGTTTATTAAAAAAATAAGTGTTAAGATAATTGGGCTATGATGAGTGCTGGTATTTCGGACTAAAGGATGAAGTGTGACATCAGACCAGAGCCCAAAGCTAGTCCTTCACTATGTGAGTGCCTGTCTTCCCTTCCAGCGCGTCCACAGCCTTGTCCAGCGAGGTTATTATCGCCTCTTTGCCTCCCCACTCCAGGAACCTTATGCAAGCCTTAACCTTAGGTCCCATGCTGCCGGGGAGGAAGTGCCCTTCTGCGAGGTACTTCTTCGCCTCCGAGACCGTCATCCTTTCGATCTCCTTCTCGTTGGGCTTTCCAAAGTTCAGCTTTGCCTTCTCCACGTCAGTCAATATCAGGAATATGTCTGCCTCCACAACCTCCGCGAGCCTCTCCCCTGCCAGGTCCTTGTCTATAACAGCCTCGACGCCCACCAGCCTTCCATTCTCCTTTATGACGGGGATCCCCCCGCCCCCCGAGGCTATGACGACGACTCCAGAGTTCACGAGTATCTTTATGACGTCTGCCTCAACATTTGCGATAGGGTCTGGAGATGGAACAACCCTCCTCCAGGGCTTTGGCGCATTTGGCTTGACCTTCTTCACTATCCACCCTTTCTCCGCCTTCATCCTCATGGCCTCTTCCTCTGTCAGGAAGTTGCCCACCGGCTTCGAGGCATTCTCGCCAAAGAATTCTGGGTCGTTTTTATCCACCAGCACCTGATTGACTATGGCGACTACTGGGACCTTCAAGCCCTTCTCCATCATTATGTTCTCTAGGCACTGCTGGAGCATGTAACCTATTTGCCCCTGTGTCATGGCACCCACGACGTCCAGAGGCTGAGGCGGCACCACATCTTTAGCGATGTCTTGCTGGAGCGCCAAGTTCCCCGCCTGGGGACCGTTGCCGTGTGTTATTATGAGCCTGTCGTCCCTTCCCAAATGCTCTATCATATTCACTAGGTGCTTTGCTGTAGTGTACACGTTCCTGAACTGCTCCTCCGCTGTACCCTTCTCATGTGCCTGCTTTATAGCATTGCCACCAAGGGCAACCAAAATCCTCTTTCCATTTTTGGCCAACGAAAACCCTCCAATTAATATCGATAGAGTTCAAAATGGGGATTATTATATTTTTCTTTTTAATTGTCATTTTTACAAAATCATTAATTTTAATCATTAGTTGAATTATCGTTCCTATAAAACTGAGCCAAAAAAAGGTCTTGTTTTTAAGCAAGGAGCCACAAAATTAAAGCGTTGAAGCCATATGTCATACATTACTTTAGGAATCCCCATGATAGATTCTCTCCTGCCAGACGGCATTCCGAGGAACAGCTTTGTACTCCTCTTCGGGGAGGGGGGAACTGGCAAGTCCGTCGCAATAGCCCAAGCAGCAGGGACCAGGATAAGGCTCGGCGAACCGTGCATCTTCGTGACGTTCGACGATAGCCCGTCATCGATAATAAACAACTTCCTGCGCCTCGGCTATGAGGTTCGCGGGGCTTTGGCAAATAACATACTCCGGATCGTGGACTGCTTCTCCTTCAGGGCAAGGACCCAGCCCAAGCCTACAGAGGGCATTCGCATAGTCCAGAACCCAAAGGACCACCACGAGCTGACAGGCACACTCCTCTCCACAGCAGAGGGCATAGAAGGGAAGGGTACCATATTCATCGACTCCCTCACAGAGTTCTTCACCATCAGCGAGCCCACCTCAACTCTCGAGACCGTCAAGAATTGGAGAGCCGAGTTCTGCAAGATGATGGGCATCCCGATCTTTGCAACTTACCATATAGGCTTGAAATCAATAGACGAGTTCGCTGCCATGATCGATTACCTTGTAGATGGGATAATAGATTTCCGGTTCGATCCATTACTGGCCCAGCAGGGCCTGTTGGCAAGACAGCTGCGCGTGAGGAAGATGAAGGGTGCCGTACACGACACAATTTGGCACTACTTCACCATAGAGCGGGGAGGCTTGATACCAATGAAGACTCAGGGCGCCTCCGAGCCCGCCCACAAAAAGTCAAAGTAGGTGCTGGCAAGCTGTACCAGGCCGGGGTGGCTTGCCCAAATGGCAGTACCCATCGCGCCCTCGCTACCTCCTATGAACAGCATGACCTCCGCATCGTCCACAATCAGCCCCCCTCCAAACATCTTGTCTCTGCTTCTCACTGTTGAAAGTCCGGACAGCCTTTGGATCGTTTCTTTACTGGCGTCCTTTGTCACCAGCATGTTAACCTCAACCTGCTGAGCCCTCAGCCTCTTCAGAACAGGCAGGATCTCATCACTCAGCCACTCTGGCAAGACAGGCAACGCAAGCTTCACGCCCTTCCTAGCCATCCTGAGCATCTGATAGGCCTTGCTCAAGATCTCTTCGCCACTCTTTATTATCCAGATGTCAGACTTCTCGGGCTCTCCTTGCATTGCCCTCAATACGAGCTCCGCCCTTTTGAAAGACTCCTCTATACCCTTCTGCAGCTGGATCTTGTACTCGCCGAGCCCCTCACCCACGCTCTTGGCGGAGTAAATGGTGGGTCTTTCACTTGATGCCGTAATCAGCGACTTCTCCTGGAGGCTAGCCAAAACCGTATGTATCTTGCTGTATGGGACCTTGCTCCTCTCGCTGATCTCCTTGGCATCTCCTTTGCCTTTTAGCAGCGCCAAGTAAACCTTTGCCTCTGTCTCGGTGAGCCCACAATCCCTCAGTACCCTCAAAACATCCCCTTCTGACATACGTATCATCCTATGAATGATATGAAAATATTCAAATATAAATTAATGGTGAAGTTGGCGGCGTGATCTGTAATGCAGATCATCAAGAGGACTAAGAGCATTTGTCCCGAATGTATGCAGGTCTTGGATGCCGAGATATACGAGGAGGGCGGCGCCGTTTACATAGGGAAGACTTGCCCCTCCCACGGCAGGTTTGATGATGTTTACTGGAGCGACTATGAACTATTCAAGAAGGTTGAAAGTTACGAGTGCATAGGTGAGGGGGTCAAGAACCCCAGAACCCAGACTGTTAAGGGTTGCCCCTACGACTGCGGGATATGCCCCGCGCACAAGTCCCACACAGTCCTTTCCATAATAGACGTAACCAACAGGTGCAACCTCAGGTGCCCCATATGTTTCGCCAATGCCGCCACAGCCGGCTACCTTTACGAACCAACCCAGGACGAGATCCGCTCTATGCTTAAGAACCTAAGGTCGAACCAGCCAGTCGCCCCAAACTCCATTCAGTTCTCCGGCGGCGAGCCCACAGTGAGGGATGACCTCCCGGAGCTCGTAGCCATGGCAAAGGAACTTGGCTTCCACCACATCGAGGTAAACACCAATGGCATTAGGATCGCCAAGGACACAGACTACCTCAAGAGGCTCATGGACGCAGGGCTCAGCACCCTTTACCTTCAGTTCGACGGCATGAAGCCAGGACCTTACATAGCCGCCAGGGGATTGGACCTCTTCGAGACAAAGCTCAAGGTGATAGAGAACTGCAGGTCTGTTGGCTTGGACAGTGTGGTCCTTGTCCCAACAGTAGTGAAAGGGGTGAATGACGACCAGATAGGCGCAATAATAAGGTTTGCCTCGAGGAACAGCGACGTGGTCAGGGGTGTGAACTTCCAACCTGTCTCTATGGCAGGCAGGATCGACAAGAAAAAATTGAGGGAGATGCGAATAACGATACCCGACGTTCTCAGACTAGCAGAGGAGCAGACAAACGGAGAGATCAAGGTCAGCGACTTCTACCCGATCCCGGTCGTTCTGCCAATCTCGAGGGCCGTCGGCGCACTCAAAGGCAGGAGGTACCAAGAGTTTACCAACCACCAGCACTGTGGAATGGCAACAATGATCATCCCCGAGGGTGAAAAGATCGTCCCTATAACACGCTACGCCAATGTCGAGAGGTTCATGTCCGCCCTCAATAAGGTTTACGAAGACGCCTCGAGGGGCTCAACGCTCAGGGCAAAGATGAGGCTCTTGGGCGCCACCAGGCACGTCAAGCTCTCCCTCCTGGGGGGCCTGGTCTCGTCCGTGCTACTGCACGGTGATTATGATACTTTGGGGCAGTTCATGCGCAAGGTCGTACTCATAGGGTGCATGCACTTCATGGACCCCTACAATTTTGATCTAGATCGCGTGAGTAGGTGTACTATTCACTACGCATTCCCCGACGGAAAAATCATACCATTCTGCACGATGAACTCCATCCACAGGCCCGTCCTGGAGCGAGCCCACAGCACCCCAATGCAGAGTTCTACATAGGCGAACATGATCACAGCACTTGCTCAAACTTTCCTATTTTTAGTCTCTCTACCATCGAATTGGGGTGCCCGACAGAATTTTCTCGCTGGGGGACCTAGACTCCTCCAAGACTCCTGCAAAAACCAAAACCTTTTTATTTAAATCCCCATCTCTTGCCTTCTGGTGTATGGTATGGGCGGCGGAAAAAAGTCGAAGCCAAAACCTGCTAAAGAGCTTGAGTCTGGCAAGAAAGAAGCCCCAAAGAAGGAGATCACAAAGGCATCTACAACGATTTTGGTTGATCCAAAGGTAATGGATCAGATCAAGAAAGACGTTATCAAGATGAAGTTTGTAACACCCTACCAGATATACTCCAAGTACAACCTGAAATACAGCATCTCCAAGGATATACTCGAAACCCTCTCAAAGCAGGGTCTGCTTAAGCCGATCAAGAGTGGTCGCCGCCTCGACATATATGTGCCCGCCGCATAGTGGGGCTGCCTAATGGGTCTAATTGACAGGATCTTGGTGGTTGTCTCTTTTCAGAGCGCAGAGTGCAAAGTAGAACTATTACGTGTCCTAGCGCCCAGGACGGTTGAAGCCCTTGTTGGGGCTATACCTTTCAGCTCAAAAGCATTCCTCTGGAAGGAGGAGGTCTACTTTGAGACCCCTGTCACCATTGGTCCGGAGAAGCCCCGTTCCACTGTCCAGGCAGGCGATGTCGCTTACTGGCCACCTGGGAAGGCCTTCTGCATCTTCTACGGAAAGTCACAGCCATATAGCCCCGTCAATGTGATCGGAAGGGTCGTCACTGACCTCGAGCCCTTAAAAAAGGTAAGGCAGGGAGAATGGGTCAAGGTTTCCCTCTTGTGACCCCGCCACCGCCAAATTTGCGGCAACTCAGATCTCCACGAACTCCGGCTTCTCCTTCAGGTTTATTATCGGGACAGCTATCCACCCAGGTTTAACGCCCTCAGCGAATGATATCTCCTCCCTCTCATCCATCTTAACCAGAACGTACCTGCCGTTGTATGCCCTGTCCGTCACATGGTAGTAAAACAAAGGCAGACCGTATTTATCATAATAATTGTTGTAAACCCCTAGAACCCCATAGTAATGCTTCTCATTGTGCTTGAAATGCACTAGGTAGATGGGCTGCCCCATGGAAACTGTAGAAGCGACAAGCCTCGCAAGATCTTTAATATCCTCAACCTCCAACTTCTTTGAGGCTTCCAAGATAACCCCCTCTAACTCCTCTCCTCTTGGTATTTCTCTCTTACCTGTCTAATTACCTCTTCCATTACCTCCCTCAGGGTCTTGCCCTCATTCACCGCTATCCTCTTCAGATCATCAAACTCCGGCTTGACCCTTGATGCCGCCCTGCTCCTCTTAACCTTAATTTTGTATTCCGACCTCCCAATCTTCACCGTTTCCTCTGAGAACTCCCGGTCCGCCTTGACCCTCTCGCACTCGAGCACCTTGACGCCCAGCGTCCCGGTCTCCTTCATCATCACTCTTACCGCCTCGTCCTTCATCTCCGGCCTCACAACTACCCTGACTGTGAACCCTGGTCTTGACTTCTTCATGAATATCGGCACAAAAGAGACATCCTCCGCCAAACCCTTCAATCTCTCCCATAGCCATCCAAGGACCTCCCCGCTCACATCATCCAAGTTGCTCTCCAAAACACATACCTTGTCCGAAAAGTTGCCATCCTCTCCTATTATCATCCGAGTTATGTTTGGCACATCCAACTTCAGGGTACCAACCCCGATGCCAACTCCGCTGACACGGAATGCTGGTGGCGCCGCCTTCCCGCGCGTGAGGGCTGCCATCAGCGCTGCCCCTGTAGGTGTGGTGTACTCGTGATTCTCGGGGGAAAGCAAAATTGGCAAGCCTGCCCTTCTCACTATCTGGAGTGTGGCGGGCGCAGGGATTGGCAAGATTCCGTGCCCGCCCTTCATGTGACCCGCCCCCACCCTTAATGGCGTGGTGAAGAACTCCGCATCCTCCAGTCCCAGCCCTTCAAGTGCCATCAGAGTGCCCACTATGTCAACAACGGTGTCCACCTCCCCCAGCTCGTGGAGCTTGCCTCCCCCATGGACCTCCTTCTCTGCTTCCGTGATAAACTCCGCTGCCATGGTTGCGGTGCCCAAACCCCAGCGACCCAGACCCGCCCTCGAGGAGGCTGATCTAACCGCCTCAACAAGATCGCCCTCATACCTCTTGCCCTGAAGACTGTGGGTCACCCTCAGACCCCTGAGGCCGTTCTCCTCTGCGTCTTCAAAGGAGAATGCCCCCTCCCCGACAATTGAATTGATCGCCTTCTCTACTTTGAGCCTAAGTTCGCTCCCACCCGCATGCACCGCCGCTGCGAGCAATTTGTCTCCAGAAACCCCTGCTGTCGCACAATCTATTATCACTACCTTCAAATATTAGCACCACACTTCATTTTTGTGATTGCTGATATAACATTTATTGATTGGTGTGGACTTTGGACCTCCGCGAAATACTCTACCAACTGAAGAGTGGCAAGATCGATGTGGAGGAAGCCACAAGCAGGATCCGCCTACTTGCCCTGAAGGAGATGGAGGGTGCATGCATCGACGTCTCCAGAAATTTAAGAAAAGGCGTCCCCGAAGTCATATTTGGGGAGGGAAAATCTGACGATACGCTCATAGGGGCTGCCAATGCACTTCTCCAGGATGACGGTGTGGTCATCGTTACAAGGGTGACGCCCGCTCAAGCCGAACTTCTCATAAAAAACTTCTCTGGAAAAGCCAAAACTACCCACTACGAGAGGGGCCGGGTCGTCTCCATAAGGCGGGACGAAGCGCCACCATTGAAGGACCCCCCGGTTGCAATAATAACAGCAGGAAGTTCTGACATCCCTGTCGCCGAGGAAGCCCTCGCAGTAGTCAATGAGATGGGTTTTAAGACTATCACTTTCTACGATGTGGGTATAGCGGGACTCCACAGGATCTTCCCAGTGGTCAAAAAATGCATTGAGGAGCATGTGAAGGTAGCAATTGTGGTGGCTGGCATGGAGGGCGCACTGCCCTCGGTCTTCAGCACTCTCTTCCCAGGAGTTGTCATTGGTGTCCCGTCTTCTGTTGGGTATGGCCATGGTGGGCGCGGGGAGGGTGCTCTGACGACAATGCTCCAGTCTTGTAGCCCGGGTCTTGTTGTCGTTAACATAGACAACGGTGTTGGGGCTGCGATCGCTGCCGTTCTAATCTCCCGGCTCAAATCCGAGGATTTTTGAAGCAAAAGTTTTAATTATGACGCCGTCATAATTAAAAGTAGCCAGGGTGGCCGAGCGGTTTAGGCGGCGGGCTGCAGACCCGCTACACTGGGGTTCGAATCCTCACCCTGGCTTTAATGGAGGCTGCATCCATGAGCTCTTTCCCTGAGCCGATGAAAATTATGATTTTCAATGATCATTACTATTTATTCGATTTTCAGAGGTAATTACGTTGCGGATGCTCTTCATGCATTGTGAAAGTTTTAATTATGTTACGACGATCCCAACGAGACTTGCAGAACCCGTTGATGAAAGATGTAAAAAATGCCAAGTGAGAGATGCTATGGTTGTATTTGTTACTGTCGAACGTATGGATGAATGTGCTATTCATGAGGTTGCATATAGGAGCTGTGCAGAAATCTTGAGTATGATGAATCACATTGGAAAGAAGGTTATAGTTCTCTTTCCTTTTTCCCATCTTTCAAACGACCTCGCAGACCCCAAATTTGCGAATAAAGTTTTAGATGAAATACAGAAATGTTTAAATGGATTGGGTTACACCGTCTACAAGGCTCCTTTTGGATGGGAGAAAAAATTCTCCCTGACCTGTAAGGGGCATCCACTGGCACAAGCTTTAAGAGTGATCAATCCTTCGAATAAAAGGGGGTCAGATTGAAAGCCCCTTGCGAAAACCTCTCAAAGTCCATCTTACCATCTATTAGATCTATGTTAGCCAAAAAACTTGTTGTCGAGTACGGCTATACCCAAACAGCGGCTGCTAAGAAATTGGGTCTTACTCAATCAGCGCTGAGCCGTTACCTGTCTATGGAGAGGGGCGGGAGAAAAGAGTTACCACAAGAGGTCTTGAGCCTTATTGATGCTACCGCCAAAAAACTGGCCGAGTCCTCCATTCCTCAAGAGGAATTTGATCTTATACTATGCTTAATATGCTCCAAATATCGCAGTTTAGTTAAGAACCTTCCCTAAAGGATTGAGTCTTAGTAAGAAATTCTAGTAAACATATACTAAATTTTATCTAATAAAAACAAGACATATATACTCAAGCTTGATTATATCTGTTTTTCAAATAAATTAAATAAATTACCAGCAATGAGAGAGGAAAGTAGAAAATCATGAATTCAAATGTAGGCTGGAATAAAGGCGAACCCAAAATCCTTTTCAATAACAGATACGTATCTATTATTCCTAGGATCAATGTTGCCAAGCTTGCGTATCTCAGTTCTTCTTTTACCATAGAAGATTTTGAGTTTTTTCCATGTATATAAAAGCATTTTCTGGAGAGAAAACAATATATAGAAGTGCTTTCTGTCTTTTTCAAGAAATTAGTTTTAGTGAATTTGGAGGATGCTATTATGGCGCAGAGTTTACCAGTATTGGTATTAAAAGAGGGCACTTCAAGGACAACTGGAAGGGATGCCCAGAGGGCAAACATAATGGCTGCAGTGACGCTTGCCGAGGCTATCAGGTCCTCCCTGGGACCCAAGGGAATGGACAAAATGCTTGTTAGTAGCTTCGGTGACGTTACAATCAGCAACGACGGCGCAACAATCGTGAAAGAAATGGATGTTCAGCACCCCGCCGCCAAGATGATGGTTGAAGTCGCAAAGGCGCAGGACACCGAAGTCGGCGACGGGACCACTACAGCAATGGTTCTCGCTGGGGCACTTCTCAGGAAGGCTGAGGACCTGCTGGATCAAGAGATCCACCCAACCGTGATCATCGAGGGCTACAAGAAAGCCATGGAGAAGGCAATTTCCGTCATAGACAGCATGGCAATAAAAGTTGATCCGACCGACAAGAAAAAGCTCAAGGACGTGGCAATAACTACCCTGAGCGGAAAGAGTGTCGTGGCAGGTCACTTTGAGAGGCTTGCCGACCTCGTAGTTGAGGGAGCTCTATCTGTAGCCGAGAAAGTCGGCGACAAGTACAAGGTCGACCTAGACAACATCAAGCTCGAGAAGAAGAAGGGCGAATCACTCGACGAGACCCAGCTGATCCATGGGATTGTCTTGGACAAGGAGATCGTCCACCCGGGGATGCCCAAGAGGATCGAGGACGCGAAAATCGCCGTACTTGACTGCCCGCTCGAGATCGAGAAGACCGAGATCACGGCAAAGATCAACATTACCTCTCCCGAGCAGATGAAGAGCTTCCTCGACGAGGAGGCAGCGATGTTAAAGGGCATGGTGGACAAGATTGCGGCAACCGGCGCAAACTTTGTGGTGGTCCAGAAGGGCATAGACGACATAGCCCAGCACTACCTTGCGAAGAAAGGCATAGCGGCCGTCAGAAGAGCCAAGAGGTCCGACATAGAGAACCTTGCCAAGGCTTGTGGCGCAAGGATCGTAACAACCATAGACGACCTCACACCCAAAGACCTTGGCTACGCAAAACTCGTCGAAGAGAGGCGCGTCGGGAAGGACAAAATGGTCTTTGTCGAAGGGTGCAAGAACCCCAGGGCAGTTACAATCCTTGTTAGAGGAGGAACCGACCGGTTCGTGGACGAGGCAGAGCGCTCACTCCACGATGCAAAGTGTGTTGTGAGGAACGTGATACAAGATCCGTGGCTCGTCCCAGGCGGCGGAGCTCCTGAGGAGGAGATCGCTACCACTCTGAGGGACTATGCCAAGTCCTTCAGCGGCAGGGAGCAATTAGCGATCCTCAAGTTTGCGGAAGCCATGGAGGAGATACCCACAACACTGGCCGAGAACTCTGGTCTCGACCCAGTGGACATACTGGTGGAGCTCAGATCTGCTCATGCCAGGGGCGAGAAATACGCGGGCGTGAACGTCTTCACAGGCAAGGTCGTTGACATGGCAAAGGAAAACATCTTCGAGCCGGCGAGCGTAAAGAAGCAGGCCATAAAGTCGGCAACCGAAGCAGCTATAACCCTCCTGAAGATAGATGATATCATCGCCGCCGCTGCGCCAAAGAAGGAAAAGGAGAAGGAGGAGAAGAAGGGCGAGGGCGGCGAAGAAGGATACTCAGGAATGGGCGGAATGAGTTGAGTCCAGAGAGTGAGAGCCGGCAGATACTGGGTCCGGAAGTGATGACTAGGTTCGAGAGGGCCAGGGTGCTTGGAGCCAGGGCCCTCCAGATATCCATGGGAGCTCCACCACTAATAGAGACTACAGGTAAGACTCCATTGGAGATTGCGGAGCAGGAGCTCAAGATGGGCGTCCTCCCCATAACCATAAGGCGAAAACTTCCAGACGGAAGATACCAGGACATACCCCTAAAGTGGCTCCTCAAAAACCAATAATTTTTTCCCTTGTTACGGTATTTCTCAGGATTTTTTAATCCCGAACCTGAGGCATACTTCTCCGCTAAAGTTCCATCTCTGACAGATCTTTAACCATCAAATAGGCGTCTTCCCCGTCCCTGTAGTATCCCTCAATTATTCTGCTCGCCTTGAACCCGAGCTTCCTGTAAAGCTCGATGGCAGGCTTGTTGCTAATCCTCACCTCCAGGTAAATCTCCGTCGCCCCGCACTCGCGAACCCTCTTTATCCCTTCAGTCATGAGACTGTAACCAATGCCTCTGTTTCGGTACTCCTTCATCACCGCGATCGAAATCACGTGCCCCTTCTTGGCAAAAGCCGTCCTAATATTCGATATGCCAAACTCAATCCTGCACATGTTATAACCAATTACTTTGCCGTCCACCTCTGCCACCAAGAATATTTTTGGATTCTCATAGTGATGCTCTAGGAAGAAGGCGGGAGAGTAATTTTCTGGAAGGCAGACCTTGTTTATGGTCATGACCGCGTCTATGTCTTCCGGCCTGAACTCCCTAATGACATAATTGGGATACACTTTCCTAACCTTCTTTGCCGTCTTTCTCTCCCTTTCTCTAGAAGTCTCCCCTTATAATTTTTTCATGACCTGCCGCCTTAAGAGTCATCCCGATACAGCCCTTCCACCCTCCCAGTAATGCAGCCAGTACTCAACAAATTTTTTCAACTCCTCTTGACTGCTTGTCGCCAGGATTGCCTCCTCTCTCCTCAATACCCTGTTTCCAGAGAGAGCTATCCCAAAAAACTTCTCCCCCGCTCTCCAAACACCTGCCCAGGTGTCCTTGCCGGAGAGTATCTTGAGACCAAAAACTCCAGACCTTATCGCCTCCAGAATCCGCTGCATGTTCTTTTCCGCGAACCCGCGCCTCGACTCGAGCCGCTTGATCCCTGCCTCCAACTTCTGCCTCTTTAAGGAGTCGACCTCCTCGCCCAGAACCTCCCTCAGTTTTTCCACCGCCTCCATGACAGAAAAGTCCGATTCAAGCGTTATGAAGACCAATGGGCCGTAAGTCGCTGGTTGGCTTATGGGCAGGGTTCTAAGTACCGTGAAATTCAGGCAATTAGCGTGCTCAGAGCCCCAACCCCCCTTGCCCCTCTCGTACACCACCTCGACCTCTTTGCCACAAAGGGGGCAGATGAACACAATTTTAGGCTCAAACCCTACCTGAACCAACTCTTTTGCCCTCTCTGTTCTCTTTCAGGTTGCAAATATAAATGGACTATCCTTGCTAGAAAAGCGACTTATGTTTGATCGCCCTTATCTCCTCCACATGCCTGACGCCCTCTTTCAATAGGATCTCCTTAAAAGCCCTCCTAAAGTAGTGTTGAATCTTCACGCCTCTCTCCTCAAGCTCCCTGCTAATGCGATCAGCCATTCTCATGCCCTCCTCATCAAAGTCCAATATAACAGCCACACTCCTCCCCCTATAGTCTTGAGCTACCCCATCAATAAAAAGCGTCTCTGAATGCCCGGTGCCTCTGAACTTGAGAACTGGGGTTTTTAGACCGAATTCCCTCAAAGCAGCCTCATCGTTCTGGCCTTCAACTATGACCAGAGACGTCCCAAAGTTTATGGCATCCACTAATGACCTTATCTCCTCTACAAGTTCAAGATAGTACTTATGAGTCTTCATAACCTTAGATCAGAAACCATTCATACGCATTTTAAATTTTGTGCATCAATCCAACCGAAGAATGCTGAAAATTGGGAGTCCAAAATAGAGACCGCAGTTGAGGCCGACCTTGAGGAGAAAGTCAGAATTCCAGGCCCCCCATGGCAGAGCCTTTCCTTCCGACCTTCCCATGCAAGACTTCCCGCGGTCGTGGCGTCCGATTTTGTCCTGACGCCCTGGATCGTCCTCGTCTTGCATCCTGTCCGTTGCACCTACGCAACCTCGTCCGATCTGTTTCCCCGAAGGGTCACAGACCGAACTGCTTTGCCTCGGTACCGTTACAGGCTCGCTTCGACCTCAACTGCGGCGTATATACAATGTGCTTAACCTTCTTTTAATTTATCTTGTACCAATTTACATCAAAGTGTTGGAAGCCTGCCTCCAATACCGTTCTAACAGGCAAAGAAATCATTAGTTCTCTTCTCATGTCATTTGTAAAGGACTTGCTGGATCTGTTTTTTAAACACTTAAATCAATTTTTCATGGAGAATCATTTTAAAAGATTGAGCGTCTCCAACGCCGCCCTTATGGACCTTTCGACGCTCATGGTTGTTTTGTCTGTGTCTAGTACCCTATCTCCCCTGCCGAATATCTTTCCAGTGACAGTCAGAACGGCGGCTGCCCTGTACCCTCTTAAAGAACCTATTGCGAATATCGCCGAGCATTCCATCTCAAAGCTCAGGACTCCTCTGGACGCCCAATACTCCGCATCCTCCTCCTCTTCCAGATAAAAGGTGTCGCTTGTGCAGATAGGTCCCACATGATGCCTGGTGCCCTCTAGGTTCTTGACCAACATCTTGACCATCTCCTCATCCGCGACAGTCCTCCCTCCCCTTCTTATGTACGCCTTGGATGCCCCATCCAAAGGCACAGCCATAGTTGGCACAATAATGTCTCCAAGCTCCACGTCCCTTCCGATCCCGCCCGTCGTGCCGACCCTTATCACATACTTCGCTCCCAGCGCTGCCAGCTCTTCCATCACAATTGCAGCCGATGGTGTGCCCATCCCCGTTGTAGAGACCGTCACTTCAACTTCTTTGTAAATACCCGTGAAGGTCCGGAGCCCCCTATGCTCGTTTACGAGTCTTGGCTCCCTCAAAAACGTTGAAACCCTCCTTGTCCTTCCAGGATCTCCGCAAACTATCACCCTTTCCGCCACATCCCCCTTTTCGCACCTTATATGATACACTGCCATCCGCCCGCTAGGTGGTGACCTTGCCTATTTTACCCTCACAAAGTGCCAGTTTAATCTCCCTTGCAATCCTTCTCCCCATGCTCATAGGCTCATCGAAGAGTAGACTACTGTAAGGAGATCCATTGATGAACAGGTTTGTGCCTGCCACTATCCTTCCTGAGAACTCGAAGGTGTAGAGCTTCCCGCCCTCATCGCATATCATCTCTAGGCAGAACGGTCCTATCATGCCAGGGGGCACCAGCCTCCCAGCGGCTGCCACGAACTTCTCGCCCGCATCGAAGATCTCCGGGAGGAGGGACTCCCTCAGCACAACGGGCATATTCCCTATCACTGTGAAGGTAGGTATCAGATCGAGCTCCAGCTGGTCTTTGGCGCATATCCTGCCTATACCATCCACGTTGCTCTCGTACCTTCTGTCGCACCCAAGGAGCTCCAGCCTACCGAGCAGGGGTGAGTAGAAGTAGTGCGGGTAGAGTGTTACCCCAAGGATGTACTCCTGAATGAAAACCTTCTCTAACTCTTCCTCCTTCAAAAGCCCCCTCCTGACCATCTCCTTCATCTTCTTCTTGAGATCTCCTCCGTCCCTTGCTATGAAGTACCCCCTTCCACCCTCTGCCCCTGGGAGTTTCACTATGACAGGTCTGTCCACGTCTTCTGGAGATTCAAACCTCTTGGGTATCCTTATCCCAGCCTCCCTGAGGAGGTGATCCTTCAGAGCCCTGTCAAACTCCCATCTGAAGATCCTCCGGTTGCCAAAGACCGGAGGCTTGAACTTTTTTTCGAACTCTTCTAAGCCCCCGCCAGAGATGAGAGTCCCATGGGGCACAAAGACAGCGTTCCTCCGGAGGAGCTCCTCCTGCAACTCCTCCCTCAACAAATCTTCTGGACCATCGATCCTGATTATTTCGTCGGCGAGCCCGTACCTGGCGTAGAGCCCCTCCCTCCCCTTGGGGCAAAGCAGAAGGGTCTTGAGGCCCTCCATCTTCGCCCCCTTTAGTATTTGAAGCGCAGAATGGGACCCTATGGTGGCAAGGCAGCCCATCAGGTCACCAGCTCCTTCAACCTTCCGGTCTCGGCCCCCTCCTTTACCTCCTTGGCTATCCTCCTACCAACGCTCATCTGGACCCCGTATGCGTACTTGGTGTATGGGCTAGTTGTTCCAATCACCGGGCTCCCCGGGACTCTGGGGGAGACATCAAAGATAACTATCTCTTGGTCTTTGGTCACCGCGCCCTGCAACGCGAAAGGTCCTATTATACCTGGTGGGTACTCTCTCTTAGTGGCTTCGACAAACCTCTCCCCAAGCTCAAATACCTTCTCCAGCATAGACTCCCTTATTGTCGCTCCCATGTGCCCGATTTCAATATTCTGGAGGACAACATCAACCTCCAGCTGTTGCCTAGCCGGCAGGGACACAAAATCGTAGAGGTTGGTCTGCAGCCTTCTGTCGATCCCCATAAACTCGACCTCTCCCCTCAAGGGCGAGTAAAAGTAATTGAAGTTGAAATAGGTGCCCAGCACGAACTCTTCTATGACCGCCCTCTTCACGTCCTCCTCCCTTATAATTCCCTTCTCTATCCTCTCACTTGCCTTCCTCCAAAAGTCCTTCTCGTCAGTCGTGGTGAAGAAAGCCCTCTCAATCTTCCTCGTCGCTTCTTGGACCTTCACTATAACGAGCCTGTCTATCTCTGAGGGCGACTTGAACTTCTTCGGTTGCCTTATCCCTGCCTTCTCCAGCAGGTAGTACTGGTTTCTCTCGCAGCTTCTCTCTTCTGCCCTGAGAATGTATCTGTTTCCGAAGATCGGTAAGGCGAACTTCCCCTCGATATCATCATACGGGACGTATGTTGAGAAAGCCCTGTGGGGCACGAAGATTGTGTTGAGGCTCCTGAGCCTCCTCTGGACATCCTCTTGCACGATCATTGAAAACTTCTCCAGCACAATGCATTCATCAACAATTCTCCTGTACTTGAGGTAAGGGCCCTCCCTTCCCTTCTGACAGACCACCACCGTCCTGAGGCCCTCGTCCTTCGCACCGTCCGAAATGTCCAGAGCAGAGTGGCTCCCCAAAGATCCGACCGTTATATTCCCTGGATCGTAACCTTCCAAGATCTCCCAGACGTCCTCTCGCGTTATCGTATTGACCACCAAGGTCTCATAACTCTTAAGTGTTTTAAAAGCATTATTTATTTAAGTGGTGTTAAATAGATATGAGTTCAAAATTTTACCACCCTCTCTTTCGGGTCTATACATTCTACTCCCCGACCAGAGTCGTCTTTGGCGTCAACGCCCTGGATAGACTCGTTGAGGAGCTGAAAAAGTTCGATCCAAAAACAGCCCTCATCGTGAGTGGGAAGAACGTCTGCAAGACAGAGGGCTATTCCAAAATCTCTAAAATGATCTCCTCAGTCTGCCCTGTAATGGAATTCAACGAAGTCTCCCCTGAGCCTGGCAGTTCCTTGGTCACAAAGTTGGCTGAAAAAGCCAGTGAAGCGAAACCCTCTCTGGTCATTGGCATTGGTGGTGGCAGCTCACTAGACATGGCAAAGGTCGCATCAGTCGCAGCGGCAAACGAGAAGGGCCCTCTCTCCTACTTCAAGGGGGAGCCCATAACCAAAAGAGGCCCTCCCGTGGTCACAATCCCCACACTCTCGGGGACGGGCTCCGAGGTGACACCCATCTCTGTAGTTGTTGATAAGGGGAAGAAACTTGCCCTATCCCACCCATTTCTGTACCCCTCACTGGCAGTTGTGGACCCGACCCTCTCGGTGACCGCTTCGCCTCACTCAACAGCCTCCGCTGGGATAGATGCCCTCTGCCATGCCATGGAATCATTCATGAGCCTGGACTCCACTCCCATAACCGAGTCATTGGCATTTGAGGCCATGAGCCTCTCCGACGAGTACCTGGAGCGGGCATACTCAAACGGGGAGGACATCGAAGCCAGGGCAGGTCTCTCTCTCGCCTCGCTCCTCGCAGGCATGGCATTTTTGAATACAGGTCTGTGCCTCGCCCATGGGATTGCCTACACTTTTGCCGTGAAGTGCAACCTCCCCCACGGTGTCTCAGTAGCAGTGGCAGAACCATACGTCCTGGAATTTAATGCCCCCGCCATACCTGATAAGTTGGATGTTATGGCTGCAGCTTTCGGCATAGATACCGAGGGGGCATCCCCTGCAGAGACCGGGAATGCCATAGCCATGCGCCTAACCGAGATAATGGACACCCTAAACCTCCCGCTCGGACTCGAGGAGCTCGGCCTGGATGAAAAAGATCTGGAACCAATGGTAGACGATCTCATCAACAACTACTCAAGATTCTTGGTCAAAAACCCGAGAAAGCCCTCGAGGGAAGACCTAGTTAAGCTCTACCAGCGCATGTTTGAAGGTTATTGGTGAACATCAGCCCAAACACCTTGCCCCTTCCCTTTTTTCAATTTTAATCGGAGGTTAAAGATGTGCTAATAACCTACGGCTCTTCCTCAGAGGCTCTGGCCAGGGAAGTTGCGAATCAATGCAACGCCACACTGGTAAGAAGCAAAAGGCGCCTCTTCCCAGATGGAGAGCAATACGTTCAGGTCTCCGGGGACCTCTATGGAGAGGACGTCGTTTTGATCCATTCCTTCGCCCTCAACCCCGACCCCTTACTAGTGGAGTACCTTCTTTTAGCAAACGCCATAAGGAGCGCAGGGTGCAGGTCCCTTACGGTTGTAATACCGTACTTAGCCTACCTGCGCCAGGACTCTCGATTCAAGCCAGGAGAGCCCCTCAGCGCCAAGGTGATAGCCTCACTGATCGAATCACCAAGAATAGATAGGCTCATCACCATAGACGCACACCTTCACCGCTTCCGATCCCTATCGGACCTATTTATCGCGCCATCCCTGAACCTCTCGGCGATGCCCCTTTTGGCTGACTACTACCTGAAAAACTTTGGAAATCTTGAAACTGTCGTCGTTGGTCCTGACGCGGAGTCTGAGCAATGGGCAAAGGTGGTCGCCGAGCACCTCTCGTCGCCTTACATCATTATGGAGAAGGAGCGACTCGGTGACAGGGAAGTTACCATAAGAGGAGGCGTTCCAGTTAAGGGCAAGAATGTTGTAATCGTGGACGACATCGTCAGCACAGGTGCCACCCTCGTCAAACTGATGGAGGCACTTCTCGGGGAAGGGGCGGGTAATGTGGATGCGCTGGTAACCCACGCACTCTTGGTTGAGGACTCCTATCAGAAGCTCACACAGGCCGGTCTCCGCAACCTAATATCCACCGACACAGTGCCTACAAGGCACTCAAAGGTCTCGGTCGCCCCCCTGATCTCGAAAGCTTTGCAAGGCCTCTCCTGATTTTTATCGCACCTGAGGCTAGCGCTCCGCAAAAAGGCTTTTTGGTCTGTTCTTACATTTTATTGATGAGGTCTGAGTTTTGTACCCAGATGAACTTCTCAAACTGGCAGAAGATATCAAAACCATGCGGATAAGGGGGGCGGCTCAAATAGGTCGAGCGGCCGCGGAGGGTCTCTCAATAGCAGCCATGAACATAAGGACCGAGTCGCCTCAGGAATACATGGACCAGCTCGAGGGCGCCTACCGGCTGCTTCTCAACACCCGCCCAACTGCCGTCTCTTTGCCAAATGCCCTTAGATATGTGATGCACCGCGTCCGGCTGGCATTCAAGAAAGGCATGGATGTGGATGAGCTTAGGGCCATAACCGTAAGGGCAGCTGAGGACTTCAAAAAGTCCTCACAAGAGGCTGTGCGCAGAATAAGCGATATCGGTGCCAAGCGGATAAGGAACGGGGACCTCATAATGACCCACTGCAACAGCTCGGTAGCCATATCAATACTTAAAGAGGCGAAACGTCAGGGCAAGGAGTTCCGCGTCATAGCGACAGAGACAAGACCAAGGTTTCAGGGGAGGCTCACAGCGAAGGCCCTCTCTGAGGCTGGAATCCCAGTTACCTTGATAGTGGACTCTGCCGCCAGGTACTTCATGCCAAAGGTCGACAAGGTCATAGTCGGGGCAGACGTCGTCACCGCGAATGGGGCGGTTGTGAACAAGATAGGGACTTCCCAGATCGCCTTGGCGGCAAAAGAGGCAAGGGTGCGGGTCTTTGTGGGCGCAGAGACCTACAAGTTCAGCCCGAGCACCGTTCTCGGGGAGCTTGTTGAGATTGAGGAGCGCCCGCCTGAGGAGGTCGTCCCTCCAGAAGAACTCTCTCAGCTGAAGGGGGTTACTGTTGCCAACCCTGCCTTCGACGTCACTCCTCCGGAGTTCATAGATATAATTATAACGGAGAGAGGCATTATACCACCTCAAGCCTCTGTCCTTATACTGATGGAAGAGTTTGGATGGGCAATCGGCGAGGAGTCGATAGGTAGAACAACAGTAGAGGAGGAAGAATAAATATGGGCATGAATAAGAGGGATGAAACCACCACGCCTCTGTATTTGGACGAGATCTTTGTCGCCAGACCAGAGGACGTCGATCCTGACAATCACATCTCTGCCAAGTACTATGTTGAAAGCCCCTTGGGCTTGAAGTCAGCTGGCATAGCAATCGCCACTGAGGAGTCCATAGGGACCTGGACTGAGATCACAACAACCAACGAGTGGGTCAGGTCCAAACTGCCTGCAAAGCTCTACAAAATGGAAGGTGAAGGGGAGTCTGGTTTTGTTTACATCGCTTTTCCACTCGATCTTTTTGATTTGGAGACAAGCGGCATTGCAAATGTCCTGAGCATGGTCGCTGGTAACTTGTTCGGTCTATCCGCCCTCAAGAACGTCAGGCTGGTGGATATCGAATTTCCCAAGTCTGTCGTTCAGCATTACCGCGGTCCTGAGTTCGGTATAGAGGGTGTTAGGCGGCTGGTGGGAACAACATCTTCCCCAAGGCCACATCTCGGAACCATCGTTAAGCCTAAGGTAGGGTTGAACCCGGAGCAGACGGCTAAGGTTGCATACGAAGCTGCCTTGGGCGGTGTGGACTTCATAAAGGACGACGAAACGCTCGTCAATCAGTCCTTCTGCCCGCTCGAGGAGCGCGTCACGAAGGTTATGGATGCATTGGACAGGGCAAAATCTGAGACCGGCAGGAACGTCTTGTTTGCGGTGAACGTCACCGGGGCGCCCGACAAAATGGTAAAGCTGGCCGAGAGTGCCATCGATAACGGCGCCAATACCCTCATGCTCGACATAATAATACTCGGTCTGCCCACTGTGGAGTGGTTCCTTTCAAGCTACACATTTGGCGTTCCCATACACATGCACAGGGCAATGCATGCAGCCTTCACCCGAAACCCAAAACACGGCATCTCCATGCTCGTCATATCCAAGATCGCAAGGATGTTGGGAGGCGACCAGCTCCACACCGGCACGGGCGCGGGAAAGATGGGGACGAGTGAGGAGCGAAGGCTAGAGCTCAAAAATATCATTGACTCGCTCCGGAATGAGTGGTTCGGGCTGAAGAGCGTCTTCCCAGTAGCCTCAGGAGGGATACATCCTGGTCTCGTGCCTGCAAATTTTGAAGCCCTCGGCAAAGACTGCGTCATAAACGCTGGCGGCGGCATACATGGCCACCCGTTAGGCACAAGGGCAGGGGCGGCAGCCATGCGGCAAGCCATAGATGCATGCGTCAACGGCATCCCACTTGAGGAGTACGCAGAGACCCACAAGGAACTAGAAGTCGCGCTCAAACACTGGGGCACTAAGGCTCTGGGCGAGGATTGAAACTCCGCAGGGTTTTTAACTATCTCGGCGGGAAGTCCCCCTGCGAAAGCTGGGGTATGAGAGCCGAAAACTATATATCCATTCTTCCTTCTGTACCTTTTCAGATGCGGGGAGGGGCCACCCCTAAGCGCCTGTGTGCGGCCGATGACACATGATGCGATACGAGGCCTGACGGCTGGGCCTCTGCCCAGGCAGGCTGGGAGTGCTGCCGATGAGGGCAAGCCCTACGGATGAAGCAGGAACCTGGAGTACCCTGAAAGGGGAAAGGCTTCCGCAAAACGCTCCCCGAGCAGAGGCTGTGAGGGAGTAAGTGAAATGGAATGGAATGAAAAGCGGAAGCCCCATCCGGCAGGGTGGGGAGGAGGTCACTTCTGCTTTAGAACTTAATGAGTAGTGATCTCCCGATGCTAAAACTCAAGGCAAAGATCATCGACATCACGACTGGAGAGAAGAGCGTAGTGTTGAACGAGCAGGATGCAAAAAGCCTGATGCTGAGGGTCCACGACAGAGTCCGTCTCAGCAAAGAAGGGTCAAACATACTCGCAAGGGTCGACATATCCGACAGAATAATCTGTCGCATCGAGGTCTCCGGCGGTCTCGTCTGCCAAGGGGAGGTAGGGATCTACAAGGACCTGCTCAAGGAATTCCCTGTCTCTGAGGGTGAAGAGGTGGAGATCTCTCCTGCTCCCAGCCCGCCATCTGTTGAGTATATTCGCAAAAAGATGAAGGGTGGCACACTAACCAAGGGCGAGATCACCCAGATAGTGAAGGACACAGTGACACACTCACTGAGCCAGCTCGAGATTGCTGCTTTTCTCATGGCTGAAGAGTATGTTGGCATGAACATGGACGAGATAGAGAGCCTCACACGAGCTATGGTGGAGACCGGAAACACCATAGACTTTGGTGAGCCGGTGGTAGACAAGCACTCCATAGGTGGCGTCCCTGGAAACAAAGTGACACTTCTCATAGTGCCTATCGTGGCAGCCGCTGGGCTCAAGATACCCAAAACGAGCAGCAGGGCAATAACAAGCCCGTCTGGTACCGCCGATACCATGGAAGTCCTTGCTCCTGTGGAGTTTTCCGTGAGCGAGCTTAGGAGGCTCCTCCAGAAAACAGGCGGGTATATAGCGTGGGGAGGCAGCCTGAACCTCGCACCAGCCGACGACCTTTTCATAAGGGTTGAGCATCCGCTCTCCATAGACCCCCGCCCCCAGATGCTGGCATCTATTATGGCAAAGAAGCTTGCTGTTGGTGTCTCGACCCTGGTCTTGGACATCCCTACTGGGAAGGGCGCGAAGGTCGAGAGCTTTGATGAGGCAAGGAAGCTTGCAAACGAGTTCATAGAGTTGGGTAGCCGCCTAGGCATCAGGGTTAGGTGTGGCTTGACGTATGGCGGTCAACCAGTTGGTCACACCGTGGGGCCTGCGCTTGAGGCAAAGGAGGCGCTTGAGACCCTTATGGGTCGAGGTCCTAACAGCCTTATCGAAAAGTCCACTGCCCTCGCCGGCACACTCTTCGAGATGACTGGTCTCGCTCCTAAGGGGGGCGGTCAGGACATGGCCAAGGAGATCCTGAGGAGTGGAAAGGCCTATCAGAAGTTCCGGGAGATTGTCGAGAACCAAGGTGGCAACCCCAACATCAAGCCCGACGAGATCCCGCTGGGCGAGAAAAGGTACGTCCTTGCGGCACCTACCGACGGCTACGTGAGCAGCATCAACAACTCAGCTATTAATGCAATCGCCAAGGCTGCGGGTGCACCAATCGACAAAGGGGCTGGTGTCAAGCTCTATGCGAAGATGGGTTACGCAGTCAAGAAAGGCGACCCAGTCGTCGAGATCTATGCGGAAAGAGAATCAAAACTCAAAGAGGCATTAGGCGTTGCTTCGAGAAATCCGCCCTTCATGATTGAGGGCATGCTCCTGGAGGAAGTCCCTGGCTTTTGAGCACAAAAATGTCCCATCTCAACGCCACAATGATCCCCTTCCGCAGAGGTTAGGGCAGCCCGCCATGTGGAGGCGTCGCGATATTCCGAGAAGGGATAAATACTTTTTAAACCTAGTGGATGGCGGTGACAGGCACACTTATCCGTACTCATATTGTGTGGGGTCAAACTGATGGTAAGAGAAGGCGGTGGAGAAAAGAGCGGAACTGACAAGGTGGTCGGAAAGCCCATTTTGAGGAAGGCTAAGCGAGTCAGAAGAGGGCAGATCAAAGAGAGGGCTGCCTCAGAGACCCCCACAGTCGCAGAGGCAGAAGCCAAGAAGATGAGGGCAGTAAACCCTGCACAATATTACAGGCAGAATCTGGGGCAGCTCGGGTTTGGCGACCCCGAGCACGCATTGGTTCAGACTATAAAGGAGCTTGTCGACAACTCCCTCGATGCGGCAGAGGCTATGGGCGTCTTGCCCGAAATTGCAGTCACGCTCACAGCCACAGAAAAAGAGTACGAAGTGATAACGAACAGGGTCAAGGATGGCGGGATAAGGAAATTCCCGATCTTCAAGATCACCGTCGAGGACAATGGTTGTGGTGTGGTTAGGAGCAAAGTAGCCAAGGCCTTTGGAAAGGTCCTCTACGGGTCCAAGTTCTTTTCCTTCAAGCAGTCAAGGGGTCAGCAGGGTCTCGGCGTCCACGCCGCGATAATATACGCCCAGCTGACCTCGCTGGAACCAGCCGTGATAACCACCAAGACTGAGACCGATGAGAAGGCATACCGGGTTGTACTCAAGATAGACACAGAGCAGAACAAGCCGATCGTTATCTCCGCGGAGGACGTCCCATTCGACAGGCCTCACGGAACAACAGTGGAGTTGATGGTCGCGGGAGAATACACAAAGAAGGTCGAATCATTCATCAAAGAACTATCTCTCGCAAACCCCCATGCTGAGCTTAAGTTCATACTTAAGCCGACCGTAAATGGAGAGGAGAAGGTCATTCACTACCCAAGAGCCACAGAGACCCTTCCGCCACCGCCCAAGGAGATAAGGCCACACATACTCTCAATGGAGCCGGGAGCCCTCCTTGAGATGATCTCCAACGACAGATGCTGCAAGGATGCAAAACAGTTTTTGGTCAAACACTTCGTCAGGATCTCTGAACTTAAAGCCCTGCAGCTCCTCTCAGCCGCAAAGATTCCTTCTGGCGTCCCGCCCAAAGAGATCAACGTTGAGGCTTTGTTCAAGGCAGCCAAGGAGGTCGACATTATGAGGCCTCCCCTTGATGTCCTGAGCCCCATAGGGGAGGAGGCTCTCAGGCAATCCCTAAGAAGGCTTTATCCCGATGCTGAATTCATAGAAGCTACCTCGAGGGAGCCTTGGTCATACAGGGGCATCCCTTTTCAGGTGGAGGTGGCTGTGGCCTACGGTGGCGCCTCGGTGGCGAACGACTGCGAGACTGTCAGGCCTGGCGTCTTTAAGGCCAAGGTGATAAGGCTTGGCAACAAGTGCCCTCTGATCTATGATTCCAAGGATTGCCTCCTTTACAAGACTGTGAAAGAAATAAACTGGAGGAACTACAAACTGCCCCAGGAGGAGGGCACGCTCCCTCTCGCGCCGATGGTTCTTGTGGTCTCGCTGATATCCACTAAGGTCCCATACACCGTCCCAGGAAAATTTGCCGTCGCCTATCACGATGAGATACATGAGCAGTTGAGGCTCGCGCTCCAGGCGCTGGGCAGGATGATACACTCCTACGTGACCCACCGTCAGAGGCAGGAGCATGAACGCCACCGTCAGAGCATCTTCCAAATATACGCCCGGGAGATCGCGAGGGATCTATGCCTGCTAACTGGAGTGAGCCAAGAGGAGATCTTCGACAGACTCATGGAAACCGTGAGGGCTAAAGCGAAAGCCTCCGAAAAGAGACCTTCTCCACAGCAGGAGGCGCTAAAGTTGAAAGAGGTTCCCGCTCCAAGTATTACTGCCAAGGTGCCCGCTAAAGAGAAGCTGAAGGAGAGGTCCCAACATACGCTGGATGCCTTCATCAGGTGATGGTATGGTAAAGAATCGCAATGTTAAGGAAAGGCCCCTCGAGTCCTTCGACGACGCTGAGAGAAAGCTAAGGCAGATATTCGTCAGACTAGTGGAGGATCTGAAAGCCTCCAAGCCCCCAGTGCTCCGCATACCCCTGAGGACTGCCTCGAACACCGTATTTGACAAAAAGCGAGGCATCATAACGCTGGGGGAAAGGGTTGGAGAGCGCAAATTTAACGACATAAGTGGGGTCAGATCCTTTATGCAGACATGCATGCTTGCAAGGGCTATCTACGAAGCCCTCAAGAACAACGATCACCCCACCATCAGGGACCTGTACTACTACACATTACACACAATCGAGGGCACAGAGATAGAGACATTCAACGACCAAGACGAGTCGAACTCCATCTTTCAGGACATCGAGGTTATGACCGGTCTCCTTAGGGAGCAGATGGGGATAGTCGCAGAGTCTAGGGGTGCCATGGTTGGGAATATAATCTTGGAGTCTAAAGGCAACAGGATCGATTGCACTAAGTTTGGAATTGGCGCATTTAACATCCCATCCCTCTGCGACCAGATCAGGATCTTGGATGTGAACGCAGATTACGTCCTCGTAGTGGAGAAGGACGCCATATTCCAAAGGCTGAACGACTACGAATTTTGGCGGAAAAACCACTGCATCCTCATCACAGGGAAGGGTCAGGCTGACAGAGCCACTAGGCGCATGGTGAAACGCCTGAACGAAGAGTGGGGGCTCCCTGTCTATGTACTCACGGACGCAGACCCGTTCGGGTGGTATATATACTCCACTTACCGTGCGGGCAGTATCTCACTCTCTTATGAGTCCTTCAGACTGGCATGCCCCGAGGCCAAGTTTCTGGGCATGACTATGACTGATATAGAAAAGTATGAGATCCCACGAGATCACCTGATTAAGGCAAACGAGATCGACATAAAAAGAGCCAAGGAGCTTCTCGTCAAGGACCCTGTCACTAAACTCCCGCGCTATCCTTGGTTTTATGAGTCCAAAAAGTGGCGGCAGGAGATAAACATGTTCTTGGAGAGGAAGGTCAAAGCGGAGATTGAGGCAAAATCATCAAAGGGGTTCAGGTTCCTTTCTGACGTCTACCTCCCCGAGAAGATAAGTAACAAGGACTGGATCACCTGAGGGGCGCCTCTCATGCTGAAATTCATCGAATCTGGTGAGGGGAGGCACAGGGTCTATCTTGAGGTCATGATGGCTGGAAGTGACATAGTGGTTTACATTGGAGGGGGAGAAAAGCCACACATTGGCGCCGTCTCCATCTGTAGTGGAACGGGCGAGCCCCTCACTTTTTCTTTGCCGAATCATAAGGATTATCTGGTCTCACATAAAGCAGCTCAAGCGATCTTCAAAGAAACTGGACGGAACACCCTTGTTATCGCGGGGATTCACGTGGACGATGCCTCTGAAGAGGACATACTCGAGCTGTTGAAAAATTCCGAGGAGTGCGTCAGAAAGTTCAAGGCCGGGTTCGTTAGAGCTCAAACAGCATGAACGGAAAATTTGAGGGCTAGGCAGCCCGGTAGACAATCTCTGACATAGCCTGGGTAAGAAGGCGGCTTGAGCGTCAGGTCTTTGCTATGCCATCCCACCGCCTATAGAGGCTATGTTTAATCCCAAGCTGGTCTAGTACCTTCCCGACCAAATGATCCACGAGCCCCTCCAGGGTCTTCGGCTTGTGATAGAAGCCGGGGCATGCCGGCATAACCACCGCACCCGCCTCCGCAACACTGAGCATATTTCTGATGTGGACAATGTTCAGTGGGGTCTCCCTAACCACAAGTATTAGCTTTCTCCCCTCCTTCAGCGCTACATCCGCCGCTCTGGTCACCAATGATGAGGAAATTCCATTTGCGATGCAACCCAAAGTCTTCATACTGCAGGGGGCCACCACCATGGCATCGAAGAGGTAGCTGCCGCTGGCCATAGGTGCCTTGAGGTCGTAGTCCCTGTAGACCTTTCCGAATTTGGCAAGTTCCTTCTCACCGAATCCTGTCTCCTCCTGGAGGATCTGCAGGCCTGTCCTCGAGACAATCACCCTTACATCAGCCTTTGCCTCATGTAACTTTTCCAGGAGTCGGAACCCATAGACGGCGCCACTCGCCCCCGTAATGGCCAATATAACTATCAAATCAAACCCCTTATACAAAAATTGATCATTAAGTTTTTAACCCTTTCCAACATTCTATGATCAGGTGCTGAACATGAATGGGGTTGTAGCTTACATGCTTCTTGTAACTGACACCGGTAAGGAATATGATGTAATAAACGAAGTTAAGAAGATAAGTGGCATTACAGAGTGCAGGGCAGTCTACGGGGAATTTGACGTCTTCATAAGGATTGAGGTGGCGGATTTTGTCTCCCTGGACGAGATTGTGACCCAAATAAGGCGTGTCCCTGGCGTACTGCAGACAACAACTTTGGTCTCTTCCCCGTAGGGCTAAGTTGTGGAGATAGACCACAAAAGCCAGATGAGCGTGCAGATCAAAATTGACACCCTAACTCTATTCCACCACCTGCCGCTAAGACCCCTAATCTTCCCAGAGATCTCTGGTATCAGGCCGATCAGCACTAAAGGGAGCCCCAATCCAAGCGCATACGCCAAAATTACGAGAGCCCTTGAGATCCCTTCACTCAATGTTAGGGCGTATATAGCTGTCGCTGTGAACAACGGGATCGTGCAGGGCGCAGCTACGAGCATTAAAAGTAGCCCAAATATGAAACCTGTGAAAACCCCCTTTCTCTTACCAAGTAGATTGAGGCTCAACTGTCTCAAAAACCCACCCCCCAGGGAGTCGATTATGAGGAGAATCATTATGACGGATGCCGCAACATAGAATATTTTGATACTATGAACTAGCCCAACTAATGAGAGTAGGATCCCCACTCCGCCTACGCCAACGAATATCCCAATATACATGGCAAGCGCTCCCATGATAATTCCAGTTTTTTCCCTCCCGAATAGAAAGGCGACATAGCTAGGAATTACTGGCAGAACACAGGGACTCAACAAGGACATCAATCCCATCATGAACGCAAAAACGAAAAGGAAGAGATCCATCACTTAACCCTCTCCAACTCAGACCTCAAGGACCCTTCATCCAAGTATCTCCCGTCAAACCTTGAAACAATATTCCCTTCCTTGTCAGCGAATATCAGAGTTGGGACCTTGATGACCGACCAGTCCTGAAAGACTTTCTCCGTAGAACTGCTTAGAAGAATGTAGACGAACTTCACATGCGTCTCGTAGTTTGGATAGACCGAGCTTATGACCCTCTCCTGCATCAGACAGGTGGGACAGCCAATTGAAGAAAAATAGATCATCAATGGTCTCTTCTCCTCCAAGGCTTCTATGATCTCCGGGTGATCCGCTATGACTTTTGTGTTCGGAAACCCGCTCTTTGGCAGAGTATAGTGGATCATACCCGCTGCCAAAACCAATACCAAGACCATCATTAAAATTAATACACGACGTAACATCGAGGCTCCACCGGTGATGTCTTTGCAACCAGGACTAGATTATTCACCTTCGCCACGTCTTTGCCACCTCAGTCCTTTAAGATGAATTTGTCAAGGATCGACCTCGCCCTCTCTCTTCTCCTTTGGTGCTCTACAAGGAATTTTGCCACCCTCTCGGCCAGTTGCTCCTTACACTCGCCGCAGATCCTGTTCCCGCGCCTGCAAGCCTCGTAGGTCTCAGCCACACTATTGTCGTCCTCGTCAAAGAGGTAATATAGGTACCAGTAAACGACGCAAACTTCTGGATTTCCTCCCTTCTCTCTCTGTTCTCTAACTGTGGGCTGACCGCCTGTGAATGCGTTCCTTACCTTTTTCTTAGCCTCCTCCGGAGAGTCTGACAAGAATATGCAGGTCTCTGGCATGCTCGCGCTCATCTTCCCCCCTGCCCCAAGACCGGGTATGAACTTGCTATAAATGCCTGCAGGTTTCCTGTACCCGAGTTTTGGCGCCACATCTCTGGTTATCCTCCAGTAGGGCTCCTGGTCTATGGCACATGGGATTAGAACATGCGCATCAACTCCCTTGAGGGTCTGTGGCAAAAAGCACGGCGCCGCCTGCATTGCTGGGAAGAATATGATTCCAATGTTGGAACTTTCTGTGAACCCAAAAGTCGCCTTGGCAGCGGAAAACGTGACGTGCTTTGCCACCCTTACCGCTATGTTGTATAGCTCCCTGGTATAACTCAAATTGGTAAATATCTTTGTCCTTTCTGGATCAAATCCGACGGCTATAATGTCCAGCAGGTTATCCTCGGTGTACTCCTTGACCTCCTCAACGCTCATCCCTGGGTTGATCAGAAATTTCTCATCATCTGTTACCTGAAAATATAGGTCTGCCTTGAACGTGTCTTGAAGATACTTTGTGAAGATCCATGGGACCAGATGACCGAGATGCGTATATCCTGACGGTCCCCTCCCAGTGTACAGTACCGTCTCTACCCCTCTCTCATAGGAGTCCATCCACTCTCCGAACTCTCTGTGGGCAAAAAAGACATTCCTTCGGAGAAGCACGTGAAGGTACCCTGCGTGCCTTTGAATCCTGTTGATGAGGGCTTCGTTAAGTGGCTCGACCCCAAACTCTTTAATCAGCTGTTCGTAATCTACCTCGCCCCTGACCTCCCAAGGTGTAACTTTTGGTCCACTATTCTGCATGAGGTTCACCATGGCGTGGCCTGTCCACGCCCTTGATGGATAAGGGAAAGACCTTATAATAATTGCGGTTGAATTTAAGGGAACTACTCTGCCTCTAGGTCGGGTCTTCCCGCCAACTTGAGCAAGACATCCTACAACATTTAAGGAAAAATAGAATTTATGACTCAGTGTATTTTAACTCTCTCGGCGGGAAGTCCCCGTCCGATAGGGCGGGGATGAAAGCCGAAGGATATTTATATGCTTATATTGCTAATTATAATGAGCTATGAGCGTAAAGTACTCAACCGTGAGAGTTTCAGTGGCGACGAAGAAGAGGCTTGACGAACTGAAGATCCATCCCAGAGAACCCTATGAGGACGTGATAAAAAGGTTGATTGAGAGATGCAGAGGTTCCAGCTGACGTACAATTTCAGGCTCTACCCGAAGAGAGAGCAAGAAGAAAGGCTCTTGGAAACCCTGGAGTTATGCAGAAAAGTCTACAACTACTTCTTAGCTCAATGGAGGGAAAAGGATAAGGTTCCAAGCAGATTTGAACTTCAGGCTCAGTTGCCTGAGTTGAAGCTAGAAAAACCTGAGCTGAATAAAGTTCACTCAAAGGTATTGCAGATGGTCCTCTACCAATTATATTCGAATTTGAGATCACTATCACAATTGAAGGAGAAAGGCAAGAGAGTTGGAAGGCTGAGGTTCAAACAAAAAGGGTGGTACAAGACCTTCGTCTACAACCAGAGCGGGTTCAAGCTCATAGAGACAGGAAAGAGGCTTGATGTGCTGCACCTGTCTAAAATCGGCGACATACCGATAAGACTCCACAGGAAAGTCGAAGGGAAGATAAAGCAGGTCATAATCAAGAGGCACAATTCTGGGAAATGGTTCGCCTGTGTATGCGTTGAGAAAGAAGACAACATTATCCGAAGAGAGCCTAAAAGGGCTGTAGGCATAGACGTTGGAATAAAACACTTCCTCACCGATAGCGATGGAAGACAGATTGAGAACCCAAGGTTCTACGAGAAAACACTTGAAAGGATAAGCACAACTCAACACTGGCTTTCTAAGAAAAATAAGGGCTCAAAGAATTACGAAAATCAGAGGATGAAACTGGCAAGGCTCTATGAGAGGCTAACAGACCAGAGGGACGACTTCTTGCACAAACTTTCAAGGTTCTATATTAACAATTACGATGTTATCTACGTTGAAGATCTGAAGATAAGTAACATGGTCAGAAACCACAATTTATCCCAGAAAATACTTGATGCCTCCTGGGGGAAGTTCCTCCAGATGCTCGAGTACAAGGCTGAGAGGGCTGGTACTCGAGTGTTTAGGGTGAACCCGAGGGGCACATCAGAAGGGCTGAGCTCTGAAGATCCATTCAGGGACTATACCTCGGCAAATAGAATAAAGATGAGGGGAAGGGAAAGCCCTGATCCGCCTGCTGAGAAGAGACCTCTACTGGTAGAGATACCAGCAAGCCTCATCGTTGAAGCAGGAAGCCCCTTGCGATAGCGAGGGGTAGTTCACTTTGGAGGGCATGTTATAGCCTTAATTCTGAAAAGATGAAACATCTTTGACAGGGAGTGAGTGGTTCTGGACTTCCGCTGCTTTCAAAAGGTTGAGTCGGCGGGGGCCCCTTCCTGAAGGGGGTCACTCCAAATTTATCGGGCTTTGCGCCCTACTCTTCATAGAGCACTCCTATTTCCTTTAATTTCTGGTGAATTTTTTCCACTGCTATCTTGACTTCGTCTTCATGTTTTGCCCCTGTGCAAACCATCTTTCCTGAAGAAAATATCAAAAGTACTACTTTTGGCTCATTCATCCTGTATATAAGACCTGGAAATTGCTCCGGCTCATACATCACATTTTCTAACAAAAACGCCGCCTTCTCTAGGTTGACCTCCGCATTCAGATTGGCTGAGGCAACAATATTCTGAATCTGGATCTCTGGAGTCCCTATGATTACAATGTTTCTGTCCTTTAGGTTCTTTATAATTTTCTTGACCGCATTGTGGACCTCCTTCTCGGATTTTGCCCCAGTGCACACCATCTTTCCCGAGGAGAATATTAGTGTTGCAGTCCTGGGCTTTGATAATCTGTAGACCAGTCCCGGAAACTGTTCAGGGTTGTACTCTACCCCCGGCACGTTCCCGGAGATAGCGTCCAGGTCGATATTCTGGTTCATTGTCACCGATGCCACGACATTTTCTATTCGAACAGAAGGTTTTAACACAAACACTCGCTCCGAAAAATTAATTTATATATTTTAAAAACTTTGCCGTCATTTATAAAGCTTTTTTGTTTTCGATCTTACAAACCAATATGCAGAACCTAGAGGGAAGAATTATCAAAATAATTAAAACTAGTAATATCCCAAAAACTATCAGTGGGTTCTTTATCCAAATGAAGGGGTATCCGAGATATGGAACATACCATACAACTTTTCCAATTACCCTGTCTTCTGGGACCCAGCTCTTGGGATTGTATGGGTTCTCGTCTGGATAGGCGTTTGCGTCCCCCTTTGTAAGTATGTAATACTTTCCGTTAATCTCCTCCTTGTCTATTGCCCTGTGCGACCACGGAACTGGGTCATACACCGCAAACAAAAAATAATCGGCGATCTTCGTATCCGGAAAGTAAAAAACTACCACATCGCCGATGGGCTTTTCACCAGCAACTATCTCCTCCCCTGAAACCTTCTGAATGAACAGGAGGGAGCCCGTTGGGATAGTTGGCTCCATACTTCCCGACATCACCGCCGCGAAGGGCATGTTCGTCCCAGAGACTGTTCTTGCCACTCCGCTAAATCCAAATACGAAGATCAAAAAAACCAAAAGTGCCTTGAGAAAGAACTTATTATCCTTCGACATGTCCATCTACTGCCTCAATGGGCCCATCCCAAACTTCAACGCGAGCCTGTCAGCCCTTTCCTGGATCCTATTTATCTCCTCTTCAGTGAGATGTCTGAATCTGCCCTGCAACTCCAAGTATTTCTTCACGGGCTCTCTCTTAGGGACCTGAACGGTCAGCCTTGTAACGCCATTCTCGACCTCGTAGAGTGGCCAAAGTCCTGTCAAAACTGCCATCTTTCCAAGCTCTATACCCAGGCTTATGTCGAACCTCCAGCCTGTTGGACATGGTGTGAGGATGTGCAGGAGCGCAGGACCTTCTACTTCTAGCCCCTTCTTGACCTTATTCATCAAGTCGATGGGATAAGAGGGGCACGCTGTAGCCGCGTATGGGATCTCATGTGCGACTGCTATGCCAACAAGATCTTTCTTCTGCGTCTTCTGACCCATGGATCTCTTGCCCGGCGGGGAAGTCGTCGTCGCCGCACAGTAGGGGGTGGCTGAGCTCCTCTGTATCCCCGTGTTCATGTATGCCTCATTATCATAGCATATGTACAAGAAGTCGTGACCCCTTTCAAGTGCCCCGCTGAGCGCCTGGAGGCCAATGTCGAAGGTCCCACCATCCCCACCAATAGCTATAACGTGGGGGTTCTCTTCTGACTTTTTCTTCCTTCTCAACGCCTTCATGGCACTCTCTATTCCAGAAGCCAGAGCAGCAGTGTTCTCAAACCCCAAGTGGACCCAAGGGACTCTCCATGCCGTCTGCGGGAAATAAGATGTGGCCACCTCGAGACACCCCGTCGCAGTGGTCACAATTATGTTTCTCCCAGCTGCCTTCAGTACCTGCCTTATCGCTGTTGCCGCTGTGCAACCCGCGCACATCCTGTGACCAGGTGCCAAGAACTCATCTTTTGGGACTTCCTTTATGGTTCTAAAACCGAGAGTCATACAATCGCCTCTTTTCCCACTTTCACTCTCTCAACCCCACGTAAATACACGGCCTAGATTTTCCTTCCCTAACGACATCCTTAACCAAACCAAACATCGACTTAAAGTCATCCGCTGGAACATCCCTTCCCCCCAACCCTGCGACAAAGCTCTGCAGCAGCGGTCTCGATCCCCGTTCGTACAAAGTTGTGGCGACCTCTGCGAAGAGCGGGTTTGAAGGCCCTCCTGGCGTCACTGCTCTGTCCACGACTCCAACCCCTTTCAAATCTCCGAGGAGAGCGACTATCTCCTCTTTGGGGAAGGGCCTGAAGCATCTAATTGACAATACTCCTACCTTTTCCCCCTCCTTCCTCAATCCGCTCGCCACAACTTTTGCAGTACCTGTGAGAGCGCCCATTGTGACCAGGGCATATTCAGCATCTTCCATCATGTACTCGTTCACGAACTTATACTCCCTTCCAAACCTCTCGCCAAACTCCTTATCTACATCCCTTATCTTCTCCCTGCTCTTTTCTATGGCATCCACAACTTGGTATTTCATTTCGTAATATGCCTCCGGCGGTCCAACAACACCTATACTGTAAGCAAATTTTGGTGAAACTCTGTTTTGCAATGGCCTTGATGGCACAAACCCCCTCACCAGATCCTCATCCGGGAGCACAACGGGCTCGTATGTGTGGCTCACTATATACCCGTCTAAATTCACCATAACTGGCAACAACACGTCTTCCGCAATCTTGAATGCCTCCAGCGTTGTATCAAAGGCCTCTTGTGCCGAGGTCACCCAAAGCTGTATCCACCCGGCGTCCCTCTCAGCCATAGCATCAGAGTGGTCATTCCATATGTTGAGTGGGGCAGATAGAGCTCTGTTGACATTAGCCATCACGATGGGGGTCCTCAGCCCAGATGCCATGAAAAGGACCTCATGCATGTATGCCAAACCCTGCGAGGAGGTGGCCGTGAACACCCTCGCACCCGTCAGCGATGCTCCGACACAGGCGCTCATGGCAGAGTGCTCCGATTCAACGTTGATGTACTCTGCCTCTAGCTCCCCGTTAGCCACAAACTCTGACAACTTTTCCACAATAGTTGTTTGAGGTGTTATGGGATATGCTGCTATCACATCTACATCAGCCATCTTGACTGCGTATGCCACCGCGTAATTTCCCGACAGTCCTAACCTCTTCAATATCAACCCTCCTTGACCATAGTTATCGCCTTAACTGCACAAGCCTTTTGGCAGATCCCGCACCCCTTGCAGTAAGAAAGGTTAACATCATAGGTTCCATCATCGTTTATCTTTATCGCACCCTCAGGGCAAAATATCCAGCACATCCCACACTTGGTGCACTTTTTCTTATCGAAGACTGGCCTGAAGGTCCTCCAAGAGCTTACATCAAATTCTACTGAACTTCCTGGCTCCACAATAGTGCCGCCTATGGGTATCTCTTTCCATCCCTTTAACCTGCTCACATGCTCCCCTCCCTGTCAAATATTTTGGTCTGAGCAAATGCAGCTCTAACCGCAGCAATGTTCTTCTCGGCAAATGCCTTGAACCTCTCCCTGATCACATCTTCCACGCTGCCCAGTTTCACTATACCAGTCACTTTGACTAAAGCCCCCAGGATTGCTGTATTGGTTACGGGGGTACCCAACTCTTTAATGGCAATTCCCGTGGCGTCGACTGTTGCGACCTTGCGAGCGTTTGGGAATTTCTTGGCGTACCTCTCTGGCTCATACGCCGAATTCAGCACAAGAGTGCCTCCCTTCTTAAGCCCTTCACCTATCTCGTCCCTCTCTGACAAGTGGTGGTCCAATACGACAACAACATCGGGCTCATATATTTGGGTCCTGAGCAGAATCTCGCTATCATTTATGCGGGTAAATGCCAATACGGGAGCGCCCCTCCTCTCTGGACCAAAAGCAGCAAAGGCTTGGGAGAATTTCCCCTCATTGATTGCTGCTGTGGCCAAAATCTCTGCAGCAGTTACCGACCCTTGTCCTCCTCTGCCATGCCATCTTATCTCCAGCATATGCTTGCACCTAGATTGTAACAATTAATTTAGCCACATCCTTTAAAAATGTACCTTTTGGCTAGGACATGCGTTAATGATAAATATTCTGGTCCCCATAGCCATTTTGAGGTTATCGCATTGCAAGATGTAATCGTAACAATAAAGCAATACCTCGACGATGGCAAGGGTTTTGAGCTGGTATTCGAGGGAAGCTCTCCGGTGCTCAGCGATGTAAAGGGCATCTCAAAGCTGGAAATATCGAAAGGTGAGATGCGCGGTCTGCCAATTAAAAAAGGTGGGAAGAAAAAGATATTGGAAGAGCAGAAGTCCGTGATCCTCAACACTTCAAGGATCCTCGTTGATAATAAAGTCCCATTCAAAGTGACGTTGGGATCCAAAGAAGCCACCATTCGGTTCGATCTCGACCACTACATACATTTGTATCCAGACAGGTGTGTGGTTGTTGGCTTCAATAACTTTGAGGAGCGCCCCCTCTCCCTCATAAAGGAGTGCCTTTCGAATTACCCGAATTTGAAACTCCTGACACCAAAGAGGTAAATATAAATGAAAAAAATCTCAGCGATCCTATTCAGCATATCACTCATCCTCTTGTTCTCTCCAACCTTTGTGTATTACCTCATGAGAGGGACGATAAATTCAACAAGATACTTGCTCCTCATAAGCATTGCTCCTTTCCTGTTGGGGATCATTATATCATTGATCTCAAAGAAGCTAGACACTGGTGAATCAGCCTGAGCCACAACTAATCAGGGGTCTGAGCGATCCGGTGGAATAACAGTTGTGGGCTGGTCAGACCGCTAAGCTGGTTGTAGGGGCACATTTTTATAATCATTCATTCTTCTGGAGCTGTTGCTAACCCCTCGCACTTCATTTTTTATTAAAATTAAGTTTTGTAATCCTTGATGTACTCCTTCATTAGAGCGATATATGCTTCTGAGGTCCTCCTCATTCTTTCTCTGTCTCTCTCCTCGACGGCTCTGACAACTTTCGCGGGTACACCTATGACTACGCTTTCCTTGGGTATCTCCTTACCTTCCGGGATCAGCGCACCGGCACCTATAATGCATCCCTCTCCGATCTTCGCTCCTGTCAGTATGATCGCCCCCATGCCGACAAGGGTTCCCTTTCCTACTTGGCAACCATGCAATATACAGCCATGCCCCACTGTGCAATCATCATCAACTAAAGTGGGAAAGCCTGGATCTGTGTGTAGTATTGAACCATCCTGTATACTGACCCTCTTACCTATTGTTATCCTTTCTATATCGCCTCTCAGGACGGCGAATGGCCATATGTTCGATTCCTCTCCAATTAAAACATCCCCTATGACCGTTGCCATTTCATGGACAAATGCTGAGGCGTCTATTATGGGCTCTCTGCCCTTAATCTTTTGTATCATGCCCTGTCACCTAAAACTCAAATAGAGACACTCTGGATATCTCTGCATTAATGAAGTATTTGAACTTGAAAGTATCTCTCCACTCCGGCTTGTCCATCACACCTTGGAAGCAGACCCCTATCACGCAGTCAAGATCACTCACAGAACTGAGTTTTCTCCTCAAAGTGCTCGGATCGACCTGCGTTTTTGGCATAGCCAACCCGCCCAACAAAACAACGATCTGAAAACCTTCTCTGGCAACACAGTCCTCCAAAGTGTATCCGTAACCCTTCCTGTCAACTAGCTCCACAATTTTTTCCGTCTCACCATTTGGAGAGAAATGTGACCTTACGGGTAGGTCCCTTATGCTGTAAGTCAGAAATTCGGCAAAAGGCAGACAAGTATAAGGAGTACCTACAAAGAGCAATCTCCCACTTCTGTTAGATTTTACCACCGCGCTCCTGAAACACCTGCTCAGACCTACAAGCCCTTTCTCTACCATTGTCTCCAATTTTCCTCATCCTTTGAGATATTATTTGGTGCTTCCTTGATATTTATTTGTAAATAAAGGTCTCGCCATAGTAACTCTGGGTTTTCAGAAAAATCAAAGACCAAGGACATTCAGCTATTGGAGTGCCAAAGTATTTTGCCGCCTTCACTCTGCCTTTCTTTCAACCACTATCTTACAACGTGTTACCAAGGCAGCGATGACCCCCAGCGCTGCCAGCCAAGGCGCCAGGACTGCTCCTACAATACCTACCGTTGCAGGAATCTCCAAGAGCGTTTTACAGATCTTTCGGCGAGAAAGCCCACGGTTCTAACCGTGGGATGAATCGCCACTAGATTTATATTTCTTATAATTATTAGTACTTTCTGGTGTGGTCCGGATGTCCAAAAGCTCGAATAAGGCTCCGGACTGAACTGGGTGGGAGGGGTTCG